>Ga0209606_1000016_pt1 | contig 322752 bp, 245 predicted proteins | sample AD_UKC057_MetaG_FD_184412 | JGI IMG/M metagenome (GOLD analysis project Ga0209606, IMG submission 184412) | Active sludge microbial communities of municipal wastewater-treating anaerobic digesters from USA - AD_UKC057_MetaG (SPAdes) (version 2) | ecosystem: Engineered > Bioreactor > Anaerobic... | reverse complement strand
CGACCACCACGAGGTGGGTGGAGGCGGTCAGCGACACCACCCACACCAGCACGAAGAGGGGTGCCCCCCGCAGGAACGAGCGGCGGTCCGCGATCTGGACCGCGCGCACGGCGGCGAGCAGCAGCAGCAGGTGGCCGAGCGGCCGCATCGGGCCCAGCCGCGCGCCGCCGGCGGCCGCAACCGCCACCAGGATTGCGATGGCGAGAGCGTTCTGGACCAGCGGCGACAGCCGCAGCGACCACGACGGGCGCACCACCAGCACGGCGCCGACAACGGCCGGGACCAGCCAGAACGGCGGCGTGACGACGTACAGAAAAGGCAACGGCGCGAGCGCCGTCAGCAGCAGCAGCCCGGCAAGCTGGCGGTAGGCGGCGCCGGCCGTCACGCCGGGCCCTCGACCCGAAACAGCCGCCGCTCGGGGTGCGGGACGCTGCGCGGCGGCGCCCCGTCGGCGCGCTGCGGCTGGACCTCGGCGAGCGGTCGCAGCAGCCGGCCGAGATGACTCGGCGACGGCACGGGCTGGACCGCGGCGCGGCCGACCACCAGCCCGACCGGCTCGCCCCGCTCGATGAGCCGCACGACACCGGTCGCGACCTCCGACACCATGAGCTCGAACCGCTCCCTGATCGCGGGGTCGTCGGGGTCGCTGACCCGCGGGTCCACGACGAAGAACACCGGCGCCGCGGCCCGCCGCTGGCGGTCGACGACGATCGGCCGCTGCTGGCGGGCGGTCTGCCTCCAGTGCAGCTGCCGGGAGTCGTCGCCGTCGCGGTACGGCCGCAGCTGGACGACCTCTCCCTCGCGCCCGCGGCCGTCGAAGGTTTCCAGGCTGCGGCCGCCGCCCGCGGCGCTGGGGGCCGCCGTGGCCGAAGGCAGCAGCCGCGGGTAGACCAGGATTCGGCGCTCCTGGACCAGTCGCTTCGACTTGAGGAAGAAGCCCAACGGCAGCAGCACCTCGAGGGTCCACGGCCCGAGCACGGTCCAGCCCCGGGCCGGAAACTCGAGCTCGATGCCGCGGCGGCAGCGCGCCCCGGGGCCCAGCAAGGCCTCTGCCAGCAGCCGCCGGCCCGTCGCGTCCCTGAGCACCAGCCCGTAGGCCGGGAACCAACGCGACCGATTGTGGAGCTCCACCTCGACGACCACCGGGCGGCCGGCGAAGACGTCGCGCGGCAAGGCCGTCACCTGGAGCTCGGTGCGGCCGAGCGTCTCGCGCGACCACAGGCCGGACACGGCGTAGCTCGCCAGGGCGAGCCCGAGCAGCCCCATCAGGGCGTTGTTGCCGGTGTTGACCGCGGCGAAGCCGAGCACGAGCAGCGCGAGCAGGTAGATCGCCCCCCAGCGAGTGAGCCTGAGGCGGAAGCCTGGGAAGGCGGTGGAGTGGTTCATCGAGGAGGATCGGGCATCTGGGGGATAGGATCCAGGGCCCCCTCCCACCCGGTGAGCCCATCTCGGACGTTCTTCGGGCCAACGCTAACCCGGTCGCAGGCTCGTCGAAACGGCAATCGCGCCCCCTCTCCCCTAGATCCCAGATCCTAGCCCCTGGATCCTCTCTACCGGGGCACCGGGACGGTCTCGAGGATCGCCCGAATCACCGCCCGCTCCCGCCGGCTGCGCTCCCAGCCGTCGCCGATCAGGGGGTCGGCGAGCAGCACGCGGTGGGCGAGCACCGGCTCCGCCGTTTCCTGGAGGTCGTCCGGGATCACGAACGGCCGCGCCCGGACCAGGGCCAGCGCCTGCGCGCAGCGCTGCCACGCCAGGCACCCCCGGGTCGACACGCCGAGCGAGAGCGCCTCGTGGCCGCGGGTCCGTTCCACGACCTCGAGCAGGTAGAGCCGGAGGGCGTCGCTGACGTGGACCGCGGCCACCTCGCGCTGCAGCTCGCGCACCTCGTCGGCGGTCAGCACCGGGGTCAGGGCCGCGAGCTCGGGCTCGGTGCCGCCGCTCCGCAGCAGCTCGAGCTCCTCGCCCCGCCCGGGGTAGCCCATCGACAGCCGCATCAGGAAGCGGTCGAGCTGGGACTCGGGCAGCGGGTAGGTCCCGGTCGACTCGATCGGATTCTGGGTCGCGACCACCAGGAACGGGTCGGGCAGCGGATGCCGGGTCTTGTCGGCCGTCACCGCGTGCTCGCTCATCGCCTCGAGCAGCGCCGACTGGGTGCGGGGCGCGGCGCGGTTGATCTCGTCCGCGAGCACCACGTTGGCGAACAGCGGACCGGCCATGAACTCGAAGTCGCCCGCCAGCTGGCGGTAGACCGAGATGCCGATGATGTCCGACGGCAGGGTATCGGAGGTGAACTGGATGCGGTGAAACTCGAGGTCGAGCGAGCGCGCCAGCGCCTGGGCGAGGGTGGTCTTGCCGACCCCGGGCACGTCCTCGACCAGGACGTGGCCCCTCGCGATCAGCGCGGCGATCAGCGCATCGACGATCTCCGCCTTGCCGCGGATGACGCGCACGATCGACTCGTGGAGCCGCTCGAGCCGCGTCAGCACGGTCCCGGTCACTGGGTTCACCGCACAGCGCTCCCTTCCCGGCACGCGGGTGCCGCCCGCCGCCAGCCTACCAGGGCGGCCGCCCGACAGAGGTCCCCCCGGCCCTGCGGGTTGATACCCGGAGGCGACGCCGCAGCCGGGGTCAGCCCCCGGGCTCCCCGCCGATGGCGGGGGGCTCCCAGATGTCGGGCCGGTCGGGGTAGTACACCCGCAGCCGCGCCGACAGCGCCGCGTTGTCGTCGGCGGTGAGCGGGCGGGCCAGGTCCCACACCGACGCCCGCACCCCGCCGTCGAAGAGGAAGACCTCGCGGCCCCGCCGGAAGGCGCGCCCGATGCCCTCTCCCTCGAGCAGGCAGCGCGCCGGCTCGGCGGCAACCCGGGCGTGCACCGGCGGTTGCGGCGCCTGGACCGGCTCGGGGAGCACGATGTAGCGGGCGCGCAGCAGGTTGTCTGGAAAGCCGTCGCGGCGGTCGACGTGGGCCGATGACAGCACGAAACCGGGAGACGCGAACTCGGTGCCGAGCGACAGGTTGGCGAAGCCCAGTCCGGTGTCGGTCAGCGGCCCGCCGACCGCGAGCACGTACACCCATCCCGGCGCCACCGCCAGCCGCTGGTCGAGGTGGGTCAGCAGGCGGCGAACCTCATCGAGGTCGTGGCGCACCGCGGGCCGGATCCTGATGCCGGGCGCGAGGCGGCCCCACAGGCCCTCGCGCGGCTGGTCCGACAGCACGGTGGCGCTGACCGCCACGCCGCACAGGGTCACGACCGCGATCCACGCGGCCCGGGCTGCGGGCCGGCGCAGCGCAGCCGCCGTCCTCGCCAGCAGCAGGCCGAGCAGCACGACGAGTGCGGGCAGGTACAGGTACCAGTGCTGGGGGGAAGGGTCCTGCCAGCGCCGGAAGAAGGCGAAGATCAGCCCCGCCTGTACCGAGAGCATCGCCACCGGCCGCCGCGTCCGCCGCGACGCCAGGCCGGCGGCGACTGACAGCGCGAGCAGCGCCAGCGGCAGCAGGCCCCACCGGCCGACCGCCTCGGCGAGCTCGCCGCCGATCCCGGCGTGGCGCTTGTACGCCACCAGGTAGTCCGCCCAGTCGGTCCCGAGGATCGCCCCTACCCTTCCCGGCGCGATCGCCAGCAGCGTCGCCGCCGCGGCGGCGGCTGCCACCGACGGCCCGCGCAGCACCCGAGCCGCGGCGCGCCACGTCCACGGCCGCAGCGTCAGCAGCAGCCACAGGGCCTCGAGCGCGATCACCGCGCACCACGCCACCGACCAGAACGCCCACCAGCGCCGGAAGATCGCCAGCAGGGCGAGCAGGAACCCCATCGCGAGCCAGCGCACCAGCGAGCGCCGGCGGCCGCCCGCGGCCAGCCACGCCAGCAGCACCAGCGCCGCGATCGCCACCCCGCCGACGTCCAGGTAGCCGAGCGCGACCGGCTGCCACCAGGCCGGCAGCAGCAGCACTGCCGCGGCCACGCCCCAACCGGCGAGCCGGCCGGCCCGCGGCTCATCCGCCAGCCGTCCCACCACGACCGCGAGCAGCAGCAGCGCCGGCAGCGCGTAGATCACGATCACCGACAGCAGGTAGGCGGTGCGCGTGCCGCCGCCCAGCCCGACCGCCGGCGCCAGCGGCACCGATGGCAGCAGGTTGAGCTCGCGGTTCACGGAGGCCGAGATCTCCACCGCCGCACCCCAGGCGGACCGGCCCAGCGACTCCGCGAGGCTGCGGGTCAGCGACCAGTAGGCCACGTGGTCGGCCTCATAGAGCGTCCGCTCCGCGGCGACGTGACGGATCGCGACCGCGCCCGCGGCGACCACCAGCGCCAGGATGGGCGCCGCCAGGCAAGACCAGCGGACGAGAGGCCGGCTGGGCGCGGCGGCGGGGGGATCGCTCACGGCACGCTCACATGGCGCAGCCGGGCCACGCCCTCGACAGGGTCGCGACCACCGCCCACAGGTTGGAGGCCACCGACAGAGCGACCAGCGCCACCGCGATCCGCCGGTCGAGGCGCTGCAGCCCGACGCCGGCCAGCAGCAGCCAGACCGGCCAGCCGTCGAGGAGGAACCGCCCGCCCCACTGCACCCAACCGGTGTTGAAGTAGAGCAGGGCCGGCACCGTGACCGCGATCAGGGAGACCCAGGCCGCGGCCAGCAGCCCGCGACCGCGGCCAGCACCGCCGATCGCGGCCAGCACCGCCACGAAGGCGGGGGTGACGAACAGCACTCCCATTCCGTGCGGGTCGCTGACGATGAACGGGAAGCGCGGCAGCAGCCGGGGCGGCTGCCAGAGCAGGTAGCGCAGGTTGTCGCCCAGAAAGGCGACGCTGAGCTGGCCGTGCTCCGCGAGCCGCTGAGCCAGCTCCGGCGGCGTGATCATCGCGGCGTAGCCGAAGTCGAACGGGGATGCGAAGCGGAGCTGGTTGAGGGCCAGGACCACGCCGCCGAGCGCCAGCGGCGACAGTGCGGACAGCGCGAGCGCCGCGAACGGCCCGCCGCGGCGACCGCGGCGGCGCACCCCGCGCGGCGCGCGACCGGCCACCAGCACCGCCAGCAGCGGCGCCGCCAGCAGCACCGGCGGCCGCGCGCTGAAGGCGAGGGCGAACGCGAGCCCGCACCAGAAGGGGCGACCGCGCCAGGCCAGCAGCAGCGCGGTCGCGAGCCCGGTCGCCGCCACGACGTGGGCGAACAGCCAGGTGCTCCCGTCCGGCGCTGCCCACAGCCAGAGCGTGCCGAGCCCCGAAAGGACCGGCGGCGCGAGCAGCCCGGTCATCGCCCTGCTGCCGCCGCCTGCAACCTCGTCGAGCCACAGCGCCAGCAGCCGGTCCATGACCGCGACCGCGAAGCCCGCCAGCAGCGCGGAGAGCCACTGCGTCGCGAGCAGCCCGCGCAGGCCGGCGTACAGGGGCAGCAGCAGGAAGGCGGGCCCCGGGGGAAAGCCGACGTGGCACACCATGCGGTCGAGGAGCTGCTCCGGAGCGACGCCGGCTCGGCGCGCGGCCTCCTGGGCCGGGATCAGCGGGCCGCCGCCGGCCGGGACGCCGCAGGCAAGGTTGCCGAGCAGCGCGCGCTCGCGCGGGTCGCCGACCACCCGATGCCGGAGGTAGGGCGTCACGTCGAGCCGGGGGGTGACCTCGACGACGCCGGCAGGCTCGCCATCCGCGCCCACGAGCTCGATGTCGTCGCCGATCCAGGCCCGAACCTGGAGCAGGTGCTGGTTGACCTGCGGCCACACCGGCACGGGCACCACGCCGTTCGGCCCCAGCGCCGCCAGGGCCACGTAGAGCCCGGCGAAGATCGCCCAGACCGCCGCAAACCGCCGTGCGACCACCTGAGCGATGGTACCTGTGCCCGCCCGCCCTTTGCCAGCGCCGCCCACCTGCCTGCCCGCTGCCGCCCCTCCCGGCCGCGCGCCGCCTTGAGTACCATGGAGCCGTGGCGACGACCGCTGACCACATCGCCAACTTCCTGGCCCACCTGGCGCTGGAGCGCAACCTCAGCCCGCGCACCTGCGACGCCTACGGTCGCGACCTGCGGCAGCTCGCGGCCTGGCTCGAGGTCGAGAAGCTCTCCCTCGACGCGGTCGACCGGCCGGCGATCCGCGGCTACCTGGGCGCGCGCCGCGACGCCGGGCTCTCCGCCCGCTCGGCCGCCCGCGCGCTCGCCACGATCCGCAGCTTCTACCGCTTCCTGGTCCGAACCGGCGTCCTGGCCCGGGACCCGACCACCGACCTCAGGTCGCCGAGCCTGTGGCGCACCGTGCCGCACGCCCTGTCCACCGAGGAGATCGAGGCCTTGCTCGCCGCCCCTGACACCGGCACCCCGCTCGGCCTGCGGGACCGGGCGATGCTCGAGACGCTGTACGCCACCGGGCTGCGAGTGTCGGAGCTGGTCGGGCTGACGGTCGACCGGGTCCGGCTCGACCCGGGGTTCGTGCGGGTCGTCGGCAAGGGCCGCAAGGAGCGGCTGGTGCCGCTGGGTGGCGCGGCCGTGGCCTGGATCGAGCGCTACCAGCTCCGCGCCCGGCCGGCCCTCGATCGCCTGCGCGCGCCCGAGCTGTTCCTCAACCACCGTGGCCACCCACTGACCAGGCAGGGGTTCTGGAAGATCCTGCGCCAGCACGGGCAGGCCGCCGGCATCCGGTCGCAGCTCAGCCCGCACGTGGTGCGTCACTCCTTCGCCACCCACTTGGTCGAGAACGGCGCCGACCTGCGGGCCGTGCAGATGATGCTCGGCCACGTCTCGCTGACCACCACCGAGATCTACACCCACGTCGCGCGCGAGCGGCTGCGACGGCTCTACGATGAGAAGCATCCGAGGGCGTAGATGAGCGGGGGACGCACAGTGCGGGCGGCACGCGCCCCCGTCGTCGCGCTCGTCGCGGCGTGGTCGCTCGCCCTCCTGCTGGCGCCCGCGTCCGGCAGCGCGAAGATCGCGGTCTTCACCGACGGCCGCATCCTCAAGGTCGAGGACGCCTACCTCGACGGCGACCGGATCGTCCTCGAGCTCGCCGAGGGCGGCCGCCTGGTCGTGGCGGCGATCCGCATCGACCGCGTCGTCGCCGACGAGGTCGAGGACCACCCGCGGCCGGTCGCGCCGGTCGCCTGCCCGGCGGGGTGGGCCGACGAGCCGCTGCCGGACTGGGTCCCGTTTCGAGCCTCGATCCACGCCGCCGCCCGCGCCGCCAACGTCCACCCGTGGCTGCTCGCCGCGCTCGTGCAGGCCGAGTCGGCGTTCGACCCGCGCGCCGTCTCGCGGGCCGGCGCCACGGGGCTGACCCAGCTGATGCCAGCGGCCGCGGCGGACCACGGCATCGAGGACGTCTTCGACCCGGATGAGAACCTGCGCGGCGGTGCCGGCCACTTGAGGCTGATGCTCGACCGGTTCGCGACGCTGCCGCTCGCCCTGGCCGCCTACAACGCGGGCGCCGCGACCGTGGAGCGCTACGAGGGGGTCCCCCCGTACCGTGAGACCAGGGACTACGTGTGGCGGATCCTGGCCGCGTTCTGCCCAGGCACCGACGACGCCCCCCACCCGACCACCCAGGATCTGGGATCTGGGGGCTAGGGTCTGGGCTTGCACCCGCCCGTTCCCGCTCCCGCTCGTTCGCTCCGTCCTCGAGACCACCTCGCGCCGGTACCCTGGAGGCGCTCCCCGAGGGAGCCAGCTTTGGCGATTTCGGGACTCGAGACGCTCTTCAGGGGGAACATCGCCCCCGAAATCGCCAAAGATGGCACGCCCGAAGGACGCGCTTTCCGCGTGCTCGCCTCGCCTCCCGGGCGCGGAAGCGGGAGCGCAAGCGGGCGCGGAAGCGGGCACAGGAGCGGGCACAGGAGCGGGCACGGTCCCCTATCACCTATCACTTACCCCGGTGCTACACTTTCCCCCTCGGAGGAGCCGCCATGAAACGCACTGCCGTGCTCGCCGCCGTGGTCGTCGCGATGATCCCGCTCCTGATGGCCTGCGGGGAGAAGCTGACCCCGGAGCAGCGGCTCGCGCTCCTCCGCTCGCGACACGAGATCATCCCGGCCGGCGCCGCCACCGTCACCGGCCTCGACGGCACGCCGACGCTGATCATCGATGTCCAGGTCTTCAACCGCGGCAGCGAGCCGCTCGACCAGCTGACGGTCCTGGTCAAGGTGCGGGGCGGGGACGGCGCCGACCGGGTGGCGCAGCGGGCGACCCTCGATCTGTCCGGGGTCCGGCCGGGCGTCGGCGAGCGCCGGTCGGTGACGCTGCCCGGGGTGACGCTCGCCGACAACGACGAGGTCTCGGTCGAGCTGGAAGCGAACCTGCCGGCCGAGGTCCTGCACGGGCTGCCGGAGTGGTCGGCGGTGGCGCCGGCCGGCTCGAGCGGGGTCAGTTGACGGGCAGGGCGGGGAGGTCGCTGACGCCGAAGCGCTCCATGAGGATGCCGCGCATCTGCGGCAGCACCCGGTCGTCGAAGGCCGTCAGGGCGCCCGGGGCGATCCGCGAGACGGCGGTGCGCGCGGCCTCGATCAGGCGCAGCCCCTCGCACAGCCTCAGCTCCGGATCGCAACGGAGGGTGTGGCACGTGACCTCGAGCATCAGCACGCAACGGGCGTCGAGCCGGTCCACGTCGTCATCGGCGTCACGGATCACAACCTTCCCCCATCCAACGGGTTGAACGCACTGGCGATGGCCGCTATTCCGAGGCTCGACTCCGATGCGCCCGGACGACTGCCGGCCTGCCGCCGAGCCCGGCTCGGGGAGTGAACGGTGTTTGACGACGACTTTCTGCAGCACGTCGAGGAGGTGGCCCGGGCCGGTGCCGAGCCGCTGCTGCGCCACTGGCGCCGCCTCGAGCCCGGGCAGGTCACCGAGAAGGCGCGCAACGACCTGGTGTCCGATGCCGATCGCGCGGCGGAGGCCGCCATCCTCGCGGAGATCGCCCGCCGGTTCCCCGACCACCGGGTGCTGTCCGAGGAGAGTGGCTGGAGCCGGCAGCCCGGGGGCGGTCCCACCTGGCTCGTCGACCCGCTCGACGGCACGACCAACTACGTCCACGGCTTCCCCCACTTCGCGGTGTCGATCGGGGTGGCGGTGGACGGCCGCGTCGAGGCAGCGGTGGTTCTCGATCCGATCAAGGGGGACGTCTTCCGCGCCGCCCGCGGCCACGGCGCCTGGTGGAACGGCTCGCCGTGCCGCGTGAGCGGTCAGTCGAGCCTCGAGGGAGCCCTCCTGACGACCGGGTTCCCTTTCCGGGCCATCGGACTGCTCGACCCCTATCTCGCGATCTTCCGCGACGCCTTCCGGCGCTGCGGGGGCATCCGCCGGCCGGGGTCCGCGGCGCTGGACCTCGCCCACACTGCCTGCGGCATCTTCGACGGCTTCTTCGAGTTCGAGCTGCAGCCCTGGGACGTTGCGGCGGGCTCGCTGCTGGTCGAGGAGGCGGGGGGCGTGGTCACCGACATGGACGGCGGCGGCGACTTCCTGAGGAGCGGCGGTGTGCTGTGCGGACCCGAGGGGGTCCATCGCGAGCTGCTCGAGATCGTGAAGCGCCACCGGTCATGGTGGCTCGGCTCGCGCGCTGATCCGCGGTGAAGGCCGATCCTGCTACAATCCTGGGTACGTGGAGAGGACATGATCGAAGCTGGGGACTCCCAGAAGAAGCCGGCCCACCGTGAGGTCGAAAAGGCCGTCGAGCTGACCAGGCGGCGACGGTACACCGAGGCGCTCGCGATCTTCGAGAAGCACCTGCCGCAGCTGTCGAGCCACGACGTCGCCGACAAGCGGATCCTGACCAGCTCGTCGTCGTTCTACGGCCTGTGCGTGGCGATGGTGCGCAGGCACTACGCCGAGGCGGTCCAGTACTGCAACTTGTCGGTGAAGAGCCAGTTCATGGAGCCCGACCACCGGGCCAACCTGGCGCTGGTCTACCTGGAGCGGAGCGACCGCGCCAACGCCATCGAGAACCTCCACGCCGGGCTGCGCATCCAGCCGAATCATCCCCGCATCCACGAGATCCTCAATGACATCGGCCGTCGCAAGAAGCCGGTGATCGGTTTCCTGTCCCGGAACAACCCGCTCAACGTCTGGCTCGGCCGCCGCCGGGCCGCCAAGCCGTAGCCCTCCGCAGCGCCCGTTCTCGTTCAGCTGCAGCGTCGTACATGGCGAGTCTCGGCTCGCTCCGGCGTCCCTTGCCAGTGCCCCGCCACCCGAGTATGCTACGCGTTGTGAATTTGTTCACGTGCTCGGCCGCCACGCAGCGCCGAAGCTGGCTGGCGATCGCCGAGACTGCGTGAGGAGGTCCTTCATGGCACGACGGCAGATGGTCATGATCGACGGCAACGAGGCAGCCTCGTCCGTCGCCCACCGCATCAACGACGTGTGCGCGATCTACCCCATCACCCCCTCGTCCAACATGGGCGAGTGGGCCGACGAGTGGTCGGCGATGGGGCGCACCAACATCTGGGGCACCGTCCCCGACGTCATCGAGATGCAGTCGGAGGCCGGGGCGGCCGGCGCGGTCCACGGATCGCTGCAGGCGGGCGCCCTGACCACGACCTTCACGGCGTCGCAGGGGCTGCTCCTGATGATCCCAAACATGTACAAGATCGCCGGCGAGCTGACGTCGACCGTGTTCCACGTCTCGGCGCGGACCGTCGCGGCCCACGCCCTGTCGATCTTCGGCGACCACTCCGACATCAACGCCTGCCGGCAGACCGGCTGGGCGCTGATGGCCTCGGGCTCGGTCCAGGAGGCGCACGACTTCGCGTGCATCGCCCAGATGGCGACCCTGGCGAGCCGGGTGCCGTTCCTGCACTTCTTCGACGGCTTCCGGACCTCGCACGAGGTCGCCACGGTCGAGCTCCTCGAGGACGACGACCTCAGGCACCTGATCGACGACGACCTGGTGCGCGCCCACCGCGAGCGGGCACTGTCGCCCGACCGCCCGGTGCTCCGCGGCGCCGCCCAGAACCCGGACACCTTCTTCCAGGCGCGAGAGGCGATCAACGGCTTCTACACCGACTGCCCCGGCCACGTCGAGAGCGCCATGAAGGCGTTCTCCGACCGGGTCGGCCGCAGCTACCGGCTGTTCGACTACGTCGGCGCTCCCGACGCCGAGCGGGTGGTGGTCATCATGGGCTCCGGCGCCGAGGCGGTGCACGAGATGGTCGACTGGCTCAACGCCCGCGGCGAGAAGGTCGGCGTGGTCAAGGTCCGCCTCTACCGGCCGTTCTCGGTCGCGCGCTTCATCGAGGCCCTGCCCAAGACGGTGCGCAGGCTCGCGGTCATGGACCGGACCAAGGAGCCGGGATCGATCGGCGAGCCGCTCTACATGGACGTGCTGACCGCGCTGATCGAGGCCCGCTCCGAGGGCATCAGCCCCTTCGCCACCGACCCGGTGGTGGTGGGCGGCCGCTACGGCCTGTCGTCGAAGGAGTTCAACGACGGCATGGTCAAGGCGATCTTCGACAACCTGGCGGCGGACCGGCCGCGGAACCACTTCACGGTGGGCATCGTCGACGACGTCACTCACACCTCGCTGCCGATCGACGACGACTTCGACATCGCCGGCGACGACGTGTTTCAGGGCGTGTTCTTCGGCCTCGGCGCCGACGGCACGGTTGGCGCCAACAAGAACTCGATCAAGATCATCGGCGAGGAGACCGACAACTTCGCGCAGGGCTACTTCGTGTACGACTCGAAGAAGGCAGGGGCCGTCACCATCTCGCACCTGCGCTTCGGGCCGCGACCGATCCGCGCCAGCTACCTCATCCGCAAGGCCAAGTTCGTCGCCGCCCACCAGTGGGTGTTCCTCGAGAAGCTCGACATGCTCGCGTACGCGCAGCGTGGCGCCATCTTCCTGGTCAACGCGCCCTTCGGCCCGGACAAGGTGTGGGACGAGCTGCCTCGTGAGGTCCAGCAGGACATCATCGACAAGAAGCTGAAGGTCTACTGCATCGACGCCACCGCCGTCGCCCGCGACGCCGGTATGGGACGGCGGACCAACACCATCATGCAGACCTGCTTCTTCGCCATCTCCGGCATCCTGCCCCGGGAGGAGGCGATCGCCAAGATCAAGGAATCGATCAAGAAGACCTACAGCAAGAAGGGCGACGAGATCGTCCGGCTCAACTTCGAGGCCGTCGACACGACGCTCGCCAATCTCCACGAGGTGAAGGTCCCGGCCAAGGTGACCGCGACCAAGTCCCGGCCGCCGATCGTCAGCGACGCGGCCCCCGACCTCGTCAAGAAGGTGACTGCGCTGATGATCGCCGGCAAGGGCGACCTGCTGCCGGTGAGCGCGTTCCCGCCGGACGGCACCTGGCCCACCGCCACCACCCAGTGGGAGAAGCGCAACATCGCCATCGACATCCCGGTCTGGGACGAGCAGCTGTGCATCCAGTGCAACAAGTGCATGCTGGTCTGCCCGCACGCGGCGATCCGGGTCAAGGTCTACCCGCCGGCGCTGCTCAAGGGGGCGCCTGCGACGTTCAAGTCGGTCGACTACAAGGCCAAGGACTTCGCCGGCTCGAAGTACACGATCCAGATCGCCCCGGAGGACTGCACCGGATGCACCCTGTGCGCCAGGGTCTGCCCGGCCCGCGACAAGTCCAACCCCAAGCACAAGGCGCTCGACATGACGCTCCAGATGCCGCTGCGCGAGCAGGAGCGGGCCAACTTCGAGTTCTTCCTGTCCCTGCCCGAGGTCGACCGCGAGAAGGTCAAGATCGACGTCAAGGGATCGCAGTTCTTCCGGCCGCTGTTCGAGTACTCGGGCGCCTGCGAGGGCTGCGGCGAGACGCCGTACGTCAAGCTGCTGACCCAGCTGTTCGGGGACCGGGCGCTGATCGGCAACGCCACCGGCTGCTCGTCGATCTACGGCGGCAACCTGCCGACCACGCCCTACGCCGTCGACCCCAACGGCCGCGGGCCCGCCTGGAACAACTCGCTGTTCGAGGACACCGCCGAGTTCACGCTCGGCTTCCGCCTCGCCGTCGACCAGACCCGGGAGCGTGCGGTGCGTTTGCTCAAGGAGCTGGCCGCGTCGATCGGTGACAACCTGGTCGACGAGCTGCTCGCCGCCGAGCAGGACGACGAGGCCGGCATCGCCGCCCAGCGGCGCCGGGTCGAGGCGCTCCGCGCCAAGCTCGCCAAGCTCAAGACGGCAGCGGCCGCGGAGCTTAACCACCTCGCCGACTACCTCGTCCGCAAGAGCGTGTGGGGGGTCGGTGGTGACGGCTGGGCCTACGACATCGGCTACGGCGGCCTCGACCACGTGCTCGGCGTGGGACGCGACGTCAACCTGCTGGTGCTCGACACCGGCGTCTACTCCAACACCGGCGGCCAGGCCTCCAAGGCGACCCCGCTCGGCGCGGCAGCGAAGTTCGCGATGAGCGGCAAGGGGGTCCCGCGCAAGGACCTCGGGCTGATGGCGATGGCCTACGGGCACGTCTACGTCGCCCAGGTCGCCTTCGGAGCCAAGGACAGCCAGACGGTGCGGGCCTTCCTCGAGGCCGAGTCCTACCGGGGGCCGTCGCTGATCATCGCCTACAGCCACTGCATCGCCCACGGCTTCAACCTTGCCGACGGCCTCGACCACCAGGAGCTGGCGGTGGACAGCGGCGCCTGGCCGCTCTACCGCTACGACCCCCGGCGCGCCGCCGTGGGCGAGAACCCGCTCAAGCTGGACTCGAAGGCCCCCTCGATTGCATTCACCGACTTCGCGCTCAAGGAGACCCGCTTCCGGATGCTGCAGAAGTCGCACCCGGAGCGCGCCAAGCAGCTGCTGGCCGAGGCCGAGAAGGTGGCCCGGGCGCGCTTCGACCTCTACCGGCAGATGGCCGAGATCACGTACGGACCGGGGGCCGACAGCCCGGCCGGCGAGACCAACTGAGCGGACGGGGAAAGGAGCACCATCATGGACCTGACCACCACCTACCTCGGCTTCGAGCTCGCCAACCCGATCATGGTCGGCTCCTGCCCGCTGGGCACCAACGTCGACAGCGTCCGCCGGCTGCAGGAGGCGGGCGCCGCGGCGATCGTCCTGCCGTCGCTGTTCGAGGAGGAGATCCTGGCCGCCGCCCGCGCCCACCTCGCGATGGAGTCGGCCGGCGCAGGGTTCGCGGAGGCCTCCTCCTACCTGCCCGACCCCGAGGGCTACCACGTGGGGCCCGAGGAGTACCTCGGCCACATCGAGGCGGTCAAGGCGGCAACCTCGATCCCGGTCATGGCCTCGCTCAACGGCACCACGGCCGGAGGCTGGACCTCGTACGCCAAGAAGATCGAGGACGCCGGCGCGGATGCCCTCGAGCTCAACGTCTACTACCTGCCGACCGAGGTGAAGGAGACGGGTGAGGACGTCGAGCGGCGCACGGTGGAGATCGTCCAGGCCGTCAAGGCCGACGTGAGCATCCCGGTCGCCGTCAAGCTGTCGCCCTTCTTCTCGTCGATCCCGAACCTCGGCCAGAGGCTGCAGGGCGCCGGCGCCGACGGCCTCGTCATCTTCAACCGGTTCTACCAGCCCGACATCGACATCGAGGACCTCGACGTGGTCCCCAACCTGCGGCTCTCCACCACCGACGAGCTGCGGCTGCGGCTGCGCTGGCTCGCCATCCTGTCGGGCCAGCTCGACCTGTCGCTGGCCGCCACCGGCGGCGCCCACACCGCGGTCGACGTCATCAAGGCGGTGATGGCCGGCGCCCATGCGGTCCAGTTGGTGTCGGCGCTGCTGATCCACGGCCCCGAGCACATCTCGCGCACGTTGGAGGCGATCTCGTTCTGGATGCAGGAGCACGAGTACCACTCGGTCCGCCAGATGCAGGGCTCGATGAACCTGGCCCACACCCCCAACCCGAAGGCCTTCGCCCGCGCCAACTACATGAAGATGCTCGACAGCTGGGAGCTGTAGGTCGAGCCCTTCTCCAATCCCAACCCGGCCGGGGCACGAAGGTGCCCCGGTTGTTCTTTCTGGGTCGAGAGCCTCCCCTCTCCCGCTTTCGTCACGGCGCGCGGAATCGCTGGACGGCTCCGTGGTGTTGTGGTATCCACGTGCGTCCAGGTTCGAGAGGAGATTGCCCGACAATGAACCACAGCCGCCGATCTGCCGCTTTCGGTCTGATCATCATCGTCTCGATCGCGCTGTCGGCGGCTGCCGGTGACGGAGACGCTGTCCAGTTCATGGGCGTCACGTACCCGTCGTGGTCGACCTACGTCCAGTCGGAGGCCTTCCAGGCCTTCGGCATGCGCTGCGGGACCCCGGACTCGTCCTTCCACCCCGAGGTGCAGCTCGACGCCCCCGGCGACTGCAGCATGGCGATCACCAATCCCGACCCGTCGTACGCGCCGGGCCCGATCTACGAGATCCCGGTCGTGGTTCACATCATCACCGCCGCCGACGGGGTCACCGGGGACCTCAGCGACGCGCTGGTGCAGAGCCAGATCGACGTGCTCAACGAGGACTACCTGGCGATCGCCGGCACCGCGGGAGGCGGCGGCACCTACACCGGCGTCCGCTGGGTGCTGGCCGCCACCGATCCCCACGGCGACCCGACCACCGGCATCACCCGCACCGCCAACGCGAGCTGGTTCAACGACAACGACGAGCAGGGCTTCAAGACGGCGCTGATGTGGGACCCCCACCGCTACCTGAACTTCTACACCAACAACACCCAGTACCTGGGCTACTCGTGGTTCCCGCAGTGGGGCGTCGGCGGCTGGCAGGACGGCATCGTCATCAACTACCAGGCGTTCGGGCGGCCGTCCACGATGCCGCCCTACCATCTCGGCCGGACCGCGACCCACGAGGTCGGCCACTGGGTCGGCCTCCTCCACACCTTCGAGGGCGGCTGCGGCAACCCGGACCAGCCCTACTGCTACTCGACCGCCGACAAGATCTGCGACACCGAGCCCGACGCGACGTCGCACTTCTACTGCACCCCGGGCACCAGCTGCGGCAGCTACCCGATCCCGATCGAGAACTACATGGAGTACACCAACGACGCCTGCATGACGCGCTTCAGCGAGGAGCAGATGCTGCGCCTGCGGTGCGCCATCACCAGCTATCGGCCCAACGTCTACACCTTGATCGACACCACGCTGTTCAGCGACGGCTTCGAGAGCGGCGACTGGTCGACGTGGTCGGCGGCGGCGCCGTAGTCAGCCGCGAACGAAGGGGTTGGAGCGCTTCTCGCGCCCGATCGTGGTGTCCGGACCGTGGCCGCACACCACCCGGGTGGCGTCCGGCAGCGAGTAGAGCTGGTCCCGGATCGACCGCTCGAGGACCTCGAACGAGCCGCCGAACAGGTCGGTGCGGCCGATCGACCCCGCGAACAGCACGTCGCCGACGACCACTGTCGGCTCGGGGGCGCCGTGGACCACGAAGCAGACGCCTCCCGGCGAGTGGCCGGGCGTGTGCCGGACCTCCAGCTCGAGCCGGCCGACCGCGAGCCGGTCGCCGTGCGCAAGCCAGAGCGTCGGCTCCGGTGGCGTCACCGCCTCGAGCCCGAACATCCGCCCCTGCATGGCCAGGCTGCGGTAGAGGTCGAGCTCGTCACGGTGGAGCCCGATCGGCACCTCGGGGCCGAGCCGTCGCGCCAGCTCGGCGGTGCCGCCGGCGTGGTCGAGGTGGCCGTGGGTGTGGAGGATGAGCGACGGTGAGAGCCCGCTCGCCTCGATCCGCTCGAGGATTCGCGGCGCCTCCTCGCCGGGATCGATGACCGCCAGCACGCCGGTTGAGGGGTCGCCGAGCAGCACGCAGTTGGCCTGGATCGGCCCAACCGGAAAAGCATCAAGAAGCACTGGGTCTCCCTCGGTTCCGATCTCCGGGCGCCGGTTTCCGAATGAGGAGCTCGCGAGGACGCGAGGCGTGCGCGGCCCCTGACGAAACCGAGCTCCACGCTTCGGAAACCGGCGCCCGGACATCGGAAGTGTTGAAAACAAGAAGGCTGCTCATCGCCATCCAACATCCGCAATCCGAGCACGCTCATGCGTCGAAGAGCCGCTGCACCAGCAGGCCGAGGAGCACGCGGAGTCGTTGCGCTGCGGCCGCGCCGGCCTCGAGCACCTCCTCGTGGGAGAGCGGGCGGTCGATGAGGCCGGCGCCCGGGTTGGTGGCCAGCGACAGGACCAGCACCTTCATCCCCATCTGGCGCGCGGCGATCACCTCGGGCACCGTCGACATGCCGACCACCGCGCCGCCCATCCTGCCCAGCATCCGCACCTCGGCCGGGGTCTCGAAGGACGGCCCGAGCACCGCGGCGTAGACCCCCTCGCGGACCGCGAAGCCGGCCTCCGCCGCGGCCTCCACGGCGAGCCGCCGCAGCCCGGGATCGTAGGCCTCGCTCATGTCCGGGAAGGGCGGCCCGAACGACCTCCCCCAGTCCCCGACCAGGGGGTTCGCGCCCTGCAAGTTGAGGTGGTCCGACACCACCACCAGCGAGCCCGGCGGGATCGCCGGGTCGAGGGCGCCGCTGGCGTTGGTGGCGAGCATGAGCCCGGCGCCGAGCAGGCCGGCCAGGCGCACCGGCGCCACCACCTCGGCCGGCGAGTAGCCCTGGTAGAGGTGGAGGCGGCCGTTCATGGCGAGGATGGTCTGCGTCCCGCGGCGCCACAGGGTCATGGTCTGGCGGTGGCCGATGAGCCCGTGGAGCTGAAACGGGAAGACATCGGCGAGGGCGATCTCCTCGCCGGCCTGCCAGCCGGGCAGGTCGAGCCGGATCCCCGACCCGGCCACCATCAGCGCCCGCACCTCGCCCGGCCGGTGGCGCTCCCGGAAGCCGTCCGCGATCTCGCGCAGCCCGTGAGGCGTCAGCTCGGTGGCCATCTCAGCGAGGGTACCACGCCGCGTCCCGTGCCCGTCTCCGTCTCCGTGCCCGCCTCAACCTCTGCGCTTGCGGTCCCACGAGCACCCCGAGTCGCCGACCTTGGCGACCTCGAACGAGGACACGGTCGGCGCGCTTCCCCAAATCGGATAGCTCGACGCACCAACCTCGACGGCAATGCTCATGTCGGCGCCGATCGCATCGAAGTAGCTCAGCACCGACTCCAGCTTGTGGTCGTGGTTGGCGTTCTCGAGCTTCGACACCCAGGCCTGGGTGACGCCAAGGGTCCTGGCCACATCCTGCTGGGTCAGGCCGGCTGTTTCCCTGGCCTTCTTCATCGCCCGAGCGAGCTCGAGCCGCAGGCGCTCGCGACGGACGGCGCGACGAACCTTCGAGCTGTCCTCGACCAGATCGTCGAGGAGCTCGAGCGGCGACGTGTCCTTCCTGGGGCTCATTTCATTCACCCTTGCCTCAGCCAGTCGTTCCTGCGGGACAACGCCACCTCGTACTGGGCACGCACGGTCTTCTCCGCCTCCCGGACGGCGCGGTGTAGAAGACGACGCTCCACATCTCGCCGTCACCGCGACTGCAGTATAATATATATAGAATATCGAGCGGCGCCCACCGAACGCTCGTCTCCCGCCTCTGAAGAAGGCGGCTTCAAGGTCAGGTTGGGCGATGGGGCCTTCGCTCTTGTGGATGAATCGTGCCCGTCCCTGTCTTCGCGGCCCTACACGCGCCCTGAGCCGGCATCTCGTCATGGAAACCGCGGAGGGCGCAGAGAACGCGGAGCACGGTCAGAAGATGTCTTCTGCGTCGATCTCTGCGGCCTCCGCGATCTCGGCGGTTCGATGAGCTGGGTGATGGGCCGCAAATCCCAGGTCGACGAGTGGTCGGTTGGGCGTCCCACTTCTGCGCCGCCTCCGCTTCCGGGCCCGCTTCCGGATTCCTCCGCATTCCCGTTCCCGTTCCCGTCCCGCGGCCTCGCCCACTTCGCTCCTCTCGGGTGCCAGGTGCGGTGATTGCGGCGAACTGCTCGGAATGACGTTGCCCGGCATGCGGGATCCACGCCCCCGTCCCCGCTCCTCCGCCCCGGGGCAGCGCCGGCGGTCGGTGCGCGTGTGGGGGACGAAGGCCGGCTGATCCGGGAACGGGGATCCGGCTGCGCTTCCAGCTTCGCCGTGACAAGCGGGAACGGGAGGGGGAACGGAGGGTATGACGGAGCCGGTGATCAGTGTCCCGCCTCGGGTCCCGTGCCCCCGCTCACAACCGATATCCAAGCGCCCTTCCAAGCGATGTCCCGGGGTGATACCGTGCCGCGCGATGGCGCGCGTCCGCCTGCACTCGCTCTCGCTGGCCGGGTTCAAGTCGTTCCCGGACAAGGTGGATCTCACCTTCCCGGGCGACATCTCAGCGATCATCGGCCCCAACGGCTGCGGCAAGTCGAACCTGGTCGACGCCATCCTCTGGGTTCTCGGAGAGCAGAGCCCGACCCTGCTCCGGCTCAAGCAGATGGGCGAGGTCGTGTTCTCGGGCGCCACCCGCCGTGCGCCTGCCGGGGCCGCCGAGGTGGTGCTCAACCTGCAGTCCGACGACGGCCACTGGCAGGAGGCCGACGGCCGCCTCGAGATCCGGCGGCGGGTCTACCGGTCGGGGCCATCCGAGTACCGGCTGAACGGCAAGACGGCCCGCCTCAAGGACGTGATGGACGAGCTGCTGTCGGTCGGGCTCGGGATCCGCGACTACTCGATCATCGAGCAGGGCCGGGTCGGGCAGGTGCTGTCGGCGCGGCCCACCGATCGCCGGGTGCTGATCGAGGAGGCGGCGGGCATCACCCGCTACAAGAAGCGCAAGCACGAGTCCGCGCTCAAGCTCGAGCACACCCGCCAGAACCTGCTCCGCCTCGACGACGTCATCGCGGAGGTCGACCGCTCGCTGCGCCAGCTCAAGCGCCAGGCCGGCCAGGCGAAGCGCCACCAGCGGCTGCGCGACGAGCTGCGGGCGGCGCAGCAGACCCTGCTCACCGTCGAGGCCCACGACGCCGACCGTGCCCGCCGCGAGCTGGCGCGTCGTCGTGCCCAGATTCAGAACGAGGTCGCCGCGGCCGCCGCCGCGCTGGCCAGCACCGAGGCCGACCTCGGCCAGGCCAGGTCGCGCCTCGAAGGCACCCGCACCGAGGTCGAGGCGGCGCGCACCGAGGTCGCCGAGCTGCAGGCCTCGCGCGAGCGGCTTGAGGCCTTCCTCGAGCGCTCCGGCGACCTCATCGACCAGCTCCGCGAGTCGCTCGAGCGGGCGCGCCGCGACCGGCTGACGATCAGCTCGACCCGCAGCGACCTCGAGGGGAGGATCGCGGAGGCGACCACCCGGAGGACCACCCTGGAGGAGGCCCTGCAGGCGGTCCGCAGCGCGGTAGGCGAGGCCACCACGGCCGAGAACGAGGGCCGCGTCCGCCTCGGCGAGGCCGAGTCCCATGCCAACGAGCGCCGCCAGGAGCTGCTGCGCACGATCTCGTCGCTGACCACCAGCCGCAACCGCCTCGGCGAGCTCGAGCGGGAGCAGGACCGCGTCGCCTTCGTCCTCAGCCAGCTCGAGCACGAGCGGGTCGCGCTGGTCCGCCGCCTCGACGAGACCGAAGGCCGCTACCGGGCCGCGGCCAACGACAGCCGGAACGCGGCGAGCGCCGCCCGGGAGCTCGACGACCGCCGGCGCGAGCTGGTCGAGCGCCGCAGCGCGCTCCAGGGCGAGGCCAACGCCGCCCGGGACGAGGCCGAGAGCCTGGGCCGGGAGCTGTGGAAGCACCGCCAGAGCCTGGCCGGCATCGAACGCGAGCTCGCCCACCACGCGGCGGTGCTCGAGCAGCTCGTCGCAGTCCTGTCCGAGGACAGCCTGGCGGGACAGGTGGGTGACTACCTCGACCCGGCGCCGGGGCTGGCGCCGTTGCTCGACCGGGTCTGGTCAGACTGGCTCGAGCTGCCGGTGATCGCGGCCGCCGGCATTGCCGACGAGCAGGTCCGGACGCTGGCCGAGCTCGAGGGCCGGCTGCGGCTCGCGGTCGCCGGCGGCCCCGCCGCACCGCTGGACGCGCCGGCGCCGGACGGCACGGAGCCGCTGCTCGCGCAGGCCGGCGTCAAGCCCGAGCATCTGCCGTGGCTCAGCAGGGTGCTGCCTCCGGCCTTCCGCTGCCCGGACCGGGAGACCGCCCGGCGGCTCGCCGAGCAGCACCCGCACGCGATCTTCGTCGGGCCGGACGACGTGGTCTGGCGGGGCCGCACGGTCGAGCCGCCGACGTCCGGCTCGCGCCACCACGGCGCGCTCGCCCTGCGCGACGTCCGTCACCGGCTGGCCGCCGACATCGGCCTGACCAGCGAGCGCGAGGGCTCCGCGTCCAGTCGCCACCGCGACACGGCTCGCGCCCTCGCCGACGTCGAGGGCGCCGTGTCGGACCTCGACGGCCGGCTGCTGCGGGCCGAGCAGGAGCGCGCCCGCGCGGCGGCGGTCGAGCAGGCGCTCGGCGAGGAGCTGGCGCGGCTGCGCCGCGAGCTCGAGGGCACCGACGCCGAGACCGGGCGCAGCCGGAAGCTCGCGGAAGAGCTGGTGGGACGGAAGGCCACGTTCGAGGGGGAGGTCGCCGCCCTCGAGAACCGCACCGCCGAGCTCGAGCAGGCCGTCGACGGCGCCGCCAGCGCCCTCGCGAGCCGGCGTGATGAGGCGGCGGACGCGCTGCGCCGGCTCGACCGCTGGCAGGCCGAGGCGCGCCTCGCCGAGGAGCGTGCGGCGGCCGCGATCGCGGAGCAGGAGCGGCTCGCCGGTGAGGGCCGGCGCCTCGACGAGCGCGTCGCCAAGCTGCAGGGCGATGTCGACCAGCTGGGCTCCGAGCTCGCCGGCACCGAGGAGGAGGTGGTGCGGTCGCGAGCCCGGCTCGCCGAGGAGCAGGGGCTGCTGAGCTCGGCGCGCGACCGGGAGCGGCGGCTCGGCGAGCTCCTCGCCGAGATCGCGACCTCGGTCGAGGCCCTCGACCACGAGGTCCGCCAGCGCCGCGACGAGCACGACCGCGCCCGCGAGTCGCTCCACGAGGCCGAGGTCGAGCAGACGCGTCTCGAGGCGCAGTGGGAGCGGCTGCGCGATACGGCGGCGGCCGAGCTGGAAACCACCCCGGAGGAGCTGCTCAAGGGGGAGCCCGACGCCGAGGCGGTCCCCGAAGCGCTGCGCGCGACGATTGCCGGCCTGCGCGAGAAGATCGAGGCGCTGGGACCGGTCAACCTGCTGGCGCTCAAGGAGGTGGACGAGCTCGACCAACGGTCGACCTTCCTCGGCGCCCAGCGCAAGGACCTGGTGGAGGCGCTGCACAAGCTCGAGACCACCATCCGCGAGATCGACGCCTTCTGCAGCCAGCGCTTCGTCGAGACCCTGGAGCAGGTCAACGGCCTCTTCCACGAGACCTTCAACCGCCTGTTCGGCGGCGGCAGCGCCACCCTCCAGTTGGTCGACGAGGACGACCCGCTGGAGTCGGGCATCGACATCACCGCCCAGCCCCCGGGCAAGAAGACCCAGTCGGTGCAGCTGCTGTCCGGCGGCGAGAAGGCGCTGACCGCGCTCTCCCTCCTGATCTCCCTGTTCCGGATCAAGCCGTCGCCGTTCTGCATCCTCGACGAGGTCGACGCCCCGCTCGACGACGCCAACGTCGAGCGGCTGGCCGATTTGATCAGCTCGATGAGCGACCACACCCAGTTCGTGCTGATCACCCACAACCGGCGCACCATGGCGCGGGCCGACGTGCTCTACGGCATCACCATGGAGGAGCCGGGGGTGTCCAAGGCGGTGTCGGTCCGGCTCGAGGACCACGGCCCTGTCCCCGCCAAACCGACGGCCAAGGGGCGAGGGGCCAGCTCCCCCGCCGCTCCTCTCCGCATCGAGCTCGACGACCCCGCGCAGTGATCGCCACCCGCTCCGCCTCCCGGTCGGTGTCGCGGGACAGGGTGCCCATTGCGCCCAGCTTAGCCGATTCCGGGGAAACCGCGTTGTAGGGTAGGCTTCCAGCCTGCCTTAAAACCGGCCCTGAAGGCTGCCGGCGTAGCCGGTGAGCTCGGCGTAGCCCTCGCCGCGGTGGGAGCCGGTGACCTCGACCGGCCCCTCCCAGTAGACGACGCCGGTCGAGGCGCGGCCGTCGAGCTCCGCTGCCCGCAGCAGGGGCGCGACAGTCAGGTCGAGCTTCTCGGTGGGGACCGCGATCCGCCAGCCCGACGGGTAGCGGCCGCCGGTCGCCGGGCTCGTCCACCAGCCGGCCGGCTCGAGCTCGACCTCGCCGACCGCAAGCCGCCGCGTCGAGCCGTCCGGCCGGACCAGGGTGCCCGACGAGTACGGGTCCGGCGACCCATCTGTTCGCCGCAGCCGGTAGACCATGAGCTCGGAGCCGTCGTCGAGGCGGAGGCTGAACCAGTCCCAGCCGGCCACGCCCTCGCCGAGCTGCGAGCTGCCCCACTCGTGGTCGAACCAGCCCGCGCCCGCCACCGCGAGCTCGCGGCCGTCGAGGGTCAGGGTGCCGGTGACCTCGAGCCGGGTCCAGCTCAGGTAGACCGAGGCGTTGTCCGGGTCAGCGCCCTTCCGGGAATAGCCGTCATCCCCCTGCAGCACGAGTGGCTTCACCGGGCGGCAGCTGAGCTCGATCCCGACCTCGGCCGTCCGGTCCACCGCTCGCGCGACCAGGGTGTCATCCGGCCGCCGCTCGAGCTGCCAGTCGCCGAGCCAGGCCAGCAGGTCGCCGGTCGAGAAGCCGGTGAAGCCGCCGTCGGCCCGGCCGACCCGCTCCGCATGGCGGAACGCGCCCCGTTCGACGTCGGCAATCGCCAGGTGGGCCGCGACGGCCTGGCGCGCCCGCAGCGGCGAGCCGCCGGCGGCCGGCGGCCTGGCGTCAAGACCGCTCCGGAAGAAGGTCAGCTGGACGCCGTAGCGATGGCCCGCAGCGTCGCGGAGGTTGGCGGTCAGATACCACCACTCGGTCTGGACCTCGGGGTGGGCGCCGTGGTCCCGCGGCAGCTCGATCGCGGGCGGGCCGGTGATCCGCTGCCAGCCGTTCTCGCCGGCCCTGGCCGCCGCCGGCGCCAGCCACGCCAGAGCCAGCACCGCGGCAATGAGCTGGCGGGCCGGTCGCGGCCGGCGAGGATCAGCCTTCCTCACGGAGTACCTCCGCGGGCTGCAGCGCCAGCGCCGCCGCGGCCGGCGCCAGACCGGCCAGGACGCAGGCCAGCCCGACCCATGCCGCCAGGGTCGCGACGTCGGACCACGGCAGCACCAGGCTGAGCGACCAGCCGAAGCTCTGCAGGTTGACGACCTCGACCAGGATCACCCCGACCACCAGCCCGGCCGCGACCCCGGCAGCGGTCGAGGCGAGCCCGAGCAGGGCGGCCTCCGCCAGCATCATCGTGCCGACCTGGCGGCGCGACGCGCCGAGCGCCCGCACCGTGGCCAGCTCGCGCCGCCGCTCGCCGACCAGGGTCAGCAGCACCGTCACCACCGCGATCACCGCCACCACCGCCGCCACCACCGACAGCGCGGTGGTGATGGCGAAGGTGCGCTCGAAGGCCGCCAGCACCTCGCGCTTGAGCTCGCGGTTCCCAAAGGCCTCGATCAGGAAGCGGCCGCGCACCGCCTCGAGCAGCCGGTCGCGGGCCGCCAGCGGGTCGGCGTCGTCGGGCAGGAAGACCGCCATGTCCAGCGGACCGCGGCCCGGGAAGCGCTCCAGAAACCGCGACCGGTCGACCACCACCAGTCCGTGCGAGCGCGAGTAGTCCTTGAACACACCCACCACCCTCGCGGTGAGCGGACCTCCCGGCGGCTCCAGGGTCACGGTGTCCCCCTCGCGGACCCGGAACCGGTTGGCGAACGGCTCGTTGACCACTGCGCCGCCGACCGCCCAGGCCTCGGCGAAGACGTCGCGCGAGTCGCGGCCCGGAAAGTACACGCTGCCGTGCCGCGAAACCACGTCGAAGGCGGCCCCGGCCAGGGCCACGGGGCGGCCCTGGTACTCGATGTCGACCGTGTAGAAGGGGTCGACCGCGTCGGCCCCGAACATCCCCTTCGCGAGGTCGACGATCGCGGGGTCGAGCTCGCCGGTCGGCACGCCGCGCTCCATGGCCAGCGGCCGCACCCAGACGTCGGCGCGCATCCCGGCCTCGGTCCAGCGCTCGACGGTCTCCCGGAACGAGCTCACCATGGTCACGATCGCCACCGCCAGCGCCACCGCCACCGAGACCGCGCCGGCCGCCCACGCCGCCCGCCGCCGGCCGGCCGACAGCGCCGCCGCGGCCAGCCGCAGCGAGGGGCCGGCCAGCCGCCGCAGCGGGCTCGCTCCGGCCCGCGCCAGGCCGTCGAGCAGAGGCGCCGCGCCGACCAGCAGCATCGCCATCACCGCCAGGCAGGCGACCAGCGCGGCCACCGGCAGGCCCCGCCACGCGGGCAGGCTGACCAGCCACAGCGCGCCGCCGGCGAGAACAACCAGGGCGGCGGCGTCGAAGAGGATCGTCCGCAGGGAGAGCCGCCGCGGCGGCGCGTCGCTGAGGCCCTGCAGCGGCGGCGTGCGCAGCGCCTCCTCGAGCGGCAGCACGGCGGCGGCGAGCGACACCGCGAGCGCCAGGGCGAGGCCGAGGGCGGCCAGCCAGGGCTCGGCCTCGATGTCGGTGGCGAGGCTCGAGCGCAGCATCGTCACCACCGAGTAGCGGACGCTGACCAGGGCAGCCCGGGCACCGAGCAGGCCGCCGGCGACACCGATCACCCCACCGGCGAGGCCGATCGCGGCGGCCTCGAGCAAGACCGCGCCCGCGATCTGGCGCCGCGAGGCGCCGAGCGAGCGCAGCAGCGCCACCGTGTAGCGTCGCTGGACCACCGAGGTCGCGAGCGTGGTCGCCACCAGCACCGCGCCGACCAGCACCGAGATCGCCGACAGCGCGGTCAGATTGAAGCGCAACGAGGCCACCATCTGCTCGGCGGACTCGCGCCGGCGCGACGGCGGCGCCACCGTGACGTCGTCCGCCAGCAGCCCGGACAGCCGATCCCGGAGCACCTGGGCGTCGACCCCGGGCCGCGGCGCGAGCTCGATGCGGTCGACCAGCTCACCCCGCCCGAACAGCTCGGCCGCCAGCGCAACGTCCATCACCACCACCCGCTCCCACACCGCCGCCAGGTCCTCCGCCGGGAACACCGCCACCACCTCGACCGGTTCGAGCCGGGCCCGGGCCGACAGGGTCACCGTGTCTCCCACCGCCACGCCGAGCCGGCGCGCCAGGGCGTCCGAGAGGAGCACTCCGCGGCCGGTGAGGGCCTCGATTAGCCGCTCGCCCGCCTCGTCGCCCTCGAGCACCGGCCGGACCTGGGCGTCTGCCAGCAGGTCGACCCCGAGCACGCGGACCCCGTCCCCGAGCTCGACCAGCAGCGCCACCTCCTCCACCACCGGCACCACCACCGCGTCGCCGGCCAGCGGCCGCAGGGCGCCGAGCAGCGACGCCGGCAGGCCGCCCGGCCGGGTCACCTCGACCCGGGCCGCGCCCGCCACCTCCTCGACGCCCTCGGCGAAGGCGCGCACCGCCGCCCGGCTCGAAGCGACCGTCGCCACCACCGCGGCGACGCCGGTCGCGACCCCGACCACGGTCACCAGGAACCGCCACGGCCGCCGCCGCAGCGGCCGCCACAGCAGGGCCTTCAGGACCACCAGGCACCGCCCCGTCCCGGGAGCGCGAACCTCGTGCCCCCACGCCGCATCCGCGCGGCCCGTTCCCCTCCCCGTTCCCGAACGTCGTCTCGGCTCCTCACGTCACCGGTGCGCCGGATCTTTGGGTGACGTTGACTTCCCAACGATCCGCGTTCACTCGGGAACGGGGACGGGGACGGGAACGGGAACGTCATCACGGCTCCGCTTACCAAGCGATCTTCCCGTCGTGGAGTTGCACGATCCGGCCTGCGGCCGCCGCCAGCGACTCGTCGTGGGTCGCGAGCAGAAGGGCCGCCCCCTCCGACCGCTGCAACTCGGCGAGCAGCTCGAGCACGGCGGTGCCGGTGCGCGAGTCGAGGTTGCCGGTCGGCTCGTCAGCGACCAGCAGCCGCGGCCTGTGGACCAGGGCGCGGGCGAGCGCGGTCCGCTGCTGCTCGCCGCCCGACAGCTCGGATGGGTAGTGGCTGCGCCGGTGGACGAGGCCGACGCGGCGCAGCAGATCCGCCACCCGGCCCGGGTCGCTGCGGCCGGCGAGCGCGAGCGGCAGGGCCACGTTTTCCTCGGCCGTGAGGTGGGGCACCAGGTGGAAGGCCTGGAACACGAGCCCGATGCAGCGCCGCCGAAGGCCGAGCAGGTCATCCTCGGAGGCCGTCGCCAGCTCGATGCCGCAGACCTCGACCCGGCCCGCAGTCGGCCGGTCGACCGCGGACACCAGGTTGAGCAGGGTCGACTTGCCCGAGCCCGAGGCCCCGACCAGGGCGATCGACTCGCCGGCCGCCACCTCGAGCGAGACGCCGTCGAGCGCGCGCACCACCTCCTCGCCGCGCCGGTAGTGGCGGCAGGCATCGATCATGGTCACGACGTTGCCCGAGCTCACCCGACCTCCTTGCCGGCCAACGCGGCCCGAACGCGCTTCGCTGCCCAGTGTACCGGTCCTTTGGTGGGTGGCCTGGAATTCCGCTGCCGAGCCCGCTTCCGCTTGTCACGGCGTCGTCCGCAGGACGAAGCCGGATGCCCGTGCCCGAAAGCAGTTCCCAGGCGGCTTGACGACCGCCTCATCTATATATAGAATTGTATGTATGAGTTCGAAGACCATTGCCGTTGACTCGCGAGTCTACGACAAGCTCGCGAGTGTGAAGCGAGAGGGCGAGTCCTTCTCCAAGGCGATCGACCGCCTGATCGACAAGGTGGGCGACGCCTCCACAGGGCGCGACATCCTTCGCGGCCTGTCGGAGGTCCCGCCTCTCCCAGCAGAGGACGCCGAGGTCATGCTGGCGGTGGTCGCCGAGAACCGGGAGAGCGAGCCCTGGGACGAGCATGATCTGCGTTGACACCACCTTCCTCGTCGACCTCTGGCGGGACCGGGACCTGCCCGACTGTCCATGTCGAAACCTGCTGACCACCCACCCTGGCGAGGTGTTCGCGGTCCCGGCCCACGCGGCCGGCGAGTTCCTCGAAGGCGGGGCAGCGGTCTCGCCCGAGCGGCTCGAGCAGTCGCTCGCGTTCTTGAGGCTCTTTCGCGTCGGCGAGGTCGGCATCGAAACCGCCCATCGATATGCGGTCATCGTGGCGGGTCTGCGGAAGGAGTCCCGCCTCGTCGGTACGTCGAAGCCCGACCTCTGGGTGGCCGCCTGGGCAATCCAGAACGGCGCCCCGCTCGCAACCCGGAACACGAAGCACTTCAGAGGCATCCCGGGCCTCGAGCTGATCGATTACCCCGAGACGTGATCCCAGAGCCATTCAAAGTCCCCTCCCGTCGGTCTTGTTCCTTTGGTGGGGCGGACGGCAGTTCTCAATCCGAAATCTTCGCCCTTCAGTCGCACTCGGCGGCAAGGGGTCTGCTTGCCTGGTCAGCTTCTCTCCAGCCGAGTGAGGGCTACCACGTCGGCACGGTGGCCCAGCCGGCGAAGGGGCCGAGCTCGATCGTCCAGCCGGTGTCGGAGGACGGGTCGCGGACCGCGCGCAGGTCGGTCAGAGTGAACCCTGGCGATGAGCCCGTCATGGGACAAGGTGTGCAGCGCCGACCGCGACGGATCGACCACTTGTCGGTGGGATCTTCGGTTGGAGGGTGGGTCACTGCACGCCGGCAGAAGCCCCAAGACTGACTCCCTCGGTTTTCATTCTGCGCTTGCCCGTCCAGTCTGAAGGGGTCATACTTGACTCAGGTTTCAACGCGTCATCAGATCACGGGCTCGGCTCGGACGGGACGATCACCTTGCAGATCCGCGCGGTCGTGGCCTCGGCGATCCTCCTCGCAGCAGCTGTGACTGCGTGGGCGCAGACCACCACCGGCCGGATGATCGGCGCCGTTGTCGATGAGGGGGGCGCTCCCCTGCCTGGTGTCATCGTGACCATCGCGTCGCCGTCGCTCATCGGCGGGCCGCAGACCAAGGTCACGAACGAGCTTGGGGAGCTCTCCTTCGTCTTGCTCGCGCCGGGCGACTACTCCGTGAGGGCCGAGCTCCCCGGCTTCATCACCCAGGAGCGGTGCGAGGTCAAGGTCCCCCTCGGCGGCGCGGCCGCGGTGACCGTCACGATGCCGGCCGGCACCTTCAGTGGCGAGGTCGAGGTCGTCGACGAGACCCCGGTGGTCGACCCGACCCAGGTCAACACCGGCCAGGTGTTCGAGCGAAGCTACATGCAGGACTCCGCCATCGGCTCGGCCAACCGCGATTACCTGGTTCTGGTCAACCAGGCCGCCGGCGTCACCGGCGGGTCGTGGGGGCCGCCGCAGTCCCAGGTTTTCGGATCGACGATCGGCGAGAACGCCTACTTCATCGACGGCACGGCCTCGACCGACCCGGCGATGTCAACCGCCACGGTCATGCTGAACTTCGACGCCGTCGAGGAGATCCAGCTCCTCACTGCCGGCTTCGAGGCCGAACATGGATTCGCGACCGGCGGCATCATCAACGTCCTAACCAGGTCGGGCGGCAACCGGCTCTCGGGGACCCTCGACGTGCGCTACCGCGATGACTCGCTCCAGGAGAGCGGCGACAACTTCGATGCCGATGAGCTGTCGTCGAAGCACGAGGTTCTCGGGGCGACCCTCGGCGGGCCGATCGTGCGCGACCGGCTGTGGTTATTCGCCTCGTACCAGTGGATTGACGACGAGTTCACGCCCATCGCCTCGCCCTCCACTCGGGACAGCGAGCGGCACAGCTACCTCGCCAAGGTGACCTGGCAGGCCCACCCGAGCTGGCGGGCCGTCGGCACGTACTCGTCCAGCCCCGGGGTGGACAGCTACGCCAACGCCTCGCGGTGGGTGATGCCCGAAGCCACCTCGCGGGACGACATCGTGCCGACGGTCGTCTCCGCCGAGCTGAGCGCGGTGGTGTCCGACTCGCTGCTCTGGAACACCACTCTCGGCGGATACCTGTTCGACGATGAGTACGCCCCGCAGTCCGGGGACCTGCAGACGATCGGCCACTACAACTACGACACCGGGTTGAACAGCTACAACTTCTACAACCAGCAGTACTGGACGTCGCGTCGTGACCAGCTCGCGACCGACCTGACTTGGTTCGTCGACGATCTCCTGGGCTCGCACGAGCTCAAGGGCGGCATCGAGTACTCGGACATGGAGCTGTCGGTCGCCTTCTGCAGCACCGGGACGCCGAATGGCGAGCGCTGCGTCCCCGGTGGCGTTGGCTTCTTCTTCGACGACGTCCAGCTCGAAGGGGGGACCGTCCCGTGGCTGATGTGGGAGTACCGGAGCTCCGGCACGACCGAGTACACGGGATCAGTCGCGACGGCCTTTGCGCAGGACGCCTGGCGGGTGGCCCGTGACCTCACCCTCAAGCTCGGGGTGCGGTACGACGCGGTGAGCTACGACATCAACGACGGCACCGAAGTCGCCGGCATGGGGATGTGGCAGCCGAGGCTCGGTCTCGCCTGGGACCTCACCGGCGATGCCCGAAACGTGGTGCGGGCGAGCTGGGGACGGTTCCTGCACCCGAGCGCGCTCACCCTTCCCTGGCACGCGCGCGCCGTCGACGAGCCTTCCTACCGCTGGTACTCCTGCTCGGGCGCCCTGCCGCTCGAGCTCGGGATTCCGGTCGGATCGGCCGCCGCGTGCGCGGCGGCTGCCGCGGACCTCGGCTGGGGCTACCGGCTGGACAACGCCGGCTGGGACCCCTATGGCTGGGCGCTCGCCCCGTGGGAGCACTACAGCTCCCAACCGAACCGAATCGACGCGAATCTCAGCGCGACCCACGCCGACGAGCTGATCCTGGCCTACGAGCGTCAGATCGCCGACCGCTCGTCGATCGAGCTCAGCTTCGTCGACAAGGCGACCCGCGACATCATCGACGACACCTGCAGCGGAAACTGGCCGGTGCCCACCGCAGGGGCACCGTGCGACTACTACGTCCTCGGCAACATCGCGGGGCTCAGGAGGGACTACCGGGCGTTCATCCTCAGGCTCGAGACCCGGAGCCTCGACTGGCTCACGCTGCTCGGCTCCTACACCTGGTCGCAGTCCGAGGGCAACGTCGAGTACACCCAGGAGGCGGGGGCGGACTTCGACGTCTACCCGTGGCACTACGACAACCGCTACGGCTACCTGTCAAACCACCGCACCCACCGGATCAAGCTGAACGGCTTCGTCACCCTGGAGGGCGACTGGAGCATCGCCTTCGACGGTTCCTGGTCCTCGCCCTTCACCTGGACTCCGTACGAGAATGCGGGCGACAACCAAGAGATCCCCTACGACCGGCACTCCCTCGAGCCGCGGGGCAGCCGCGACGCCAACGACGTCTATCAGCTCGACGTCCAGCTCGAGAAGGGCTTCACGATCGGAGCGGTCCGGCTGGCGGTCATCGGCTCGGCCTACAACGTCGCCAGCAACGAGCAGCCGACTTCCGTCTGCGAGCACATCAGCGGCTGCGGGGCCGCCGAGGACGGGGCACCGATCGCCATGGGCGACCCCACCGACTGGCAGACCCCTCGCCGCTACGAGCTCGGCTTCCGGGTCGAGTTCTAGCCCCCACCCGACCAGGTTCTAGGATCTGGGATCTGGGGGACAGGGGCCCACCCGTTCCCGCTCCCGTTCCCGTCCCCGTTCCCGAGGCTCTCTCGCTTCCGCCCTTGTCACGGCGGCTTGTGACGGCGACTTGTCACGGCGGAGCCGTAGGCGCAGCCGGATCCGCACGCGCCTCCGAGCCTGCGCCCGTGTTCGCCGGTCGATTGCGTGCCTCACGATCAAAGGTGCCGCTCAGGGTTCGACCGGCCAGGGCTCTTCCCACCACTCGAGCGGACGGCGCCTCTTCAGGAGGGGGTAATCCTGCCGCTGCAGCTCGAGCAGGATCCGGACCTTCTCCTTGACGGGGAGGCGCGCCTGCCCGCGGTGCCACTCCGCCTTGGCGTGGAAGAGGTCCGCGACGCGGTCCTCGCAGGAGCTTGGTCCGTCACGCATCGTGGCTCCAGGGTCCCTGGATCCCGTGGCGGCTCATGATTTCGTCGAGAAGCGCACGGTCGATGTCCGCCGTCTCGAACAGCTGGTGCGCCCGCTCCCGCCGCTTGCCGCCGCCGGCCTGAAGCGCGAGTGCGATCAGATGCTCGGGTGGGCACACCCGCACCGTCACGTCGTCGTAGTCGTGATCTCGGGCTGCCGTGATCGCCTCTTCCACGAGCTCGTTGTACGCCGGAATGAGCTGAACCGGAACGCCGTGGATCATGACGTGCTCGGCGTGCGGCTCGAAGCCACGTTCGCGCAGCCAAGAGTAGACCGGCGTCAGCGTCACGATCGGCTGGTCGGCTGGGGGAAGGACCACGAAGACATCGAGGTCGTACGTCCGAGTCGGCTCCGCGTAGAACAGGACCGCCATCGCGCCGCCGAGTGCGTACTCGTCGATGATCCCTTCCGACCTCATGTCGTTGAGGACCTGGAACACCTCTCGAAGCGACGCCACGTTGTCTCTACCTCGCTTGGCCAGGTCGCCTCGGACACCCAAGGACGTCTGCCCAGATGACCATTCTATCCGAGGCGCACCCCACGAAATCGAGGGTCTCCAGGCTCAACCCGCCCTGGCAGCAGCGGCTGGCCCGCGTTCACCAGGTGGGGACGTCGCGCCAGCCGGGGAAGGGGCCGAGCTCGATCTTCCAGCCAGTGTCCGAGGCCGGGTCGCGCACCGCTCGCAGGTTGGTCAGAGAATGGAGCTTGGCGAGCAGCTCGTCATGCGGCAGGGTGTGCAGCGGCGGCTTCGAGAGATCGGGCATCGGCCACAGGCGGACGGTGTTGTCGTCGCCGGCCGAGGCCACCCAGCGCAGGTCGGGGGAGATGGCAACGGTAAACACGTTGCCGGTGTGGCCCAGGAGCAGGTGGGGCTCGCCGCCATCGACGCGGCCGACCCGGATGCTGCCGTCGATGCTGCCGGTCGCGGCAACGGTCCCCGAGGGATCGAGGTCGGCCGATTCGACGTCGTCACCGAATCCCTCGAGCGGTCGGCTCCTTCCCGTGGCGAGGTCGAGCAGCTCGAGACCTGGGCCCAACTCCGAGGCCCACCCCCAGGTGACTGCGATGCCGGCGGCGCGGCTCAACCGCATCATCCTGTGCCCATCCGTTGCCACCATCAGCTCGTGCGTTCCGGTGGCGAGGTCCCAGCGCCGGACGCCGCCCCAGCCAGCCGTGAGCAGGGTCTGCTCGTCGAGGAACTCGAGGCTGTTGATGCCTTCTGGAAGGCCGGTCGGTTTGTCGGGCCGGGGGAGGGCGAAGCTCTGCAGGGCTCCAGTGGCGACATCGAAGAGGTAAACGTCCCTGGCACCCTCGCCACCAAAAAAAGCGGTTGCGACTCGTGCGCCGCTGGGCGAGATGGCCCCCGACTCGATCTGCCGGCTCTCGACCCCTGGGACCACCAGACGGCATGGCTCGCCGTCGAGCGGCACGACCCAAGCGTCCTTCATGGAGACGACGAAGAGGTAACGCCCCTCGGCGTCGAAGCGGATGTCGGCACACTTGCCATCCCCCGGCGTGCGGAGTTCCCGCACCGCTGTCGGGTCTCCGCCTCGCACCGGCACCAGGCGGACGCATCCGAGCTTCCAGCCCGTCGCCAGCCAGCCGCTGTCCGGGCTGAAAGTGAGCTCCCGGCGGTTCGGGGGGAACTCATACCTCTCGATGACGCTGGGGTAGGGGCGCGCGAGCGGCCAGAAGGTCAGTCGCTTTTGGTAGTGGGTGGTGGCGGCGCACCAGTCTCCTCTCGGGTGGAACGCGATGACCGGGTCATACCAGGAGCCGCTCCGGCGAAGCTCGAGGGGCCTCGCCCCTGGCAAACCGTCGAGCTCCCACACTCGCAGGGGTTGCTGGTTCGGACCCACGCTCGCCACTCGGCGTCCGGCTGAGTCCGGGAGGGCCCTCGCGGCGCCGGCGGGACGGCGAATCGCCCAGACCCGGCTCGGCCCGCCTTCGCCGAAGGACCACTGCCGGGCGCCACCGTCCCCGTCGACGGCGAGCACGCCGGCCTCACCGAAGGAAGCCACGGATGCGTCGGCCTCGAGCTCGTCGAGCAGCCGTTCGGGCCCTCCTCCGCCGAGCGGGTGGAGGTAAACCGCGTTGCCCCTGGCCACCACCCACCCCGAGCCGTCCGGTGCGGCGACTAAATCCGAAGGGCCGAGGACGCCGACGTCCCCGTAGGACGCCACGAACGCGCCTGCCCCGGGCACGTCGAACAGCCTGTCGGGTCCTCCCCCGGCGAACTCCGCCGCGGACAGGCTGTCGAGCAGCTCCTCCGAGCCGTCCGGCAGTCGCCAGGACCTGAGCAGGGTCTGGCGGCCCGCCCCTTCCGCCGTACGGATCTGAGCGAACAGGCGTCCGCCCCCTACGGACCAGTACCCGGGCGAGCCGAAGTCGACCACCCGAAGGAGCTTCCCTTCGGGGATCGACCACACCCGCACGCGATCGCCAAATCCTGGCAACCCGGGTTCGAGGCCCCGACCGGTGACGAGCAGGTCCCCCGCCGCCCAGATCGGCGTGTTCATCCCGTCCGTGCTGGTTGAGTGCCCGCCAAGCCGGATCGGCCCCTGCCCGTCCTCGGACCACACCCTCACCTCGGGCACGAGGCCGGCCACGGCGACGTGATGGCCATTCGGGCTGAAGCTCGGGACCCCGAGCTGCGCCTCCTCCTCCACCTCGAGCTCGAGAGCCGGCGGTGCGGTCCAGAGCACCCGCATCACGAGCTCGCGCGCCTCCCGGGTGTCGGCGACCTCCAGGCTCGCGGTGGTCAGGGCCAGCGCCTCGGTCGGATCGTCCACGAGGCGCGCCTGTGCCAGGGCGGCGAGCTTGGCGGCCTCGGCGCGGCGGGTCTCCTGCACGCTGCGGCGCCAAAGGGTTCCAACCACGCCAAGGACTGCGAGCAGGATGGCGAAGCCTGCTGCAACAGCGATTCGCCGTCGCCGTCGCCGGCGGGTTGCGAGCGAGGTCATCGCCGCCGCAAAGGCCTCCTCGAGCTCGGACAGAGCGCCGGGATACCGCTCCCGCCAGACTGCGTACTCGCGGTACGAGGTCGCGGCCCACAGCAGGTCGTCCGGCTTCCCCCTTTCCTGCCAGAGGTGCGCCGCCTGCCGGAGCTGATCGCGCAGCAGCGCCCCCTCGGCGTCCTGCGCTTGCCAGCGCTGGAGCTGCGGCCATGCCCGCAGCAGCGACTCGTGCACGATTTCCACGCGGTGATGAGGACCCTGGGTGCTCCCGGTTGCCGCCTCGTCCTCGAAGGCGGTCAGCAGGCGCGCGTCCACCAGCGCCCGGAGCACCGAGCGTGCCTCGGCCCTGGATCCCTCGTCGAACACCGACAGCAATTCGTCCCTGTCCCGCACCGCTCGCGTGCCCTGCGCCGTCACCAGGTTGCGGAACAGCTCCCGCACCACCGGCTGTCGCCCCTCCCCGATCGGCTCCAGGGTCGCCTCCGCGTGCTGGGCGAGCGCGCCACCCACACCGCCGATCCGCTCGTACGCCTCCCGCGTCAAGAGGCGCCGCGACCGGTCCCGCAGCTCCCACAGCCGCGACACCGCGAACGCGAGCAGCGGCAGGGCCCCCCGCTCCGCCTCCACCTCCCCCACCATCTCGTCGACCATCGACTCCCTCTCGAACGCATAGAGCCGCCGCGCCGCCGGCTCGGTCAGCGCCCGCCGCAGCTCCCTGCCGGCCGGCGGCCCGAGGGGCGTGAGATCGCTGAAGATCGGCTCCAGCTGCGGGTGGCGGTGGCAGTCAAGCAGGAAGTCGTCCCGCAGGACGAGCAGCACGTGGATCCCGGCCGCGTCCACCAGGCGTCGCAGCAGCTCTGCGAAGCGCTCCCGCACCGGCTCGGGGTTGAGGGTGAAGAGCTCCTCGAACTGGTCCACGACCAGCAGCGCCTCGTCCCACCGGCCCCGCCAGCGCGCCGCCACGGCCAGCGCCACGTCGGGATCGTGGAACGCGAGCAGCCGACGCATTTCCTCGGCGTCGCCCGCCAGGTCGGCCGCCAGCGCCCGAGCCAGGGCCAGGAAGGGCTCCTCGCCCGGCTGGCAGACCACCGCCCGCCACCCAGTTGGCGCCCTGGCGACGACCCCTGCCCGCACCAACGAGCTCTTGCCCACCCCGGACGGTCCCACCACCGCGAGCAGCCGGCGGCTCGCAATCTTGCGCCACAGCGCCGCAATCTCGGCCTCGCGGCCGAAGAAGTTCTCAGCGTCGGATTCGGTGAACGGCAACAGCCCCGGGTACGGCGACCGCTCATCCGTCCGCTCGTGTCGCGGCTCGGTGAGCACGCCGAACCCGGGCTCCACCACTGCGCCGAAGCGGACCGTGGCGATCAACCGGTAGCCGCGCTTGGGAACCGTCTGGATGTAGCGGGGGTCCTTTGAATCATCCTCGAGGGCCTCGCGGAGCTCGTAGATCCGCGCGGCGACCGTGTTGTACGTGACGAACTCGGTCTGCCAGATCGCGTCCTGTATCTCCCGCCTGTCCACCACCTCGCCAGCTCGCTCGGCGAGGTAGACGAGAACGTCCATCGCCTTGCGTTCGACCTGGGTTGCGACGCTACCGCGCGACAGCCGGTTCAGGCGCGGCTCCACCATCCAGCCGTCAAGCCAGAATCGGGCCCCGAGCTCGGAGTCCTTCCGTGTTGTGGTGGCCATTCTCTCGCGATTATATCCCGGCGATCGGGGCCCCAACTTGCCGCCGGGCCGTCCCCGCTTGGCGCCGTGGCGCGGGAATCGGACGATCTTCACCACCGGAGAGCCTCATTCCCCATTTCAGGGAGGGACAGACAGCGCACCGTCCTGCCTGCCCCGGTCAAGATGGCGGCCAAGGTGGCCACCCCACAAGGCAGCCAGAACGGGTGGCTCACAAGAAAGCGGGGGCCGCAGCCCCCGCTCGTCGTCACTGGTCCTACCTCGCCTCACTGGGGCAGAACAGTGGTCGGGTCCGAGGTCAGGTTGTCGAGCACCGAGCCGTAGCAGTAGATTGCGGCATCCGCCGTGGTGGTCCACACGTCCACGTAGCCGGCTTGAACCGGCGCGTGGTCGCGGAACACCCGGGTGATCTGATTGTTCGACATCGGCTGCAGGTCCATCGTCCTGGTCTCGAGCGACTCCCCCTCCGCGTTGAACAGCTCGATGAACACCCTCACGGCATGATCGCTGCCGTTCTGGCAACCGACGTTCGATCGGATGTCGTCGTTCTCGTTCATGAAGATGATCCGCTTCCTCTCACCTGTCGTGATCATCCGGTCCGCCGGGATGCCGGGCAGCTCCTGACCGAAGGTGCCCGCCACCTTCGCCGACGGGAGGTTGTAGGTCCGGCTCATCGCCAGCAGATCGATCCCGCTCGCCTCGATCGCCAGCGCACCGACCTGGTCCGGCTCGAGGCCGAAGACCTCGTCGAGCACGTTGGCGTAGCGCACGCCCGCTCCTGGGGCGAGCGAAAAGGTCTCGCTGGTGACCGGGTCGCTGTTGTCCTCGCCCCGCGGCAGCCACAGCAGCTCGTAGGTGACATCGGTCGAGCCGACGTTGTTGAGGTCGACATCGGTCTGGAAGAACGAGCCCTCCAGGCCGGCGGCCAGCGCCGCGGCCGGGATGAAGTTCATGTCGGCCGACGGCACCTGGGGCAGGATGGTGGTCGGGTCGGAGGTGAGGTTGTCGAGCATGGACCCGTAGCAGTAGTAGAGCGCGTCGTCGCGGTCGGCCCACACGTCGACGTAGCCGTTGACCGGCGCGTAGTCCTCGAAGACCCGGTTGATCTGGTTGTTGGAGTAGGGACCCAGGTCCATGGTCCTGGTCTCGAGCAAACCGCCCTCGGCATCGAAGAGCTCGATGTTGATCCGGACCGGGTCGCTCGTGCCGTTGACGCAGCCGACATTGGCCCTGGAGTCGGGATCCTCGGAGAGGAAGATGATGCGCCGCAGCTCGGTGCCGGCGATCATCTCGGTCGCACGGATAGCTGGCAGGCCCTGCCCGAAGGTGCCGGCCGCCTTCGCACCCGGCACGTTGTAGGTGCGGCTCATGCCGATGACCGACTCGGTGCTTGCCACCAGCTTGAGTGCACCGAGGGAGTCGGGTTCGAGGCCGAAGAGCTCGGCCAGCACGTTCTCGTAGCGCAGGCTCTGACCCGGAGCGAGGGCGATCGGGTCGGACTGCGTCGGCTCGGAGTTGTCCTCGCCGCGCGGCAGCCACTGGAGGGTGAGCTGCGCCTCCTCCGTCCCGCTGTTGTTGATCTCGACGTCGGTCTGGAAAAAGGCGCCCCGGGCGCCGGCCGCCACCGCCGCCGCCGGAATGAAGCTCTCGCGACCGTCGAGGAGAATGCCTCCGGCACAGTCCGCGAAGACGTTCAACCCGGCTTCACCGCTCGCGGCGAACACGTAGCCGCCGGACACCGCGACGCCGCCGATCCCCTCCACGGTGTTCAGCAGCTGAGGAGAGCTGAAGACGCCGACGTGAACGGGCGCGGACGGCGTGCTCACGTCGAACACACGGAGCGATCCTCCACCGGTCGGGTATGCGCCAAAGGCGACGTACGCGTAACCGCGCGACACGGCGACGCCCTCCCACGGGGACCCCGCCGCGGCGACGTGACCCACCTCGACCGGCGCGGACGGAGTGGTCACGTCGAACACGCGAAGACCCACGCCGGTGCCCACCAGGTATGCGTAGCCACCCGAAACGGCAACATCGTACGCGGTGCCTGTGACCTCGCCGGTGCCCACCTCCATCGGAGCGGACGGCGTGCTGACGTCGATCACCCGAAGACCCGCAGCCCCGGCCGCGACGTAGGCGTGGCTCCCCGACACCGCGATCCCCCAGGCGACGTCGGGTGTGTCGATGAACCCAACCTCCACCGGCGCCGAAGGCGTGCTCACGTCGATCACCCGCAGGCCCGCCTCGCTGTCCGCGACGTAAGCGTGGCCGCCGGACACCGCGACACCCCAGGCAACGCCCGGCGTGTCGACGAAGCCGACCTCGACCGGCGCCGAGGGCGTCCGCACGTCGACCACCCGAAGGCCTTCCTCGCGCGCCGCGACGTAGGCATACCGCCCGGCGGCCGCGACATCCCAGGGCGACGGCACCTCGACGAGACCAACCTCCACCGGATCGGTCGGCGCGCTGACGTCGAGCACCCAAAGACCGTCGGAATCGTCCGCGACGTAAGCGTAGCTGCCCGACACTGCGACCCCCCGGGCAACATCCGGGACGTCGACGCCGCCCACCTCAACGGGATCAGAGGGCGTGTTCACATCGAACACTCGAAGGCCGGCATACCAGGCTGCGACATAGGCATAGGCACCGTCGATCGCGATCGTGGTGGGATCACTCGCCATCTCGATGACGTCCACCTCGACCGGCGTGGACGGCGTGCTGACGTCGATCACCCGAAGGCTTCCTGCCCGCATGACGGGATACTCGCCGGTCACAACATATGCGTGGGCGCCCAGCACCGAGACATCCCAGGCGTAGTCCGGGGTGTCGAGGGAGCCTTGCACGGCCGGTTCGGACGGAGTGGAAATGTCGATCACATAGAGACCGCCCGTGTCATCCGCGACGTAGGCGTAGCTGCCCGACACCGCGACACCCCTGGCGATCCCGGACGTGTCGGCCGACCCCACCTCCACTGGCGCGGACGCGTTGCTCACGTCGATCACCCGAAGGCCCTTGTCGTAGTCCCCGACATAGGCGTAGCTTCCCGACAGTGCGACACCCCAGGCCGATCCCGGAGTGTCGAAGAAGCCCACCTCCAGCGGCGCGGTGGGGTTGGAGATGTCGATCACCCGCAGACCCGCTCCGGAGTCCCCCACGTAGACGTAACCGCCCGACACCGTGACACCCACTGCAGTGTCTGGCATATCGACGGACGCCACCTCCACCGGGGCTGAGGGGTTGGAGATGTCCACCACCCGCAAGCCTGCGTCCAGGTCCGCGACGTAGGCGTAGTTGCCCGACACCGCGAACTCCAAGGGGAATGACGGCAACAGGACGTCGCCAACGACCTGCGGCGCGGCCGGATCCGAGATGTCGGCGACCAAGAGCGCCTTGCCGCTGCCGAAGTAGGCGTGGTCGCCCGAGACGTCCAACGCCCACGTCGGCCCGTACGGCCAGCGGCCGACCAGCTCGGGGCAGTCCTGCGCGAGCGCAGGCACTGCCAGTACGAACATCGTGATCACGAAGAGCGACGCCATCTCAGCCCTGCACTGCTGACGTTTCATAGTCCCTCCTCCGTCGGACGTGTTCAGACGCTCTCAACGTGGGCCCCGGCACGCCGAAAGTCGTGAGGAAAAGTTCAGGAAAAGTTGCGGAATCGGTGTCCGAGCTGCCGGACCACCAGGTCTTCCTCAAGATGGCCGGGTTGCGGTGCCGCCGGAAGGCGCTAGAGTGCTCGGGATGACGACGTGGCGGCTGATCCGCGACGGTGCGCTCCCCGGCGCCCGCAACATGGCGCGCGACGTCGCCATGCTCGAGGCGGTCGCTCGCGGCGAGGCGCCGCCCACCCTGCGGCTCTACGGCTGGGACCCGCCGTGCCTGTCGCTCGGCCGCCACCAGGGCCCGGAAGCGGCCGACCTCGCGTTCTGCCACGCCAACGGCATCGACGTGGTGCGGCGGCCGACCGGCGGCCGCGCCCTGCTCCACCACCTCGAGCTGACCTACGCGGTGGTGGCGCCGCTCGGCGAGGGGCCGCTGCCGCGCGCCCTGCAAGACGCCTACCGGCGGATCTGCGAGCCGCTGGTGGCGGCGTGCCGCAGCCTCGGCATCGAAGCCGAGCTGACGCCGGGCGAGGTCAACCTCCAGCTTCCGAGCCCGGCCTCGACCATCCCCTGCTTCGAGGCGCCGGCCGGCGGCGAGGTCGTGGTCGGCGGCCGCAAGCTGATCGGCTCGGCGATGCGCGCCCACGGCGGTGCCGTGCTCCAGCACGGCGCGATCCTGCTCGACTGGGACGGCCGGCTGCAGGCCGGCTCGATGCACCTTCCGGACGATCGCGGCCTGCGCGCCAGCGTGACCACGGTCGCCGAGCAGCTCGGCCGCCCCTGCCCGCTCCCCGAGCTCGAGCAGGCGCTGCTGGCGGCCTTCGGCGGGGTCTTCGGCATCATTCTCGCCGACGGCGAACTGAGCGATCCGGAGGCCCTGCAGGAGCAGCTGTCCGAGGCGAGCTTCCGGATCGACTGAGGCCACGGGCCGCCGGCATTCGTTGACACCCGCGCGGCCCGCGGGATATCGTCCGGCGAATTTGACCCCTCCCATCCCCACCCGGTCGGAGGGAGGAGAAGGGTACCGGCCGTGTCGCGTCGCATCAGCGTGCTGCTCGCCGACGACCGTCCTGCGCGTGCTGAGCGCAGATCGGGCGCGTCCGGACGGTGGGCCAGCCTGCCGCGCCGGGTCACGGTGGGCATCGCGGCCCTCTGGCTCGGCGCTGTCCAGGCGCTCGCCGCCGGCGGCGGCAGGCCAGCGTCGTCCGCCGTCAACCACGCCGACACCAGCGGGCTGGCGCCTGGCCTCACCCGATCGATGGCGGAGCTCTACAACCACAGCCTCTGGCTCTACGGCCTGACCGTGGTGGTCGTGATGGCCGGGATGGGGCTGGTCCTGGGCCTGCTCACCGACCGCATCATGGCCATGCTCGGCGTCGATCTCGGGCGCGCCGCCCGCCACGAGTGAGGGGCGCCGTTGGAGCTCTTCACCATCTACCTGCCGATCGCCGGGGTCCACTTCAACGTCCTGGTCCTGCTGCTGATCGGCTTCACGGTCGGGGTCAGCGGGGGCTTTTTCGGCATCGGCGGCGCCTGGATCGCCACCCCCGCCCTCAACATCTTCGGGCTGCCGATGCCCTACGCCATCGGCACCGATCTCGCCCACGTCGGCGGCAAGTCGATCGTCTCGACGATGCGCCACGGCAGGTTCGGCCACGTCGACGTTCGCCTCGGCATGGCCATGATCCTGGGCACGACCGTCGGCATGGAAGCGGGCGCCAACCTGGTCCTCGCGCTCGAGCGCGCCGGGCTCGCCGAGTCGGTGATCCGCAAGGCGTACGTCGTCCTCCTCGTGCTGACCGGCACCTTCGTCATGGCCGACTACCTCATCCACCGCCGACGCCAGCGCCGCGCGGCCGCCGGGGACCCGATTCCACCGCCGCGGGCGGCCCTGGCGCACCGGCTGCAGCAGATCCGGATCCCGCCGATGGTCGACTTCGCCGCCTCGGGGATCCGCTGCTCGCTGTGGCTGCCGGTGCTGGTCGGCCTGGCCACCGGCATGGTGGCGAGCGTCTTCGGCGTCGGCGGCGGCTTCATCCGGATGCCGGCGCTCATCTACCTGGTCGGCTGCCCGACCGCGGTGGCGATCGGCACCGACCTGTTCGAGGTCATGATCACCGGCGCCTACGGGGCGTTCACCTACGGGGTCAAGGGCCGGGTCGAGCTGCTGGCGGCGATGTGGATGCTGCTGGCGGCGGCGGTCGGCGCCCAGCTCGGCACGGTAGCCGTCAAGTACGTGCGCGGCTACTCGATCCGCCTGCTGTTCGCGATCACCATCTTCGTCGCCGCCGCGTCGGTGGCGCTCAAGCAGCTCGGGCTCCAGCTCGCCTCCTCGATCACCATCCTGGCCGCCGGCATCGGCATCAGCGGCGTGATCATCGCCCAGCTCGTGCAGGGCGTCCTCGACGAGCGGACGGGGCGCCACGGCCCATCGACCGCCGGCGCCGGGCCAGGCACATCGCCGCCCGCGTGATCCGAGCCGGCCGGCCGCAGGGCCGCAGATGGGGCTGAGCGTCCGAAGCCTCCGGCCACCGGGCGGAGAGACCGCGCTACCATGAACGGCGATGGCCGAGGTGACGACCCGCCCCTCGAAGCGCCCGTGGTGGATCCTCTCCACCTATTTCGCCGAGGGGTTCCCGTACGGCCTGGTCCGGCTGATGTCGACCGCGTACTTCAAGGAGCACGGCGCCAGCCTGCAGGCGATCGGACTGACCTCGCTGTTCGGGATCCCGTGGACCATCAAGTTCCTGTGGGGCCCGTTCGTCGACGCCTACGCCACCAAGCGGCGCTGGCTGCTGACCCTCGAGCTCGCCATCGTCGGCGGCCTGATCCTGCTCGGCATCGCCAGCCGGACCCCTGTCCCGCTGGTGGCGGGCGCCGCGGTCTTCATGGCGCTGGCGTTCCTGGCGGCAACCCACGACATCGCGATCGACGGCTACTACCTCGAGGCGCTGGGCCAGACCGACCGCGCGCGCTACGTCGGCCTGCAGTCGGCGGCCTACCGGGTCGCGTTGATCACCGGCGGCGGCGGCATCGCCTGGGTCTGCGGCCGCTTCTCGTGGCTGGTCGGCTACCTATTCGCGGCGACCGTGTTCTTTGCCGTGTGGACGCTCAACAGCGCGCGGCTGCCGCGGATCGAGCAGCCGAAGCGGCCGGCGGGCGAGCTGGTCGGCTACCTGGCTCGCCCCCGCCATCTGCTGGTCGTCGTGGCGGCGGCTGCCGCGATCGTCGGCCTGTGGGCGGTCCTGAGGAGCGAGGCTTTGGCGGGCGTCACCGGCCCGCTGCGGAAGGTCTCGGCCCCGATGTGGATCGTCCTCGCCCTGCTGCTGGTGCTGTCGGCGGTGGCGGTCCGGGCGCCCGCGCTCAAGCGGCGCCTCTACGCCTCGAGCTCGACCTACGCGCTCGCCTTCGTGGACTACCTCGACCGGCCCCGGATCGGGCTCGTGCTCGCCTTCATCGCCACCTTCCGCATCGGCGAGGCGCTGCTCCAGAACATGGCCTATCCCTTCCTCAGGGACATCGGCATCACCTTGGCGCAGTTCGGCCTCGCCCACAACACCTTCGGCATCGTCTCGACGATCATCGGCAGCATCGTCGGCGGGCTCCTGATCGCGCGCTTCGGCCTCAAGCGCTGCATCTGGCCGTTCGTGCTGGCGCTCAACAGCCTCAACTTCCTGTACATGCTGCTGGCGCTCAAGTACCGCCACATCCTGGCCGACCCCGATGCCGGCCGGGCCGACTTCCCGCTCGTCTGCCTGCTGATCTCCGCCGAGGCCTTCGGCGCCGGCTTCGGCAACGCCGCCTTCACGGTGTTCATCATGCGGACCACCAAGGCGAGCTTCAAGGCGGCGCACTTCGCGATCGGCACCGGCCTCATGAACATCGCCGGCACGCTCGCCGGCGTCGTGTCGGGGTTCATCGCCTCGGCGGTCGGCTTCCCGATCTACTTCGCGCTGACCTTCCTGCTGGCCCTGCCGAACATGGCGATGATCCCGTGGCTGCCGCACCTCGACGCCCCGCCCGACGAATGAGCGGGATCTACGGAAAGCGCGCTGACAAGAGGAGGATCCAGGATCTAGGGGATAGGATCTAGGGCAGCCCCCTCCCGGTCAGGAGGAGCCCCACTGCGATGATCCCTAGATCCCAGATCCTTGACCCTAGATCCTCTGCAGCGATCAGCCGTCCACCGGGATCGACGCCACGTCCCTGCGCCGCAGGGCGATCGCCATGCCGACCCCGGCCATCACCAGCAGCGTACCGATCCACACCAGCGAGATCAGCGGCTTGGTGGAGATGTCGATCACCAGGCTCGCCGGATCGGCCTCCCCCGCCGCGATCGTCGGATCGATGACCTGCAGCTCGATCGCCCCGCCCTCGGCGTCGACCCGGCCGATGGCAAGCGTCACCCCGCCGGCCCCGGGCACGGTCGCGGGGGTGACCTCGGCGTCGCCGCCCATGCCGCTCCGGAAGCGGGGCACCACCTCGACGGTCTCGCCGCCACGCTCGACCGAGAACACGACGCCGAAGTTGATCTGGCCGGCGTCGGGGTCGAACTCGGAGAGGTCGAAGTCGTCGAACCGGATCCGCAGCTCCTCGTAGCGCAGGGACTCGCCCTTGCGGAGGACCGCGGTTCGCGCGACCCCGCCGCCGAGCCCGAGCAGCTCGATCCGGATCAGCCCCTGGTCGACGCTCATCCCGGTCGCCCGCAGCTTGCCGCCCGGCACCCCCGGAATCTCGACGGGGACCGCCTGCACCGTGCCGTCGCTCATCGAGATCAACGACGGCTCGATCGTGACCGGCGCCACGCCCGGCCGCTGCAGCTCGACCACCATCCCCACGGTCAGGGCGCCCGGGACCGCGTTCTGGCGCGCCATGTCGAAGCGGCGGAAGGTCAAGGTCCAGTCCTTGAAGGCGGCGGGGCGGTCCTTGGCCAGCATCAGCCGGCCGCTCGGCGGCGCCTCCTCGCCAGGCGTGAACTCGACCGGCGCCACGTACAGATCGGAGGTCAGGAACGACCGGATGTCCGGGTTGGCGACGAGCTGATCCGTCTTCTGGTTGATCCACATCCGCGGCTTGAGCACGAAGTTCCTGCCCCGCGGGTCGGTCACCTCGACCACCATCGCGTCGCGCGCCAGCGGGGTCGGCTTCTCGACGCCGGTGAAGGTCATCGAGTAGCCGAGGACCTCGGTCGCCTCGCCCTGCACGAGCCGCACCTTCTGCTCCCGGCCGAGCCAGCCGGTGGTCAGGAAGGCGAGCATCATCAGCCCGACCCCGACGTGGGCCAGGACGCCGCCGGCGGCGCGCCACTGGCCCTGCCGGAGCTTGCCGAGAAGGGCCCAGCAGTTGGCAGCGAGGCTGAAGATGACGGCACCGACGTAGAGGTGCGCCTTGACGCCGGTGAGGCCGACGAGGTGGGCGGCGACCAGCAGCACCACGGTGACCGCGAGCACGATCGAGAACCGGCGGCCGGCGCCGTCGTCGGCGCGGCTCCAGCCGAGGAACGGCGTCGCGCCGAGGAACAGGGCGAAGGCGACCGCCAGCCAGTAGCCGACGCCGTTGTAGAAGTCGGGCCCGACCTGGGCCGGCTCGCCCCACAGCCGGGAGAGCAGCGGCGCCGAGGTCCCCAAGCCGACGATCAGCCCGGTCAGGACCAGCATGAGGATGCCGAGCACGAAGAAGATGGTCCGCGACAGGAACGGCTCGGTCCCGACCTCGGTCGGGATCTCCCGCCAGCGCAGCGCCAGCAGGCCGATCGAAACCGCGATGAAGAACACCATGTTGAAGACCAGCCAGCCGGTGATCCCGAGATCGACGAACGAGTGCACCGAGAAGTCGCCGAGCACGCCCGACCGGGTGAGGAAGGTGGCGTACACGACCAACAGGTAGGCGAACACCGCCAGCACCAGGTTGGTCCGGCGGAAGCGCTTGCGGCCGCGCTGCAACAAGATGCCGTGGGTCAGCGCGGCGGTGGCCAGCCACGGCACCAGGGAGGCGTTCTCGACCGGGTCCCAGCCCCAGTAGCCGCCCCAGCCCAGGGTCTCGTACGCCCAGTACCCGCCGAGCATGATCGCGAGGCCGAGGGTGCCGAGCGACAGCAGGACCCACGGCATCGAGGCCTTGGTCCACTCGTCCCAGCGGCGCATCCAGAGGGCCGCCAGCGCGAAGGCGAACGGGATCGCGAGCGACGCGTACCCGATGAACATGATCGGCGGATGGATGACCATCCACGGGTTCTGGAGCAGCGGGTTGAGCCCCTGGCCGTCGAGCGGGGCCATGCCGGTGGCGAGGCCCTCATGAAAGCGGAAGGGGTCCTGCTTGAGCAGGAGCATGATCAACGACAGCAAGGTCAGGTTGTAGAACAGCATCACCCGCGTCTCGTAGGCGCGGGCGAACCGCATCAGGGGCAGGCCGAGCAGCACGCCCCAGAAGATCCAGAGCAGGAAGCTCCCCTCCTGGCCGCCCCAGAACGAGGACACCAGGTACTTGAGCTCGAGCAGGTTGTCCGAGTACGCCCAGACGTAGTGGAGCCGGTAGTCGTGGGTCACCAGGAGGTACATCAGCAGGCCCGAGACCAGCACGATCGCCCCGGTCATCAGCAGGTAGGCCTGGCGGGCGATGGAACGGGCACCGGCACTGCCGCGAATCGCCAGGGCGTAGGCGATCGTCGACACCGCGCCGAGGACGAAGGCCACCCACACGAGCAAGGTCCCGGGTGTGTACATGACAGTCCCTCCCTAGAATTCGAGACAGAGGCTCATTTTACACCAGTGCCCAGAGCCCGGTCGGCAGCGGCCTCAGGTCTCGGCGCTGTGCCTGCTCGGGTCCTCGTCGAGCCCCTGGTACTTGGAGGGGCACTTCACCAGCAGCTGGTCGGCGTGGAAGGCGCCCTCGCGGTAGCTGCCGACGGCCACGATCTCGGTGGCCTCCTCGAAGTTCCCCGGCTTGGTTCCTGCGTACAGCACCGGCATGGTGTTGCCCCGATCGTCCGTGAGCCCGAAGCGCAGCACCTGGGACGCCTCCACGTACTCCGTGGAGTGCGGCACCAGGCTGCCCTTCACCTGGACCTTGGCAGGCCTCCGCATCGCCTCCTCGATCGAGACGTACGGAGTCAGGTTGCTCTTGAACGAGGTCGCCCCGAAGGCGAGAAAGGCAACAATCAACACGCCGCCGACCGCGTACCAGATGCGACGCTGGCGTCGTGGATCCGTCATCAGTCCTCCAGACGGCGGACCTTCCGGTCCACCCGATAGACGTAACCGAAAAGGCCGACCCAGATGATGAGGGTGACCACCATGATCCCTACCAGATCACTCACAGGGCCTCCTGCTGGCGTCTCCGCCGGATCGTCTCGACCCGGACCGCAACTGAGTATAACCACACGAACAGGCCAGTAAATCCAGCCAACGAGGCCATCAGGACCTGGGTGTGGCGCGAGTCGAACTCGTTGGCGCCGCGGGTGTTGATGATCGAGTCCGGGTGCAGGGACCAGTAGATGCGCGGCACCACGAAAACCAGAAACGGGACCGTGACGAAGGCGAGGATCGCGTACACCGCCGCGAGCGCCGCCCGCCGCTCGGGGTCGGGGACCGCGCCCCGGAGCGCGAAGTAGGAGGCGTAGATCAGCATCAGGATGACGATCGAGGTCTGGCGGGGATCCCAGTTCCAGTACGCCCCCCACATGATCCGCGCGAACACCGCGCCGGTCACGGTGGCGAGGATCGCGAACAGCAGGCCGAGCCCCGCCGCGACCGCCGCCCGGATGTCGTCCTGCGGCTCGCGCCGGCGCAGGTAGAGCACCGATGCCACGCACGAGATCAGGAAGGCGACCACCGACACCCACGCCGTCGGGACGTGGAAGAACACGATGCGCGAGGACTCGCCGATGAACTTGTCAGCCGGCGGCACGTAGAGGAACGCCGCCCAGATGACCAGGCTCATCCAGAGCAGGAGGACCCACTTCAGGAGCTCACGGATGTTCATCGAGGTTCTCCACTGCCTCTTGCTCTCCGAGCAGGATCTAGGATCTAGGGGATAGGATCTAGGGGAAGGTCCCAGGCGTTCGCCCCCATATCCCAGATCCTCGATCCTCCATCGTAACAGACCGCCCATCGGTGGCAATCCCGCTGCCGCACCGAGGGGCCTACACCCTGCATGGTCCGAGCCCGCCCGGCAGATTCAGCCCCTCGCCACGCGGCTGTCATCGGTATGTACGCTGGCCAGCTCCTCCGCGCTTCCCAGCTTCATGAATCCAGATGCCCACTTCTCCCCACAGCCCGCATTCCTCATCGACCTCCTGTGCTGCCGCCTACCGTTCACCTCCACCTCGATTCACGAGGGCGGTGAGAAACGCGGGCTAGTCATTCCACACCAGCGGGAACAGCATCGCCGACACCACCGTCATCGCGCCACCCAGCGACACCACAGCGCGCAGCGAGGCGCCGACCGTCGCCACCGCACCCTCTGCGGTGGCGGTCGTGCCCTGGATCAGGAACACCAGCAGCGCCAGCAGCAGCGGCAGCGCGAGCACCGGGAACAGCGCGCCGCGACCCTGGGCGCGGGCGATGATCGCCGCGACGATGGTCGCCTCGACGGCCAGCGTGTAGCCGCCGGCCGCGAGCAGCGCCACGAACCACCCCAGAAGCTGGATACGGTAGCCCATCAGGACGCAGTACAGCGGCACCACGGCGGCCAGCAGCACCGCGAGCAGCACCAGGTTGAACAGCAGCTTGCCCGCCCACACCACGTGCGGCGACGCCGACAGCCTCAGCAGCGGCGCGGTGTGGCTCTCCTCCTCCTTGACGAAGGAGCGGTCGAGGCCGGCCAGGCCGGCGAAGAAGACCACGATCCAGAGCAGGACCGCAAGCAGGAACGGCCGGTCCTCGGCGCTGATCCGGAACGGGCCCACCGAGTAGGCGACCGCGATCAGCGTCGTCAGCGCGAACAGCCCGACCGAGCTCAGAGCGACGCGGGTCCTGAACTCGGTCCGGAGGTCCTTGGCGGTGACCGCCCACGCCTCAGCCAGCCAGCGCCACACGGCGGGTCCCCCACTCCATCTCGCGCGGGTCGTTGGTGGCGAGCACTACCGTGGTCCCGGCCGCCCGCTCCTCGTGCACCCAGCCCTCGAGCCAGCTGCGGCCGTCCGGGTCGAGGTTGGACCCGGGCTCGTCCAGGAACAGCACCAGCGGCCGGTGCAGCATGGCCTGGGCGATCTTCAGCCGCTGCCGCATGCCGGTCGAGAAGCCCGCCACCTGCGTCCGCCGGCCGGGGTCGAGGGCCACCCGCTCCAGGCAGCTCCGGCAGCGATCCTCGGCGCCCTGCAGACCGCGCACCCGGGCGAAGAAGCGCAGGTTCTCCAGCGCGTCGAGCTCCTCGTAGAGCGACATGGCGGGCGCCACCGCGCCCAGGATCCGCCGCCACTGCGCCCGCTCGAGCTCGCGCTCGCCGGGGAGCAGGTAGCGGACCGACCCCTTGGTCGGTCGCAGCAGCCCGCTCAGGATCGCGAGCAGGGTCGACTTGCCGGAGCCGTTGGGCCCGGTCACGGCGAGCACCTCTCCGGGCGCGGCCTCGCCGGCCACGGACCGGAAGACGACGCGCTCGTCGAAGCGCTTTGCCACACCGGAGAACACGATCCGGATGCTGTCGGCCACGGCCAGACGATAGCACGGACCCCCGCCCACCCAGGGAATAGGATCTAGGATCTGGGGGATAGGGCGACCGTCCCACCTCGTTCCCGATCCCGTTCCCGTTCCCGTTCCCGATGATCCGCGCCGGTCCCCCAGCCCGTTCCCGTTCCCGTTCCCGAAGACCGCTGCCCCCGCTGTTCTCGACGATCCGCGGCGATGCCTGGTCGGCGGCGGCGGTGGGAGCCGGCGCGTCTGAGCGCCGGGCAACGTACGGGAGGGACGCGAAGGGCGTCCCGTCGGGAACGGGTACGGGAACGGGTACGGGAACGAGCGGAAGCCGCGCAAAGACGTCGAAAACGTCGCATCCTGCCCGAATTCATAGGCTATAGTGCCTCCGAGAGGAGGGGTCATGCGGGCGGTAATCACTGGTACCGGCATGCACGTGCCCCCCAAGACTGTCGATAACAGCGACCTGTCGCGCATCATGGACACCACGGACGAGTGGATCCAGGTGCGGACCGGCATCATCGAGCGTCGGTTCGCGGCGCGCGACGAAGCGACCTCGGACATCGCGGTTCCCGCCGCGCGCCAGGCCATGGAGAGCGCCGGTTGTGCGCCCGACGCCATCGAGTACCTGGTCCTGGCCACCATGACCCCGGACTACTACTTCCCGGGCTCGTCACCCTTCCTGCAGCGCAAGCTGGGCCTCGGCACGATTCCCTGCCTCGACATCCGCCAGCAGTGCGCGGGCTTCCTCTACGCGCTGCAGCTCGCTGACGCGGTGATCCGCTCCGGCCAGCACCGCCGGGCGCTGGTCGTGGGCGCCGAGGTCCACAGCTGCCTCCAGCCCTGGGACAAGCACAGCTGGGACGTGGCGATGGGGGACGCTGCCGGGCCGGTCAGCCCCGAGCAGTACCAGCGCAACACCCAGTTCCGCGACCGCACCATCCTGTTTGGCGACGGCGCCGGCGCGGCAGTGGTGGAGGCCGTCGAGGGCACCGATCGCGGCATCATCGACTGCATCATCCACTGCGACGGCAATGAGGCCGAGCGGCTGTGGACCAAGGCCGCAGGCAGCGCCTTTCGGCCCTACATCAGCGAGGAGATGATCGCCACCGGCGACATCACGCCGATCGTCGAGGGGCGCAAGGTGTACGCGCTCGCGGTCACGGCGATGCCCGAGGTGACCCTCGAGATCCTCAAGCGCAACGGCCTGGCCCTCGGCGACCTCGACCTCGTGATCATGCACCAGGCCAACCTGCGCATCAACGAAGGGGTCCAGAAGCGGCTGGGGCTCCCTGACGACAAGGTCTTCAACAACATCCAGCGCTACGGCAACACGACCGCCGCCACGATCCCGATCGCCTTCCACGAGGCCCGCCTGCAGGGTCGCGCCAAGGACGGCGACCTGGTCTGCTTCGTCGGCCTCGGCAGCGGGCTCAACTGGGGCGCCGTGCTGTACCGCTGCTGACGGAGAGCACATGGCACGCAAGCTGCTGATCAACGCCCACCGGCCGGAAGAGCTGCGGGTGGCGATCGTCAACCGCGGCGTCCTCGACGTGTACGCGGTGTCCACCTCGGAGACCGGTCTCTACCGGGGCAACATCTACCGCGGTGTCGTGGTCACCGTGCAGCCGAGCCTCGACGCCGCCTTCATCGACTTCGGCGCCGAGCGCCACGGCCTGCTGCGCGCCGAGGACGTGGTCCCGGCCGCTGTCCAGCGCAAGATCGACCCGGACCGCCGCCACCCCCGCATCGAGCAGCTCCTCGAGAAGGGCAAGCCGATCCTGGTCCAGGTGGTCCGCGACGGCATCGGCTCCAAGGGCGCGCTGCTCACCACCAACCTGAGCATCGCCGGGCGCTACCTGGTGCTGATGCCCTTCGAGGAGGCGCGCGGCGTGTCGCGCAAGCTCGAGAACGGCGAGACCAGGGGCGTCCTGCGGGAGCGGCTCGACCAGCTCGAGCTGCCCGAGGGCTTCGGGGTGATCGCCCGCACCAACGCCGGTGACCAGCCCAAGACCTCGCTCAACCGCGACCTCGGCGCCCTGCTGCGGCTGTGGAAGCGGGTGCAGGCGCAGTCGGCGATCGGCAAGGGGCCCCGGCTGCTCTACTCGGACCAGGACCTCATCCTGCAGGTGCTGCGCGACTCCCTCGACTCCAGCATCGACGAGGTCCTGGTGGACGATGACGACACCTTCGACAAGGTCAGCAGCTACATGCAGACCTTCATGCCGCGCGCCAAGACACGGCTCACCCGTTACTCGGAGCGCATGCCGCTGTTCAGCCGCTTCGACCTCGAGCCCCAGATCGACCGCATCTACCAGCGCCGGGTCGACCTGCCCTCCGGCGGATCGATCGTGATCGACGGCACCGAGGCGCTCACCGCGATCGACGTCAACTCGGGGCGATCCCGCGGCGCCTCGAGCCAGGAGGACACCGCGACCGCCACCAACCTCGAGGCCGCCGCCGAGGTCGCGCGCCAGCTGCGGCTGCGCGACATCGGCGGGCTGGTGGTGGTGGACTTCATCGACATGCGCTCGATGAAGCACCGCCGCGACGTGGAGCGCACCCTGCGCGACGCCATGAAGGACGACCGCGCGAAGTTCTCGGTCGGCCGGCTCTCGGCCAACGGGCTGCTCGAGATCAACCGCCAGCGCATCACCAAGGAGCTCAAGCTCCGCACCCATCGCCCGTGCCCGACCTGCGGCGGGACCGGCAGCATCGCGAGCCCCGAGCTGATCGCCCTCAGCCTGCTGCGGCGGATCGAGACCCGCGCCGTGACCGGCCGCCTGAAGCGGGTGCGGGTCGAGCTCCACCCCGAGCTCGCAGACGCCCTGCAGAACGACCACCGGCACGAGCTGGCGGACCTCGAGCGGGAGTTCGACATCAGGATCGAGGTGGTCGCGGCGACCGCCCTCCACCGTTCGCAGGAGAACATCGAGTGGTTCGAGCGCGACCGCGAGCCCGAGGCCACCACCGCCCGCGAGCCGGCGGTGACCGTCGCGGACCTCGCGGACGGGGCGGGCGGTGCCGGCCCGCGCCGCAAGGGGGCGCAGCACGAGCCCGGCGATGAGCAGCCTGACGATGCCGCCGGCGCGGTCGCGGCCGGCGAGTCCGAGAAGGCCAAGCGACGCCGCCGCGGGGGACGGCGCCACAAGAAAGGGGCTGCCGCTGCCGAGCCGGCGGTCGAGCCGGCCGTCAGCCCCGCGTCCGCGGCCGCGGCGGCCGACCTGGCGGGTGGGCCGGCGGACGAGCCCGACGCCGACGAGGCCGGCGCGCCCCCGACCGGCGAGCCGGCGAAGCCAAAGCGACGCCGCCGCGGCGGACGGCGCCACAAGAAAGGGGCTGCCGCGGCCGAGGCGGCGGCCGAGCCCGCGCCTCAGGGCGACGGGGATGGCCCGGTGGCCGCCCCGGCCGAGGCCGGAGAGGGGACGGAGCCGGCCAAGAAGCGCCGGCCCCGCCGCCGTCGCCGCCGCAAGGCGAACGCCGAGGAGTCGCCGGGCGCGGTGTAGCGGCTCCCCTAGGAGCCTGTAGGGCATAGGCCCCTGTGCGCGCTCCTGATGTGGATCGTCTTGTTGGCCTCTGCCTACAGGCTCCTCGCGATGCGCCGGGCGCATCCTGGGGCAGTCAAGAGCCATCTCATAATTGACATCGATCGACGCCTATCTCGCCGTTGATCGAGACTCACATGGCGGAGGAGGCGAAAAGCAGGAGCCTTGTCGGCAGGAAAGCAGGCTCTGGAGCGCGATGCGGGACAAGCTCGCCACCAAGAAGGGTCGCCAGATCTACTCTCGCCGCAAGGTCATCGTAGAACCGGTGTTCGGTCAGACCAAGGAAGCGCGACGCTTCCGCCGCTTCTCGCTACGAGGCCTGCGGAAGGTCCGAGGTGAATGGACCCTCGTGTGCCTGTGCGGCAACCTCCTCAAGCTGGTGACTGCCTCCCTGCAGACCGAGCCTGAGCCCGCCTAGAGCACCGAGCACCCACCTCGGTCGCACCGAGTACACCCCGCTCGCCTACTCGACGCACCTCAACAGACCAACTACCAGAAGGAGTCCGTGCCGCAGTGGCCGTCCGACAACAACTCGGTCAACCGCGCCCGCCGAAAAGGCCAATGCGGCACGAACTCCTGGCCGGGTCCGCTTCCGCGCCTGCTCCCGGTGCGCCGCGAGGCCGTCACCGGGTCCTGATCTTGACCTGGCCCGAGAACGACTCGACCGTGACCTCGGCGCCGCCGGCCCCGGCGACGAACTCGAGCTCCTGCTCCGGGGTGTACTTGCTGGTGTGTCGCGGCTTGGGCCCGAGGTCGCTGTCGATGTCGCCACTGAAGGTGGTGACGTCGAACCCGGCGGAGACGTCGGACGGCACCGTGATCGTGACCCCGCCGCTCATGCTCTCGAACTGGTAGCTGCCGCCCCGGCCGAGGTCGCCGCTGTAGCTGATGTCGCCGGACACGGTCTCGATGGACGCGCTCTCGAGCAATCCGCCCTCGACCCGAATCGCGCCGCTCACCGACTCGGCAGAGAGCCGTCCGGCCGCCTGCTGGACGGTGATCGCGCCGCTCACCGACTCGAGGTCGGTGCGGGGCGCGGACTCCGCAACCGTGATGTCGCCGCTGACCGTCTCGACCGCGAGCTCGGCCGGCCGGCCCGAGATCCTGGCCCAGCCGCTCACCGACTCGAGCTCGACGGACCCGGTTACGCCCTCGACCTCGATGTTGGCGCTCACCGACTCGACCTCGACGCTGGCGGAAACCGGAACCCGGAGGACGAGGTCCGTCTCGAGCCACTCCCGGTGCCCCGGCGCCTTGACCTCGATCCTGAGCTCGGCCGAGTCGCCGTCGATCTCGAGCTCCTCGACGTCGGCGCCCAGAGTGCCCGTGATCTCGACCTGGGCATTGCTCCAGCCGATGACCTTCACCGAGCCCTCGGTGTTCGACACCGAGACCGATCCGGTCATGCTGAGCGGCCGGGTCTCGTTCACGTCCCTCTGCGCCCACGCCGGCACCGCGGCCAGCAGCGCCATCGCCGCCCACACTGCGAGCTTCCTCATGTCATCCTCCTTAGGCTTCCGCGGGCAGCCCCGTGGCCCGCTGCAAGAGCGCGATCTGTCTCCGGTAAGCCGCGGCCAGCTGGTTCGCCAGCCGCGGGTTCAAGGGATCCTCGACCAGCGCGAGCGAGATCCTCTCGATCGCCTGGTCGATCAGCCGCAGGTTGTCGTCCACGACCCGCAGCGTGTCCTGCGACATGGTGCCGCGACGGGCCTCGAGCGCCGCCAGCAGCGCGTCACGGGCCTGGCTGAACTCCGCCTCGGCGGCGGCGAAGGTGGTGTCGGCAAGGCCCGCCGGGACCGCCAGCGGCGACGCCGACGGGGCCAGCACCACCCGGGCGCTTCCGTGCTGGCGCCCCAGGGAGTAGGCGACCAGCAGCACGCCTGCCGCCACCACAGCCGCCGCCGCAGCCGCGAGCGGGCGCTGCCAGCGGCGGCCGAACCGCCCCCGGACCACGCCCTGCCGGGCCGCGAGGCTGCCCTCGATCCCTGGCCACAGGTCCCGAGACGGCTCGATCGCGCGCGGCAGGCCGGCGGCGAGGCCGAGCAGCCGGCGCAGAGCGGCCAGCTCGCGCGCGCAGCCCGGGCAGCCCGCCAGGTGGTGGTCGACACGGGCCGCGACATCCGCCGCGAGGGTGCCGTCCACGTGGTCGTCGAGGAGCGCGAGGACTTCGTCGCATCTCATGGTGATAGCGCCTTTCGGAGCAGGCGGCGAGCCCGGCTGAGCTGCGCCTTGGACGTCCCCACCGCCACCCCGGCCCGCTGCGCGATCTCGTCGTGGGTGAAGCCCTCGACGTCATGCAGCACGAACGCCACGCGCGCCCCGGTGGGCAGCCCGGCGATCGCCCGCTCCAGGTCGAGCGCCAGGCCCGATGTCGCCGGGGCAGCCGCCTCGAAGGCCTCGGCGTCGTCGCCCGCGGCCGGCTCGAGCCGCCGGAGCGAGCCCCGGAAGTGACCGAGGACAACGTTGACCGCGATCCGGTGAAGCCAGGTCGAGAACAGGCTGTCGCCGCGGAAGCTGGCCAGCTTCTGCCACGCCCTGATGTAGCTCTCCTGGGTCAGCTCCTCGGCGAGCTGGGGGTCCCTGCACATCCTCAGGCAGAGGCCGTGCACCCGGCCGACGGTGCCCCGGTAGAGCTCCTCGAAGGCCTCGAGGTCGCCCGCCTGCGCCCGCCGGACCGCGTCACTGCGAGCGGGCACCACCGCCGTCATCGCCCCGGATGGGATCGCGGCCGAAGTTGACAGTGCCTCCACACCACATACGATGCCGGGAGTGGCGCCAGGGTTGAAATCATGGCACCCTTTCTCCACCGTCGGCCCGCGGCGGCAGGCCCCGGGCGCGGCCGGAACCCAGTGTATCCGCCCCGGCGACCCTGTGGCGGGCTGCGGCGGCCAGCGGAGCAGGGCGGGCCCGGGACAGGACTGGAGCACGATGGGCACCTCGAAGGCACGCACCCGTGGCATCCTCGTCGAGGTCGAGTCGACCTTCGTGCCCGAACGGTCGGAGCCGCTGCGCCGGCTGTGGTTCTTCGCCTACCGCATCAGAATCGCGAACGACGGCGACGAGGTGGTGCAGCTGATCAGCCGCCACTGGATCATCACCGACGCCCACGGCGAGGTCGAGGAGGTGACCGGGCCGGGGGTGGTCGGCGAGCAGCCGATTCTCTCCCCGGGCGACACCTTCGAGTACACCTCGTTCTGCCCGCTGTCCACTCCCTTCGGCGCCATGCACGGCAGCTACCAGATGGTCACCCCGGGGGGCGACGGGTTCGAGGTCGAGATCGCGCCCTTCGAGCTCTCGCAGCCGCTGCCCGTGAACTGAGCATCGACCCGCTTCCGCTTCCCTTTCCGCTTCCGAGCCCGGACGGTTTGGGGTGGTGGCGGCTGCCGGGAGGCGATACGTCGGACGCGGGCCCTGGACCCTAACCCCCAGATCCTACATCCTCGGGCTTGGGCGTCAGCCCGCGCAGCTCCAGCGCCCGACACACCAGGTCGACGCAGCCGTCGATCCCGAACACCGACGAGTCGAGCACCATGTCGTACTGCGACGGATCATCGGGCTCGCGCCGGAAGTGCCGCCGGATGAACGCGGCGCGGGCAGCCTCGAGCTCGTCGAGCAGGCGCTCGGCCGCCGCGGCGTCCAGGCCCTCCCGCTCCTGCAGGGTCGCCAGCCGGGCCGCCCTCGGCGCGATCACCCGCACCATCAGGCCGGCGTCGCGCGGCAGCAGCAGATGGCTGCCGCGGCCGACGATGATCACCTTCCCCTCGTATGCCGCCAGGTGCAGGAGCTTGCCGAGGATCGACACATAGGAGTTCTGGAGCACGATCTTCGAGTTCATGAGGTTGAGCATGGTCTCGTGAAACCAGTTGGAGCGGGTCTCGTCCAGCAGCTCGAGCATCTTCGGAGACAGCTCCAGCCGTCGCGCCAGGTCCTCGACCAGCTGCTTGTCCAGCACCGACCACCCGATCCGCTCGCCGGTCCCGCGCGCCACTTCGGCGCCGCCCGAGCCCACCTCGCGGGAGATGGAAAGGAACGGGCCGAGCTGCGCCGGCCGCTCCACGAGGGGCTCGCGAGCCTCGGACGCCCGCTCCAGCAGGTCGCGGAAGCGCATCTGGAGCTCCGCCGGCCGGACCGCCACGCTGCTGCCCACGCCCCCTTGAGAGAACTTCGGCATGACACCCCCCGGCGACCGCGCCGGTCGCTTCGATCAGTATGAAGCCCGCGGCAGCCACCGGCAAGGGCGCGCCCGCGGCGCCGTCCGGAGACGTTAGAATGGCGGCCGGGTCGACTGCAGACGGGGCCCAGGGAGGCGAGCCATGGCGAAGAAGGTCGGCGTCATCCTCTCCGGATGCGGCGTGTACGACGGTGCGGAGGTCCACGAGGCGGTGATCACGATGCTCGCGCTCGACCGGCGCGGGGCGGACATGGTGCTGTGCGCGCCCGACGTCGCCCAGCTCCACGTCGTCAACCACCTCACTGGCGAGGTCGTGGACGGTGAGAGCAGGAACGTCCTGGTCGAGTCCGCGCGGATCGCGCGCGGCGTGATCCGCGACGTCGCCGCGGTCAGCGCCGACGAGCTCGACGCCCTGATCCTCCCCGGCGGCTACGGCGCCGCCAAGAACCTCTGCGACTTCGCCCTCGCCGGCCCCGACTGCACCGTCAACCCGGATGTGGCGAGGCTGGTGCGGGCGGTGCACGCCCAGGGCAAGCCGGTTGCCGCGGTCTGCATCGCGCCGGCGCTGCTCGCCAAGGTGCTCGGCGAGCACCAGCCGAAGCTCACCATCGGCAACGATCCGGCGACCGCCGGCGCCCTCGAAAAGATGGGCGCCCGCCACGTCGGCTGCCCGGTCGACGGTCTGGTGGTGGATCGCGAGCGCAAGCTGGTGTCGACCCCGGCCTACATGCTCGCCACGCGGATCTCCGAGGCCGCGGCGGGCATCGAGAAGGCGGTGGACGCGCTGCTCGCCATGGCCTAGCCCGCATTCCTCACCGCCCTCCTGAATCCAGGCGACAGTGATCGGTAGGCAGCGCCGAAGGAGGTCGCTGAGGAATGCGGGCTGTGGAGAGAAGTTGGCATGTGATGTCCTGAGGTTGGGAGGTGCGGAGGAGTCGTTCATTGCCCAACACGCCCCTCGGGATGTGCGCAGCGCATCCGGGGACAGAGCCCATGCGGCAGTCGCCGCTCCCTGAACATCCACTCCGTCACGACCGCTCGGACGGCGAGTGCGGTACGAACTCCCAGGCGCGCCGGACCGGCCAGGCGGCGTCGCCGGGCAGTCGTCTCAAGGGACGGGCAGCAGCCCGTCCGCGATAATCCGATCGGCCACCGCCCCGGCGATGATCGCGTAGCCCCGCGGGTTGAAGTGGTGGTCCTGCGGCGGGTCCGGCGAGATCAGCAGCCGTCTCAGGAAGTCGTCGCCAGGCGCCTCGCGGACGGCGAGCAGGACCGGCCGTAGATCGACGACCGGCACGCCGCACCGCTCGGCGAGCCGGTTGACCCGGTCCGAGTTCTCGTGGCCCGGGCCCGCCGGGTCCGCGAGCGCCTGCGAGCTCCACAGCAGCGGCAGGTTCGCGACCACCAGCGGGGTGTCGCGCTGGGCACATGCCCGGAACATCCGCTCGAGGCGGTCCTCGGTCACCGGCCAGTGGCGCGACCCGAGTGAGCTCAGGTCGCCCCGGCGGCGCAAGCGCCCGACATCCGCGCGCGCCAGCCAGCGATAGATCGCCGATCTCGCGAGCAGGCCCTTGAGCGGGTACGGGACCGGCAGCGCGTCGCCGTAGAGCACGCGGAAGCTGGGGTCGTACTGAAAGGCCTCTTTGATCTCGTCGTTGCCGTAGTAGAGCAGCAGCACGAGGTCGGGATCGAGGGCGAAGCCGGCGCGCAGGAGCCACGCCAGCTCTTGCCCGCTGTGGTAGCCGGGCACGCCGAGGTTGGCCACCTCGGTCCGCCGGCCGCGCTCGCCCAGCAGCGCCTCGAGCTGCGCCGAGAAGGTCTCGTCCTCGTCGACCCCGAGGCCGAAGGCGAAGGAATCGCCGAGCACCACCACGCGTCGGGCGCCTTCCTCTGGCTGCGAGGCGAGGGCGGCGCCGCGCAGTCCGAGCGAGCTGACCCGGTAGCGCCGGCCGTCGAGCTCCATGTCGAAGCCCGGGGTCAGCCGGTAGCGCAGGCGCTCGTCGCGGTCCCTGGTGAACAGGCCGCCCTCGGCGAGCGGGTAGTAGAACGGGAAGATGTCCCGCTGCTCCTGCCGCTCCAGCTGCCGCGGGTCACGGACCGCCCGCACCGAGCACTCGGCAGCGACCAGCATGAGCGCCGTCACCACGGCGGCCAGCAGCAGGCGGGGCACGATCTGGGGTCTCGCCACGGGGAGAGTATAGGCGCCGCTGGCCAACTGGCGCCTTCTCGACGCAGACACGCGTTCTTGACCGTTCCCGCTCCCGTTCCCGTGCCCGTACCCGAACGACCCGGGTCATCGGCGTGCCGTCGCCATCAGGCGCGCTCAACCTCGTGGCGCTGCCAGCGAGACGAGCGTCGGGAGCGGGAGCGGGAACGGGAACGGGGACGGGGACGGGAACGAGTACGAATCGATGAGCGCGTGGTCGCCGAGCCCCCCTACCAGTACCGTTCGACGAAGACTTCGCCGGGGCAGCTCCGGCTGTGCTCCCGGTAGCCCTCGCCGGCCAGCAGCGCGCTCATGTCGTCGATCATCCGCGGGTTGCCGCACAGAAAGACGCTGGTCGACTGTGGGGTCGGGGAGAACCCCCAGGCGCGCCCGATCGCGCCGTCCCGCCAGAGGTCGAGGACGTGGCCGACGCGACCCCGCCAGGGCCGCATCTCGGCGGCGGGCCGGCTGATCATGGGCAGGTAGCTGAGCCCAGGGTGCTGCCGTTCCATGGCGGCGAGCTCGGCATGGTAGCCGAGGTCCCACGAGTGGCGCGCGCCGAGCAGCACCGCGATCCGCCGGCCATCGGCCTCCGGCAGCGTGGTGCGCAGCATGCTCATGTATGGCGCCAGGCCGGTGCCGGTGGCCACCAGCACGAGGTGGCTGTCCGGGCGCGCCTCGTCGAGCGTGAACGCACCGGCGACCTTGGGTCCGAGCCAGATCCGGTCTCCAGAGTCGAGGGCGAACAGCCGCGGGGTCAGCTCCCCGGAGCGGACCAGGTTGATGTAGAACTCGAAGCACTCGCGCGCCCTCGACGACGAGGCGATCGAGTAGGCCCGGCGGATCATCCGGCGTGGGAGCGGCGCCTCCTCGTCGGGGTCCGCGCCCACGCACCGCGGCGCCTCCGGCGGCAGCCCGAGCACCGCAAACTGGCCCGGCGTGAACTCGGGCAGCCTCCAGCCCTCGGCAGCGACCCGTAGCACGACCAGCCCGGGGGCGACCTCGACCTTGTCGACGACGACGGCGTTCAGCGATTGGCTTCGATCGGTCACGCTGGAATCGCGCCTGGCACCGCGAGGGGCGGCCTCGGCGACGGCAGCATCATAAAGCGGCGCCCGCACTCCCGCTGTCAACCCGTCAGGAGCCGGGATCATTCCTCACCGCCCCGGATACACTGGGGCGGGAAGAAGCCGTGGAGACGGTGTTCTCGTCGTTGCCGCAGTTCGTCGTCGCCTGCCTGATCCTGGCCGGCGCCCAGGCCATCTACGTGCTGCTCGGCTTCGGGGCCGGCATGGTCGCGGTCGGCCTGCTCGCCCTGATCCTCCCCGAGCTGCGCGACGTGATCGTCATCCTCCTCCTCGTCAACCTGCCGGCCGAGGCCTACGTTGTCGCGTCCTCGTGGCGCCGCGTCTCCTGGCGCGGCGTGCTGCTGATCACGGCCGGCGTCGCGGTCGGCATCCCGATCGGCAGCTTCATGCTGTCGGCCGGCGACCTCGGCGCGCTGCTGACCCTGCTCGGGGTGGTGATGGTGGTGGTCGGCGGCGTCTTCCTGCTCACCCCGGATCGACCGCCGAGGCCGGTCCCGGCCTGGACTGCACCCCCGGTGGGCCTCGTCTCAGGGGTGCTGACCGGCCTCTTCGGCACCGGCGGGCCGCCGCTGATCTTCTACTCCCAGCTCAAGGGCGACGACAAGACCACCTTCCGGGGCACCCTGATGGCGATCTTCCTGCTCATGACCGTGGTCCGGGTCCCCTCCTACGCCGCCTTCGGGCTGATCACGGCGCCTAGAGTCTGGTCGTCGCTGGCGCTAGTGCCGGCGGCGGTGCTGGGCGCCGCCGTCGGCGATCGCATCCACCTGCGGGTCGACGAGGCGACCTTCCGGCGCCTGGTCAGCATCGCCCTGGTCACCATCGGCGCGACCCTGCTCGCGAGAAGCCTGTAGCCGCCGGCACCGCGCGTCCCCCTCGTTCCCGCTCCCGTTCCCGACAATCCCCAACCGCTTCCGCGCCCGCTTCCGACTCGTTCCCGTTCCCGTCCCCGTTCCCGATTCCGCCCCGGCAGGCCAGGCGAGCACGAGGAGTGCGCGTCCCGCGGGCGTGCCATCTTTGGCGATTTCGGGGCGATCTACCTCCTGGAAAGGTGCTCGAGGTCCGAAATCGCCAAAGGTGGCTCCTTCGGGGAGCGCCTTCCGGGTATCGGCGCGAGGCGATCTCGAGGACGGAGCGAACGAGCGGGAACGGGATCGGGAACGGGAACGTTGACGGGTGGGCGGGGCCCTATCCCCTACCCCCTACTCCCTTCGGATACCCCGTGATGTCGCGGATCCGCTCGTACAGCGGCCGCAGCCGGCCGTACATCTCGAGGTAGACCTGGTGGTAGAGCCCCTGGTAGATCTCGTGGGCCGCCGGGTCGGGCTCGAAGGTGCGGCCGCGCCGGGTCATGTGGGCCACCGCCGTCTCGAAGTCGGGGTGCAGGCCGAGGCCCACGGCGGCGTCGATCGCCGCCCCGAGGCCCGACGCCTCGTAGACGTGGGGCCGCGACGCCGGCAGGCCGAAGATGTCGGCCGTGATCTGCATCGCCGCGTCGCTCTGCGACCCGCCGCCGGCCACCCGGATCTCCTTCAAGGGCGTCCCGCTCCGGCGCTGGCAGCGCTCCCCGCCCTCGCGCAGCGCGTAGGCCAGGCCCTCGAGGATCGCCCGGTAGAGGTGGGCGCGGGTGTGGACGTCGCCGAAGCCGATCACCGCACCCTTGGCCTCGGGCCCGGGCACCTTGACGCCCGGCGACCAGTAGGGCTGCAGCATCAGGCCCATCGAGCCCGGAGGGATGGCGCGCACCAGCTCGTCGAAGAGATCCTCCGGAGCGATGCCGCGCTCCTCGGCGATCCGCTGCTCGCGGTGGCCGAACTCGCGCTTGAACCACGACACCATCCAGTAGCCGCGGTTGATCTGCACCTCGAGGGTGTAGGCCCCCGGCACCGCCGCCGGGTAGGGCGGGATCATCGGGATCGCCTCGACGTAGCGCCGGTGGGTGGTGTTGATGCCGGCCGCCGTGCCGTAGGACAGGCAGCCGATGTGGGGATCGAGGCAGCCGGCGCCGATCACCTCGCAGGCCTTGTCGGCGGCCGCCGCCACCAGCGGCAGCCCCTCCGGGATGCCGGTCGCCGCCGACGCGGAGGCCGTGATCTCGCCCAGCACCGAGCCGGGTGGAACAAGCTCCGGCAGCATCGCGCGCTCGATCGCCAGCGCGCGCCACTTCCAGTCGCGCGGGCCGGCCCAGCGCAGCCGCTTGTAGTCGAAGGGCACGTAGCCGACCTGGCAGCCGATCGAGTCGACGAAGCGACCGACCAGGCGGTGGGTCAGGAAGCCGGACAGGAACAGGTACTTGTCGGTGCGCTCCCAGATCTCGGGCTGGGCGGCGGCGATCCAGTTGGCCTCGGCCTCGGCCTGGAAGTAGGCCACCGTCTCGGCCGCTCGGGCCAGCCGGAAGGCGAGGCCCCACAGCCCGCCGACCGGCGCCACGCCCTCGGCGCGGCGCTGGTCGAGCCACACGATGGCCGGCCGCAGCGGGACGCCGCTCCGGTCGACGTTGATCATGGTCGCCCGCTGCGTGGTCAGGGCGACCCCCGCCACTGCCTCCCGCGGCACCGGCGACGCCGTCCACAGCCGGCGGCACGCCTCGCCGAGCGAGCGCCAGTACAGCTCCGGGTCCTGCTCCGCCCAGCCCGGCTGCGGCGAGACGTAGGGCTCGACCTCGACCCGCTCCTTGTGGACGAGGTTGCCCGACGGGTCGAAGAGCAGCGCCCGCACGCTCTGAGTGCCGTGGTCGATGGCCAGGATGTGGTCGCCGCCCGCCATGGCAGCCTCCGCGATTGCCGGGGTCCGGCCATCAGTTGTACCCCAGCCGACGCCCCCGCACCAGCACCGGCGGGGAGGCGACTCCTGATGGGCAGGCTCGGGTACGATCGGAAGCATGGGTGGCACGGACCACGGCCGGGCGCCACAGCGCCGCACCAGCCGGGCCGCGGTCGCAGCCGCGGCGTGGGCCGCGTTGCTGTACGCCGGCATCCCCCTCGTGCGGCCGGTCCAGCAGCGGCTGCTCGGATCGCTCGGTCCGGGCTGGATCATCGCCACGGTGCTAGGCGCCGTCGCGGCGGCGCTGGTCGTGGCCGCGATCCTGGTGCGGCGATCGCCGCGGCCCACCACCTCGTTCGACCTCGTCTGGCTGGCGGCGATCGCGGCTCTCGCCGCGGCGGCCGCCTGGCAGCTGCGGGGGCGCCCCGAGGAGGCGGTGCACCTGGTCCAGTTCGGCGTGCTGGCGGTGCTGATCTACCGGTCGCTGCGGCCGCCGGAGCCGGATGTCGCCGTCCTGGCCGCCGTCGTGCTGCTGGGCTCCCTGGTCGGCACGGTCGACGAGATCATCCAGTGGATCGTGCCGGGGCGGTTCTGGGACCTCCGGGACGTCGCCGTCAACGCCGCCGCCTGCGCGCTGGCCGCGGCCGCCCTGTGGCGCCTCGACCCCGGGCCGTGGCGGCGGCCGCCGCCCTCCTCGCTCAGCCTGGCACTGCGCCTCGCGGCGGCCCTGATTCTGCTGCTGGCGTTGTGCCTGGCCAACACCCCCGGGCGGGTCGCCTGGTATGCCGGGCGGGTGCCCGGCCTCGGGCTGCTCGCCCGCGCCGACAACGCGATGACCGAGTACGGCCACCGGCACCGGCTGCCCGGAATCGGCGAGATGAAGTCGCGGCTGACGATGGCGGAGCTGGCGGCGCAGGACCGGGAGCGGGCCGCCGAGGTCGCGGCGGTGCTCGACCGCTACCCGGAGGGCCGCTACGGCCGCTTCCTGGAGGACCACGGCGAGGCCGCCGATCCCTTCCTGTACGAGGCCCGCATCCACCTCTTCAGCCGCGACGCCCACTTCCGCCAGTTCCGCGACGCCGCGCCGGGATCCGCGGCGGCGCCGGAGCACGCGACCATCGCCTTTCGCGAGCAGCAGCTGCTCGAGCGCGTCTTCGCGAACACCCTCGCCCGCTCGCGCTTCGGCCTCGACCCGCAACGGCGGCGCTCCCTGGAGCAGGCCCACGACCCGGAGCGGCCGTTCGTCAGCTCCTCCGCCAGCCACCTGATCACGGGCGTCGGCGAGCGCCCGCTGCGGATCGCCCTGCTCGCCGCGGCCGCCGCCCTGCTGGCGCTCGACGCCGCGGTCCGGCGCCGTATGAGAATGGAGGCGTCACCATGATCCGTCCACGACGCGGGCTGACGAGGCGGGAAATGCTGGCGCTGTCCGGCGCCGCCGCGGCCGGCCTGCCGGCGCGCGCGAGCTGGTCCGCGCCGGGCGCCGCCGGCGAGGCGCTGCGGATCGTCTTCTACACCGACGTGCACACCCGCACCGAGTGGGAGACGCCGCGCGCGCTCGCCATGGCCGCCGCCGCGATCAACGCCGAGAAGCCCGAGCTGGTCATCGCCGGCGGCGACCTCATCACCGACGGCTTCCAGTCGTCGGCCGAGGCGGTCGAGCCCCGCTGGCGGGCCTACCTCGAGATGCACCGCGCGATTCGGGCCAGGGTCGAGCCGGTGCTCGGCAACCACGACCTGGTGGCCGCGATCCCCGAGGACGGCGCGCCGCCCAGCGCCGATCCCCGCCAGAGGTTCCGAACCGCCTTCTCGCTCGAGCGCACCTACCGGTCGGTCGCCGCCGGCGGCTACCGGTTGCTGATCCTCGACTCGATCTCAGTGGTCGGCGGCGATGACAAGTACCACGGCCGGATCGAGGCCGACCAGCTGCAGTGGCTGGCGACCGAGCTCGAGTCGATCGAGAGCTCGACGCCGGTCGTGCTGGCGACCCACCTGCCGCTGCTGACCGGCTTCTACCAAGCCACCGAGGGCGCGGCCGCCGCCGCTCCCGCCAACCGGGTGGTGGTCAACAACCGGGAGGTGCTCGAGCTGTTCGCGGGCCACAACCTGCTGCTCGTGCTCCAGGGCCACCTCCACGTCGAGGAGATGCTGCGCTGGCGGGGCACCACCTTCATCACCGGCGGCGCGCTCTGCGGCAAGTGGTGGCGGGGGGCCTGGCACGGCACCGGCGAGGGCTACGGCGTGCTCACCCTGCGCCCGGATCGCGTCGACTGGGAGTATCGCGGGTACGGGTGGAAGGCTTTGAGGCCGTGAGGCCGTGAGGCGGTGAGGCTATGGGGCAGTTGCCCCGCGCGTCCGCTCCCGTCACGGCGAAGCGCGGAGCACGAAACCGGGTCCACGTCCGGCTCGTTCCCGATCCCGTTCCCGTTCCCGTTCCCGACGATCCCTAACCGCTTCCGCGCCCGCTTCCGTACCCGGCTCGTTCCCGATCCCGATCCCGTTCCCGTTCCCGACTATCCCTAACCGCTTCCGCGCCCGCTGCCGCTTCCGCGCCCGCTGCCGCTTCCGCGCCCGGCTCGTTCCCGATCCCGTTCCCGTTCCCGTTCCCGACGATCCCTAACCGCTTCCGCGCCCGCTGCCGCTTCCGTGCCCGGCTCGTTCCCGATCCCGTTCCCGTTCCCGTTCCCGACAATCCCTAACCGCTTCCGCGCCCGCTGCCGCTTCCGTGCCCGGCTCGTTCCCGATCCCGTTCCCGTTCCCGTTCCCGACGATTCCCACCCGCTTCCGCGCCCGCTTCCGTGCCCGGCTCGTTCCCGATCCCGTTCCCGTTCCCGTTCCCGTTCCCGACTCTGGTCCGACGCTGCTCAGCCCGGCTCACTCCCGGGCTCCGGCTGCGACGCCGTCTCCCCGGCCTCCACCGGCACTGGCGCCACCGCCGCCGCCTCGAACAGATCGAAGTCCGGGTGGAACTGGGCCAGGAACTCCACGCTGAAAGCCCGGTACAGCACCCACACCGGGAGCAGGATCACCGTCCCCACGTAGGGCAGGAGCACGATGCAGCAGGTGAAGATGCAGAGGACGAGCACCACCACCTGGAAGGCGACCGCACCGATCACGAGCGCGAGGATGTAGACGACGAACCAGCCGAGGTACCTCTTCAGCCACGGCAGCAGCGATCGCCACGCCGCGGCGGTCTTCAGGTCGAAGCGGTACATGATGGGAACGACGAAGCTGTCGAGCAGGAGCAGGGTGAGCAGCACCACCGCCGCGACCACCGCGATGCCGAGGATGGCGAGCGCAACGGCGGCGATCGACAGGCCGCGCAGCGTGTCGCCCAGCGACGACGCGGCGACCGGCAGAACGACCAGCGCGACCACCACCAGCACCACGGCGAGCGCCACCGCAATGAAGCCGAGCCGCCACCAGAACAGCGAGTCGCCGAGCCGGCCGAGCCGCTTCCACGGCTCGACGATCGCCGCCTGCTCGCGGACCACGTTGTCGAGGAAGACGAGCTTGGCCCGCGAGCTGACCCACAGCAGCGCGACGAAGATGGCGAGGGCGGCCAGCACGCCCAGCACGATCAGCGGCATCCACACCAGATGCTCCGTGACCGCGCCCCACAGCTCCTCGAGTGAAGAGATCGGGCCGCTCCGCTCATCGAGGCGCCCGGCGATGTTGCCCCCCAGGTTGCCGCCCCAGCCGCCCCCCGCCAGGCCCGCGAGCCACGCCGCGAAGCCCAGCACCATCCACCGGCCGAGGTCGAAGGGGCTGAACAGCATCCGCCGCATGCGTTCCCAGGCGCGCGACAGCGGTTCCGAAATCGAGATCTGCATTCGTCCTCCTGGACGCGGCCGATTCTAGACCTTTCGGTGATCAGGAATCGATCCACCCGCTCGGAGAAACGGGGATTCGCTCCCCGGGGTTCGGCACAAGCGAGCGACGGGGGCCACGAACCCGCCCCCCCGGTTCCCGGTCCCGGTCCCGTTCCCGTCCCCGTTCCCGAAACCGCCCCTCCGCGCCCGCGGGCGCTTGGTCCCTTGCCCGGTCACGCGAGCGAGGCGGCGAGGAGCTCCGCCATGTGCAGCGGCTCGGCGTCCGTGAGGTGGCGGATCTGGGCCCGGCAGGAGGTGCCGCAGGCGACAACGTGGGTACCTTCGGGCAGGGACGTGATGGCCTCGACCAGGGGCGTCGCCACGGCGCGCGACAGGGCCGCCTTCGACGCCATCATGCCGAAGGCTCCGGCCATCCCGCAGCAGCCGGTGGCGAGGAGCTCGGCTCGTGTGCCCGGGATCCGCTGCGCGAGCCGGGGCAGGAGGCGGGCGTCGCCGAGGGCCTTGGTGTGGCAGTGACCGTGGATCGCCACCCGCAGATGGTCGGCACGGAAGACAAGGGCGTCGGGCTGCGAGCCGAGCAGGCCGGCCAGCAGCTCCTCGAAGAGGACGCAGCGCGCCGCGACCTCGCCGGCGCCCGGGATCTGGAACTGCCGGTACTCGTCGACGAACATCGAGTAGCACGAGGGCTCGAGGAACACGATCGGCGCGCCGTCCGCGAGGTCGCGAAGCAGCGCGACGTTGTGCTCGCCGAGGCGCCGCGCCTCGTCGAGCAGCCCCCGGCTCGCCGCCGGCCGGCCGCAGCAGCGCCGGCCCTCGGCCAGCACCAGCTCGAAGCCGGCAGCCTCGAGCACCGCCACCGCGGCGCGGCCGATGCCGGGCTCGTGGTAGCGGACCCAGGTGTCGTCCCACAGCACCAGCCGGCCGCGCCTCCCGGGCGCCGGCCGCGGCCGGGCGGCGAACCAGCGGTCGAAGCGCCGCGCCGCGAAGGCCGGCAGCGGCCGGGCCGGATCGAAGCCGAGGGCTGCGGCAATGAGCCGGCGGCCGGGCGACGAGCCGACGACCGGGTTGGCCAGCCACGGCACGCTCGCGCCGAGCCGGCCGAGGAGGTCGGCGGCGGCGATCACCCGGTCGCGCAGCGGCGCGCCGTCGCTGCGGTGGCGGGCGTGCAGCAGCTCGGCCTTGAGCAGGGCCAGGTCGACGTTGGACGGGCACTCCCTGCGGCAGGCCTTGCAGGAGAGGCAGTTGTCGAGCGCCTCGCTGAGCTCCGCCGAGCCCAGGCTTCCCTCGCCGAGCCGGCCCTCGAGCACCGCCCGGATGGTGTTGGCCCGGCCGCGCGTCGACTGGATCTCCTCGCCGGTCGCGATGAAGGTCGGGCACATGGTGGGAGCGTCCTTGCGGCAGCCGCCGCAGCCGTTGCACTGCTCGAGGTTGCCGACGAACGAGCGGTCGCGGTCGACAAAGCCGATCGCCTCGGGGAACGGCAGCACCAGCTCCGAGCCGACCCCGAGCCGCAGGTCGCGGTCGATGCGGTAGCGGCCGTCGTCGACCACCTTGCCCGGGTTCATGACGTTGCCGGGGTCGAACAGCAGCTTGATCTCGCGGGTCGCGGCGGCGAGCTCGGGCCCGAGGTGCCGGTCGAGGTACTCGGTGCGGGCGATGCCCAGGCCGTGCTCGGCGGCCAGCGATCCGCCGAAGCGCAGGCAGAGGTCCGAGACCTCGTCGGAGACCCGGCGCAGCCGCACCAGGTCGTCGGCACGGTGGAGGTCCAGCGTCGGGCGGACGTGGAGCTCCCCGGACGCGGCGTGGCCGTAGTACGAGGTGGCCAAGCCGAGCCGGTCCAGGATCTCCTGGAGGCCGGCCACGAAGGCCGGCAGGTCGCGCGGCCGCACGCACACGTCCTCGATGCCGGCGGCGGGCTTGGCCGGCCCCACGCATCCGGTCAGCAGCGACAGGCCGTCGCGGCGCACGCCCCACACCAGCTCCTGCTCGGCCGGGTCCTCGAGCGCCATCCGGCGCAGCCCGAGCCGGGACCGGAGCAGCGCCTCGAGCCGGTCATCCGCGTCACCGAAGAACTCCACCAGGAGGATCGCCTCGCAGGGCTCACGGTCGAGCCCGAGCAGATCGCGGGCCGGCTGGTAGGCGCGCTGGCCCCGGGTCTGATCGAACAGCAGGCGGTCGATGTGCTCGATGGCCGCCGGCGCGAGCTCGAGCAGCTCGACCGTGGCCTGCATCGCCTCGGTCACCGAGGCGAAGAACACCAGCCCGAGGCTGCGCGAGGCGGGCAGCGGCACCACGTCGAGCACGGCCGCCGTCACCGCCGCCAGCGTGCCCTCGCTGCCGCAGACGATCCGGCTGAGGTCGCCGGGCTGGCGCAAGGCGTCGTCCAGGCCATAGCCCGGCCAGCGCTTGACGAGCACCTCGGGCAGTCGCTCGCGGATCGCGGCGGCGTGGCGCGCCACCACCTCATTGACCTTGTCGCGCAGGAGCTCGAGGCCGCCGCCGTCCCGGCCGACCACCGCGACCGTTCCGTCCGCCAGCACCACCTCCAGCGCCTCGACGTGGTCGACGGTGGTGCCGTAGACCGGCGCGTGCGCCCCGGACGAGTTGTTGGCGATCATGCCGCCCAGGGTGGCCCGGGAGGAGGTTGCGACGTCCGGCCCGAACCAGAGGCCGTGCGGCCGCAGGAAGGCGTTGAGCTGGTCGAGCACGACCCCGGCGCCGACCCGCACGGTCCGTCGCTCGAGGTCGAGGCTGTCGATCCGGCGGTTGTGGCGGGCCAGGTCGACCACCAGACCGTCGCCGAGCGCGCCACCGGCCAGGCCGGTCCCGGCGCCGCGGGGGATCACCGACAGCCCGGCGCCCGCGGCCGCGCGCAGGACCGCCGAGGCCTCGACCGCCGTGCGCGGGAAGGCGACGGCGGCCGGCTCGATCCGGTAGATCGAGGCGTCGGTGGCATAGAGCGTCCGGGTCAGGGCGTCGCTGCGGATCTCGCAGCCGCTGTCGGCAAGGGTCCGGCGCTGGTGGTCGGTCAGGGCAGCCATGGGGACATTGTAGTGGGGGGTCAGGGGTAAGGGGTTGGGGGCTGGGGCTTGGCCGGTTCGTTCCCGTTCCCGTTCCCGTCCCCGTTCCCGATTGATCGGGGGGCCTCAACAGACCACCGCGTTGGCACGCCGTCCGGGAACGGGAACGGGTACGGGAGCTAGGTCCAGCGAACGTCGTCGGTCACATCGGTCGGGTCTGCTTGCCGCCGGGTCGCGACTGGGAAACAATGCCCCCGCCATGACGAGCTTCTCGCGGCGCACCCCGGAGGACCAGCGGCCCAACCGGCTCGCCGCCGCCCGGGCGCGCCTCGGCGAGCCGGAGTTCGACCTCACCGAGTCGAACCCGACCCGCTGCCGCCTGCCCTACCCAGCCGACCTGCTCGGGGCGCTCGCCGACCCGCGCGGCCTCGCCTACCGTCCGCAGCCCAAGGGGCCGCTCGAGGCGCGCGCCGCGGTGGCCCGCCAGTACCTGCGCTGGGGCGTCGAGGTCCCGCCCGAGCACATCGTGCTGACCGCCTCCACCAGCGAGGCCTACGGCTTCCTGATGCGGCTGCTGGCCGACCCCGGCGACCGCCTGCTGGTGCCGACGCCCTCCTACCCCCTGTTCGATCAGCTCGCGCGCCTCGAGTCAGTGTCGCTCTTCCCCTACCCGCTCAACGCCGACGACGGCTGGCGGCCCGACCTCGGCGCGATCGCCGGGGCGCCGGAAGGCTGCCGGGCGGTGGTCGTCGTGCACCCGAACAACCCGACCGGCTCCTTCGTCGCGCCCGACGATGCCGGGCGCCTCGCCGCGCTGTGCCGCGGCCGCGGCTGGGCGCTGATCGCCGACGAGGTCTTCCTGCCCTACCCGCTCGATGGCGGGCCCGGGTCGGACCAGTCGTTCGCGGCGAGCTCGGCCTGCCTGACCTTCTCCCTCGGCGGCCTCTCCAAGAGTGTCGGCCTGCCCCAACTCAAGCTGGGCTGGATCGCGGTCTCGGGCCCGGCCGGCGAGCTGCCGGAAGCGCTCGCCCGCCTCGAGTACGTGGCCGACGCCTACCTGTCGGTGGGCACGCCGGTGGCGCTGGCGGCGCCCGAGCTGCTCGACCGCGGCCTCGCGCTGCAGCGCGCGATCGCCGGCCGTTGCCGCGCCAACCTCGCCCGGCTGCGTGAGCTGGTCGGCGCGGCCGCCGCCGTCACGGTGCTGCCGGCCGGGGGCGGCTGGAGCGCCGTGCTGCGCGTGCCGTCGCTGCTCGATGACGAGCAGCTCGCGATCCACCTGCTCGAGACAGCGGAGGTCGCCGTCCACCCCGGTTACCTGTTCGAGATGCCGGGCGAGGGCTACCTTGTTGTGAGCCTGCTGCCGCCGGAGGAGGTCTTCGACGGGGGCGTGCGCCGGCTGCTCGCCGAGGTCGATCGGTTGGTCGCTGGCTGAGCCCCCCGTTCCCGCTCCCGTTCCCGTCCGCGTTCCCGGTCGTTGATCGGTGCTGGGGACGGCAACGGGGTTGGAGCGTCGTTCGGGAACGGGAACGGGCACGGGTACGGGAACCGAGGCGGCGATATACTCTGCCCCTGATGCAATCCAGGGTGCGGCGCATCGGCGGCTGGGGCTTCGAGGGCGAGCGCTACCCGCCGTCGGCGCCTCTCCTCGAGTGGCTCGAGCGCCGGGTCGGGCCGTCCGGGCCCCCGCTCGCGGCCGGTCCGGCGCAGCCGCCGGAGCTCCCGCCACGGCCGCTCCCGCAGCTGGCGTCCGAGGTCAGCGTCGACCCTCTCGACCGCCTCGCCCACTGCCGGGGCCAGGGCCTCGTGGACGTGATCCGCCTGCGCAGCGGCCTCATCCCGGCGCTGCCGGACGGGGTCTGCCGGCCGGCTGACGCCGGCGCGGTCACCGCCATCCTCGACGAGTGCCGGCGCGCCGGGGTGCGGGTGATCCCGTGGGGCGGCGGCACCTCGGTCACCGGCGGCGTCAACGTGGTCCCCGATCCAGCGCCGGTGCTGGTCCTGGACCTCGAGCGGATGGCCGGGCTCGAGCGGCTCGACCCGGTCTCCGGGCTCGCCACCTTCGGCCCCGGCACCACCGGGCCCGCCGTGGAGCGCGCCCTCGCCGAGCACGGGCTGACCCTCGGCCACTTCCCCCAGTCGTGGGAGCTGTCGACCGTCGGCGGCTGGATCGCCACCCGCTCCGCCGGCCAGGAGTCGCTGGGCTACGGCCGCATCGAGGACATGGTCGCCGGCCTCGAGCTGGCGGCCCCGGCCGGCCGGCTGCGGCTTCCGGCGCGCCCGGCGTCGGCGGCCGGCCCTGACCTGCGCCAGCTCGTGCTCGGCAGCGAGGGCCGCCTCGGTGTGATCACGTCGGCGACGCTGCGCGTCCGCGCGCGGCCCAAGCTGACCGTTGTCGAGGCCGCGCTGATGCCCGGGCTCGACGCCGGACTCGCCGCGGTCAGGGAGCTGGTGGTGAGCGGAGTGCCGCTGACGCTGCTCCGGCTGTCCGACGCGCTCGAAACCCAGATGGCGATGGCGATCGGCCTCGCCGCCTCGACCGCCGGCGCCCTGGTCCGGCGCTATCTCGCCCTGCGCGGCCTCGGGGACGATGCCTGCCTGCTGCTCTACGGGAGCTCCGGCGAGCGGTCGAGCGTCCGCGACATCCTGCTGTGCGGCCGGTCGGCCGCGCGGGAGCACCGCGGAGTGACGCTCGGCGCGAGGCCGGGGCGCCACTGGCTGCGCGACCGCTTCCGCCACCCCTACCTGCGCGAGTCGCTGCTCGACCTCGGCTGGGCGACCGACACCCTGGAGACCGCGGCGCCCTGGTCCGAGATCGCGGCGACGCGCGAGCAGGTGGGGGCCGCCATCGCCGGCGCGCTGGCCGGAGAAGGTGGGCGGGTGGCGGTGATGTGCCACGTCTCCCACCCGTACCGCGACGGGGCCTCCCTGTACTTCACCTTCTTCTTCCGCTGCGCCGCCGACCCCGAGGCGACCATCGGCCGCTGGGCCGCCATCAAGCGCGCCGCCAGCCAGGCCCTGGTCGATGCCGGCGCCACCCTCAGCCACCACCACGGCATCGGCCAGTGGCACGCGCCGTGGTTCGAGGCCGAGGCCGGCCGGCTCGGACGGCTTGTCCTCGCCACCGTCGCCGCCGAGCTGGACCCCGACGGCACCCTCAACCCGCACGTCCTGCTCGACCCGGGGGACCGGCTGGAGGTGTGACGGTGTTCCACCCGCAGTGGCGCGAGACGGCGCTCACCGCCCTCGACGAGACCTTCGACCTGGTGGTGGTTGGCGCCGGCATCACCGGCAGCGGCATCGCCCTCGATGCGGCCCAGCGGGGTCTGGCCACACTGCTGGTCGAGCGCGGCGACGTTGGCGCCGGGACCTCGTCGCGCTCGTCCAAGCTGATCCACGGCGGGCTGCGCTACCTCAAGCAGATGCAGTTCCGGGTCACCCGGCTGGCGTGCCGCGAGCGCGACCGCATGCTCGGCCTCAGCCCCCACCTGGTGCACCCGATCCGCTTCCTCTACCCCGCCTATCACGGCGACCGCACTCCCGGCTGGCAGATCGACGTCGGGCTCTGGATGTACGACCGGCTGACCGGACGGCCCGACCGCCATGCCCAGCTCGAGGACCGGGAGCTGCAGGCGCTGGCGCCCGGGCTCGCCCTCAGCGAGCTCGACCGCGCCCTGATCTACAGCGACGCGATGGCCGACGACGCCCGGCTCACCCTCGCGGTGGCCGCCACCGCCCACCACTACGGCGCCCAGCTGCTGACGCGCTGCGAGGTCACCGGCGCCGAGCGCCCCGCCGGCGGCGCGGTGGCCGGGGTGACGCTGCACGACCTCACCGACGGGCGCTCGCACCGGGTGCGGGCGCGGGTCGTGATCAACGCCACGGGCGCCTGGACCGACGCCCTGCGCGACCGCCTCGGTCTGGCCGGCACCCGGGTGCGGCCGTCGCGCGGCAGCCACCTGATCATCCCCAGCTCCCGGCTCCCGATCGAGGTCGCCGTCACCCTGCTCGCCCCCGACGACGGGCGGCCGGTGTTCCTGATCCCCCACCCCGAGGGGGTGCTGGTCGGCACCACCGACCACTACCACAAGGGCGAGCTCGACGACCCGCGGCCGACTGCGGCCGAGGTCGACTACCTGCTGCGCGCAGCGATGGCCGCCTTCCCCGACCGGCGCCTCGGCCGCGCCGACATCCGCGGCGCCTTCGCCGGGCTGCGCCCGATCCTCGACACCCACGCCGACGACCCGTCCGAGGCGACGCGCGAGGAAGAGATCTGGGAGGAGGAGGGCGCGCTGACGGTGGCCGGCGGCAAGCTCACCACGTGGCGCAGCACCGCCGAGGAGGCGGTGGACGAGGCCCTCAAGCTGCTGCCCGAGGAGCGGGCCCGCCGCGCCGCGCCGTGCGCCACCGCCGGCACGCCGCTCGCGGGGCTCGCACCGCCGGACCTGGGAGAGCGCCTGACCGCGGTGTTCGAGATCGAGCCCGACGTGGCGCGGGGCATGGCCCGCCGTCTCGGCGCCATCGCCTGGACCGCAGCCGCCACCGCCACCCGGCGCGCCGAGCTGCGCCGGTTGACGCCCGACACCGACCTCTGCCCGGCCGAGGTCCGCGCCCACCTCCGGTGGGGCGCCGTGATCCACCTCGAGGACCTGCTCCTGCGCCGGGTGCGGGTCGGGATGTGGGACCCCGAGCAGGCGGTCGCCCTGCTGCGGCCGCTGCGGCCGATCCTGCGCACCGAGCTTGGCTGGGAGTGGCGGCGCTGGAAGAACGAGGAGGCGGGCTTCCTGCGCGCCCTCGAGGGGTGGACGCTGGCCGGCATTCGCGCCCCCTCCCACCCAGGGGAGAGGATCTAGGATCTAGGATCTAGGATCTAGGATCTAGGATCTAGGATCTGGGGCTGGGGGTCCCCCCGTTCCCGATCCCGTTCCCGTCCCCGTTCCCGAACTGTAGATCTGCTACGGCCCATCGGCGATGTGCTCGCCGCCTTCACAGCTTCCCGGCCACCAGCGCCAGGGGTTGTAGCGTAGCTCGACAGAGTGCTCGCCGGCCGGCGACACGGCGCCGAGCCCAGCCAGGTTCGCGCGCACCAGCGGTGCCGGCCGGCCGTCGACCGTGGCGCGCCACCCCGGCGCCCACGGCCGCGCCGCCACCAGCAGGCATGGCCCGTCGCAGCTCACGACCGCGCGCACCCGCTCCCCTTCCGCGCGCAGCGAGACCAGCTCGGCGCGCCCCGCGGCGACGGCGGCGGTCCCGGCCGGAACCACCGCCTCGCGCGCGAACTCGAGCCCCTCGGAAGCCAGCAGCCGCCAGCCGTCGTGGTTGCCGAGAGGGTGAACGCGACCCACCACCCGGACCTCGGGCAGGCAGTGCGGGTTGGACCAGATCGCGCCGCTGCCGTCGGACCAGGCCGGTTCCCAGCCCGCCACCTGCCTGCCGGGCGGGCTGACCAGGAAGCGCACCGACCACGCCCCGCACAGCCGCGGCGGCGCCGACCCCAGCGGGCCGCCGAGCATCGGGTCGCGATCGCCGAGCGCCGCCATCAGCTCGACGAAGGGCCGCGGCCGCAGCGGGTCGTAGGCCCGCAGGTCGGGCAGGCCGTAGCGTGCCGCCAGGTTCGGCGGCAGCGCGCCGTCGAGGCCGATCACCCTTCCGCCCCGCTCGGCCTGGAGCTCGCGCAGCCGCTCGACCAACGGCGGCGCCGGCAACCGGTCGGCGGCCGCAGCGACCGGGTTGATGCCCAGCGCGTAGAGCGCGAGCTCCGCCGCCAGCGCCGGCGCCAGCAGGCGTGGCCGCCGCAGCAGCCAGGTCGCGAGCGCCGCCGCGGCGACGGTCAGCGCCGTCAGCGCGAGGTCGGGCGCGGCCAGCCCGCGCAGCGCGCCCGCGGCCGCCGCAGCAGCGACCAGCGCAGCCGCGCCGAGCCGCCACGGCAGGCGCAGCCAGCGCCCGCTCTGAGCGCCCTCGGCGGCGAGCGCCGCCCACACCGCCAGCGACCACGGCACCAACACCACGAAGCGCGGCAGCGTCATGTGGTCGAACGGCGGCAGCCGCACCAGCAGCGCATCGAGGGGCGGCAGGCGGTAGCCGAGCACCGCCGCCACCGCGAGCGACGCCAGGGCGGCCCACAGCAGGCGCCGGTGCCGGCGGCGCACCCGCCCGGCCGCCACCGTCCCCAGCGCCAGCCCACCGACCCCGACCGCGGCCGCGGCGGAGGGGTAGCCCCCTGCCCAGTCGCCGCGCCCCGGATGGCCGAGTGCCATCGGCGCCAGCGCCTGCTGCACCGCCTGCAGCCGCAGCGCCGGCGCCGGGCGCTCCAGGTTGGGACGCTGCGTGCGCACCACTGCCGCACGCGACGACGCCGCGACCGAGCCGAGGGTCGGCCAGGCGAGGCCCACGGCGACCACGGCCGCGACCGCGACCGCGGCGAGCAGCCGACGCCAGCGCGCCGGGTGCAGGATGAGGCCGGCCAGGATCGCCGACCCGACCACGATCGCCGAGGTCTCGGGGTTGAGCCCGCTGCCGAGCAGCCAGCCGGCGAGCAGGCCGGTGCCGAACACCCGCAGCACCCGCCCTCGCCCGCCGAGCATCCAGGCGGCGGCCCACCACGCCCACGGCGCAACAGCGATCACCCACCCCATCGGCACCACCAGCCACGCCACCAGGTAGGCGGAGCCGGCGCAGGCCGTCGCACCCGCCGCGGCGGCCGGCCAGCGCAGGCGCCAGCGCCGCCGCAGGAAGAGGAAGGCGCCGAGCCCCGCCAGCTCGACCTTCCAGAACGCCATCACCGTGGTCCCGCGCTCCGCACCGAGCGCCCACACCGGCAGGTTGGGCGGCGCCCAGGCCCCGGTCTGGCCATTGGCCAGCAACGGCAGCCCGCCGCCGATCCGCTCACTGACCAGCGGCAGCCTCCCGGCGAGCAGCTGGCGGCGCGTCTCCTCCATCCAGGGCTGGATCTGGCGCACCAGGTCGGACTGGGTCGGCTGGTCGGTGGTGGCGTCGCTCCACCGCCACTCGGTGAACGGCGGCGTGCCGGCGAGGCAGCGGACCGGGGAGAGGTCGCCGCCGGCGACCAGCGCCGGGCCGATCGTCGCGGCGAGCAGGAGGTCGAGGAGCAGCTGCAGGCGGAGCAGCTGCCGTGACCGCCACCCCATCAGGAGGTGCAGCGCGGCGAGCGGCGCCACCGTCCACAGCCAGACCGCGATCACTCTATCTCTCCATCCAGCGAGCCTCGTGGCTCATCACGCTTCCGCGCCCGCTTCCACTTCCGCGCCCGACGTCTCCTTCTCCAGAAGGGACGATCTCCGTGGCACGTCGTAATCCGGGCACGGGCACGGGAGCGGAAGCGGGCGCGGGGCATGGCCCCAGCGCATCGGGGCACCCTACCCTACGCAGGGCAATGCGCATCATCCGGAGCGCTGCGCCCATCTCACACCAGGTCCGAGTCGCCCATCGTGACGTAGATCTTCGCGGCCATCGCCTCGAGGTCCACCCCCGAGTCGAAGGCGCGTGCCACCATCACCAGCTGGCCCGGCTCGGGCGCCTCCTCGAAGCCGTGCCGGGCGAGCCGGGCCCGGCCCTCGTCGTCGCCGTTGAGCCACAGCTCCTCGAGCTCGGCACCGGTCTGGGCCGCCAGCCCGGCCGACAGGTGGCTCGCCAGGTCAAGGGCGCCGGGGTGGCGGTGGTCCCACACCAGGTCCACCCAGCGCACCCGTCCGCCGTCGGTGCGGAAGGCGGCGAAGCCGACCGCGCGAAACGAGAAGCGCGGGAAGAGCAGGAAGCGGTGGTAGCGCACGCCCGGGCGCCCCGCGAGACGGCGTGCGGCGTGACCGGCGTCGCGCACCACCGCCACCGGGTACTGGCCGCTCACCTGCTGCCACAGCGCGTCGAGCCGCGGCTCCCAGTCGCGCGCCAGCTCGGCCCGGTAGAGGCGGCGACGGATCCCCCCCGGCGGCAACGGAGGGCGGCGGCGGAGGTAGCGGATGGGCTGCGGCTCCATCGCGTCGTAGCCGAGCTGCAGCACGCCGAGCCGCAGCGGCCGCGGGCTCGGGAAGCCGAACAGCAGCGGCGACCGCCCGGAGCGGCCGAAGGCGTCGAAGAAGGCGTCGACGGTCTGCACCCACACCCCGCGGCGGGTGAAGCTGCCGCGGGCCCTGCGCGCCGAGTACACGTCGACGATCTGGGCCGCGTTCCACACGCGACCCTCGATCTGGAGCCGCACCGGCACGCCGGCATAGTGGGCGAGCACCTCGCCCTCATGCTCGGCGATCATGATCAGCCGGCCGTCCGGGTCAGCCCGGAACTTCCAGGCCCACTCGTCGAGCGGGCGGTCGAGGCCGAAGGCCTCGTTGAAGCCATGGTTGACGGCCTCCTCGTCGCCCGGTGAGAAGGCACGGATCGTGTACTCGGGCTCGCTCATCAAGGCCCCCAGCTCCAGGTCCCGCGGAGACGCCAGCGGCCGGAGTCGCGTGTCGCCGCGGCCGCGTACCACGGCCCGCCCTCGGCGACGTGCTCGACGGCAGCCGGCAGGGCTGACCGGCCGACCACGCCGACCGCCGGCACCAGGTGCCGGAAAGTGGAGAGCAGCCACAGATCCGCACGGCTCTCCGGCACCTCGCGCGGGCCCGCCACCGGCTGCGCGGCGACACCGGCGGTCGCCGGGACCGAAGCGCAGCGCCGCAGCAGCCAGCGCGACGCCGCGCCGTAGTTGCGGAGGAAGAAGCGCTCGCGCGACGCCGCCTCGATCGCCTCGCGGCCCACGGTGCGGGCGGTGGCGTGACCGGCCCGGTGCACGACCCGGGCGCCGGCGGCGACCGCGAGCCGGGCGCCCCGGCGGCGCGCCCGCCGCAGCCACTCGGTCTCCTCGTAGTAGAGGAAGTAGCCCTCGTCGAGAGGGCCCAGCCGGTCGACGGTCGCCCGCGTCGCCGCGAGCAGGGGGCCGCGCAACGCCGCGACCTCGACCGCCCGATCCGCGGTCCACACCCGCCACCAGCCCTCGAGCGTGGCGTGCAGGCCGGCGTCCCATGGCCGCTGCCAGCGGCACCGCAGCGTCCGCCACAGCTCCGCGGCCAGGCCGGGGTCCTCGGCCGGTGGGAACAGGATCTCGCCGCTGTCATCCCAGACCAGCTGTGGCCCGACGACATCGAAGCCGTCGCCGATCGCGACGAGCAGGCGCTGCAGGCTGCCCGCGCGCAGCACCGTGTCCGGGTTGGCCAGCAGCAGGATCTCGCCGCGCGCCGCGGCGATCCCGGCGTTGAGCCCCGCGGCGTACCCCCGGTTCGGCCGCACCTCCAGCCGGTCGACACCGATCGCCGCGATCCGCTCCACCTCGGCCGGGTTCTCGGACTGCTCCACGACCACGACCTCGGGCGCGACTGCGGCGGCATGCGCCTCGGACCGGAAGCTCGAGACGCAATCGCCAAGGACCCCCGAGGAGTGGTGGCAGACCGCGATCAGCGATGCCGTCGTCAGCTGGGCCTCCAGGCGCCGCCCGCCGCCCAGTGCAGCGCGTCCTCGACGATGGCCACCACTCTGCGCTCGCTGAAGGCGGCGGCGACCCCGAGCCCCGCCCGCCGCATCTCCCGCCAGCGCCGGCGGTCGCCGAGAATCGCCCGCGCGGCGCCGGCGAAGGCGGCAGCGTCCCCGACCGGCACCAGCTCGGCGGCGCCGGCGGCGTAGCCGGTGAAGGCCTGGATTCGGGACGCCACCACCGGCACCCCGCACGCCATCGCCTCGAGCACCGGCAGGCCGAAGCCCTCCTGCTCCCAGGATGGGGCGAGCAGCAGATCGCAGCCCGCGATCAGCGCCGGCACCTCGGCGGGGGCGAGCCGGCAGTGAAACTCGTCGGGCTCGAGCAGCGAGCGCTCGGCCTCGCTGAGCGACCACTGCGACAGCCGCACCAGGGTCAGCTCGAGCCCGTCCTCGCGCAGCCGCCGCACCGCCTCCAGCGCGGTCGCGACGCCCTTCCAGTCGGCCTCGAAGGGGTGGGCGACGACCACCCGCGGTCGCCGCGCCGGGGCCCGCCGCCAGCGCTGCCGCCACATCCGCTCCAGCGCCGGCGGCACGACCCTGACCGGACGGCCGAAGCGGCGGTGCACGAGCTCGGCCAGGTGGGGCGACAGGGCGAATGTCGGCAGCGGCAGCGCGTACGACTCGAGGATCGCCGGGTGCTGGTCACCGTTGTGCGTGTACGAGGCCTCGAAACCCTGGCAGAAGTGCACCGGCTGCCCGTGGGGCAGCGCCGCCGCCGGCGCGATCGTGGTCCAGAAGGTGGCGACGTGGACGTCGGCCTCGGCGACCGACCCGGCCTCGAAGTCAGGGACGGTCGTGAACGGGGCGGCGAGGGGGTACCAGTCGGGGCGCGGCCCCCTGCTGAGCACGCGGACCCGGTGACCGCGCCGGTGGAGGAGGTTGGCGTGGTGCAGGGGGATCTTGACGCCGCCGAACAGCGCGGTGTCCTCGAGGAGGTAGTTGACGGTGAGCCGCCGCCGTCCGGTCACCGCCGCTCCCAGTGGTGCGCCACCTCGATCAGCGAGGGCGTCCATGACGGTGCGTTCACCCGGACCGCGCCGGTAGCGACCGCCTGGTCGTGGACCGCCAGCCCGCTCTCGTCGAGCAGGAAGACCGAGAGGTGGAAGGTGCCGGACGCCACCGGCAGCGCGGGGACCGTGAAGGAGACCAGATAGCGGTCCTGCCCCTGCAGCGGCGCCAGGCCGTCCCACGCCGTCGACACGCCGAGCAGGCAGCGTCCGTCCAGGGTGTCGAGCGCCACCGCGACGTGGAAGCGCTCCTCGGGGCGCGTGCTCTCGACCTCGATCTCGAGATCGAGCGTCCCGCCGGAGCGGAGCTCGAGCGGGGCCTCGCCGTCGCGGCCGGCGAGCCGGACAGCGGCCACTCGGCCGACCTTCCGGATCGGCGCCGCCTGCGCCGGGGGGACATCGTGGCCGAGCCGCCGTTTGTCGCGGAGGAGCAGGTACTCCTCGTAGGCCTCCACCACCTCCTTGGCCGGACCGATCCGCTGCAGCCGGCCGCTCGCCAGCCACAGGGCGCGCTCGCAGAACATGGTCACGTAGTACATCGAGTGCGAGCAGAACAGGATGGTGGTGCCGCGGCTGTGGATCTCCCGGATCCGGTCGACGCACTTCTTCTGGAAGTAGCCGTCGCCGACCGCGAGCGCCTCATCCACGACCAGCACGTCCGCGTCGACCCCGGTCGCGACGGCGAACGCGAGCCGCATCACCATGCCGGTCGAGTAGCTCCTGATCGGGTGGTTGATGAACTCGCCGAGCTCGGCGAAGTCGAAGATCGACGGCAGCCGTCGCTCCATGTCCTGGCGGTCGTGGCCGAGCAGCGCACCGTACAGGACGGCGTTGTCGCGCCCCGAGAACTCCGAGTGGAAGGCCGCGCCGAGCTCGAGGATCGCGGCCACCACCCCGCCCGTCTCGACAGCGCCCGCGGTCGGCCGCGTGGTGCCCGCGATCAGCTTGAGCAGCGTGCTCTTGCCGGCCCCGTTCTCGCCGACGATGCCCAGCGCCGTGCCCGGCTCCACGGCGAACGAGACACCGTCGAGGGCCTGGAACTCGAGGTGCCGGCTCGGCCTCCCGAGCACCCGCTTGACGCGCTCGGTGGGCGACGCGTAGACGCGGTACCACTTGTGCACGTCGGCCACGCTGACGGCGCCCCGGCGGAGGTCAGAAGTCATTGCGGTCAATACAGTAGCACCCCCTCCCAACCAGGGGATAGGGGCTGGGATCTGGGGGATAGGGCCCGAGCCCGCTTCCGCCTCCACGCCCGACAAGCCGCCAGGAAACAGGTGAGAGGGCTCCTCGCCTAGAGTACGGATTCCCGGCACCGTGCGTCGGGTCCCGGGTCTCCCGACCCCGGGTGGCACGATTGTTGCTCTATAATCTCCGTCGACCGTCGACTGGCGCCATCCTGGCGCGCCCTCGGGAGATCGTCATGAGTGCTCGTGCTGTCCTGATCGTCCTCGCCGCGCTGCTGGTGCCCGCCGTCGCCCCCGCCGGGCCGCCGGAGGCCGCAGCGCTGCTCGACGGCATGCTGCAGGCCGCCGGAGGAATCGAGGCCTTCCGTGACCTCGGCGTGCTCGAGATCGCACTCACCGAGGAGGAGACCACCGCCGACGGCACCCCGCACAGTCGGCGGGCCACCGCCTATCTGGACGCGAGGACGCTGAGCAGCCTGCGGCTCGAGCTGCCCGGCGACGTCGTGGTCGCGCGCCACGGTGGCAACGGCTGGTCCACCCGCGCCGGCGCGCCCGATGAGCGGCCCCAGGCGTCGCGGATGGCCGTGGGGACCCTCAACCAGCGCCTGTTCCCGCTGCTGCTCCCGTTCACCGCGACCATGGAAGGCGTCCGGCTCGGCGCTGTCAACGAGACCAGCTTCGAGGGTGTGCCAGCGTGGCGCGTGGCGGTCAGCTTCCCGGAGGGCTTCTTCATCGCGCCGAGCATGTCCACGACCTGGTATCTCCACATCCGCAAGGACAGCGGCGCCCTGCTGGCCGCCGAGTTCCTGCCGCCGCCGAGCGTCCGTGAGGTGCGCAGCGAGGGGATCCGCTACCGGGTGCTCAAGCACGGCGCGATCGGGGCCGGCACGCAGCTGCCGGTCCAGGTGCTGCTCGACGGCATCGACCTCAACGGCTCGCCCACCGGCCACGTCCGGATCACCAAGATGCAGGTCACGGTCCGCGGCCCCTTCGACCCGTCGCTGTTCCTGCACCCGCTGGAGCTCCAGGCCCTCGAGGACCGGATGGACTGATCCTCTGGCGTCCGGCGGGCTGCCTGGGCCGGCCTCGTCCACCGGCGCTGGGCCCGCGCCCCCGGCGCCCCTGCGCGCGAACCTTCGCGCGCCTGCCGGCGCTCACGGCCACGGCGGCCCCGACGCCCCCCGCGGGCCGCTTCGCCGGGCACGACGAGGTCGAACGGCTGCGTCAGGGGTGCCTGCCGCTCACCTCGTCGCCTCCCCGCCGCCATCCGGCTCCGGCTGCGCGCGAAGCTCCCACCGCTCGACAGCGGTCTTGAGGAAGACGAACTGGTCGGTCCGCAGGTAGTGCTGGCGCTGCAGCCGCCGAAACTCCTCTGCCGGATCCTGGTTCCTGGCCACCAGCAGCCACAGCACCGGCGGCGCCGGCCCGTCATCGACCATGCCCTGGAGCGCCTCGACGGTCGCCTCACCGATCCGGAGCGCGGCCGATCGCTGATCGACGTAGTACTGAAAGCCCGGCGCCAGCACCGCCAGGCAGGCGTCGGTTCGGACGTCGAACCGCGGGTCCGTCAGCATGCTGTCCACGGCCTCGCGCCACTGCTCCTTGCGCGCCTCGGTGTAGTAGCCAGAGCGCAGCAGGCCGGCAAGCGACAGGACCGTCAGGCCGGCCGCCACGAGCGCTCGAAGCGGCCGCGGCCGGAGCCGCGCGAGTGCGATCGCGATCAGAAGCAGGATCGCCGGCAGGAAGACGATGGTGAATCGTGGCTGCAGCATCGGCACGATCAGGACCGATCGGGCAAAGGCCGCAGCGAGTGAGACCACCACCGAGGCTGCGAGCAGCCAGGCGACGGTTGCGGGCGGCGGCGCACCGGCCTGGCGGTCGACGCCGGGACGACGCGACACGAGAAACGGGACGGCTGCCAGCAGGACGCCGAACAGGAGGCTGAGAATGAGGCTGCGGCCGAAGTAGGCGTGGAAGTAATCGATGAAGAACCAGGGCTTCGGCGGCGTCGGCCAGTACTCGTCCATCGCCAGCACCCGCCGAACCGCACCCAGCCAGGGCAGCACGGCGAGCCCGACGATCGCGCTCCCCGCCAGCAGCGGCAGCCAGTCACGCCAACGCGCGCGGCGGGCGATGAGGACCGTCGCGGCGGCGACCACCTGCCCCAGCAGCATCACGAGTGCGTAGTAGTGAACGTGAGCCGCCGCCGCCGTGACCAGGCCGTACGACACCGCGGTGCGCCATCCGGGCTGGTGGAGCAAGCTCACCAGCGCGCCGTAGGACAGCGCTGCGAGCATGAAGACCAGGGTGTACATCCTCGCCTCTTGCGAGTAGGCGATGTGGTACGCGTTGAGCGCCGTCAGCAGGGCCGCATAGATGCCGGCCTCGGTGGAGATCAGCCGGCGCCCCGTCAGGAGCATGACAGCGATGCCGAGGATGCCGAGGGCGGCCGACAGCGACCGGCCCGCGAGGTCGGTGTCGCCGAACAGCAGCAGCCAGAGATGGAGCAGGAAGGGGTACCCGAGCGGATGAACGTCGTCCAGGTACACGCGGACGATGTCCTTGAACGGCAGGTCGGATCGGCTGAAGACCATCGAGAAGAGCTCGTCCAGCCAGAGGCTCTGAAACGTGAGCCCATAGAGGCGCAGTGCGCTGCCGCCGAGCAGGATGAGCGCCACGATCGCGATCGCGATGGAGGTACGGATCCGCAGAGTCACCTCGCCGGCGGTGGTCACCTGGCGCGGACGGTGGCGACAGGCTGGCCGTGGTCCAAGGCCGCTCCCCGGATGGTCTCACACCTCCGCCGCGCCTCGACGGGCCTCGGCTGCACGGTGGGCGCTCGGGGAGCGGGCCGCCGTGCCGGCAACCCCGCGGTGCGGCCCGGGGCCGAGGGCGGACGGGCGGGGACGCCGGTCGCCCGGACCCCGAACCATGAGCCCTCTCGTGAAAGGGGGCGGCCGCAGCCGCCCCCGTCGATTCCGAGTCGGACGCGCGCTACCTCTGCATCGATTGCGGCGTCACTGCCGGCACCAGGATCGGGTCCTGGGTTCGGTTGTCGATCTCCGAGGCGTAGACGGCGATCGGGCCACCCGACACCACGTGCACCTCGATCGAGGCGTGCAGCTCCTGGTCGCCGATGCCCAGGGCCTGGAAGATGTTGTACTGCACGAACTTCGCCGGCGGGATCCAGTAGGAGGACAGGTGGGCGGCAATGCCGCCGGCGGTGTCGTAGAGCGTGACCGAGACAGTGGCGCCGTTCTCGGTGTCGGTGTTGAGCACGCCGACGTTGGTCCGGAAGCCCTGGTCCTGCGACGGCGAGTTGCCGACGCCCGGGATGAAGCCGGACTCGCCCTCGTGGATCAGGTCGCCCTCGTCGAAGACCACGAGGTTCTGTCCGAAGGTGCCGCCCTCGGTCGCCACGTTGTAGGTGCGCGCCACCATGTGCGGCACCGCGTAGTCGCCGAGGCTGGTCACCACGAAGTAGCCCTTGGAGTCGGTCTCCGGCGGCAGCATTGACACGCCGAGGATGTCGACGTAGTAGAGGGCGTTGCCCGGGTCGATGTTCATGATCATGAACGGCGAGTAGCCGAGGCTCTCCTCGGGAACGTAGTCGACCCTGGCCGAGATCAGGCTGTCGGTGTCGTTGAGGAACGTGATGTCCGACCGCCACAGCGATTGGTTGGCGCCCGGCAGGTGCGCGATGCCCGGGATCCACGCCTTGATCTCGTCGGTGCCGGCCGGCGCGTAGTACACGGGATCGCCGGTGATGTTGTCGACCACCGAGCCGTACATGGTCAGGTCGGCGCCGTTGGTGTCGATCGCCGCCGAGAAGATGTTGACGTCGGTCAGGATGCCGGCCGCCTCGATCACCTCCACGATCTGGCGCGTCGAGTAGCCCGGCACCCAGGTCGTGATGGTGTCGCCGATCTGAGCTCCGAACTCGTCGTAGACAGTGATCCCGATGCCGCCGGCGTCGTCGGGCCCGAAGTTGGCCAGGCCGACGTTGGTGCGGTAGTAGAAGTTGTCCACCAGCCCGGTCAGGAACACCCGGTCCTGGTCGAGCGGCACCACCGGCACCGCCGGCACGTACTGCCCGAAGGTCCCCTCCGGGGTGTCGTTGTAGGTGCGCGACACGATCAGCGGCGTGCACCCGTTGCCGCCGTCGAAGGTGAAGCGCAGCGAGCCCTTGTTGTCGTCGCCCTGGATCCCCGGGATCTGCTGGACGATGTCGTCGAAGATGTGGGTGGCGTCCGGCGCCAGTGCGAACTGGAGGCCGTGGATGACCGTGTTCGAGTTGTTGGTCGCCTCCGGCAGGTACTCGATGGTGACGTCCACCGTGTCGAGGCACGGGTTGAAGATCCGCAGGTCGGTCCGCCACACGGTCTCATTGAGCCCCGGGGTGTGGGCCGCCGCCGGCACCAGGAAGTCCTCCGGTGGCGGTGGGGCCGTCACCTCGAGCAGCTGCGTCGAGCTCGCGGAGTCGAAGCAGTTGCCGGCCACCAGCTCGACCGTGTAGAGGCCGGCGGTGGTGAAGCGGTGGATGAAGTTGGGCTCGCTGCTGGTGAACACCGGCGCCCCGTCGAGCCTCACCGTCCACGACCACTCGGTGGCGTCGGTGTTGGTGCCGCCGCCGCCACCGCCGCCGCCACCACCGCCCGCAGCTGCCTGGTTGATGGTGTGCAGCCGGTTCTCGACGTCGATGTTGCCCTGGCGCGCCACGCCGCTGTTGGCGGCGACGCTGTAGTTCACCGTCCCCGGCCCGTTGCCGCTGCCGCCCGAGGTGATCGAGATCCAGCTGTGCGAGGGATCGGCGGTCCACGCGCAGCCGGCGTCGGTGGCCACGCTGACGGTGCCGGTGCCGCCGGCCGCCGGGAAGTCGCGCGACAGCGGGGAGAGCGTGTAGGTGCAGCCGCCGCAGGAGCCGCTCGCCTGCACCGTCAGGTTGACCATCCCAGAGCCGATGAGGACGCCGGTGTCCGGGTTGTACGCCTGGACGGTCACCGTCTTGGCCCCGGCCGACGAGTACTTGTAGGTCGTCTCCTGGCAGTTGGTGTAGATCGGCTCGCAGACGAAGGTCTGGCTGTAGGGGGCGCAGCCCGCGCCGCCGAAGTTCCAGTGGGCCTCGACGTCGCCGCTGGCGCCCGTGATCTCGAAGATGATCTCCTCGCCGATCTGCGGGCTCGGGTTGCTCACGGTGAGGCCGATCGGCAGCAGGATCTTGGGCTCTGCCCCGCCGCCCCCGTCCGCCATCGCGCCCACGCCCTGCTGGCTGACCGTCACCATCCGGCCGCCGATGTAGACGTGGCCCACCCGGTCCGCCCCGGTGTTCTGCGCCACCGTGTAGCTGACGATGGTCGAGCCGCTGCCCATCAGGTCGGAGGTCACCTCGATCCAGTCGCGGTCGGTGCTCGAAAGCCAGTCGCAGCCGTCCGCGGTAGTGACCAGCACCGTGCCGGCGCCGCCCGCGGCCGGATAGGACGCGGCGTCCGGGTCGATCGTGAACTCGCAGACCTCGACGATCGGCTCCTCGCTGTGGAAGAAGGTCACGTCGGTCCCGGCCTGCACCGGGTTCGGCGTCATCGTGAACGCCGGGTCGGGCGCCCCGGTCGCGTAGCAGATGTCCGGGCACACGCCGACGTTGCGCACCCACACCGTCCGCGTCCGCGACCCGGTCGTGGTGGTGAGCGTGACGTCGAACAGCCCCGCCTGCGGGAAGTGCCACGAGATGTCCCGGCACGCCGCCGGGTTCGTGGCGCAGCTGACGGTCGGCCCGGTCCAGCCGCAATCCGGGCTGCCGAAGTCCCAGCTCACCGGGACCAAGGCGGAGTCGACGGTGAACACCACCTCCTCCCCGATCTCCGGATCCGTGACCGAGACCGTGAAGTCGGTGGGAATCAGCGCGTACTGGTTGAGGGTGAAGGTTTTGCCCGCGGCGCTGATCTCGCCGCTGCGCGGTGCCGGGTTCGGGTTCGACTGGTAGGCGTACTGCACGCTCCCCGGCCCGCTGCCGCTCGCCCCCGAGGTGATCGAGATCCAGCCCTCCAGCGACTGCGCCGTCCACGGGCAGCCGAGCTGGGTCAGCACGCTGAACTGCCCCGAGCCGGCCCCCGCGGCCACCTGAGCCGAGGTCGGGTTCAGGTTGTAGGTGCAGGTGCCGCCGCCGCCACCGCCGCCGCCGCCACCACCACCGCCGCCGCCGTCGCACGAGCCGGCGGTCGACACCGTGAGCTGGTGCTGCACCGGCCCGAACGTGGTGCCCTGGAAGACGATGGTCAGAGTCACCGTCTTGGTCCCCGACGTCGAGTACTGGTAGGACGCCGACATGCAGTCGGTGTACTGGTCGGGCGTGCAGACGAAGGTTTGGGTGTACGGCGAGCACCCCGGCCCGCCGAAGTTCCAGGTCGCGCTGTCGATGTCGCCGGCCACGCCCTCGATGTCGAAAAACACCGTCTGGCCCTTGTCCGGCGTGGTGTCCGACATCGAGAACTCGAGCTGCACCGACCCGTCGACGACGTTGACCGTCTTGAATTCGGTCGACACGTCGCCGTTGCCGGTGTTGGTCACGGTCAGCGTGATCGTGTGCTGCCCCGCGTTCAAGGTGTCGGCCGGGATCGTGCAGATCACGTTGTTCGGACAGCCGCTGTAGGTCGTCGCCCCGGTCACCTCCCAGTCCCACGACAGGGCCGCACCGGGCGTCGAGTTGGTGGCGTTGCCGTCGAGCGTGATCGCCTCGGTCGTCAGCGGGCTCGCCGGCGTGATCGTGAAGTCCGCCGCCACCGAGCTGATCTCGAGCGTCTCGAACCGCTGCGCCTCGTAAAGCCCGTCACCGTCGAGATCACCCTCCGGCGCCTCCGGTTGATGCTCGTAGTTCACCCGCAGCCGGATCTGCCAGGAGCCGCTGTGGTCGAGCTCTACGCCGGTCACCGGGTTGCCGCTGTAGTCCGTCACCACCGGCGGCACCCCGTCCAGCCAGGTGACCCGCCACTCAAAAGGGTGAGAGGCACCCCCTCCCGGAGTCCCCTCGGCCGTCCCCTGCAGGCTGACCGTGTCACCGGTGATCGGATTGGGCGGATCGATGGTGATGACCGCGTCGGGCGCACGGTCGATCAGGATCTGCCGGCTCGCCAGCTGCTGCGCCGGGCAGTCCACGCCCGGCGTACACGGGTAGTCGGCGTTCGCCACCGCCACGTGCGCCCAGCGCACCGCGGTCGCGGCGATGTTCGCCGGGATCGGGCAGTCGAGGGTGTCCGGGTCGCCCGCGGTGAGCACCCGGTCGCCGCACCGGATCTCGCCCATCGGATCCGAGCTGTTGGTGACCCAGATCGTCTTGGTCTCGACCGTGCCGATCGAGGTGTCGGTCACCGTCACCGTGTCGCCCGGAAACGCCGGCGACGGCGCGACGCTCATGCTCGCCGTCGGCTGGATCGGCCCACCGCAGGCGGTGAAGTCGACCATCTGCGTCACGTTGTAGCGGGTGAGGAACATGGTGGTGGCGTCGGGCGAGAAGACCGCGCTGGTCGGCCACTCGCACTGCTCGGCGGGCGGGGGGTTGTGGTTGTTCCAGGGCTGGTCCGAGTCCCAGAAGTTGGGGTCGAGCTCCACCACGTTCGCGGGGTTCTCGATGTTGAAGGTCTTCGACGAGTCGGGGTTCATCGGCTGCGCCACCCAGGCGTAGGGGTAGCGCATCGCGGCGAGGCCGAGGTTGCCGGCGACGAAGGCCGTCTGGACCGGGTGCGTCGGGTTCGAGATGTCCCAGACGTGCATGCCGTCGTTGACGAACGAGCTCACGGCCAGGTCGACCGTGGCGTCGATGGCGAGGCCCTTGCCGCGGGCCATCGAGGCGCGGATCCCGCTCTTCTCGACGAAGGCGAGGCTGATGACGTTGCCGAACGGCTGCACCTCGTAGATGTAGATCCAGTTGTCGTAGAAGCCGAGGTAGAGGTAGGTCGTGCCGTCTCCCTCGACCTTGACCCCGTTGATGAACTTGCCGGCAAAGCCGGGCACGTCGACGCAGCCGATCCGCTCGATGCTGGTGACGCCGCTGTAGCGGTACAGCGTGGCGTCGCCCTGGCCGCCGCAGTCGTCGGGCAGGTAGTTGGCGAGCAGGTACTGCTGGCTGCCGAACTTGAAGGTGAACGCGCCGCGCGGGTCGAGGCTGGTGCCGTAGAACTGCTTGGTGCCGAAGTGGGGCAGCGCCCCGGTGCCGAGGTCGAACAGCACGGTGCCGAGCTTGTAGGTAGCGACGCCCCACCGGCAGTCGTCGCAGATCGAGTAGTTGAGCAGGTCGTAGTCGGAGTCGCCCTGGTTGCCGACGCCGAAGTTCGATTCGTCGCCCTCGATCGGGCTCTGCGGGTTGTTGATGCTCCACAGGAGGAGGTGATTGCCGTTGTTCACCGCGAGCTGGTCGGTCCCGCTCCAGGAGAACGTCGAGGCCTCGAAGAACTTAGGGACGGTGGGCGTGCCGAGGCAGTTGAGGGACTGGACCAGGGTACCGAGGTCGGAAAGGCACTCGGGCGGCGCCTGGGCGACGGCGGCACCCGGAATCACCAGAGCCATCACCAGGGCGGCGGCGCCGAGGTGGGAGACGGCCCGCAAGCGGGACGGGCGAGAGGACGGCATGGTCACCTCCATGGCCACCGACTATAGGCCGCGGGACTGTCGAGTGTCAATCGGCGAGTGGTCACCTTAAGCGAATTCTATCAGGAACTTAGACAATCAAAACCGGGAGTGACCACGGTCACGGGCAGCATCCGGGGCACGAGCGCGGGAGGGAGGTCGTCATGGCCAACGCCGGATTCTCGTCGAGCAGCGGAACCGGGTCAAGCTCGGCGGGCGCGCTTTTACCTGCGCTTGACATCGTCCGCGGCCCGCGGCTCGCGCCGTGCGCCACGGGCAAAGAAAAAGGGAGGCGGCCCGGAGGCCGCCTCCCGGATGTTCGAGACGCTGTGAAGCCTACTCGAAGAACGGAGGACGGTAGAAGATGCCGAGGTCCGGGAGGACCTGGTCTTCGAAGCAGTTGTAGTTGGCCATCACGTGACCGGTGCGGTGAGCCGAGTACTCGCCGGCCTTCACGTACTGCACGCCCATCCAGGTCTGGTACCAGTCCGGCGGGGCGCCATCGGGGTAGAAGTTCGACGGCGGCCACACGAACAGGAACCAGCCGTACTCGTCGAGGATGTTGAACTGACCGGCCGAAACCTCCTGGGTCTCGAGCGGGAGGAGGTTGAGGATCACGCTCTCGCCACCAGGCATCGACCACGGAACGGTCGCGGTGGTGCTGACGTTCTCTTCCTCGTCCCACACGTAGTAGGTGTACGCCAGGCAGTTGAGAGCCCACATCTCGTTCGGGGACTCGTCCGGATCGTCCAGGTAGAGGTCGGGGACGATGCGGCTGATGACGTCACCCTTCCACGCGCGGATGCCGGTGGTGAGGCCGAGGGTCTCGTCCTGCAGATAGCGGAAGGCCCACGCCGTCGGCAGCGGCTCGCGGTAGTCGGAGGTCAGGAAGCCGTTCGCATAGCGGGCATAGAAGCTCGCCGGGAAGCCGGCCGGGTCGATGGTCGCGATCAGGTCGAGCGCGCCGTCGGCCTCGATCTGCACCGCGTTCTCGGCCTCGGACAGCCGGGCGGTCTGGTTGACATAGAGGATGTCGCCCATCAGGACGTTGTCATAGCGGATCTCGCCGCCGGCACCGTAGTAGCCCGGCTCATCCGGGAACAGGGTGTTGCAGGTCTCGACCACGTCCGCGGTGATGTACATCCAGGTGTCGTCGGCCTCGGTGCGGGCCTCGAACCACGGCATCGGCGTCGGAACGAACGGGCTGGTGTCGCAGTTGTCGTGGTAGCGCGGCACGGTCTGGCTGCTCTTCAGCCAGCCCTCGAACAGCGCCAGGATGCTGGCCGGGATCGGGGTGACGTAGCGGCCAGGGTACGCCTGCATGCTGGACGAGCAGCGGCTGCCCAGCGCGGAGGTCGGCTCTGGATCCGGCAGGTCGATCGGGTCCCACGCCGCGTAGGTGTTGGCACCGGAAACCGGGCCATCCTCGAACACGCCCTCGTCAGTGCTGTGGCCGCTGTTGGTGGTCACCGGCAGCTGCCCCATGGCGAGGATGTCGCGGATGCTGAGGGTCTGCACGTCGTAGCCCGTCAGCAGGACGTTGAAGTCCAGGATCGGGATCGAGAAGTCGGTCCACAGGGTGATGTGGACAACCTGGGCCTCGTTCGAAACGTTGGTGATCGCGAACAGGGTGTTGTAGCCCGTCGCGCCCAGGTCGTAGTTGTAGGTCACGAATGGGAACAGCAGCGTGGCGGCCGGGACGGGGTCGAACGCGCAGACGTTCGCGAAAACGCTGCCGGCCCCGAGCATGACCGCGCCCATCAGCGCCAGTGTCAGGAATCTCTTCATGCTCAGCTCCTTCCTTTCTTGATCCTCTCACGACAGAAAACGAGACGATTTTCGAACCGTCCTGCTCTCTTCTTCGCCCCTCCGAGTTCCGCATCACCTCCCATAAGTTCTATTTTTTGAGCGACTTATTTCGAAATATGTCATGACAGCATAAAATATAGCACCCGACCGAAGTCACTGTCAAGGGCTCTCCAGCTCGGAATTCAGCCACCGGCGCATTATGTGACGGCCCTTACTCCAAGTCAAGCGGAAAGGAGGGGCCGGGATCTGGGATCTGGGGGATCGACCCGACCGCCCGCTTTCGCCCCCCATTTCCGCGCCCCCTTCCGCGCCCGCTTCCGACCCTTAGTACCCCGGCCCCGTCACGTGGATACGCCCTGGATACGCGTCATGTGGTCGGGCCCGCATCCGCTTCTTGTCACGGGGTAGTCCGCTGGACGGAGCCGGATCCGCGCCCGGGAAGCGAGGCGAGTACGAGGAGGGCCGTGCTGCGGTCGTGCCATCTTTGGCGATTTCGGGAACGAGATGCCTGCTGACGACGTGTCCGAGGCCCGAAATCGCCAAAGGTGGCTCCCTCGGGGAGCGCCTCCAGTGGGCTGGCGCAACGCGCACCGGAGGGCAGAGCGAACGAGCGGGCACGGGCTCGGAGACTGGAACGCGTCCGCAAGCGGGCACGGACTCGGAGACTGGAACGCGTCCGCAAGCGGGCGCGGACCCGGATGCGGAAGCGGGCGCGGCAGCGGGCTCGCCGGAGCCAGCCCTACAGCGTGCTGCGGCTCAGCCAGACGCCGACCCCGCCCCGGTTCCCCGCCTCGTCGGCGAACGCGACCACCAGATCGTCCCGGCCGTCGCCGTCCAGGTCCAGCAGCCGGATGTCATAGGGCCGCCCCCGGCTCTGGAGCTCCGCGCTCTGCTCGCGGAAGTACTCGCCGGACGCCGTCTGCAGCCAGACCTCGAGGTCGCCGTCCCGGCGGCCCGCCACCACGTCGACGCGGCCGTCACCGTTGAGGTCGCCGATGCCGACCCGGAACATCGCGTTGTAGCGCTTGTCGTCCAGGAACAGCGGCACTCCGTTCTCCACGATCCCCTCGGGCGTGACCGCGTACCTGATGACCCCAGTGCGCGCGACGTTCGTGCCTCCGACCATCCGGAACTGCACGAAGGTCATGTAGAGCTCGGTGCCCGAAGCGCCGCGATGGACGACCACGTCCGGGTGCTGGGCGTTGCTGAGCACTCCGCGCGGCAGCGGGCCGACCCAGCCCTCGTCGGCGCGGTTGAGGTAGATCAGGCGGCGCCAGTCGTTGGTGTTCGACGACATCGCGAGATCGGTGCGGCCGTCGCCGTCGAGGTCGGCCGCCTGCAGGCTGTCGCCGATCACCCTCTGCGGGAACCCGGCCCTGGACACCTGCCAGCCGTTCGGGCCGCTGAGCAGCGTCCACACCGTGACCGCGTCCTCGATCCGGGCGCTGGTCGCGCTGTCGTAGTCGATCTCCGCCAGGAAGGCCACGTCGTCGCGGCCGTCGCCGTTGAAGTCGGCGACCGCGGGCGCCCGCGAGCTGACCCGCGGGTCCGGGCTCGGCAGCAGCTCGGCGCGGGCGAAGCTGCCGGCGCCGTTGCCGTACATCACGTACTGCCCCTTGAAGTGGATCGCGAGCACGATGTCGCGGTGGCCGTCGGCGTCGAAGTCGCCGGTGGCGATGCCGCCGTAGTCGAACGGCACCGCGCCCGGCCAGACCGTGCCCTGCCAGACTTCGAACGCGCCGCCTCCCTTGCCGAGGAAGATGGACGGATGGCCGACGCCCTTGCGCGCCGGTGGGAACACCAGGTCGGAGGTCCCGTCCCCGTTCATGTCGTCCAGCACGAAGTTCATCTGCCACAGCCCGCCGTCCGGCAGGCCGCTCGACACCTGCTCGAACCTGACCGCATCCATGAACGGGGGCGGCACCAGCTCGGACGCGAAGTCGAGGTAGTAGTCGACGACGCCGTACTTCTCCTCCCACTCGCGCTGGGTCGTGTACGCCAGCTCGTCGCGCTCACGCCGCAGCCAGAGGTCGTGGAGCGCCGACTCCGGATCCTCCGGCGGCAGCCCACGCAGCCACACCGTGGTCTCGTCCTCGCGGACGATCTCCATCTTGAGGGAGACCGCGGGATGCGGGTAGGCGTGCTTGTCGTCGACCCTGACGATGATGTCCTTGGGAACCGGCCGCGGCGTCAGCCAGTCCTCGACCATCTCGTCCCAGCTGCGGTAGCTGGTCGCGGCCCGCGGCGCAGGCTGCTGCTGACTCTCATCGGGCAGCGTGGCCCCGGCAGCCGGGGTTGCCGCCGCGGCGGCGCCGGCCGGCGGCGTCTCCTGCGACCAGGCGATGGACAGCCCGGCCATCATCGCCAGCGCGCCCATTCCGAGCACGAACCTCTGAATCATCTCGAATCCTCCACGACTTTCATGCGACCCGCCGCGTTCACAGCAGGTCGGCGATTGTATAACGCCAGCGATCGAGCGCCGCCGCGCCGATCACGACCAGCACGAGACCCGCGGCTGCCACCGCCACGATGGCGAGCGGCCCCGGCGGCGCCGCGCCGATCAGCCCGGCGCGGGCCACTCCGGCGAGGGGGGTCAGCGGGTTGGCCGCCACCAGCGACCGCAGCGTCCCCGCCGGCACCATCGCCAGCGGGTAGACGATCGGGGCGCCGTAGAACACGAGCTGCATGCCGAGGGTCAGCGCCTCGGAGACATCCGGTAGGGCAGCTCCGACGACGCTCGCCGTCAGCGCGAGGCCGACCACCCACAGCACGATCAGCGCCAGTGCGGCCACCAGCCATGGCACCTGGGCCAGCCCGCAGTGGCCGCCGAGCACGCAGATCGCGATCACCACCACGAACGAGATCGCGTGGTGGAGCACCGCGCCGAGCACGTCGCCGATGACCAGCACCTCGGCCGGCATCCGGACCCGCTGCACCAGCGTCGCATGGGTGCGGAACACCCGGGCCGCGCGGAGCACCGCGTCGTTGAGCGCCAGGAACGGCAGCAGCCCAGTGATCAGGTAGATCCCGAAGCCCACGGGCGGACGCTTAGCAAGATCGATGCCAAGACCCTCCACCCGGATCTCGAAGATGACCGAGAACACCACCATGAAGATCGCGAACTGGATCAGGGTCGCGACCGGGGTCCACAGCCAGCCCAGGTAGGAGCCGGCGTAGCGCGAGGCGAACGACCGCCACGCCAGCTGCGCCAGCAGGAAGCGGTGGCGCGCCAGCGTCGACGGCAGCCTCCGCGGCGCGAGCAGGTGCTCGATCATCCTCTGTCCGTGGCGCTTTCCGGGTGGGCCTGCCGCCCCGCCCGGGAACGGCGCCGACAGGCCGCCGCCGCGGTCGACGTGCCACTTGACAAAGGCGCTTGACGAGTATGGTGGGGCCGCATAGAATAAAGTGTGCTGGGGCAGGGTGTGCCCTGCCGTCGCGGGATGGTACTACAGGGAAGGAACACTCGCAAACCGTGATCACCCGGAACGGACCCGCGAGCCCACAGGTTGCGACGATCGGCGGCCGTCTGCGCCGATTGCGCAAGGAGCGCAACCTGACCCAGGCGGAGCTGGCGCGTCAGATTGGCATCCAGCAGTCCGACCTGTCGCGGATGGAGAAGGGCGAGTACCGGGTCTCGCTCGACAACCTGGTCAAGATCCTCAGCGCCCTCGATCTCCACATCGCCGACTTCTTCGCCGCCCGCGCCGACTCCCAGGCCGCCGCCCAGCGCCCGCTGAGCCACGAGGACATGCAGCTGCTGCACATGCTGCGCGAGCTCAGCCCCGAGGCGCGGGAGGAGGTCCAGCAGTTCGTCGAGTTCAAGCTGCGGCGCGAGCGGGTCGAACGCCGCGCCGACCAGGCCCGGCGCTCCAGCGGGGACGGTGGGTCATGACGCAGCGCTGCGAGGACCTGCTGCTCCGCGCCCAGACCGCGCTCGAGCGGGGCCAGTTCGACGAGGGCTACCGGCTCGCCACCGAGGCCGAGGCGCTGGCGCGTGAGGCCGGCGACCAGGACCTCGCCGACCGCGCGTTCTGCAATGCCTGCGCCTTCGCCATCGAGCTCGACACCGCGTCGGGCATGGTGCCCCGCCTCAAGCAGATCCTGCTCGGCTCGGCCAACTCCCGGAACCGCTTCCTCGCCGCCTACTACACGGCAGTCGCCTACGACCTCGAGGACGACCTGGCGAAGGCGTCGTCGTACGCCCGCCGCGCCGCCGAGCTCGCGGCCGAGCTCCCGGAGCCCGAGCTGCGCGCGCGCTCGGCCAACCTCGCCGGCAACCTGTCGCTGCGCGAGGCCGAGTTCGAGGCCGCCGAGACCTGCTACGAGCAGGCGATGGCCGCCCACCGCGGCCGCGACGGCTACCACCGGCTGATGGAGGCCCAGGAAAAGGACAACCTGGGCTACGTGCTGATGTGCACCGAACGGCTCAGCGACGGGCTGTCGCTGTGCGAGGAGGCGCGCGCGACGTTGGAGGCCATGGGGGACGTGCACTACCTGCCGCAGACGCTGCAGGACCTGTGCTACGGCTACCTCCTGAACGACAACCTGGACCGGGCGCAGCGGCACGGCGAGAGAGCGCTGGATCTCGCCGCGGCAGCGCCCGATCCGCTGGTGGTGAAGAACTGCCTGTTCCTGCTCAGCGAGATCGCGGTGCGCCGCGGCGACACCTTCCGCGCCCGCCGCTACCTGCGCGAGCTCACCACCCACTACCCCGAGGTCGGGATCAGCGAGGAGCTCATCGATGTCTTCCTCGCCACGGACCTGACCACGGTAGTGAACCTGCGAGGGTGATGATGATGAGAGTTCTCAAAGTCACACTGCCCACCCTCGTCATCGTCGCCATGGCTGCGTTCGCCGCGGCCGGCGACATGACGCTCACGCGCGCCGGTGACCTCTACCGGATCGCGCCGACCGACGATGGGCTCGTCATCACCGGCACCCTCGCCGACGGCACCGCCCTCTCGCTCACCGTGCCGCAGACCGCGGGCACCGCCACCAGCGCGCGCAACCTGGCGGTCGATCCGGTCTCCGGCGGCATCTTCGCGCTCTGGCAGCAGGACGAGGGGCCGTCCGCTGCGGTTCTGTTCGCGAGCTACGTCGGTCAGTCCTGGACCGGACCCGAGATCGTGGCGGGCGGCGCCGCGGGCGCGGCCGCCAACCCGCAGATGGTGCTGTTCCGCGCCCACGACGTGGTCGAGGTGGAGGGCGATGACGGCGAGATCATCCTGGTCCCGGTGACGACCAGCTTCCTCCACCTGGCGTGGTGGAGCTTCGACGAGTCGGTCAACGACGGCGCCGCGGTCTACCTGCCGGCGCCGATCGACGACTCGACCGGGCTCGCCGATCTCACTTCCTACGACCCGATCGTGCTCAGCGAGCTGCTGCCGTACGGCCTGCCCTGCGACGGCATCGAGGACGCCTCGCCGCTGGCGGCGCCGAAGTTGTTCTCCGACCCCCAGAGCGGGTTCCCCCACCTGTTCGCGAGTGACTTCGCGGAGTGCCTGTTCTACATCCTCCAGATCGACCATCCGGTGATCGTCGACCCGATCACCGAACGCCGGCGGCACACAATCATCCTCCGCGAGGGCGGCACGTACGTCGTGGACGGCGACCTGCCGCTCGAGAAGTCGAGCGTCGAGGTCGGCCACGGCCTGTCGCTGGTGCTGCACTGGGACAAGGTTACCGACACCGGCACCTCGGTCGACTACCTGCAGTTCGACCCGGAGGGCATGTCGGAGATCAAGTCGCTGCCACTCGGCGACAACCTCACCCACGAGCAGGCGGTCGGCCTGATCCGGGGCCTGCTCAGGTAGCGGTCCAGGCCGCCAAAGACTACGAACGCCCACCGCAGCGGTGGGCGTTCTTGTTGTTGCTCGAATCGGCCGGCGCCACCGGTCGCCCGCGTTTCTCATCGACCTCATCGAGCACCGCCTGCCGGTCACCTTCGCTTCGATTCAGGAGGGCGGTGAGAAATGCGGGCTCGCCACCCGCTCGAGCAGCCCCTCGAGGGCGGCGGCGTAGCCGTCCCAGGTCAGCCGCAGGGCGCTGCGCCGCGCGCCGGCGGCGAGGGCGGCGAGCCGCTCGAGGTCGAGAGCCGCCAGCGCGGCGGTCAGCTCGGCGACCGAGCCGGGCGCCACCAGCCGGCCGTTGACGCCGTCCTCGACCACCTCGGGCAGGCCGCCGACGTGGGTCGACAGCACCGGCAGGCCGGCCGCGAGCGCCAGCGGCGCCATCGCCGACTGCGACCCGTCGCGGTACGGCAGCACCACCAGGTCGGCGGCCGACAGCAGGGCCCGCAGCTCCTCCTCCGGCTGCCATCGCAGATCGAGGCGGACCCGGCCGGCGAGGTCGGGCGCGGCCGCCCGCCGTTCGAGCTGATGCCCGAGGCCGCCCCACGCCTCCCCCGCCACCACCAGCCGCCAGTCAGAATCCGTCGGGAGCGCGGCGACCGCGTCGAGCAGGAGGTCCACTCCCTTGTACGGTCGGATGAGACCGGCAAAGAGGGCGACGCGACCCGCGACCGGCAGCCCGAGCGCGCGCCGCGCCTCCGGCCGGTCGATCGAGACGACGGCCGCGGTGGCCGGCAGCGGGTGGGCGGCGCGCGGCAGCCGCGGGTAGTCGCGCGCCAGCCGGTCGGCCAGCGCCCCGGCGTGGGTGAACAGGCCGTCGCACCGCGCCAGCACCGCGCGAGCCGCCAGCCGCCGCGCCGGTCCGGCGTCGTGATCCGCCGGGTTGTGCACCACGGCGACCACCGGCGGGCGTTCGCCGGCGAGCAGGTAGCGCCAGCAGCCGGCCCAGGCCCAGGTCCAGTACGGGAACACCCAGGCATCGGCGGCTGCCCGCTGGGCCGCCCGGCGGGCTCGCGGCCACGACGGCGGAAACACCGGGTCGAGCACCGCCTCGCTGCCGGGCAGCGGCATGCAGGCCTCGGGGTCGCGCCCCCCACCGCTCCCCGGGAACAGCCACGCCGGGTACTGGCGCCGCGGGGTCAGGAACGAGACCTCGTGGCCTCGCGCGCGCAGCGCCGCCACCGCCGCGGTGGTGGTCGTGGCGATGCCGCCCCGGAACGGGTGGGCCGGACCGAGCACGACCAGTCGCATGGGAGGATTCTAGACCGACGAGATGCAGCCAGTCTCGCTTTCGGGGTCGTGCGCGCAGAATCGGGAACGGGATCGGGATCGGAGGCACGGCGGAAATGGGTCGATCCGCTCGAGACGCAGGTGGTGTGAGTCGGACGCGCACCGATCGGCGCAGCGGTCTCTGCCTGGCGGCGGCGTTCCCCTCGTCGAGGTCGCTCGCACCCCTCCTTTCCTATGTGTTGCCAGATGCGCGCAGCGCATCACTTAGGATCGCGCGGGGAACAGGCGATTCTGACTATCGGGCTCAGCGGTATGTTCAGACGCCTGTGCCCCGCGCGATCCTAACGGCGCAGCCGCTCCTCCAGCAGGGAGCGGATCGGCTCCGGGACCAGCCCCGACACGTCGCCGCCGAGCGTGACCACCTCGCGCACCAGCCGCGACGACAGGTAGGAGTACTCCTCCTTGGGGGTCAGGAAGACGGTCTCGGCGGCCGGCGACAGACGGCGGTTCATGAGCGCCATCTGGAACTCGTACTCGAAGTCGGAGACCGCGCGCATGCCGCGGATGATGATGGTGGCCCGCATCTGCTGCAGGAAGTTGACGAGCAGGCCGCTGAACAGGCGCACCTCGACGGCGGGATCGTTCGCGTACAGGCTGCGGACCATCCCGAGCCGCTCGTCCGGCGTGAACACCGTCTGCTTGTTGGGGTTCTCCAGGATCCCCACGATCAGCCGCGGGAAGATCTGGGTGGCCCTCGAGATGATGTCGGCGTGTCCGAGGTGAAGCGGGTCGAAGGAGCCCGGGAACACGGCGACCGGCTGATGGGAGACGCTCACGCGCATGATTGTAGCAAGCGCTTGCGATCCGCGACCCATGTCGGCGGCACGGGTCACTGCTCGTCGGCGCCGGCCGTGGTCCGGTTGAAGTGGCGGTCGACCGCCCTGACGACCACCAGGTGGCGGCCCACTTCGGCCGGCAGGTCGAAGGTCTCCCGCTGGCCGTCGAGGACCAGATCCTGCGGCGCCAGCGCGTGCCACTGCGAGCCGTCGCGCGACCACTCGACCCGGGTCAGGGCGCTGCCGGCGTCCTCGACGACCACCATCCACCGCTCGCCCTGCCGGGTCAGCGTGATCCGTGGCGCCGTGTTGTCGACCACGAACCACGCGCTGTCCCGGGTCGCCGTCAGGGCCTCTCCGGGGTTGGAGGGCGCGTCGCTCGCGGTGAGCCGGAAGCGGTAGCGGCCGTCCGGCAACGCGGTCGTGTCCACTCCAATCGTGTCGGACGCGAGCTCATCTCCGATCTTGGCGGACGCGAGCTCATCCCGGACGGTCATCAGGACGCCGTCCTCCCGCTCCACCTCGAGTCGGAACAGCAGGGTGTCCTTGTTGAGGTCCGCCACCATCCACCTCACCGGCCGGAAGGCGATCCGGTCGTACCCCCTGCCCTTGTCGCCGTTCCTGGCGGGGTCGCCGTCGGGATCGATGACCGTGAAGGCCCCCTCGACGTCTGGACGGTCGTGGTCGTCGACTGAGCCCGCTGGCGGCGGCACGGCAAGGTAGGTGACCCCCGGTTCCTCGACCGCCAGCTCCGCGATCCGTGGCGCCAGGTTGATGTCGCGCAGCGCCACCTCGACCCGCTCCACCGACGAGCCTTCGGCGAGCTCGACCTCCCACTGCAGCGAGCGGGCGGGCGGCAGCGGCACCACGCCGCCGGCTGCCGGCAGCCACTCGGTCCACGGCAGCCAGCTCTCGTCCGGCTTGTCGGAGGCGCCCGAGCGGAAGCGGATCCGCACCCCGTCGCCGGACGGCAGCACCCGGTACTCGCCGAAGCGCACCGGGATGGGGAAGGTCTGCCCGTCGGCGCGATAGCTGGCCTCGCGCTTCCCATCGCGGCGCCACAGCACCTGGCCGGGGCCCTGGGTCAGCACCGCCGCGCCGCCGTCGATCAGGCCCACGACCTGCACGGCATCGACGGTTGACAGTCGGGCGCCGCCGTCGCCGACGAAGCGCCACACCTCGCCCTGGTAGCCGGTGCCGACCAGCACGCCCGAGCCGTCCCAGGCGATCGCGGAGGCCACCTGCTTGGCGAAGCGGTGGACCTGGAGCTGCGCCCCCTCCGGGGTCAGCCGCAGCAGCTCGGAGGTGGCCGTGTCACCGTCGATCTTGGGCAGGTTGAGGTCCACCGTCGAGCTCCCCCCGCCGCCACCCGCCGCGCCCGGCTCGATGCCTTTCTTCTCGGGCTTCGCCGCCTCGACCGGCTCGCCGACCAGCGCCACCGCCCAGGTCGAGCCGTCAGGCACGGTCACGAGATCCGGGATCTCCGTGAACGCGCTGTCCGCGAGCAGCGAGATCTGGCCCGACGGCCGGACGCTCAGGATCAGGCCCTTGCCCGAGGTCCCGACCACCAGCGCATCCTGACCTGGGGAGAGCGACCGCGCGTGGACGTCGGGGATCTCGACCCAGCGCTCCATGCCCCGCGGCCCGAGGCGGTAGAGGGCGCCCGGCGCGCCGACCGCCGCCACCACCGAGTCGGCAAACCACGCGAGGTCCCAGATCCCACCCTCCCCGAGCCGCGCCACCTCGCTGAGCCGGTCGCCGTCGAGACGGTACAGGACCCCCGGGGAGAGCGACGCCACGTAGATCTCGTCGGCGGGCGTGACCAGCACTGCGGTCACCTGCTCGCCGGGCACCTCGGCGAGGAGCCGGGAGTTGTCGCCCGCAATCCGGTAGAGCCGGGCCGGATGCCCGGTCCCGACGATCAGCGAGCCGTCCGACAGCCGGCCGCCGGCGACGACCACCGGCTCGTCCATGGCGACGCCCTGCGACCATCCTGCCACCGGGACGAGCGTGCCCTGGTCGGTCACCGCCACCCCGTCCCCGCGGCCCCGGAGCAGCTCCTCCGCGGTGTCCGCCACCCAGCGTCGGGCCTCGGTGGCCCAGGCAGTCGAGCCGGCGACGATCAGCGGCAGCACCAGAATTCGCACCATTCTCATCGCGTGTCACGCTCCTCGAGTCGAACCGTCAGTGGCAGCCGCTCGGCGCCGAGCACCGCCGTCGGCATCTCCAGCTCATACCTTCCGACCACCTCTTGCTCGGTGGTCTCGAGGTTGGCGCCGAGGCCCGATCGCAGCTGCAGCACCACGCTCGGCGGCACCGACAGGGTGCCCCCCGGCAGCACCACCCCGACCTCGCGCCGCTCGAGGGCCAGCACCAGCTGTCGTGACGACACCAGCCGGCCGAGCATCGCCAGCTCGTGAGCGAACGAGGCGGCTCGCGGCGGCCGCACGGTGAGGTCGTACATCGTCCACGACCCGCCGTCGGCCACGATCAGATCGAGGCGGCCGGCGGGGGCGCCGGCGGGGATCCGGACCTCGGCCAGCCGGGTGTAGTCCGCGCCGCGGTAGGGCCGCAGCCGCAGGCGCACCGGCAGCGACTCGCCAGGCTCGACCACCCACCGCTCAGGCGTTGCGGACACCAACGTCGCCGACTCCAGCGCCTCGACCGACCGGAGGTCGACGCGCACCGCCTCGAGAGGGGGCGGCAGGAAGGGCGAGTTCTCGAGGTAGCCGACGGCGGCGGCGGCCAGTCCGGCCGCCTGCAGCCCGGCGTCGCTCCCCGCGAAGGTGTCCCGCAGGGTCGCCGCGCCGCCGCCCTGGTAGCTCAGCGAGAGCTCGAGCGCCACCGTCTGGTCCCCGAAATCCCGGCCGCGGGCGCTCAGGCTCGAGCTCGCCAGGAACCCGACGAGCGCGGGCAGCACGGTCCCGTGCCGGAGCGCCCGAAAGGAGTAGGTGCGACCATCGACCGCGACCTCGATCGGGACCGTCGGCGCCGATCGGCCGATCAGCCCCCACACGCCGTGGGCGCGGTCCGCCCGCAGGCTCCCGAGCCGATCGCCGACGGTGAGGAACTTGAACGACTGCAACTGGCTCGGGAGAACCGCCAGCACGTGAGCCCGCGACAGCGGGATCTCGACCTGCCCGCCGCCCAGAAAGGCGTGCCCGAAGGCCCACAACTGGTCGCCCCGGACCTCGGTCACGGTGCCGCCGGCCGCCAGGGTGACGTCGCCGTCCACCAGCACCCCGGCCACCATCGAGCCCGGCACCGGCGGGCCGGTCGCCCCGCCCCCGGCGCCGGCCGCGCCCGGGCCGCTCGCCCATCCCATCCGTTGCCACATGTCGGCGATCCAGCCCGCGGCCGGAAGCACGCCGGGGCCGGCCATCGACAGCGCAAGCGGCAGCGCCTGCGGCGAGGCCCCGGCCGCCGGGGTGAGCCAGTCGACCAGCAGCTGACCGAGGCTGCCATCGCGGCGCGCCTCCATCAGCCCGGCGACGGTCGGCCGCGCGGCGGCCGCCCCGGCTGCCGCCGCCGGCGCCTCCGGCCCCAGCGAGAGCATCCTGACGAAAGGCGTCACCCCACCGATCGGCTCCCGCGAGAAGGACCAGCCGTAGGCCAGCGCACCGAGCAGGCGGCCGTCGACGTAGACCGGCGAGCCGCTCATGCCGGCGATGATGCCGGTCTCGGCGAACCGCGGGTCGTCGAGCCTGACCAGCACGATGTCGCGCTCCGGCGCCGACGCGCCCAACTGCCCGAGGACGGTGACCGGGATCTCGACGAGCTCGCCGCCGTCCATCTCGGTCAGGCACACGCCGCGGCTGCCGGGCGGCACCTCGGACGGATCGACCGGCTCGACCGCCGGCAACGCGGCCGCGACGAGCAGGCCCACCGCAACGAAGAGAGGACGGATCCCCTTCATGGTCCAGACATTCTAGCCGGTCCCGCCGCGCGCCTCTGCCGCCGTGCCCTCGACCGGCGCCGCCGGGTCCGCATCCGGGCGCATCGGCGGCCGGCAGCGCCCGCGCCTTCGCGGGGCCATCGTGACACCGGGAGCTACGAATCGTTTGACGCCCCGGTTGCGCATTCCATACAATTGAAAGTCCGGAACTGTCGATGAAGGAGTCAATCCTCGCCCATCCGTCTCTCGTCGAGCGGCTGGTGGCCGTGGCCCGCAAGCTGCGCGCGACCCAGCGGCCCGGCGAGGCCGCTCAGCTGCTCGAGATCGCGGCGGCGCTGTCACCCCACGGGGCGAGCCTGCGCGAGGAGGCGCACCGGCTGCGCGGCGAGGAGGGGATCGAGGACTTCGACCGCGAGCTCAGGCGGCGCAACCTCGAGGCCTCGCACGCCCTGGGCATGGCCCACATCTACTCCAACCGCGGCGAGTTCGACCGCGCGATCGAGATGATCGAGCTCGCCAAGGACCGGACGCCGTTCAACTACCTCGCCTTCGCCGCGGCGGGGTACCTTTACCAGCGCAACGGCGACCCGGCGTCCGCGCTCAAGGAGTTCACCCAGGCGCGGCGGCTCAACCCCCTCGACTTCAAGCTCGCCGTCGAGGCCTCACGGGCCGCCCTCGAGAACGAGTGCTTCGAGGCCGCGCTGGAGAGCGCCATCGACGCCATGCTGCTCGCCTCCTGGCGCTCCGAGCGGCAGCTCGAGCAGGAGCGACGCCGGGTCGAGACCCTGGCCAGGCTGTGCCACCGCGAAGCTGCCGAGATGGACGCCCTCGTGCGAGCCCGCACCTCTTTCCTCCAGAAGGCAGCCGACCATGTCGCGCTCAGCCACGCCAGGCTGTTCTCGGCGCCGCGGACCGGCAACGCCGCGGTGCTCGCGCTGCGGGGCCAGGGTACGCGCAGCAACCTGCTGCAGCGCGCCAACGAGCTGCGCACGATGGGCCTGTTCCGGCACTTCGCCGACGACCAGCTGATCGCACTCGCCAAGCTGCTCGAGGCGCAGCCCTTCAGCCATGAAGAGGTGATCTTCCGGGAGGGCCAGGAGGGTCGCGACCTGTTCATCGTGCGCGAAAGCACCGTGCACGTGACTCGGCAGACCGCGATCGGCAGCCAGGTGCTGAGCACCTTCGGCTTCGGGTCGCTGTTCGGCGAGGTGTCGTTCCTCGACCGCCTCGAGCGCACCGCGACCGCGGTTGGGGTCGGCTCGGGATCCCTCTACCGCATCCCGGCACCGGCCCTCGAGGACGCCGTCCGCCGCAGCTCGGAGTTCGCGGTCAGCCTGCTCTGGAGCTTCTGGCAGACGCTCGCCGAGAAGATCCGCTCCGCCAACGAGCAGATGAGCGAGTTCTTCAGTCTGCCGCCCGCGCGCTGGGGCAGCGAGCGCAGGCACGAGGGCCACCGCGCCAAGGTGCCCGAGGAGGAGAAGCTGGACATCCTCCTCAGCCAGGGCCTGTCGGCGCAGGAGTTGCGCCTGCTCGCGACCTACTCGCGCGAGGAGCGCTTCCCGCCCAACGCGATGATCTTCGCCGAGGGGGAGAGCGGCGACACCCTGCACATCGTAGTCGACGGGTCGGTCCGGATCTCGCGCATGGTGCCCGGGATGGGCGAGGAGTGCCTGGCGATCCTGGGCCGCGGCGAGGTGTTCGGCGAGATGGCGCTGATCGACGGCGAGCCGCGCTCGGCCGATGCGCGCGCCCACCGGCAGGGATGCACGGTGTTCTCAGTCAGCCGCTCGCTGCTCGAGGAGGTCCTCTCGATGGACCCCGATGCGGCGGTCCAGTTCCTCGGCCTGCTGTGCCGGCTGCTGTGCCGCCGCTTCCGCGCCATGAACGAGCGCCTGGTGGCGTGGCGCGTGATGGCCTCTCACGAGTAGTCCCTCGGGGCACGGAGTGCAGAGTCCCCTCGGAGCGCGGAGGTCATAGGCCCCTCGGAGCAATACAGATCCCAGTCGGCCCAGCCGACCTCTGCCCTCCGCGCTCCGAGATTGATGCGCTGCGCGCATCCTGGAGACAGCAGTAACCGCTCCTAAGGCACGGACACGACCAGGCGCTGGTACGACGCCTGGCGCGTCACCAGGTCCAGCACCCCGACCCCGATGCGCTGCTGGCCGGCGCCGAGGAGCAGCTGCAGATCGATCCCGAAGCTGCGCTCGGCGGCGGCGGCGATCTGGTCGGCCGGGACTCGGATCTCGTGCTCCTGGCGCTGCATGTCGGACTGCCGGCCGTCGGTCTGGCGCGCGCCGACGAACACCACCAGACGGCCCACGTAGTCCCCGCCCTCCGGCACCAGGGCGACCCGCGACAGCGGCAGCGAGAGGTGCAGCGGCAGCGTCCAGCGCTCGGCCGAGGCCGGCGCCGCGCCTGCCGCGGACAGGGCGAGCTCCATCGGGTTCTCGGTGACGTCGACCATCAGCGAGGTGAACACGCGGTCCTGGACCTGGGTCTCGCGCGACTTTTCGACGAAGCGCCGCCGGTAGCGAACGTCGTAGTCGGGGTGGACGGGAATCTCGACCTCGATGCGGTGCACGCGATCGTCGCCGCTGGCCGAAATCGTGTAGCCGATGGAGTAGTAGCTGAAAAGGTCGTCGCGGATCAGCTCGAGCCCGGCCGAGGGGTCGTTGGTGTTGACGATCGCCAGCCCGCCGGTGTACTCCGCCATGTAGGTCAGCGAGTCCTGGTAGTCCCTCGTCCCCATCGACGAGGCGGTGGCATCGGTGACGCCGTAGCGGGTGTCGGCACCGTAGCCCTCGAGCGGGTTGAGCCCGCTGGCATCGATGGTGTACATGCTGACCTCCTGGCCGTTGGCGGTCGAGGTCAGGGACTGGAACGCGTGGGTGCGGTCGACCTGCGAGCGGCGGCCGAGGAAGGCGGTGTCGTGGAACGCCGACGCGTACTCGTGCATGAGCCCGATCCCGGGGGTCATCGACAGCCCGCTCGAGATGTAGATGATGCTCTTGCGGCCGTCGAGCCCGGACATCATGGCCATCACCTCGCGCAGCGAGTCGATGGCGTAGTTCACGCTCATCGCCTCTTCCTCGGCGAACGACATGATCTGCTGACGGAGCCTCATCTGGAGGCCCTTGCCCTGATCGCCCTCCGCACTTGCGGGGTCGGCCACGGCCTCCTGGATGCGCTCGAGGATCTCCTGACGGTCGCTGTCGCGGTCGGCGCGGCCGCCGCTGACCGTGGTCATGTCGCGAAGCGCCGCGTTGACCGCAAGTGCGTCGTCGGTGAAGGGCTGCACCACCTCCAGCGACCGGTCGTAGCTCACGACCATCATCTGCACCGGCGCGCGCAGGTTGTCGGTCACGAACTCCCGGACCCGCCTGAGGATCCGGTTGCGGTCGATGGGGTTGAGGTTCTCGTGGTCGACGTAGAGCACGGTGTACACGGGCCGGACCTCGACCTGCCGCACGACCGGCTCGGCCGGCGGCGGTGCTGGGGCGGCCTCCGGCGTCACGGCCGGGGCCTCGGCGAGCACGTGCTCGATGACCTCGCGGTCGAGCTCGGCGAAGTTGGAGATCGGCATCTCCAGGCCGTCCTGGGTGACGCGGAAGTCGCTGGCCGTCAGCCCCCCGACCGGGCGCCCTGCGCGGTCGCGGACGAAGACGTCGACGTTGACGACCGTCACCTCGACCTCGTCGAGGAAGCTCAGGCCTCCGATCGGCTTCGGGGTCGAGGCGGGGCCGGTCTGGCATGGCGCTGCGAGCGCCGCACCGACCACCACTGCCAGGACGACTGCATGCAACCTGCTCACGCCGACCTCCGGCGCCAGTGTAGCTGCCCCCGCCCCTCCAGGGGCTAGGGGATAGGATCTAGGGAATAGGGTCCCCGCCCGCTTCCGCGCCCCCTCCCGCTTCCGCGCCCGCTCCCGCTTCCGCGCCCGCTCCCGCTTCCGTTCCCGTTCCCGTTCCCGTTCCCGCCTGAGATGGAACACTGGGCCACCGCCTCGCGTTTCCCCACTCGGAGGGATTGGAATGGACCACTCGATTCGCACGGGCGGGTTCGGCGACGCCTTGCCGGGGACGATCACGGTCCCGGACGTGATCCCGATCTTCCCGCTGAGCGGGACCGTGCTGATGCCCGGTGAGGTGCTGCCGCTGCACATCTTCGAGCCGCGGTACCGAGCCATGGTGCGCGACGCGCTCGCCGGCCACAAGGTCATCGGGATGGTGCAGGCCCTCCCGGCCGGCCCCTCCGACGACGTCGGCCTGGCTCAGGTTCGCGAGGTCGGCTGCGTCGGCTTCATCGCTCACCACCAGGAGCTGCCCGACGGCCGCTTCCTGATGTGGCTGCTCGGCCTCGAGCGCTTCCAGATCGACCAGGAGCTCGCCGCCGCGACCGCCTACCGGCAGGTCCGGGTCCACTACACACCGATCGAGGAGCCAGCGCTGCGCCTTGCCGGCATCCAGCCCCTGCGCCAGGAGCTGCGGGCAATGCTGCCGCTTCTCATCGACACCGACGACTCGACGCAGACGATGCTCGCGCGCCAGATGGAGGAGGTCACCGACACCCAGCTGATCGCGCTCGCCTGCCAGATCCTCGAGCTCGGCGCCGAGCGCAAGCAGGAGATCCTGGAGGCGGCCAGCCAGGCCGATCGCTTCCTGATGGTGTACGAGGACGTCTACCGTCACCTCGACCAGAACCCCCGGGACGAGGCCCTGCAGCCGTCCGTGTTGAACTAGGCCGGCAGGGCTGAAGGGCGCTACTGGCCGGAGCGTCCCGCACTCCTGCCGGCCAGGGGTTGGGGGTCAGGGGTTGGCGATGAGGACCCCGCCCATGTCCGTCGCCGTCTTCGTATCTGCCCCAGTCCTGCCGATGCAGGTGTGATCCGAACGAATCCAACCTCACCCTGCCCGCGTCGCGACCTGACGCGTTCACCACGTGTGCATCTGGTCTCCAAAACCGCGGAGGGCGCAGAGAACGCGGAGCACGGACAGAGGGACCTCTTGGTGATGGTCTCTGCGCTCTCAGCGGCCTCCGCGGTTCGTCTTGGCTAGATGAAGCCCGCAGATCTCGGATCCGGGCGTGGTGGGTTCGGGTTCCCGTTCCCGTTCCCGTTCCCGTTCCCGTTCCCGTTCCCGAGAGTCAATCCTCATGGGTAGTGAGAGTCCGGGTCGGCCATGGCTCGGAGGGACGGCCATGTCCTTCCCCTTCGGGCCCTCGTACAATCGTCGCGGAGGTCCCCATGACCGACCGCGACCTCGATCCGTCGGCTTCCGCCCGCAGCGATCTCGACGCCTGGCGCGCCGCCGCCGGCCGCAACGCCTTCGACACCGACCCCTTCTTCCGGCGCCTGCTCGAGCGCCACCTCGGCGCGCGCTTCGGCCGCTTCGAGGACCGGCTGCGCCAGGTCGCCGAGGCGTCCGGCGCCGAGCTCGACGCCCTGGTCGCGGAGGCCAACCGGGACGAAAACCTCCCCGCCCTCCGCCGCCACGACGCCGAGGGCCGGCCGATCGAGGAGGTCGTCTTCCACCCGGCCGGCCATGCGGTCGGCGAGCTGTTCTGGTCGAGCGGCGTGCTCGCCGTGCTCGCCGAGCCGGGCCACGAGACACCATGCGGCGCGCTCGCCTACCTGCTCGACCGCCATGGCGAGGCCGGCCACGCCTGTCCGGTGGCGTGCACCGCGGGCGCGATCAAGCTGCTGCAGCGGCTCGGCACCGAAGACCAGCGCCGGCGCTACCTGCCGGCGCTGCTCGAGACAGATTATCGCCGCCGCCTGCACGCCGCCCAGTTCGTCACCGAGATCCAGGGCGGCTCCGACGTCGGCAGCAACGGCTGCCGCGCGGTCGCAGAGCCGGGACGCGAGGGCTGGTTCCGGATCTCCGGCGAGAAGTGGTTCTGCTCGGTCGCCGACGCCGGCCTGTTCGTGGTCAGCGCCCGGGTCGAGGGCGCCGGCGATGGCACCCGCGGCCTCGGCCTGTTCCTGGTGCCGCGACTCGTCGACGGCCGTCCCAACGGCTTCGCCTTCCGGCGGCTCAAGTCCAAGCTCGGCACGCGCTCGATGGCGACCGGCGAGATCGACTTCGACGGCGCGCTCGGCGAGGCGATCGGCCCGCTCGGCGACGGCTTCCGCAACTTGGTCGGCATCGTCCTCGACACCTCGCGCGTCCACAACGCCCTCGCCGCCTGCGGCGTGATGCGGCGGGCCGCCGTCGAGGCTCACCACTTCGCGGCCCACCGTAGCGCCTTCGGCGAGCGCATCCTCGGCTTCCCGGCGGTCCAGGAGATCCTGGCCCGGATGCGGCTGCGCACCATGGCCGGGCTCGCCACCACCTTCCGGATCCTCGCCATGAGCGACCGCCTCGACACCGGCCAGGGCGACGAGACGGAGCTCGCGGCGCGCCGGATCGCGGTCATGATCAACAAGTACTGGACCGCGATCGCGAGCACCGCCAGCGCGCGCGACGGGATCGAGGTCCTGGGCGGCAACGGCACCATCGAGGACTTCTCGGCGATGCCGCGTCTGTATCGCGACGCGATCGTCATCGAGAGCTGGGAGGGCACTCACAACACCCTGTGCGCGCAGGTGCTGCGCGACTTCTCGACCCGCGGCCTGCACAGCAGGTGGCTCGACCAGCTCGACGGCGAGATCGCGGCGATCGGAAACCGGCACCTCGAGGGCCCGGCGGCCCGCGCCCGCCAGCTGCACGGCGAGGCGGCGCGCCGGATCGAGCGCCTGCTCGCGGCCGACCCGGCGACCGCGTCGGCCCACGTCCGGGCCGTGGTGGACAGGATGTGCCGGCTCTCCGACTGGGTGGCACTCGCCGCCCAGGCCGACTGGGAGCTCGAGCGCAACGGTGCGAGCGAGTGCCTCGACGCCCTCGAGCTCTACCGCCTCTCCGTGCTCGACCAGGTGGATCCGCAGGACCACCCCGAGCTGGTCGAGCTGTGGCGGCGGATGTCGCGCGAGCCCTGAGCTCGATGCGCGCGGGTCGCAGGCCGAGCGACTGCTCCGCAGGCGGCACCTCGTGGCCGGCCTGCGCCCCGCACGCATCGAGAGGGATGCGCCGCGACCATCCTGGCGTCAGCTTGGCTGCACACCACAGCCACATGGCGTGCACGTTGGTCGACGCTGACGGCTGCCTGGAATCGCACCGCCGAGCTCAGGGGGCGGTCAGGCCGACGACGGCGGCGCCGAGCAGCAGCACCAGCGCGGCGGTGATCAGGGGAAACGCCAGCCTCGCCCACAGGCTGGATGCCGCGCCGCCAGCGGTCCGTCCGCTCGACCAGCCGTCCCGAAGTGGCGCCATCGTCGGATCCCCTTTCAACTCCTACGATGCCTAACGATAGCGAAGGGTTGCAGGTTCGCTCCCGGCAGAGCCGCCAAGACCCGCGCTGGCGACACGGCACCGCGATCCTTGCGCGCCTCCGGTGTGACGAGGGGGCGGTGCCGGTCTCGCGTCGGCTGCGACGATGGACCGTCGCTCACGGCGATCGGCGGCTGCGGACGACGCGCGGAGCAGGCGGCGGGCAGCCGGAGACGTCGAAGACCGCGACTCCCCGGTAGATCCCGGCGACGTATGCCAGCCCGTCGGACACTTGAACGTCCTTGGGGTAGATTCCTGGCCGGGAGACGTACCCCACCTCGGCAGGGTTCATGTGCGAAGAGATGTCGAGGACCAGGAGACCCTGATCGTCCTCGGCACCATCTGAAACGTAGGCGTAGCTGCCGGAGGCGGCAACATCGGTGGCGCGCCCCAGCTCGTCGAAAAAGCCCACCTCGACCGGGCTCGACGGTGTCGAGATGTCGACCACCCACATCCCCGCACTTTCGCCCGCGACATAGGCGAAGCTGCCGGCGATCGCCACGTCAAAGGCCATACCCGGCGTGTCGAGGGCACCAACGATGGTGGGGCTCGTGGGGCTCGACACGTCGATGACCACCAGCCCCTCATCGTGGGCGGCAACGTAGGCATGGCTGCCATCGATGGCCAGGTCATAGACGAGGTCGACGTTCACCCGGCCGACCTCGACGGGAGACGACGGCGTGCTCACGTCGATCACTCGAAGGTAGTCGGCGGCGATGTAGGCGTAGCTGCCGGACACAGCCACGGTCTTGGGATGATCGCCTGAGGCATCCAGGACGCCGACCTCGACCGGGTTCGCGGGCTGTGAGACGTCGATCACCCGCAGACCCTCCCATCCGTCCGCGACAAAGGCGTACCCTCCGGAAACGGCCACGTCCCAGGCAACGCCCGGAGTGTTGACAACTCCGACCTCCGTCGGGTCTTCCGGCCTGGAGACGTCGACGATGCGAAGGCCATCGTCAGCTTCGGCAATGTAGAGGTAGTCGCCGGCGAGGGCGAGGCCGACGGGGGTATCTGGGGTGTCGAGGACGCCGACCTCCACCGGAGCGGCGGGGTCGGAGACGTCGATCACCCTGAGCCCTTCCCCGTGATCCGCAATGAAGGCGAGACCATCATCCGACACGGCGATCCGCTCTGCCCAGCCCGGTGTGTCTGCCGAGCCCACCTCGATCGGAGCCGCGGGCGTGGAAGCGTCGAACACGCGCAAGCCGGAGCTCCCGTCGACGACGTAGGCGTAGGCGCCGGCAGTGGCCACGCTCTTGAAGAACCCAGGCGTGTCGATCGACGCCACGACGGCCGGCGCCGTGGGTATCGAGACGTCGAGCACCTGAAGGCTGCCGCCCGCGACAAACGCGTAGCTGCCCGAGACAGCCACGCTCCTCCCATGCTCCCCGGTCTGGACCGAGCCGAGGCGGTCGGGATCCGATGGGTTGGAGATGTCGATCACGTACAGGAAGCCGCTGTAGGCCACGACGTAGGCGTAGCTGCCGGAAACCGCCACCGCGTACGCCGCGGCCGGTGTGTAAACGACACCGACCTCGACCGGCAGCGACGGCGTGCTGACGTCGACCACCCGGAGGCCGCCGTTCCAAGCGGCGACGTAGGCGTAGTTGCCGGCGACGGCCACGCTCGTCTCGCATCCCCACCCGTCGAAGAGGCCGACCTCGACCGGGTTGGCGGGATTCGAGACATCGATGATTCGCAGGCCGCTGCAGCTTGAGTCCGTCACATATGCGTGGCTTCCGGAGACAGCGACCTCATCAACCAGCTGCGGCAGAACGATCTCGCCGATGACATGCGGCGCCGCCGGCACCGAGACGTCGGCGATCATCAGGACCGGGCCGCTGCTGTAGTACGCGCGACCCCCGGACGCAGCAACGGCGAAGGCGGGTCCATACGGCCACTGGCCAATGGGCTCGAGGCACTCGCTCTCTGTGACGCACGGGAGCATGCACGCAACGACGAAGGCGGCGAGCAGGCCTGTTCGGGACATGGGGCCTGCCCAACACCCTAATCACCTGAGCAGCCAATGTCCAGTGGCAGGTCGCTGCTCAGCGAAAACGTGCCAGGTACGGTGGTTTTGATCTCGCACGAGCTTCCCCCCGCCGACGTGATGATGGCGGTGTCCACTGCGTTCAGCAACTCACCGAACTCCACGTCGTCGAGCCGCCGCACCGCCGCCCGGCTCACCAGCCGGCTCGCGGTCTCGAGGTAGTTCTCGAGCGCCCGAGCGCGGCTCACGGCTCCTGCTCGAGTCGATCGAGCACCTGTCGCCACACGGCCTCGAGGTCGAGCCGTCGCGCCCACTCCTCGATGTAGCTGCGGTCGAGCTCGTCGCCGGTCACCTTGATCACGCCCGCGATGTCGCGGAGGTGCTTTTCCGATTCGCCCTCGCGGTAGTACTCGAGCTTCTTGATGACGACATCCTCTGGAGCGGCGAACTCGGCCGCTGACGCCGGGCCGATCTGAAGCCGGCGCGACCTGCCGAATCGGCTTTCGTCGAACTCGCCCGAGCCGGCCACCATGAAGTCGATCTTCAGACCCGAACGAGGGTGCAGAACGTTGAACTGCCCCGCCTGCTCGAGGGCTTCGAGCGCCGCCTCCGTGCTGAGGTAGAACTCCTCCTCCGGAAGAACCGACCGGAGCTTCTCGATGTCCTCTCGGTCAATCCGCACGACCACGTCGTTGTTACGCGTGAACCTGGGCTCCCCGTACGCAATCGTCGCCATCGAGCCGGTGACGAGGTATGGGATCTCGAGCTCCTCGAGCGCGGCGGTCACCCGGCGAAGGAGTTCAGCAAGCTCCATGCGAGAGCCGTCGCGCGACCTCGGCAGAAACGTCGTCCTCGGACCAGTTCGGGTGCTGCGACGCCAGGATCGCCGTGAGGATCTCCCGGGCCGAGCGCCACATGTCGAACGCCATCTCGAGGCGCCCGACCGGGCCTCGCCGGCGAAGGACCTCCACAGTCAGATCGTCGACGATATCGATTGAAGGACGCAATTGCGGCATGCACACAGTATATCGCCGGTCGCCCGGCTTCGAGCTGCCCGACCTCGCTCTCCGGCTCTGCCGTGACGGAGCAAGCCGCCAGACTGCCTCGAGAGGGTGCGCCGGAGAGGACTGAGGAGTCGTTCTCCCCCCATTCCATTTCCCGGGGTCGGCCGTCCGGGCCGACCCCGGGAAATGGAATTGGTGACCCTAACCAACCTCGATTGGAACCGCCTCGAAGGCTGGCTGTGGAGCCTGAAAAACCTCCGCAACGCCATCAATACGCCCATCAGCATGCCCTCCAAAGCCCTCGAATCACATGCGTTTACGTCGGAGCGCATTCATCCCTCTGTTGATTAGAACCGGGAAGGGAGGAGCCACAAGATGCAACAGAATGCTACAGAAGACTGCCCACCGCCGATCGTCGTCAGCCCTCGGCAGATGCACGCAATCCAGGTCCTCCTGTCGGGCTGTACTGTCAGTGCAGCCGCCGATGAAGTCGGCGTTGATCGATCGACGATCCATCGCTGGCTGTCCGAGGACTGTGAGTTCCTCGCCGCGTTAAACGGAGCGAGGACGGACCTGCGGGAGTCATGCCTGGCTCGCCTGCTAGCGCTGGCAAACACTGCAATTGATGGTTTGGAATCGGCTCTCAAGAATGGCGACGGTCGCCTAGCCCTCGCATTCCTAAACCAAATGGGTCTCGTCAGACCTCTCCGGATCGGGTCGACCGATGCCAACGAGGTCAAAGAAACCTTAGAGGCAGAGTCCGATTCGAGGCGCATGTGGCGGATGCTGAGTCGCTCACTGGCTGAGAGCCAAAGACGGATCGCGAGCCTCGCACTTAGCTTGATGCTGTTCAGCGTCACTGCACACGCTATGCTCACGCACGGAATGTGAGTTCCAGCCCGCACAACCGCAGGTCACGATTGCCAGGGGTGTTTCGGGAGGCTTCTCGCGCCCCCCCAATCACCGATGACTCTGTACATCAACAGTTATCAGTAGGGCCTGACTCCTGTATCTTGAGATTGGGCCGTCCCACAATATTCGACCCAGAGGTGGGTAGATGGCCAATCAGGGCGAGAAACTCGGCAGATGGACAATCCAGCAGCGGATCGGTAGAGGAGGTCAAGGGAGTGTCTACGCTGCCAGCGCGGGTGAGGGCCAGCCACTTGCTGCGATCAAGGTCATCAATGCAACGCGACCGAAGAAGAGAGCACGGTTTCTGCGGGAAATCTCTGCACATGATGTTCTCTCTTCGCAAGGCGCGCCAAACATCATGCCCCTTCTCGATCACAACCTCAACGAACTCGAACAAGGCGGCGTCCAGGGTTTCATTGTCATGCCGCGTGCACATTCGTCACTCGAAGATGTGACAGGAATCTTGGTCGGCAGAACCGAGCTGTGTCTTGAGGTGTTCGAAGGAATCGTCAACGGAGTGCTTCAAGCTCATAACGCAGGTGTTGTCCACAGGGACATCAAGCCCGGTAATGTCCTCTTCACCGACGAGACACTCCGAAATCCCCTCTTGTCTGATTTCGGAATCTCGCTTCTAAGAGAAACGACCGAAACTGATCGCTTGACGGAAGCTGGAGAGACCGTTGGGGCGAAGTACTTCATGGCCCCAGAACAGGAGCGCGGCGGAGTTTCGGATGTTGGACCGTCCGCAGACATCTACGCACTAGGGAAGCTGCTTCACTTCATGCTCACGGGCAGATATCTGTACAGAGAGGAACTGGAGAGCGCGTTTAGTCCTGACGAGCTTCAGCGAGACCCGCGAATCAGGGTGATACTCGACCGGATCTTGAGGCGAACGGTAGTGGAGAACCCAGACCAGAGGATTGGTGACTGCAGTGATCTACTTGCCGTCGTAAGGGAAGTGCGGGAGGGCGCTTCCCGCCCTCCTCCTTCAACAGACCCCGGTGATCATGGGGATCATCGAGGCGCTGAGACTACACAATCGCCCACCACTGCTGAGAACGGTCGTGAGTCACTCTTCCGATCGTACGTCAAAGTGCTCCTGGGGCCTGGCAAGGCGGAGGTGGACTGCTCACTGGAATTCGACGACCAAAGAAACAGTGTGTCTGAGAGCTGGAAGGCGATTCATTCCTCGGTCGAAAGACATCCCGAGGAGGCGATCGCAGCAGCTCAAAGTCTGATTGAGTCTCAGCAGCGAGGTGTTTCGCTATCGCTGGCGATAGCGCGGTGCGACGCGAGTCACTGTTTCCGGCCTCACAAACGGTTCCTGGAGTGGATAACCAGACTCTCTGAAGAAAGGACTGGATATCCGGCGGTGTTTACTGTGCCGCATGTTTACGCTGGGTTTCTGTACATGCTCTCGGCCACAGCGTCCCTTGTGTGGGAATCGTGGGGTTTCTTTGAGGAGCTACTGACGGCGAGGTACGAGTGGTACTACCAGTCGGGCCGTCCGAACTTTAGCCACGGCTTCCAGCACCCCTACTTCTTCCACCCTGAAGCCCTTGAGCGAAAAGCCAGCGAGTCCCACAACTTCTACAGAAAAGCGATGCGCGACCCCGAGATACTCCGCATCTTTGGTCTTGACGAAGAGCAGGTAACCAATCACTACGTTCAAGCACAACTCATGATGTGCCTTAGAGACCAACAACTATCAGAACAGGGCGACCGAGGACGAGCGTGGCCTGATTTCGGCCGTTTCTATGAGTATCGGGTGCAGCCGCTGCTCTACCGAATAGACCAAGACAGGCGCTTTGCTGAGGGCATACTCGCCGCCTTTGGGGAGACAAAGGCGGAGTTTGTCGAGCGTTTCGACAGTCGGATTTCAGCCATGGCCCCAATGCTTGATGGGGGGTACATCTGGGAATCGATAACGCGCTGGAGCGAAGACTAGGCTCACTCGCTTCCCGGTGCGGTGTCCCTGATCTGGGTGTCACGTATCCAAGTTTCGGAAATACAACCTCCAACTCGTGGGCTCAGCGAATAGATCGCCGCCCAGGTACCTTTGGTGGGGGTCTCGGATCACCGCGATTGCCGGTTCCTTGGTCAACGCTCGTGCAACGAGATAGAGGGAGTATCTCTCTTTCAACTGAGCGGCGGCATCCCACTCGTTGCTGGTCAGCTCGATCGATGGGAACCGGGCTGCCGTAGTACCCTTCACCTCGACTGCAATAACCTCACCAGCCCCATCTGTGTACTGAATATCCCAGCCCGGGGTTTGGCCCCGCCGCGCTATCCAATCTACGGTTTCGCGCTGACTCTCCGGTAGCGTCCTGCGGAGGAACAAGTAGACGACCTCTTCTGCCCAGTCTCCAGTCCTCTTGGCGTCGCGTGGCCGCCTGTAAGACCGGGACGGTGATGCGACGGTCAGCGCACTCACTGGAGTGGGGGCAAGGACTTCTGAAAGTGATGTTGGGCGGCTCGGGTTTGCGGTGCTCACCGGAACGACCTCAACCGGTTCAGAGGCTCTAAACAACGGACCGGAGGCAACACCCGCGAGGAACATGATCCTATTGAACTGTTCTGCAGGAATCTCCCGAACACCTGTCCGCCATCCCATCGATCTCTGGATGTTCTCAATGTACCCGTCGGCTTGCTTTGCGGGCACCGGTCGGTCAAAGGCGCAATACTCCTCTATCTCGCAGTACCACCTCCAGTTCTTCTTGGGAGTCGACTCTGGAACAGCTGGATCTCGCCAGACGCGCCCAACGACCCCGCTACCGAAATACTCAGGCCTCCCACTCCTTCGATCGCTCCGACGTGTTCCCCTGTAGTAGACGAATGGGCGACCCGGAGCAACTCGATTCCTGTACGAATTTGGGTACTGGTACCGGACACCCGTGTCATCCCGCCAATGGTCATACTCACCGCCGACGGTGACCTCGTTTTCCACCAGCACTAGTGGCTGCGAGGGATCTGGGGTGTTCCTCAGTCCCTTCACGACGGTAAACCCTAGTACCTCTAACACGCGAGCGACCGTCGCCTCTCCCCCGCTAAAATCGGACGCTTTCAGCGGTCCATCTCCTGGGTGCTCATACCCGTGCGCGACTCCACAGATCGCTTTCGAGTCGTACAGGCGTCCATCGAGATAAAGGAAGTAGTCTTTTGCTTTTCCGTAGCCGTGCTCCGCAAGAAACCGTTCTCGACCAATACGGTTGAACTCCTCAACAGCCTTCAGCACCGGCTCCCTGTCGGAAATGCGTGGGCCAGTCATGTAGGGCTCCTTAGCTGCAGAGACTTGAGCTGCTTACCTATCGACGGGGCCTGTTTCCGCAGCTCGTCACGCTGCCGATCCTCCTCGGTCGATGTCACATCTCCACGTCGCGCGAATCCAACAACGTGGTCTCTTGTATCTCACATGTTATCCCGGGGCCCCATCGCAGACCGGTCGTCGACCACCGGACTCCCAACGCATCGGCAGAGATCAGTCGACATTAGAATTATACGTTTCGGTTCAATTTGGAGATACAATAGAAATGTGAGAGACCGAGACGACGACCGCACGTTCTCAGCAGCAGACGTCAAGCGTGAAGCCGGACTCTCATATCGTCAGGTAAATGACTGGGGGCGGAAGGGAGCCCTTACCGCTTCGCGCGACTCAGATCGCGGATGGCGCAGGTTCACACCTTCCGAGCTGTTCGTGATCCTGGTTTGCGCTGAGATCAGGCGCACCTTCGGAGTGCCGCTTGAATCTCTGAAGTGGCTTCGTGCGAACCTGCTCGATCACGAGTTCGATGCATTCCGTTACTCAGCGCAACAGATGGAGCACTCACGCCTACCAGTGCTACTAATCACGGACCTCAAGACCTCGATCACAATCGAAAACACGCTCGAAATCGCCGATCGCCTTCATCACATGTGGTTCTCTGGCGTGGACGAGGAAATTGGTACGACGGGACAGATCCTACTGAAGGTGAACCCACTAGTTAACCGCGTCCTCGGGGCGCTCAAGACACCAACATCGATACCCGAATCCGATCGAGGCTACGCTCTGTTCTTCGCGTCGCAGCCCACCCCCGCCGAGTTGGAGATTCTCCTCATTCTCAGACAGGGGAAGTTCAGGAAGATCGAACTCATGACTGCCGGCGGCGAGGTGACCCGAGTGATCGGCTACGAAGAATTCGTGGGTCTCACCAACGATGAGATCAAAGAACTATGGACGAGTTCGCCGCACAACACAGTGTCCGTGACAACGTCCGATGGAAAGGTCCGGCGAGTCAATCGCGAGCTGAGCATCCTATTGAAGATGGCAGCCCCCAACTTCCACCGGGAAACTCCCGCCGAAGTGTTGGGGAAGAACAAATGACAACCGCCCGACACCAGAGGACAAACCTCCGTCGAAGGCTTCCCTTCGAAAGGCGGTCTGTCCGTGCGGGACCGGAGAATCTCAATCGACCGATGCCGAAGACTTATCGGTTCAACCTGTGGTCTTGGAGACTCGGAGATTTCGGTGGTGAGGGATCAGCTTTACGTCCTAGCAGAGGTTATCGTTGACCAACTCGACAAACGGAGCAGCAGCGTCCGCAGCAACCAGAGCGCGGCCGCCAGCAATCACGCTGGCAAACCTCTGAACTGACATGCAGCGCGCTGTTATCTACTGCCGGGTATCCACTCGCGAGCAGGTCGAGAACATGAGCTTGTCGACCCAGCAGAAGGCGTGTCGCGAGTACTGCGAACGATACGGTATCGAGGTCGACCGTGTATTCGTCGAAGAGGGTGAATCGGCAAAGAGCGCCGATCGGCACGAGCTGCAAAACCTCCTCCAGTACTGCCGCACAAAGAAGAACCACATTGACTACTTGGTGGTGTACTCCGTCAATCGATTTTCCAGGAATAACCACTACCACCACGCCGTCCGGCACCACCTGTCACAGCTCGGGATAACACTCCGATCTGTTACAGAACCGATCGACGACTCCTCGTCAGGCAAGCTCATGGAGGGCGTTCTCGCGGCAATCGCTCAGTTCGACAACGATGTGCGGGCCGAAAGGACTACTGAAGGAATGAAAGCGGCTCTTGGAAAGGGCCGCTGGACCCATCGACCGCCTCTTGGATACTTGAAGCCGCCACGGGCGTACGGAATGCCCAGCATGATCGAGGACCCTGACCGCGCACCGTTGGTGCGAGAGGCTTTCGCTCTGATGGAAGAGGGCTATCGCTCGATCAGCGAGGTGCGAGACATCGTGACCTCCCACGGCCTTCGGACGTCAAACGGGAGACCCTTGACGGCTCAGAGCTTGGGCTCGATGCTGCGCAATCCTCTGTACGCGGGCGTCATCGAATCCTCCAAATGGCAGGTGCGGGTCAACGGCGACTTCAACGCACTGGTAAGCACAGAGACCTTCGACGCCGTCCAGCGAGTCCTCAACAGGAAACGGCTGACGTACGCAAGCCGCGAGCGGTTCAATCCAGACTTCCCCCTCAGGCACTTCGTAAGGTGCGCAAAATGCGGCACTCCGCTGACCGCGAGCTGGTCGAAGGGGCGCACCAAGAGGTACCCCTACTATCGGTGCCCGAAACCCGGCTGCAGGGCCGTGAATGCCCGGAAACAGGCACTCGAAGGTGCTTTTGTCGAGCTACTCGATCACCTTCAACCGAAACCCGAGTACTTGAGCCTCTTCATGGAGATCGTCCTCGATACGTGGAATAGACGCAGCCAAGATCAACTGCGCCACCGCACCGAGCTGAAAGCAACCCTGGACGACCTCAGCGCGAAGAAAAACCGTCTCGTCGATGCATTCCTCTATCAAGGGACCATCGACCAGCAGACCTATGAGGAGCAGCGACGCCTGCTCGACGAACGTCGTCAATCGATTGAGATGGAACTGAACGAACCTGCTGGCGAGCACCTCGACATGAAGAACACGCTTGAATTCGCACGACACGCTCTCCTCAACGCCCGCCCATTGTGGGGCGAGCTGGATCACATGCGGAAACGACGTTTCCAGGAGGTTCTTTTCCCGGACGGAGTGCGCTTCGACGGCGATTCCTTTGGAACCGCGACAACATCAAGCGTATTCATCTACTTGTCCGAGGTATCGAACAAGGAGGAAGGAATGGTGACCCCAACGGGATTTGAACCCGTGTTGTCGGCGTGAAAGGCCGGTTCACCACGGAGACGCAGGGTGACCAGCGGCGACAGCAGATGACGAAGTTGCTCAACCACAACCGCTTGCGTCAAACCCGTCTCCTCGCGTCACCCGCGAGCACCCCCCAGCAACCCGCAGTCCCCTCCCCCACTGTTGGCAATCCGGTTGGCAATCCTCCTGGGACGGCAAACAACTCAGACGTGCTCACCCCTCCAGCCTTCCCCCCGGGCGCATCACCCCCCTCAAGACGGGCTACGGCGAGCACGTACGAACTGGTGAATCCCGCCCTTCACAAACACTCCGAGGTTGCGAGGCATCGCCCCCTCGTGGCCTCAGCGTGTCGTGCTCCGGACCTGGAACTCAATAAGGGTCGAGCGTTTCCTTCAGAATATCTCCCGTGTCTGCGTTCACATAGCAGCTCTTTGTGGCCTCTCCCAACAGAGTGGACACCTTGAATGTCACGGCCCACGCCGGCACCTCCGGACCGTCCTGCGTATGTAGTGAAACGAGCGTGAGTCGGGTTATCCGCAATCCGCCATAGCCACTGTGTTCGGCCTCGACGATGGACCTGCACCGGTCAGGCCGAATGAGGACTTCGTGATCGACCGCAGAAGTGAGGTGCTTGTACTCGAAGACCTTCCCGGTTGATGGGTTCACCGAGATTGACACCAAATCCATCCCATAGGCCACGCCATCATCATCCGCTCGCTCCCGCCACACGAAGTAATAGGCTACGTGACTTCCTCTGTCGGAGAGTTCGTTCCGAACTAGATCGAGGTTCTCCAGTTCGCTCTGAGCCACCTGTCGCTTTGCGAAAGTCATGGCTGCGCCGAGGGCGTCCTCTCGGCTAACGCGGACCGTTTCGGAACGGATTCTCTCCTTCGAAACCGGCGTGCCGGTCGAATCGACCACGGGGACCTCCGTCGGTTGCCCGCCCTTGAACACTGCCCAGACTACGTGACCAGTGGTTGTAGAAACTCTGATTGTTGCCAGTTCGGAGTCGATAATCCTCCACCACCCCGTGGTCCTGTCGAACCCGCTCGACCCGAGAACCAGGGAGGGCTCACGCTTCTGAGGTGCCCCTTCGCTTATAGCCAGGTTGGTCTCAAGGAAGGCGCGGGCAACTTCAATCGGGTCGACATTTGAGCTACTGGCAACCTCAGCGAGAATGAGGGCTCCAGCCACCGCGCAGGAACCAAAGACCATGATTAGCCTGAGAACACGAAACAACTGCATGGTGACTCCTCCTGTGGTCAGTTCGTCCACTTGCCATGCCGTGCGGGACGCAGGTACTCGGTGCTAGAAACACCTGTGTCTACGTATATCTGTACATTCTCAAAAGTGTCGTAAAGGTCCTGCGTCAGCCCCGGATTCTGGCTGATTGCGTACGCTGCCGCTAATCTGCAGCTGTTGTAGATGTTCGCGGGTGCTCCATCACCGGGCACGTACTCCTCGTGTGCGGCCCAATCCCAAAACGCTTGAGCCCATGAATTCGCCAAGTATTCATGAACCTCTCCCGGAAACGCAATCGACATATCGACGCCTTTTGCAATGAGATTGTTGGACAGATTGTGTTCAGGTTCAGGCGGTAGTCCTGATCTGCAGCTGAGGAGCACGGTCAGGTACACATCTCCAAGGTCCCCCGGTTCGAGATCAGCGACATAAACTGCTGGCCATCCGGATTGGTCGATCACCGGGTTCGAGGAGAGATTACTAATGTTGGATGGATCGTACTGCGGATCAGGATCGGAATAGAACTGCAGAATTCCCGGGCCACCGTGTCCAGAGAAACTGAACACCGCGTCGTGGTCCGCTGCCCGATTCAGTGCGTCTGCTGAAGTCGCGGTGAAGTTCTGTGCGCTTGTCAGAGCTGTAAACGACGTACCATCTTCAAGATAGGCTAACGCACCGTTGGCCGCCGTAGCCGCTATCGAGCAATCTCGTGTGGAGTATTGAGGTATTGGATACAATTGGCCATAATTGCTTGCATGGGGTTGCAACACCTCGAGCTGCACCGGGTTCTTAGTGATGGCGTTGAGCACCGCACCGCTCTGTTCGATGCTCACATCAACGCTGAGACGATATACACCCTGCAAGAGGATTCGATCGTCGCCAGTGTTGTCGCGGCCCTCCCAGGCTGTCCCGTAGAACCCATTGACGAGTACATCAGGGGACTCGTCAACGACATCTGAAACGATGGCCCCCGAGCCCCCATAGAAGTCGGTGTGCACCTCGTTGCTCTCGTCGGCGGCGAACTCGAGCACCGTCAGCGAGTGCCCGACGTGCTGATCCGTCCCCTTGATCCGGTATCGGATCGTAAGCGGAGCCATCTGCTTGACGTCAAGCTCCGTTCCCGTGACGTCGTTGTCATCCTTGTCCAGCACTTGCTCAACTTCCACCCACACCTCGCTCGCGAGCTGGCTTGCGTGTGCAACCTGATTGACCGCGGATATCAGGGTCCCAGTCCCCTCGATCTGCGGCCCTTCGCCGATCGACTTCGCCCCAGCTGACGGGACATGAAGTTCAAAGTCGCCAAGGTAGACCGACTGACCAGACGAGGTGGCACCGACGCGCGGCACATTGAGCGCCACCGAGGACTGAACCGCCCCATCGACCACGAACGATACGTCGACAGGCAGGGGGTCCTCCGAACCCCCGCTGTAGAGCTTGACGAAAACCTGGCGAGTTGTGCCCACCAAGATCCCCTCAGTGAACGGCCGCATGTTCTCGTCAAGATACAACCCTCCGCCGACCTCGAATGCCTTCCGATACGTCCCAGCGTGGTAGGGATCGCCCTCGAGGGTCCAGATGACCTCGGTCGCGACCATCCACGCGTCCCCACGGCGGAATGCCTCGTCGAGGGGCTCGGCGATGAGGTAGTAGCTCCCGGCCTGGTCGGGCACCTTGGAGACCCCGGCGGCGACCCCGATCGGCCCGTCGAAGTACCCGCCGGACCACTCCGGCTCGGTGTAGGCGAGCACCGTCGTCTCGCCGGTAAAGACCTGGTCGCAGGTGACGGTCCGGACGTTGCAGCCCGGGTCGGGACAAGCATCCGGGTCGTAGTGCCAGCGGACCTCGCCGACGCAGATCTCAGCGTCGTCGACCTTCCTGAAGGACTCGACGATGTTGCCGTCGGAGTCGTGGTAGACCAGGGTGTCGGCGACGTAGAGCCTGACCGGGACGTCGGTGTACCGGATCGGGCCTCCGGGCCGCACCCGCCAGGCGATGAGCTCGCCGGTGGCGGGGTTGCGGAGAGCCGATCCCGGCGATGCGATGGGCGGCACCGGCTCGTCGCCGCCCTGCTCCCACTTGAGCTGGATCACCGGCCGGCTCGCAGCGTAGTCGACGGAGTGGACGTAGGCGGGGGTCCCGCCTCCGTCGCAGCTACTCGCCCCGCTGATGCCGAGACTGATGTCGTAGAGGCCGTCCGGGATGAAGTAGAGGTCGCCCGGATCGCACGGCGGGGACGTGCAGTTGAGGCTGCGCAGGAAGAGATACCAGGCCCAAGAAGCCGGGCTCTGTGCCACCTCCGCCCAAACATCAGGGGGCTGCGGGCTCAGGCCAGTGACCGTGATCTGCGGGTCGGTCGGCGCGAGGTAGTTGATGTTGCCGCACGCATCGACGGTGTAGACCTCACCGACCATGTCGATGGCGCTCGTCTCACCGGCCGGCAGCGGCATCGGACCGGTCCCGGCGATCAGCGGCGTCTGGCCGGCGAACCCCGGCGGCCACGGCCGGATCTCGCACGGGTCGGCCGGCCGCGGCCTGGACTCGACGAGGGCCTCCGCCCGCTTGGTCACTCGAATGGTGCCGCCCTGGCCGTCGTCCACCTCGGCGTCCACGACGACCCGCGCCTGGAGCAGCTCGGTGGTCTGCCAGCAGCACGGCGAGCCGTCGGGCTCGTCGTAGGTGTATCGGATCCCCGCATGGGGACCGTTGAGGTAGGTGAAGCCGCCGGCCGGGATCTCGAGCCCGCCACACGTGGCGATGCCGTCGAAGATCGCGCCGCCCGTGTCATCACTGACCGTCACCGCCGCAGGCTCCGTGAGCATCACCTGGCGCTCGCCGCTCTGTGCGTCGCGCACCGTGGCCTCGATCTCGAGGGTCAGCGGAATGGGCTCGAGGATGGTGTGGCCGTCGAGCAGCTCGGTCGGCGTGCCGCCGTCCAGGATCCGGACCTCGACGTCGATGAGGTCGTCGCCTGGGTCGAGAGCGAGCTGCGCGGCTCGGAAGACGAGCTCACCGGAGCTCGGGCAGGCGAGGGTGTGGTTCGAACAGAAGGTCCCGTCCTTGAGTTCGATGTCGCCGCGGGCCAGCGCCCGCTGTCTCGTCTCGGCCTTGATGGCCGCTGCTGTCGCGGGATCGGTCAGGTTGGTGGCGCCCAGCGCCCGGCCTGAGGTGCGGACGACGCCGAGAATCGGGCGTTCTGCCCGCGCCCGGGCGAGCCGCTCGGCGACGCCCGGCCGGTCGACCGGTTGCTGCTTGAGCGAGGGCGCGAGGGTGACGCTCGGCTTCCACAGCGGATCAGCGCCGGCGGCGGTGGCGATCTCGAGCATCGCAAAGCCGTCGGTGGAACTTCTCACCGTCATCGTCGTCCCGTTGCCGCAGAAATCGCCCACGCCACAGACGGCTCCCTGCTCCCATGAGACTCGCGCACCGGTGATCGGGTTCCCGAACGGGTCGAGCAGTGGAGTGGAGAGCGTCGCATCCGGTCTCGCCTCGGTGGTCAGGTGGACCCGCTCCGGCGTGAAGCCGAAGCCTGACTGGCCGCTTCCGCCCTCGGCGGTGACGTCCAGGGTGACCAGGTACTCCCCGGTGCCTTTCGACGTCCTGACAAGGATCGTCTGCCTCCCGTCGGTGGTGATGGTGGCGGTCAGGCTGGTGCCCGTGGCGTCGAGCGCCAACGGCTCCGACACGTCATGAACGACGCCGTCGGGTCCGGCGAGATGGATCTCGGGAGCCGGGGAGTCAGGATGCTGCGGTGGCAGGGTGAGATCGACCCGGTTCAAGGTGATCGCCACCTCGGTTCCTGCTCCGGCAAGGAAGGTGAAGCCGTCTTGGTCAGCCGCCTCGCCCCATTCACCTTGCCAGGTCTGGGCAGGCAAGATCGGGTGAGCACATTCAGTACCGGCTCCACCGCACGAGGTGTCCTCCTCGTTCGACACCACGAGCGGGCTGCCGGCATCCCCTGCAGGCTCGACCTGGAGCGCGTTGACCCAGGAGCTCTGGGCCGTGCCGTCAAGATCATCCGCCACGCTTACGAACCAGTACGAGCCGATCGCCGGCAGGTCGAGCGGGTCGGGGGTGATCTCGATGTAGCCGCCAGCCTGGACGATTCCCTCGTAAGCGAGCGGCGGGTTGGCGTCGCCGGTGTTGTCATCGATGAACACGACCCCGGAGACACCCTCGGCCCACGTCTGCGAGTACACCCGGAAGCTCGCTCCTTCTACAACCATGCCGGGCGCCACTCCGTCGAGGGTGTTCCCGACGCGAAGGCCCAGCGGGGCTGAGGCGCCGAAGTACCAGGTCGACGCGCATCCGCTCGCCGGATAGCGAGCCTGGACCACGAGCGTGTAGTCGCCAGGCTCGAGACCGTAGCTTGCGGGGGAAATCAGCAAGTCGTTGTTCTGCGTGGAGAAACCCTCGCCGGCGTCGCCGTAACCAAGGGTCACGATCGGCCATCGCCGATTGACGTCGTCGCTGGAGTAGACAACCCAGCGATACGCGAACGGTGAGAGCGGAGGCGATGCCACGTGCGCTGCAAGCTGAAGGGTTTCGTCAGGAGCGACGTTCGTGAACCCGGACGGGGAGTCCATGACCACGCCGGCCATACTGGGATCGTAGGTGCACGTGCTCCTCAACGTCACGTCGGCGCTGTCGCACCTTCCACCCCCCGCTGAGCGGACACACGGCAGTGAGCCGTCGTCGGGCCAGTAGTCGGTCGGGAGGTCGCCGGGTGTCGCCGCAACTATCAGGCGAGCCCGGTATCCGGCGAAGGGGCCGGTGGGCATCGCCGTGGAGGCATGGAGGCCGCTCGGATCGTTCGCAGGATCCGTCACGCCCATCCCGTACCACGGGTAGTACGCGAGGTTCTGCAATCCGATGGTCCACACACCCACGCCGCCGCTCGGAAACACGGAAGCGCTGCCATCGAGCTCGATGATCGCCCCTGGCCGTGCATCCACCGGGCTCTCCTGGGGCTCGGTGATCGACGCGTAGACGAGGGGCGATTCACGGGTCACGATTGCGGACACGCAGGGGTCAGTGGGGGCCCCGAGCGCGTTACCTAACGCGTCGGATGCGCAGAACACGAGCTCGTTCACGCCATCGTTGGCCGTGGTCAGAGGGAGCTCGACGACGAACCACCCGTAGTGTCCGTCGTCTCCACCCCACTGGTTGTTGGCATAGAACCCCCAGTAAGGGGTCTGGCCCGGCTGGCCGGGTATGCAGCTTTCCAAGCTGCAGTTGTACGCACGCACCGTTGCCATGTCGAGATTCTGATCCGCATCCGTCATCCGGAAGCGGACGACGCCAGGATCGATCGGATCAGCCGAGTCGATCACGATGGACTCCTCCACGTGCGAGAGCTGGGGCGTCAAGACGGCGTACGCGGAGTCGATGGTGATGTCCACGGAGGTGCCATAGCTCTCAGTGCTGAGGAAATGCGCATAGTCCTCGTTGAAGTAGCCTGTCGCCGGATTCGAGATGGCGCGGCCGAGACTGCCGTCAGGGGGGTAAACGCTGGGTGGCTCAGGTCGTAGGGCGTGGATGCCGTCGGTCAGCCCGGTGAATGTGTGTGTCCACACCCCCTGATCGTCGGTGAAGACCAACTGATTCGTCGACGCACCAAAGTCGACCTGGTTGAAGAACAGCGCCGTGATGTAGTCGGGCCAGTGGTCGAAGTAGTACCACGAGTCGCCGTCCTTGCAGTCGGGGCTGTGGCGGCTTACAGGACCGACCCCCCACAGCTCTGGGTCGCTCGAGGTCAACGTGCTGCCGAAGAGCACAGGCTCGAAGTGGCCGTAGAAGCCACGGTGATCCTCCTGAACCGGCTCGTCCAATACTGCGATCAGGATCGCTCTCTCGCTGATGTCGCCGTTCGGCATCTCCACGTCGAAGCGCAGCCCGTTGGCACCGAAGACGATTCCGGGCAGGTCAACGGCGATCTCCTCCTCGCCGTAGGGAACCTGCACCTCCAGGTCAGGTGTGGCCTTCCGAACAACACACCCCGGGAGGTCGTAGCCGACGAAATCGTGCAGCCAGCCACCGCTCGTGTCAAAGACAGTGTGAATCTCGCCCCCGTTGCCGTCGACGAGCTGGAATGTCTCCTCGTTCAGGAAGACCCGGATTGTAGCCTCCGACAGCGACCGCCCGGTCTCAGTCTGCAGACGCATGTGCAGCGTACCGTCACACAGGTACCGGAGGGCACCCTGCGGGCAGTGCCAGGTCACGTTATCGAGCTGCGGGATGATCCGCGGCGCATTCCACTCCGGAATGGACACCGCATCGCCCAGTCCTTCGAGCGTCGATCCGAGATAGACCCAGGGTGACGACGCCCCAGGACGAGCACGGTAGTGATACGTGACCCCTTCGGAAATCGTGGTGTCCTTGAAGTAGTAATCGTCATTGGTCGTCAGGCCGAGATTCGTCCAGTTCACGCCACCGTCGGCCGAGCGCTCCATCTGGACATTCGGCCGCTGCCCCCAGCGGAGGAACACGCCTTCCGGTAGTGCATAGACCGTTTCGAACGGATAGGGGAGCACGTAGGGGAACCGCGTGATCGTGACCTCGGCTGTGTCGCAGCGATAGCCGGAGCTCACAAGGTTGCACGGCGACGCCAGCCCTCGGAGAACCGGGTCGGCGGGCATCGTCCCGGAGGCTGCGATGACGAGGCGCACGCGGTACGACGGATGGGCGTTGTTCGCGGTGAAGCTCCCTGTCAGCTGGTCCGTGGTGTACACGGCCACCATGGGGCTCGACCCATCGTTGACAAGCGCGGCAAACCAGATCTCGAAGCCAGGTGGTACGACGGACGATGACGCGTCCAACGCCTCGCCGTACGACCCGTAGAAAACCGCTCCGTTGACTGGCTCCGTGATGATGGGGATTGGATAGACGCTGACGATCGTGACGTTTGCTGTGTCCGGCGACGACAGGAGTGCACCGACGGGGGCGCTCAATGTGACGGTGAACGCCTCGTCATCCTCGGGCAGTCCGTCGTCGATGATGGTCACTTGGATGACGCCGCTGAGCTCGCCTGCAGGAATCGTCAGCGTGTCGGAAACCGCGACGTAGTCGCTCCCGCTCATCGCCGTGCCGTCGGCGGTGGCGTAGTGGACCGTGATGTCGTGCGACGAGACCCCCGAGATCTGAACTGGCAGCTCGATCACACCCGCGACCTCCGCGGTCCTGGCTTCGGACGATGAGAATGCGATCGATGGCAGGGGCTCGTTGTCGGTGATTGTCACGATCGCCGAGGTTTGGGTACCAAGCGCGGCATTGACGGGGTTGCTGATCGCGACGCTGAACTCCTCCGGCCCTTCGGCAATGACATCGTCCGTGATTGGTACGGAAACAGACCCGCTGATCTCACCGGAGGGAATGGTCAGCTGCTCCTGGACAGCCACGTAGTCCAGACCGGCGACAGCCGATCCATTTGACGTCGCTACGTCCACCAGGATGTCCTGGTTGTGGATATATGAGAGGACCCCCGCCACCACCACGCTGCCATCGTTCTCGGCCACCTGCAGCGTTGCACTGGACAGGGACACCGTCGGAACCTCATCGTCGTTGACGATGGTGAGCGTGGCTGTCGCCGGTACTCCCTGCACGACGCCGACGCTGTTTGACAGTCGCAATTCGACGGTCTCGTCCCCTTCGGCGAATTCGTCGTCGATGAGGGACACAACAAAGGCCCCCGTCGTGGATCCGAACGGGATGAAGAGCGTATCGGCCGCCGCCAGGTAGTCCTCACCCTCAGTCGCCGTGCCGTCAGCGGTCGCGTAGTCCACCCAGACGTCTTGTCCGAGTGGCGAGCTGAGGCTCACCGTGATCAACGCCAATCCAGCGTCCTCCGCTGCAGCGTAGGTCTCGCTGTCGAAGCGGATTCGCGGCCCGTTGTCGCCTGCAATAACCACCATCTCCGTGTGCGGCTCGGCGAGAGCCGCACCCATGGAGTGGAACAGCGTGACAAAGAATGTCTCGTCGGACTCCGGCACCCCGTCGTCAGCGATCGTGATGGAGAAGTTCTCGTTCAAGCTGAAGGCGGGAATCGTCACCTGGCCCGACGCGCCGAAGTAGTCGGCGTCGGCTTCAGCAGTGCCTTCTGTCGTCCGCCACTCGATCGTCGTGTCTGTCGGTAGAGTCTGATTGAGGCTGACGGTCAGCTGCACCGACCCGGTCGCCTCGATTCCTGTCACCTCCGCAGCCGTGAATGCGAGCTGACGGTCGTCGTAGAGGGTGACGCCACCCACTTGGGGCAACATGAAGTCGAGGGTGCACTCGACCTCATTGTAGAGCTCAATCTCAAACGTCTCGCCGTCGTCGGGGATCCCGTCGGCCAGGATCGGGATCGCAATCAGCTTCTCGACCTCCCCGGGCGCAAAGACGAGCGTCCCCCACGAGTCGACATAGTCGATCCCCGCTTGCGCCGTCCCGTCGGACAGGTAGTAATCGACTCTGGCCTCGAAGCCGCTGGCCAGGTGCAGACGGACCGGAATCACGATCTGTCCGATCGCCTCGGATCCGGAGTACTCCGCATAGTCGTACCCACCATCCGCGAGATAAACAAACGGCGGCCAGTCGCTCTGATAGATCGTGACGGTCGCCTGCGAGGGTTCTCCACGCCCAGCGGGGCCGGTCGGCAGTCCAAGAACGAGGTCGAAGGTCTCGTTCGGCTCATAGTTGAAGTCCTCGACCAGATCCACGATGACCGGCCGCGACGTCTGTCCAGGTGAGAACACCACAAGCTCATCGAACGCAACGAAGTCCTCACCCTCAACGGCGGTGCCGGAAACTGCGGTCACGCGCACGGCGATCTCTGAGGCAGCCGCCTGGTCCAGCACCACGTCGATAACAGCAGGCCCTTCGTGCTCGTTCAGGAAGATCGCGGCGTTCGCAAACGAGACCATGTTCGTCGCGTCGTCATCGGCGATGGTCACGGTCGTCGTGACCTGCGCTCCGAGGACCGCGTTGACTGGGCTTGAGAGCGTGACCGTGAAGTCCTCGGCACCCTCGATCTCCGTGTCGTCCAGTATCGCAACATTGATGACTCCGCTCGAATCCCCGCTGAGGATCGTCAGCACTCCCGAGCTTCCCACGTAGTCCTGGCCTGCCGTTGCCGTGTCGTTAGCAGTCGCCCAGCTCACCGATACGTCGTCTGCTGCTGCCGCCGACAGCTGCACCAGCACCGTGACAGTGCTCTCGGTCTCGCCGACCGACTGCCAGCCGGCCGCGAAACCTACGGCTGGCAGCGTGGCCTCGTCGTCGGTCACGATCACCATCGCGGTTGCCGGGACACCGAGAATCGCGCCCACCGGGGCGGAGAGGCCGACTGAAAAGTGCTCGCTCCCTTCCACAGTCGCGTCGTCGATGATGGTCACCGGAATCACACCGCTGAGCTCGCCTGCAGGAATCGTCAGCGTGTCGGAGACGGCGACGTAGTCGCCTCCTGCGACCGCCGTGCCATCCACGGTCGTGTAGTCGACGGTAACGTCATGTATTGTTACCTCTGACAACTCCACCGCAAGCACAACCGTGCCTGCCGCCTCGTCGATTGAAGTACTTGTGGCAGCAAAGGTCACGGTTGGTGTTGGATCGTTGTCTACGATTGTTACAGTCGTAGCATCGAGTGCGCCAAGCGTCGCACCGATAGGGTTGCTGATCGTGACTGAGAAGTCCTCGGCGCCTTCTACGAGAAAGTCATCCGTGATCGGTACTGATACGACGCCGCTGATCTCACCGGAGGGGATGGTCAGCTGCTCCTGGACGGCCACGTAGTCCAGACCCGCGACAGCCGATCCATCCGACGTCACGACGTCCACCATGATGTCCTGGTTGTGGATATATGAGAGGACCGCCTCCACCACCACGGTGCCGTCATTCTCAGACACCTGCCGGGTCGCTTCTGTGAAGGACACCGACGGGAGTTCGTCGTCATTGTGTATCGTGAGGGTCGCGGTCTCGGGCACGCCCCGCACGACGCCGACGCTGTTCGACAGTCGCAATTCGACGGTCTCGTCCCCTTCGGCGAATTCGTCGTCTATGAGGGTCACAACAAAGGCCCCCGTCGTGGATCCGGACGGGATAAAGAGCGTGTCGGCCGCCGCCAGGTAGTCCTCCCCCTCCCTCGCTGTGCCGTCGGCGGTCGAGGAGTCCACCCAGACATCCTGACCCAGCGGTGAGCTGAGGCTCACCGTGATCAACGCCAATCCAGCGTCCTCCGCTGCGGCGTAGGTCATGCTGTCGAAACGGATTCGAGGCCCGTTGTCGTCGGCAATGACGACCCTCGCGGTGCGCGGCTCAGCAAGTGCGGCGCCCAACGAGTGGAACAACGTCACGAAGAACGTCTCATCCGACTCCGGTAGGCCATCGTTGGCGATCGTGATGTAGAAGTTCTCGTTCAAGCTGAAGGCGGGAATCGTCACCTGGCCCGACGCGCCGAAGTAGTCGGCGTCTGCTTCTGCGGTTCCTTCCGTCGCTCGCCACTCGATCGTCGTGTCTGTCGGTAGAGTCTGATTGAGGCTGACGGTCAGCTGCACCGACCCGGTCGCCTCGATTCCTGTCACCTCCGCAGCCGTGAATGCGAGCTGACGGTCGTCATACAGAGTGACCCCACCTATCTGTGGGAGGAGGTAATCAAGAGTGCACTCAATCTCATTGTAGAGCCCAATCTCAAACGTCTCGCCGTCGTCGGGGGTCTCGTCGGCCAGGATCGGGATCGTGATCAGCTTCTCGACCTCCCCGGGCGCAAAGACGAGCGTCCCCCACGAGTCGATATAGTCGATCCCCGCTTGCGCCGTCCCGTCGGACAGGTAGTAATCGACCCTGGCCTCGACGCCGCTGGCCAGGTGCAGGCGCACCGGAATCACGACCTGCCCGAGCCCTTCAGAGCCGGAAAACTCGGCGTAGTAGTACCCGCCGTCCGCCAGGTAGACGAACGGCGGCCAGTCGCTCTGGTAGATCGTGACGGCCGCTTGCGAGGGTTCTCCAAGCCCAGCAGGGCCGGTCGGCAGGCCAAGAACGAGGTCGAAGGTCTCGTTCGGCTCATAATTGAAATCCTCGACGAGATCCACTATGACCGGCTGCGACGTCTGACCCGGGGCAAACACGACAACTTGGTCGAAGGCTACGAAGTCCTGGCCCGAGATCGCGGTGCCCGAAACCGCCGTCACTCGCACGGCGACCTCTGAGGCCGCCGCCTGGTCGAGTACGGCGTCGACAACGGCAGGCCCCTCATGCTCGTTCAGGAAGATCGCGGCGTTCGCAAACGATACCATGTTCGTCGCGTCGTCATCGGCGATCGTCACGGTCGTCGTGACCTGCGCTCCGAGGACCGCGTTGACAGGGTTGCCGAGGGTGACGATGAAGTCCTCCGCTCCCTCGATGTTGCTGTCATCGGTCACAGGAACTTCGATGATGCCGTTCGCGTCCCCGCTGAGGATCGTCAGCACTCCCGAGCTTCCCACGTAGTCCTGGCCTGCCGTCGCGGTTCCGTTGGCGGTAGCCCAATTGACTGACACGTCGTCGACTGCTGTCGCCGATAGCTGGACCAGAAGTGTGACAGAGCTGTCGGTCTCGCCGACCGATTGCCAGCTGGCCGCGAAACCCACGGCCGGCAATGCGGCCTCGTCGTCCATGATCGCTACTGTCGCGGTGGTCACGCCACCGAGTGTCGCGCCGCTCGGGTTGGTAAGGCGGACTGTGAAGTACTCCGTACCCTCCGCCACCGCATCGTCGGTGATAGTCACCGGGATCAGGCCGCTGGTTTGTCCGGCCGCAATGACCAAGGTGTCGGACAGTGCGACGTAGTCGCTCCCGCTGAGCGCCGTGCCATCCAGCGTTGTGTAGTCGACTGAAATGTCATGCGAGGAGGGCCCCGAGACGACGACCGTCAGGCCGATCGAACCAGCGTTTTCGTCGACCGGCTGAGCTGCAGTGAAAAAGGCAACGGTTGGGACGGGTTCATTGTCGACGATCGTGACGGTCGTGGATTCAGGTGTGCCAAGCGTCGCGCCAATCGGGTTAGTGATGGACACCAGGAAGTCCTCGGTCCCTTCGGCCACGAGGTCGTCTGCAATGGACACAGTGACCACGCCGCTGATTTGGCCTGAGGGAATCGTCACCGGCTCGTTCAATGGCACGAAGTCGGAACCACCGTTGGCTGTCAGGTCCGCCGTGGCGCAGTCCACCGTCACGTCCGAGTCGGATGTTGCTGACAGAACAATCGTGATGTTCACCGACCCGCCGTTCTCGTCGACGGAAGCTGTGACTGATGCGAGCGCGACCACCGGCAACCCCGGGCCGCCACCGCCGATCTCCGCCACGAAGGCTCGTTCAAAGAGCAGCAGCCCCGCTGCCTCGGTGCCGTGATTTCGCTCACTGTCGCGGTACTGATCCTCGTCCACGACGAGGGTGACGTCGGTTGCAGTCCGCGCGCAGCGCCGGAGCCACCCGCCGTCGCCAACATCGTGCCGAGTCAGGTGTCCAATCACGAGTGGCGGGGCTGGGAACGTGCTCGCAAACGTCATCTGGACACAACCGGGTCCGACGATGCTATCCGGCGTGCTGAGCGTCTCGTACGCCACCTCGGTGGCGTCATCTGCGGTGATGGTTCCCGTTCGTCCCGCCTCAACCGCAACGTACCCGATCGTTTCGGGCACAGAAACGCTTCCTGGAGCGGACTCGCACCGCTCGAGCGCAACTTGTGCGCCGAGAGTCGTGACGTTCCTGACTCCTACGACGAGCCACGGCTCAGACGGGTTCTCGGGCAGCGTGGCGACCTCGTTGTTCATGGATTGCAGCTCGGTGAGGAGGACCGGTGGGGCTGCGAAGCTGCTTCCGTAACTCAGGCTTTGCCAGCTCTCCGTTCCCGTCACTCCCGTACCGTGTTGGACTGCCATCGTGTTGATAGTTCCAGCCTCGATCATGGTGCCGTCAGCAAGAACGTGTTGTCCTTGCTCGACTGCGAGCCAGTGGACGACCTCCGCGCCGTGGTCGCCGTTCGCGCCACCAGGCTCGACCTGAACGAGCTCGAATCCGGACGGGGTCACATTCCTGATCCTCACAGCAGCGGGCGCGGTGTCGTCCCTACCGATCAGGGTGACCACGACCGGAGGCGCCGGATAGGTCTGACCGAAGCTCACGGCAACGAAGGTCGCACCCGAACCCGTGGCGGGAAGCGACGCCTGCCCGGCCTGGAGCTGCCACGCCTCCGCGACTGGTGAGATGAACAGACCGGCACACATAGTAATGGCGGCCAATGCCGGCCGCCGATGGTTGTTGATGCGAGAGTGGATAGACATGACCTGTTGGGCTGTCACGGCGCAAACCGCCTCTCTCTGGCATCGGGCTTCGCCAGCTTCCGGGATGTGGGCCACGACGTAGTAGCCTCTCGTCCGTTGTTGCTAACCGTCTGAGTGACGCGAAGAGTGTATTGATGCGAAGCCGCGATAGTCAACAGGGTGTCCTTAAGAGGAGTGAGACTAGGAACTATCTTTGAGAAGACAATCGAACAGCAGTGGGCGGAGGAGTTTTGCGGCTATCATGACCTCGGTGCGCGCGTCCACAATGCAGTGAGAGTCGTGGACCAGGATCAGCAAACCCAGCCAGGCCGCCGCCTGAACCCGTCTACACACCTATCGGCGGGACCCCCATCGAGATCGAACCGGTACTGTTTGCTTCGGTCGCAACCAGGCGCGGCTCTTCACGCTCGGGATGGAACGCCGGGTAGGGCGAAAGGTCTGCGTGGAGGGCCTGGAGGAGATGCAGCCGAATGCGCCCTACCAGACTGTGGTCTCTCTCGTCGAGCATGGCGAGGGGATCCGGCGGGCGGTGCGCGTCTGGGTGGCGCCGCTGCTCGACCTCGGGGTCAATGTGGTGCGGTACGACACCGCGAGCTCGTACTTCGAGAGACGGACGGCGCGGAGGAGGCATGCGCCTTCCTCACCTGTGCTGTCGCGGTAGGTGCAGAGGATGCGCGCCGTCCGGATCGGTGGTGCTGTCCATGTGGCGCCGCTCGCCCGGACCGGTCGCCGTGTTGTCCGCGAGTGTCGTTCCTGCGGGGGCCGTACCGACAGGAAGTGAACGGCTCATCGGTAGATTCACCCAATACTCCTCAGAATCTCCTCCAATACTCCGTCCAATGTCTGCCTATCTTCGCCCCTGCTCCTTCGCGATCTCCCTGGACTCCGCCTTGGACATGATCTCCTTCGCCGCCCCGGCGGTGAAGCGCTGGAGACGAATATTCACAGCCCGCGTGAGCCCGGCGACGGTGCGTTGGACGAGTCTGCAGAACACGATGCGTGCAGTCCTGGCACCTGTTTCTTGAGGACTGGTGCTGGGAACCGAGGGGGTGGCTCCAGGGGCACTGCCGATGAGACGCATCGAACGACGCGCGCTGGTCTCCCACGTCCCCGAAAAGTATTTAAGGGAAGCCCAACCTCTTCCAGCGGCGGGCCGCATGACCGAAGCGGACGCGCCATGCCGATTCGTTCCCGCGAACGCGAATCGCGTGTTGGCGCCTCCCGGTCGTTGGCCGCGTCCCTTTGAAATGCCAAGACGGTAGGGTTCCTGGCGGGGGCAGCCCACCTTCTTGGCATTCCTCGGGGACCTAGCGAATCAGTTCAAACCCCATAAACGAGGGGACGCCCACGCAAGACAATGGTGATCGACCCCAACAGGAACAAAGAAGCCTACCTGCGCTGGAGGCACGCGACTGACGGTCTGATTGGCGGTGCCAACACCGAGAGCGCGCGCCTCCTCAGGCAGTTTCTCGATGATATGGAGGCGGGCAGGAACGTTGGCCGGGGAGCAAGAAAAGGAGGCCGCGGCTACGCGCGCCTCAACACCTTGCGTCACCGGCTTGCGATGCTCGCCCGCGTGCTCGACGAGCGGTACGCCGTCTCTCGGGTCGCTACGGTCAGCGAGGAGCAGATTCACGCGTTGTTCAGGGACATGCGCAACGGCGGCATCACGACGCAACGCGGCGACACGTATCGGTCGACCGGGGACTATGTGAACGCGTTTCGGACGTTCTGGCACTGGCACATGCGCGTCCAGCGGAAGTTCGGCGTCGTGGTGGACGACATCTGCGTGGACCTCGATGACTCGACCGAGAAGCCCCCATGGGTCTACCTGACGGAAGAGGATGTGCGGACGCTGTGTGACCATGCCAAGCACGAGTACCGGGTGCTCCTCGGCTTCTTGTTCGACACAGGGATTCGCAGTCCGACGGAGCTCGTCAACGTGCGCGTAGAGGATCTGCTTGAGGGCGCGACCAAACTGCGGATCCGGGAGGCGACGAGCAAGACCTTTGGCAGGACGATCAACCTGATGCGCTGCCCTGATCTTCTTCGAGCGCACATCAAGGAGAAACGACTTGTGCCAGGCGACCAGCTGTTTCAGATCTCGCCGCCCGTCGTGAACCGTTACCTCCGACGCCTCGCGGCGCGCGTCCTGGGCGATGGTCGAACGCTCGGCGGTGCCCGATACTCAGAACTCACGATGTACGACTTTCGGCACTCCTCAGCGTGCTACTGGCTGCCCCGGTACAAGAGCGAGAACGCGCTCAAGTACCGGTTCGGCTGGAAGCGCTCGGAGATGATCCACTACTACACCCAGTTCCTCGGCATGCAGGACACGATCACCGAGGAGGATCTGTGCACGGCGCCTGAGCGGAGCGCGATCGAGCAGCGCCTCATGCAGACCGAGCAGGAGAAGCGCCTCCTGGCAGAGCAGGTCGCCTCCCTCCAAGGCGAGATGCAACAGATACTCGCCGTGGTGCAGCAGCTGACGAAGAAGGTCGGACAGCGGCTTGAGCATGCGGCCAGTGAGACGTACCCGATGGACCGGGCAAGCGAGTAAGGATGCTCGCCGCTCCGGGAGACAACAGCTTCTGCACTGGCTCTGGACCGCCGCAATCGCGGGCGGTCTCTGCCGTGCGGTATTCTGGTGTCGACTTGGGTATGCTCTATTTTACGTCGCGATCCACAATCATAGATGCGATCTACACAGGCCGGTTCGCGTTCATCTCGCGTGGCACGGCGGACGGGGTTGCGGATGCGTTGAGCGCGCTCCTGCACCGGACAGAAGGCCCAGATCGAGCGGTCGACAATGCGGCCCGGGACGATCTGACGGCGTCCTTCCTCGAAGAACATCGCCACGCCCAGCTCTTCCTGTCCTGCAATACAGGACTCATCCTCAGCGGGCTGCTGTTCTTCGTCCGGGCCGCCTGGCTTCTCTTCCGGACCCGCCGTGTCGTGTACGAGTACTACCGCCTCCGCGCGGTCTTCTACGCGATCATGTACCCCATCCACGAGCACGCTGTACACGAGACCCTTGAGCGACTCTCGGTGGACGAGGAGATTTCCGCAGCGCTCCGTGAGAACGTTTCGCAGGCTGATGCGGAAGTCAGGGCTCGGTGGAACGACGTGGCTTCCCCGGTCGTTCTGGCGATGATCCTGCTGTGCAGCCCGATATTTCGGCTGCTCGGTCGGATCGTCGCACGGCACTTCACGGTGGTCTCGCAGGAATACGATGATGGTCAGCTCTGGGAGTGCAACCACGCGTTGAGCGGCATTGTCAACGACCTCTACGCTGACCGGCCGTCGGCAGCACCGCTGCCTATTCGGCGGCTGTTGCGATCACTCCGTCCCGAGAGCGTTATTCCGAACACGATGCAGACCGACTGACAGTGGATGATGACCAAGTTCATCGCGGAGCGGGACTGCTGGCCACACGTTGAGCGCTCCTCAGCTGCCGCCCCGACCTTCGAGGAGTACTGCGCGGAGGTGCTTTCGTTCGTTGGGGAGTGGGTTCACCTGCACCGTGCTCAGCCAATCGCGGAGATCAGCGCTGAGATAGGTGCAACGCCATCAATCGCGAGATTCCGTCAGGCTCCAAAGACGTGGGAACGTGATCCGCGCGTCAGAAAACTCGTCAACTTCTTCTATCTGCATGGGAACTAAGGAATGTACTTTACGAAGTTGGTGCGACTGCGCAGACTCGATGACTTCGACTGGAACCTGCTCGCGGCATACGAATGGCTGGTCATCGTCAACCTCGGCGAGTATGAGACGAGGGCAGCACCCTCGACGATCCATGCGCTGAGGGCAATTGCAGGCCATTCGCGCGACGCGCTCTTCGTCTTCTGCGAGCCAAATGGAAGAACCGCAACGGAAGAGGTCGCCGTTCTCCGCCGCATCGGTGCCGTTTTCAAGGATCGCATCGATGTTGATCGTCCGCTTCTCCTGCTCCTGGCGACTCGGGCATTCGCTCGGAAGGACGATATGCTTGAGTATGACGTCGTGTACATCGACGACTACGCTCAGCACGGCAACGCGGAGAACGACTGTCCCGACGATACCCTCCTGGCGGCCTTCGACAACATGTTGCAGCGAGTGCAGGACTCAGCAACCACATCGAAGCGTGTCGACCAGGGGAAGGTGGCGCTCTTCGAGATTCTCAAGGGCCTCTGGCAGGAGATCCTCCAACTCCTGATGAGCGCGGCGACCTGAGCCGACACCGAAACACATTTAAGGCGGGCAGTGCGTCAGGTCCTGATGCTGCTGCGAGGGACACTCCACGCGCTGATTCGTCTCCTCGAACGCGCCAAGCCCGGTGCCGGCATTCAAGGCATGCGTCGAGGGATTGAGGAGGCCCTGCGCAAGTCCGGAGGCGGCTACGATGCGGCGCGCGCTCTCCTCGAGGACCTTGCGAGAGCCGAGCGGAGCCTCCTCCGGATCGCGGAGCGTTACGTCGAGGACGTGGACCAGGGGCGCGTGCGTACAGCGAAGGATGCCGAGCGCTACATCGATGAGTTGTGGACCGCGTATAACCACGAGGTGCGGCCGCGGCGTGACCGTTTGATCAAGCTGCTTCGGACCGTATAGGCCGTACTCTGTTCGCTGCACGATCGAGAGTGCCTACGTTCGCCCGGCGAGTTGAGAGGTTTGTGTTCTGGGAACGTGATCCGTCGGAGTCCATGGGTGGAAGCTGACCATGGACGACTGTCTCAACTCCTCGGCGTGCTCCTAGCTGCCCCGGCACACGAGCGAGAGCGCGCTGAAATGCCGCTTTGGCTGGAAGCGCTCCGAGATGATCCACGACGACATCGAGTTCCTCGGCATGCAGGACACGATCACCGAGGAAGCCCTCGGCACGGTGCCTGACCGGAGCGCGATCGAGCAGCGGCTCGCCGAGACTGAGGAGGAGAAGCGCGTGCTCGACGAACAGCTGCACTCATTGCACGCTCAGATGGACGAGATGCTCTGCGCCGTACGGGGTCTCGTAGAGAAGAGTTAATGGAAGTACCGACGGAGTCCCCAGTCGACGGATAGAGATTCACTGCCGACAGAACGCTGATGGTTGCTCCTGTCCGCTTCGACTCAACGGTTCGGTCTCGCTCGTCCAATCGCGTCCGCGATTGTCTGCTCCGGGTCGTAGGCGGTCCAAAAGAGTGGGCAGCCGCCTAGGCACGATTGCCAATCGTCGCAGTCAGTGCACCACGATGCTGGGTAGGTCCACAGCCTCTCCCGGAACGACGCGCCTTGAGTGTTCCAGTTGGTGAGAAACCAGTCTGGATCTTCGATGACGTCGCCTTGCTGGTCAAACAGAGGAAACAGTCCGGCGCCGGCGAAGTGGGTGCAGGGAATCACCGTGCCATCCACGTCAATTGTCAGTCCCTCGCCGTGGTACATCTGGCAGATTCCGAATGGAGGCGTGGTGTTGGATACCGCTTTCAGCAGGCAGATGGGGAAGGGGGTCACAACGGAGAGAGCGGTTCCCTTCGGCACGTGCTCAAGGAGGTCGGTGATTGTCGTCGCGAATGCCATCGGCGGCAGAACGTCGCCGACGTCCCTCGACGGGTCGATTGAAGGTGTGCAGAGGTTCAGAACCCCGTGCTCGAGTCCAAGTGAACCGAGAAGAGCGATGACGTCACGGATTTCGCCAGCATTTGACCTGCAAACAGTCGTGATCACGTCGACTGGGAACCCCAGGCTGAGTAGATTCTGCAAACCGCGTAAGCTCTCGGAAAACGACCCCGTACGGTGAGTAATCTGATCGTGTGTCTCCGCCGATGCTCCCTCGAGAGATATGGAGATCTTCTTCGTACCGGCGTCCAGGACACGCTTGCAGTAGTCCAGGTCAGAGAATTGCCGGCCATTGGTCACTACTCCCATCGTGAGGTTGCGGGATGTTCCATACCTAATCGTTTCGCAAAGCCACGGGGATAGGGTTGGCTCTCCACCGATGAGAGCGCAGTCGTCCACTCCAAGACTGCTCAGCAACCGGAGGATGCCTTTAGCGTTCCGCTCGTTGAGGTGCGGGGACGAGGACGAAAGTCGGTGCGCGTAGTAACAGTGGCTGCACCGGTTATTGCACTCTGCTGTGACGTTGAGCCATGCTTGCTGGATGCCGTGCGATGGCGGTGGGGGCATCTACTCGCGGTTGTCCCATGGTAAGTTGCAGCGAACGCAGCAATCGCATCGTGTGCAATCGCACGCGGGGCTGCATCTGACACAGCAATCCTGCACTGCGTTCCCCTGACTAGAGGAACATCGCTGGGAGCGCCGTCGATGCTCAGCAACACGAATCCCGGACGTACCCAGCCGTGAGAAGAAGAGTTCAAGCAACGAATCGGGGCAGCCAACGCGGTCGTATGGGGGATCAATGCTCTTGATGAGTTCCATAGTCACCGCCGTGAAGAACATCGTGATCTTGGGCCGCGTCATTGTCAAGGGTTGGCTGGGCTCGGAGCGGACGAGAGCAGAGTGCACGAAGGCGTGGTATAGCCTCTGTTGCCGCCTGCACGTTTCCACGGCTGCGATTCCTCGCATTCTCGCTGGCTGAGTACCGTGCCCGCTGCGTCCTCCGGCGGACCATGTTTAGATTATCGCCTGCCTTGCCGTCGGCTAGTTCGCAGGGTCTGGGAGGGCGAGCACACGCGAATCAGCTGTCTGACGTGTTGTTCGAGCTGGTCCAGGTATGTTGAACCACCGTCGGCTATCAGAAACACACGGTGCGCCCCGTAAACGAGCAGGACGTCGACTGCGCCAGAACTGCAGTTCTCCCAGAAGTCGCTCTGTCGCCTCAGATCGAACGGTGGAAGGCCGGCTCTTGTGCGGTTCGAGGGAAGGTTGGGAGGGAGTCGGTCTTGTGCGAACCCAACAGCGCTGAGAAACTCCTCAATCCTAACTTGGGCTGTGGCTGTCTTGGGCAAGGAACAGATGATCCTCCCTGGATATCGAGCTTCGATCCGGGACTCCATCGACTGGAGAGAGACTGTCTGCTTCAAGTGCTTTTCGCGTTTCGAATATCGATGATGCGGTGGCTGCCACGACGCACTAAACGCTAGCCACGGCGAAAGAGCAGGTCTCACGGTTGGTACGCTGCTCGTCGGTACGTGACACAGACGCCTACTATGAGAGACGCGTCTGTGTGTGGATGGACAGGTTGAGCTTGCCCTGCACGTCATCGAGGTGGACGTGCTTTGTTGTCGTGCGTAGCTCTGCGAGCAATTGCGCAGCTCTACGATCCCCTCGCCGTCGAGGCGCGCCTCGATCACTTCTCCCATCGCAGATCGGAACGCGGCAGTGCGTTGTGGCTCTTTCGGTCGACGACCGCTGATTGGCGGTCATCGAGGCGCTCCTCCAAGATGCGGAGCAGGGTCAGGATCTCTGTTCCGGTATCGGTTGTGGACACCATCGTGCTTCATCCTGGCGGTCGCGGGTGTTTGGAGTGGGTGCTCCTCACCACGGCCGCACCTGTCGAATGGACGCGTAGTGCGGCGCCTCTCCGAGCACGATGTGGTCAAGCACGGAGATGCCGACGATCTCGCCGGCACTGACGAGCCGCCGTGTGAGGGCTATGTCATCGCTGCTTGGCGTTGGGTCGCCGCTGGGATGATTGTGGAAGACGATCACGCCCGTTGCGTTAGCGAGAAGCGCCGGCACCAAGAGGCCCCTCGGTTCAACCAGCGCCTGTGTGAGTGTGCCGATGTACGCGATGGTATGGCCGATGGCGTCATGGCGGTGGTTGAGGTAGAGGCCACCCACGACCTCGCGGTCGTACGTTGCGAGGATCCGATGGAGGAACGGCGCTGCGCTCTCCGGCCGGTCGCACCGGGCGGAGGTTCCGTAGGGCACCTCACCTTCGTGGACAAGGCCGAGGCGATAGCGAGCGATCGTCTGCATCGCGGCCTGCTCGGCGGCGTCACTGTGGCGTGCATTCAGGTTCTTGGAAGGAGTGGCTCCACGCGCGTGAGCGGCGACGGCGCCGGGCAGGGCAAGCGTATCGCACGGCTGGTAGCTGGCTCCCGCTGTCACAGAGGGAGCACCGCTGTAGTCAGGGTAGCTGGTCACGTGTCAGCACCTCGATTGGTGGCAGGACCGCAACGACCGTTCCAGCGCGAGCCGTTCAAGCTGGACTTTGGGCTGTGCCCGCGAGAGCCGCGGAACGTTCCATCCTGCCCTGGGCGGCCCCTGCCATGTGCGCGTCAGGGGACGCGTGGCGGGAGCTTCGGCGTGCCGTTGAAGTAGTGGCAGAGGCACTCCTCGCTGCACAAGACCACGAGGTCGTCAAGGGGTATGAACCGTTGGTGGCCGAGGACGCCGTGGTGGGCGCCAAGCACGTCCTGTCCGATGTCGAGCGTCTTCCTGCAATACGCGCATTGCCGTCTGGTCGTTGCCATGGGCCGCTTGGAGACTGTGCTGGCATTTCTGCCTTGAACTGATTTCGTCAGTGCTACCGGTTTCTGGTTCGCCCGGAGGGCGCTCATTTGTTACTACTGCGCAGGGACGAAAAACGGAAACCTTTATAAAGGAAGGGGTGTTACCTGCAGCGCTGACGATAGAGCGTCACCATTCAGTAGGAGTAGCAGACCGCGATTGGTGTGGGAGGCCTGCAACAGGGAAGGTCACGTGGAGGCGACGCTCACGCAAATCAGTTCAAGCAATTAGAGCCGGACCATCAGCTCCCTCAGAACACCAATTGGGAGTCACGGGAGGGCACACAAGCTGCCCTCACCGGGAGGACAACAGCCGGCTAGCACGCCAACATGCGCACGAACGATGTACAGCACTGGCTCTCGCAGGACGAGAGACGCCTTGCAACACTCCGCACCCTCACCCAACCACTAACGGCAAGCCACCTCGCACAACGAACACAGCGCCCTCGAAGCGCCTGCAGCGCGCTGCTCAGGCAGCTCGCCAGCCGCAGGCTCGTCCGCTGCCTCAACAACAGTGCGCGGCGAAGCAGAGTCTATGGGCTCACTCTCAAGGGACACGCCTGCCTCGGCGCGATGGGCAGCCAGAACGCAGAACCAAGAAGAACGCCCGAGGTGGACTGGGCGATCTACGGCTGGATCTGCTTCAGCCAGCGATCAGCCGTACTTAAAGCACTCACCGAACCGCTGCAACCGGCGACGATCAAGCGCCGGGCCCTCCGCCACGACCCGACCCTGACGATGAGCGCAAACAACGTCCGAGACGTGATCAGGCTCTTCCTCGCCAAGGGACTGGTCTCCCGGGTGCACCGACGCGCGGCGCTGCATCCCCAGTACGCGCTCACCGCCCTCGGGCGCAGCCTCCACGAGCTGCTGATGACCGCTGACACCACACGGATCGCTGACAATGAAACACGAACACACGCACGCTGACATGGCCGGAGCCTTGGAACAACGCGCCCGCGCCATCTCCGCCAAGGAGGAGGCGTGGCGAGCGTCGCCGAGCGATACACTCAGGCGCGACATCGCACTCACGCTCGAGGCGATCACCCAGCTCCGCGCACTCCACCGCGAACTCGCGGAAGGTCTCCTCGCAGCACAGTGTAGCGTCGACACCGAACTCCTCAGGGACCACGAACCCGCACAGAGAACGAGGCTGCAGGCCCAGGTGCACAGCCTCGAGGCCGAAAGCAGGCGAAACGCGCTCAGCAAGCACGATACCCTGCGCGCACTGCATCAACGACTGCTGGGCCTCATCGAGAAACACGCGTACTTCGGCGATGATGACCGTGGAGCACCTCCTCAAGAAACTCGCGCCCCTCATCCCTGAACAGGTCGCGCAGTGGCGGCACGCGCTGGACCTCGCCGACCATGAGCTTCGCGAACTCCTGGAGAAGCAGATCGTCGCCGCAGCACACCAACAACTCGGCGACCTCACGAACCGGCTGCTCCTCTCGCTGCCTCCGAAGAACCCGGCACGGGGCGCGATCGACCTCGGCACCGTCCTCTACGAGGCGCCCAAATGGCCAGCCGGCATCAGCCATGCAGAGCTGATGCAGAACCTCGCCATCTTCGGCCGTAGCGGCGCGGGAAAGACCAACCTCGCATTCCACCTGCTCGAGCAACTCCTCAGCCAGAGGATCCCGTTTCTGTTTCTCGACTGGAAACGCACGGCACGGCACCTGCTCCCCCACCTCAAGCCAGGCGTGCGCCTCTATACTGCGGGCCGCACGCTCTCCCCGTTTCCGTTCAACCCCTTCATGCCGCCACCCGGCGTCGAGCCAGCGGTCTACGCCAACCACGTCGTGGACGTCATGGGCGACGCCTACACGCTTGGTGACGCCGCACGCAGCGTCCTGCACAAAGCGATCACCACAACCTACCAGGCGGGAACTTACAACCCGAGCGTGACCGAGATCCTGGAACGCGTGCACACCGTCCCCAACACCGAGCGCGTCCGAGGATGGAAAGCCTCAGCAATCAGAGCACTCGAGACCATGGAGTCGCTTGCACTCGCAGGAGACACAAGAACCCAGCACGACGCAGTCGGATCAATCCTCCGGCAGAGCGCGATCATCGAACTCGACGCGCTCGCAGCCGCGAACAAGGCATTCCTGCTGCCGCTCCTCTGCTTCTGGGTGTACGCGATGAAACTCCCAGAGCGACACCGAGAGAAGCTCGGCCTGGTCATCTTCGTCGAAGAGGCACATCACCTCCTCTACCGACGAGAAGCACACCGAGAATCGCTGATGGAGATGCTGCTCCGCCAGTGCCGCGAGATCGGAATCGGCATCATCGTCATCGATCAGCACCCGCACCTGATGTCAAGCGCCGCACTCGGCAATACGTACACGAGCATCTGTCTCAACCTTAAGGACCCGCGCGATCTCGCCAAGGCAGCAGCACTCTCGCTCATGGATGAAAAGGAGAAGGGGCACCTCAGCATGCTGCCCGTCGGGCACGGCGTCGTGAAGCTCCAAGACCGGTGGAAGCAGCCCTTTGTCATCCAAATCCCGTCGGTCAGCTGCGACAAGGGCCGCGTCACCGACGAGGTCGTGCGCGCCTATCTCCGGCCGGACGGGACACTCTCGGGCCTCCGAGGGCCTGAGGTGCGCACGGCGTGGGGGGAGGAGCGCTCTCGGATCGGGGAAGAGGCCGTTAGCGAGGAGGAACTCACGTTCCTGCATGATGTGCTCACACATCAGGATGGGGGCGTGGATACGCGCTATAAGCGGCTTGGGATCAGCGCAGACAAAGGCAACCGGCTGAAGAATGCGCTCATCAGGGTTGGCCTCATCGAGGAACAACGAGTTTCCATTGGGAGGACACGGCGCACGCTCCTCCGGATCACTCCGCGCGCCCGAGACAAACTGGGTGTGGCTCGAGCAGCCGACCGCGGCTCCCTCGCGCACGAGTACTGGAAGCGATGGTACGCGGCGCAACTCGCCGAACGAGGATTCACCGTCATCGTCGAGGCACCCCGGAACAGCGGCCGCGTCGACGTGCTGGCACGACGTGGACACGCAACAGTCGCAGTCGAGATCGAAACCGGGAAGAGCGACGTCGTCACCAACGTGCGCGAAGACCTCCTCTCAGGATTCCGCACAATCATGGTGGTGGCGACGGACGAGCGCGCGAAAGCGCAGGTCGAAGCGCAACTCGCACACGAGGGTCTCGTGATGGAGAGGATCATCGTCGTGCTTCGAGGAGCACTCGACCCTGGCTGGCTGATGCGTTGACAGGAGTCGAGAGTGCCCGAGAGTGAGCGCGCCGACAAGAGAAGGTGATCAACATTCCGGTGATCATGCAGCCCGCCGTACGCGCTGGGCTGCGGAGGCGACACCAATGAACAACCACACCACGAAGGAACTGGAATTCGCGCCGGCCGAATCGGCTCAGCGGGAGCGCGCGACATACGCGTTCCACCAACCCCCGGCGCAACCCGGCAACGAGGGATGCACTGCGTGCTACGGGCTTGGTTGGAGACTCGCGCACGAGCACATCGAGCGATGTGCGCCGTGCGACGTCTACCCCGACAACCACACAGCGGCGCGCGCAGCAGCCGAGACGCTGGCGGACATGTACGTGCTGCTCCATCCCGGCGAGCACCTCGCACGGGGCTACGGGTTCCGGCCGTTCGTGCTCCACCCCCTCGCCGACCCGACAGATGTGTGCCCGGATTGCGGAGCAGGACTCACGTCGGTCGAGGCAGGATATGACCGCTACGGCACCGTCACGCTCGAGGCACGCATCCTCAGGATCGACGACGAGCGCTTCTCCGACGACGGCAACGGTCCGCACTACCTATGGTGCGGCGACTGCGAACGCGCCTACCTCGCACCCGGCGGGATCCTCGACCACCGCTGAGCAGGTTCATGTGTCCAGGCAGCCGGCCACCAACAGGGGGTCAGCGCACTCCAGTTCAAGATTGATCAAGTCGTTGCTGCCACTCCCGTTCCATGGGAGTGGTGGAGGGCCCCGGCCAAGAAGTCAGCGAACGCCAACGTCGGCCGAGTGGTCCTCCCACCGTTCCACCAGGACGTGGCACGCCAGGCATCACCGTGGCCCACGCGTGGCGGATTGTCGGTGGCCTGTCGCGCACCACCAAGATGCCCTGCCATAGTTGGGGGCTGCCGGCCAGCGCCTGCAAGACAGGCGCAGCACTCGTTGACCTCGAAGGCTCGATCTGCCACGGCTGCTACGCTCGGAACCACAACTACAGGTGGGCACGCGTCCGACGGGCGAACGTACAACGGCTTGCCAACGCGGAACACCCTGACTGGCCAGGCGCGATGGAGCTGCTCGTCGACTGGCAGGCACAACGCAACGAAGAACCGTATTTCCGGTGGTTCGACAGCGGCGACCTCCAATCCGCTGACATGCTCGAACGCATCGTGGCGGTGGCGCGCGCGACTCCCTATGTCCATCACTGGCTGCCCACGAGAGAGTACGCGCTCGTCGGCGAGTACCTCGGTGCCGCTCAACCACCCGAGAACCTGGTCGTTCGTCTCTCGGCACCCATGGTGGATGGCGAACCGCCCGACATCTTGGGCTTGCCGACCAGCACGGTTCACAGCAGGGAAGCGCCGCGCGGGTACGCGTGTCCTGCGTATGACTGCCGGCCGGCAACCTGCGGACCGTGCCGCGCATGCTGGGACCCTACCGTACCGAACGTGTCGTACCGCCGCCACTGACCAAGAGAAGCCGACACCGAGGTGTAGACCGAACACCAGAAACCTGCACAGAACGAGGTCACGATGGGAGGCACCCACGATCGCATTGTCAATGAAATCATCGCCCGGATCGAGCGGGGCGTGGACCAATGGCACAAACCCTGGAACGGCCAGCCTCGCAACCTGATATCGCGCAAGCGGTACCAAGGGGTCAACATGCGCTCGCTCACCGCCCAGGAGTACGCGCAGCCCTGGTGGCTCACCTCCCGTCAGGCGCGGCACCTCGGAGGGCGTATTCGTGAGGGAGAGCACGGCATCCCAGTCATTTACTACCAGCGTGGCGTTCAGAGCCGGCTTGTGCGCGTCTATACGGTCTTCAATGTGGCGCAATGCGAGGGCATCCAGCCGCCCCCGGATGCGCCCCAGGGCCGGCCCGACTTGGATGCCATCCTCGAACGGACGCCCCAGCCACCACGGCTCGTGCACGGAGGGGCGAACCCGATCTACCACTCCGAAACCGATACGATCACGATGCCGCGAGCAACCGACTTCGACTCAACAATCGCGTACTACGCTGCGCTCTATCACGAACTCGTCCATAGCACCGGCCACAAGACCAGGCTCAACCGACGGAGCATCATGAGGCACCCAGGATTCGGCACGCCAGTCTACGTGCGAGAGGACCTCACAGCGGAGCTCGGCGCCGCCTTCCTCTGCGCACACGCGGGGATTTCGTCGGTCACGCTCGACGACAGCGCCGCATACATCGCCCAATGGCTCGACGCTCCCAGCAAGCAGACACCGTTACTCCTCAAGGCAAAAAGTGATGCCCAGCACGCCACCGACTACATCCTCGGCGGCGAGCCGAGACCAAAGGCCACGAAGTACACATGAGCAACACCTGTTCACATCCAGACGGCGGCCTTCGAGAGGCCGCGGAGGCATGACCGATGAGAACGCAAACAAGAAGCAGACAGCCAATGCATCGTGAGCAGCGGCCGGGGTGATGCAGCATGGGAGAATACCTCGAACTCGTCACCACGCTCAGCAACCATGACCTTGGCGCCCTGCTCGAGCAGGAACTTGGCCAGCATCCTCGACTGCTCAAGCGGCTCCAACTCACGGACGGCACGGTGACTACCAAGCTCGCCACCTGCAACGATGTCTTTCTCACGTTTGACGACATGGTCGCGCTCTACTGGTTGATCCGCAGTCACCACGACGTGCTGCGCTACGGGCCGACGCACGCACACAACAGCACGCCAGAGGAGATCCTGAGAGATCGGACGAGCCTGTACCTCGGGCCGTGGGAAGAACGCGGAAAGACGCGAAAACGCGTCACTGTGCCCGTCAGTCTTTCCGGGCTCATCGAGCACCGCAACGTCTGGTGCCCGACCATGAAGACCCTGAGCAAGAACGGCACCGTGTACGACCGCACGATCAGACGTGACGAGACGAGAGGCGTCTCCACGAACCCCGCTGGATACTACGCACCGTGTCCAAAACGGGAGAAGCGGTTCACCGCATACGAAGTCGGCTTCGCATGGGACGCCAGCACGAACAACGGCAGGACAATCTACCAATGCCCACCGTGCGGCACGCTCTTCAACATGGGAGAACGCGAGACCCCAGAGTACGAGAACCTCGCGAGAGCGCTGACGGCAGGATACGCGTACAAGTGAAAGAGGCTCCCGAGACCGTAAGGCACCGCGACTCGTGGCAGGGGCCGGGGACCGAGCCAAGACCACTGGAGGTCTCAAGCGCACGCCACGTCATGCCTCCACTTCCGCCCGACCATCTGCTGTTGTGTCACTTTGGGGCGACCGCAGCTGCCACCGCGGGTCTGCGCTCCTGGCGCGGCACTGAGGGTGCAGCGCTTTCTTTCGCCATCTTCGAAGCTGCCGAGTATTGCCGTGACCGCTCCGGTAAACCACCGGCCCCTCGCTCACCACCGGACGTCGCTCGCATCGACCCCTGCCAACCAGCGCCGTCACCTCCTCCTCCAACAACTCCTGCACAAACCCCTGAATCCTCTGCCGCGCCATCTCCTCCAAGGTCTCCCAGATTCCCCTTGACCCAAATGGCTCCGCGGTGCTCTTCTTCTCCATGGCGGCGTCTCCTTCCTTCACGGGCCTCGCCCGTGGGTCTTCCTCGACCGGAAGGCTACGCCGCCTTCTCCTCGTTTACACACCCGCTGAGGCTACCTCGACAGCACGCGCGCTCCCAAGAAAAGCCCCGTGGCGGCCGGGGGCAACCGTTCGCGAGGTCCGATCGATATCTCCGTTTCTTGTCTTCCGACGAAGGTGGACATAGACTGTGCGAAAGGCTCGGGCAGCTGAAGTTGAATCCGCCTCCCCTGCTGCATCGCCCGTGGGCGCTTCCGCGTCGCGTGGAGAGTCCGCCCCTGCAAGGAACACTGGCCTGTCCGCGAACAGTGGACAGTTGGCTTCTGACGGTGAACGGACCACTGCATCCGGATCGCCGGCGGAGCACCCGGCTATCAGGATCCCAAACAGGAGAGTGACCATGACGGACAACAGCGACGCTCGTTTTCTCGTGCGCCTCCAGCGGCAGGCGGTGAAAGCAGTCAGGGAGACCAAGAGTCTCCAACTCTCTGGGGCGACACTCGACCTCGAACCACTGTTCGAGCATCACCGGCTCGGTGCGTCGTTCTCGTTCCAGCCGCTCGCCCAGTGGTTCCTCGCAACGCCAAGGGCCTCGACGGAGGGGACCGGTGCGTGGGAACTCGCGCACCAGTCGGCCGCCATCGAAATCGCCGGCGCCATGGGAACCGTTTACATCGAGCCCGACCTCATTCACGAGTGGCCTTACGTGAACGCAACGCCGATGCTCGAGGAGGGTCTCGCCGGTCGAGGGGACGTCCAGCTGTGTCAGTTCAACGACCAGGACCCCGCGCTCCCCATCGGACCAGAGTTCGCGTGGCATCTGCGCGACGACTTTTCCCAGCTTCGAGCGGCTCGCGCCGCTGCGCGTGCGTCGCCGGATCCGTACCGGGTGCGGATTGCCCATATCGACACGGGCTACGACCCGACCCATCAGAGCAAGCCACGCCATCTGCGTCTGTCACTCCAGCGCAGTTTCGTCGACGGCGAGCCATCGGACAACGCCGCGGATCCAGCCAAGCGTGGTTTCCTCAAGAACCCCGGTCACGGCACCGGGACCTTGAGCATCCTCGCCGGCAACAAGGTCGCGCCTTTCGGTGACTACCTTGGTGGCGCGCCCGAGGCGGACGTCATCCCCATCCGCATCGCGAAATCCGTCGTCCTCATCCGCACGAGTGCCCTGGCACGTGCCCTCGACTACATCCTCGCTCCGGGCGGCGATCCGGCGAACCGCGTTGACGTCGTCTCCCTCAGCATGGGCGGCCTTGCCTCCCGAGCGTGGACCGAAGCGGTCAACCGCGCGTACGAGGCCGGCATCTGCATCGTCGCCGCCGCTGGCAACAACTTTTCGGGCCTCCCTACCCGTTTCATCGTCTACCCGGCGCGCTATCGCCGCGTCATCGCCGCGTGTGGCGTCATGGCAAACGGTCGTCCGTATTACGGCCTGCCGGCCGGCACCATGCAGGGAAACTACGGCCCGAGGAGCAAGATGGCGACCGCAATCGCCGCCTACACGCCAAACATGGCATGGGCCGAGCTCGGTTGTCCCGGCATCGTTGACCACGACGGGCAGGGCACCTCGTCCGCGACGCCCCAGGTCGCCGCAGCTGCCGCCCTCTGGCTTTCGAAGTACAATCCGACTCACCCCAACGAACCATGGCAGCGCGTCGAGGCCGTGCGGCATGCCATGTTCACCTCGGCGCACCGGGCCGGGAAGGACATCGACGAGTACTTCGGCAACGGCATCCTGCGCGCCCGCGACGCCCTCGACGTCGCACCGCCAGCCGAGCTGCAGGAGACCCCACGCGATACGGCGTGGTTCCCCTTCCTGCGGGTCCTCACGGGGTTGGGGTTAGCGGAGGACCCGGCGCGCAGCTCAATGTTCGCCGTGGAAGCCACCCAACTCGCCCAGAGGATCCAGGCCGTCGAAAGCCTCTTGCCAGATCCCGACCTCCCGGCGGACCTCATCCCGCGTCCGCAGCTCCTCAAAGTCCTCGATGCGATCATCGGACACGAGAACGCGTCGCCCGCGTTGAAGACGTACCTCAAGGCCCAGGCACGGGACAGCTCACGGGTCTTCGTGCCGTCGCCACCATCGCCCAGACCGACCAAGCCCACCCAACCGTCGCGTCCGCGAGCGGCGCCACCGGCAGGTCGATCGCAGCACCCGCCGCCACCAAAGCGGCTCCTCCGTGGGTACGCGTTCGACCCTGCACTATCGCTGCGCTTCGACACCGCCGTCATGAACCAAGCCACCTTTGCACTGCCGTGGGAGCCCCTCGAGCCCGGGCCCGTCGGCGAGTACATCGAGGTCGTCGACTACGACCCGGCGAGTCAATGCTTCTATCCGCCGGTGGATCTCGACGACCCGCACGTCCTCGCCCAGAACGGGCTCCCACCTTCGGACGGGAATCCCCAGTTCCACCAGCAGATGACCTATGCCGTCGCGATGCTTACCGTTCGCCACTTCGAGCGCGCCCTCGGTCGCCTCGCCTTCTGGGCACCTGGTCCCGGAGAGGACGAGTTCGACGACTCGCACTACGTGCGCCGCTTGCGCATCTACCCGCATGCGCTGCGGCAAGCGAACGCGTACTACAGTCCGGCCAAGAAGGCCCTCCTGTTCGGTTACTTCCCGGCTGTCGCGACGAACGAGGAGCACCTCCCCGGCGGGACCGTCTTCACCTGCCTCTCTCATGACATCGTCGCACACGAGACGACCCACGCCCTCCTCGACGGCATGCACCGCCGTTTCTCCCGCCCGACCAACCCTGACGTCCTCGCCTTCCACGAGGCGTTCGCCGATCTCGTCGCCCTCTTCCAGCACTTCACCTTCTCCGAGACCCTCCGGCACCAGATCGCGCAGACCCGGGGCAACCTCCGCGCCGAGAGCTTCCTCGGTCAGTTGGCGTGGGAATTCGGTCGTGCGATCGGCAACCGCGACGCTTTGCGGAGCGCCATCGGCACCAAGAAGAAAGACGGCACCTGGGAAATCACGAAGCCCGATCCTTCCGCTCTGGAATCGACGGAGGAGTGTCACGACCGTGGCGCGATCCTTGTCGCGGCGGTGTTCGACGCGTTCGTATCGATCTATGAGAGCCGTGTGGCCGACCTCTACCGTCTCGCCACCGGCGGCACAGGCGAATTGCCCGCCGGCGCTATCCATCCCGACCTCGTCAACCGCCTCGCAGACGAGGCGAGCAAGTCGGCGAGCCACGTCCTCACCATGTGTATCCGTGCACTCGACTACTGTCCGCCACTCGATCTCACCTTTGGCGAGTACCTACGGGCGTTGATCACGGCCGACCACGACCTCGTCGCCGACGATGACCGCGGCTACAGGATCGCCTTCATCGAGGCGTTCCGCAGACGAGGGATCTACCCGCTCGGCGTGCGGACGCTGTCGATCGACAGCCTGCTGTGGCGTCCGCCCGACCAGGACGAGACGGGTCGACGCCCGCAATTGGGTGGAGTCTTGAGCAAGCTCCGGACGTTCGCCCACGAGCATGCATACACGACGAGCCGCGAGCGACTCTTCTTCCTCACCCGCAACGCCCGGGCGAACCTGCACGACTGGCTCATGGCGCATTTCGAGAAGTCACGGTCGGGCGCGGCGGACGCGAAGTGTCTGGGCCTCGACCCCGCGATCCACTTCGAGGTACACTCCCTGCGGCTCTCGCACCGCGTCGGTCCCGACGGCAACTCCCTCCCGCAGGTCCTTGTCGAGCTGACCCAGTCCAAGGACCTTGAGATCCAGCCCGACGGTGGGGGATCCGGTCCCCCGGAGGTCATGCGCTTTGAGGGCGGGTGCACGATGATCGTCGATCTCCTCTCGTTCGAGATTCGCTACTGTATCCGCAAGGACATCAACAGCGACACGCGGGCGACTCGCCAGCAGGCGTTCCAGAGCCGGCCGGGGCTGCGCCCGTTGCGAGGGACCTATTTCTCATCCGCACGTTGGGGAGGGCTGCGCGAACCGTTCGCACTCCTTCACGGACGCAACGAGAGGACGGACGACCATGAGTGACCGGATCAAGGTCCGTGTCCGCATGTACCGCCAGGGACTGGGCGACTGCTTCCTGCTTCGCTTCACCGCAGGGACCAACACGACGCATATGCTCATCGACTGTGGTTTGCTCCAGCAGACTCCCGACGAAAAGAAGAAGATCAAGAGCGTCGTCGAGGACGTCTTCACCGAGACCGGCGGCGACCACGACACGAATGCCAAAGGCACGCTCGACGTGTTGCTCGTCACTCACGAGCACTGGGACCACGTATCCGGCTTCAAGTACGCCAAGGACATCTTCGACGACATCGACGTCAAGCAAGTTTGGCTCGCCTGGACGGAGAACCCAAAGGACTCGTTCACCAAGACGCTCAAGAAGGAACGCGGCCTCGCACTGAACGTCATCAAGTCCGCCGCGGACGCATTCTCGAAGAACGGTGCCCTCGACGAGGGGGAACGCCTGGCACTTGAGGGAGAGGGGCGGGGCATCGCCGGCATCCTCTCGTTCCTCAACCTCCAGGAGCAAGGCCCGATGCAGTTCTCGAGGGGGACCGACGAGGCGATGGACTACGCCTCCGCAAAGGGACCGAGGGAGTACTGCAAACCAGGCGGCAAGCCCCTTAAGATACCAACGCTGCCGGGTGTGCGGTTCTACGTACTCGGTCCACCGCGGAACAAGAAACTCCTCATGATGATGGACCCCGCAGGAGGGTTAGCCGAGACGTACGATCTCTTCTCGGGCCTCAACGCCGACAGTGCGTTCCTCCTCGCCGCCCAGATGCACGACACGGCCCTCAGCCTCTTCCCGGTCTCCGAGGCGAGACGCCTGAGCGTCCGATACCCGTTCCGCGAGGGCGAGCGCCTTCCAGCCGACGGAGGCGCGGCACGGGGAGCGTACGCATCGACGTACTTCGCCGAGGATAAGGCTTGGCGCCGGATCGACTACGATTGGCTCTCGGCGGCGTCGGATCTCGCCCTCCAACTCGACGGCGCCGTGAACAACACTAGCCTGGCCCTCGCCATCGAGTTGGTCGACTCCGGACGCGTGTTGCTCTTCCCTGGCGATGCACAGGTCGGCAACTGGCTCTCATGGCACAAGTGCACGTGGACGATCGAGGACGAGGACGGTAGCCCGCGCGAGGTTAAGGCGAAGGATCTGCTCGAGCGGACCGTGCTCTACAAAGTCGGTCACCACGGCAGCCACAATGCGACGCTGCAAGAGAAGGGCCTCGAGATGATGACGAGTCGTGACCTCGTCGCGATGCTGCCGGTCGACGAAGTCCAAGCGCACCAACCGAAGGGCAGGGACAAAGACGGCTGGGAGATGCCGTCCGAGGCGCTGTACCGGCGTCTCATGGAGAAGACGCGCGGGCGGGTCCTGCGACTCGACAAGGGCTGGCCGAAGAAGACCGAGACGCAGCGGCCGGCGGACCTTTCGCAACAGGAGTGGAAGGACTTCAAGAACGCGACGACGGTCGATCGCTGGTACATCGACTTCGAGTTGAGCTGACACGGTACGTCTGATCGACGTCGATTCCCGAGACTGGGACCGGCCCCCTCGCCCTGCAGTACAGCAGGGACGGGCTGCGGCGAGCTCGTACTCAGGTTCTACTCTCTCGGCCCGCCTGCTCACAGGGGGAGCACGATCACCGCATGGTCTACCCTGGGGCCCTATGCGCCCTCCGGTGCACCATCATCAACGAAGTACTTGGTCACCTTGCTCGTGCCGCCGGGCGGCAGGATGGAGACAATCAGGGCCGACTTGCGACGGGCGCGGCCGACCGTAGCGGCGCGCACCAGGCGATCGAAGACCACGAAGAAGGCGTTGATGCTCTGGCCGCCGTGGGAGAAGCGCTCCAGCTTCGCGTTCATCTTTGCCCAGCTCAAGGCTGCGCGCTGGATGGCCTCCACCGGGACCGGCTCAGCGTGCTTCCTCATCTGGTCGACGAGGGCGTCGAACGCCTCCAGGCGACTGACGAAGGTCTCCTCGATCGCAAACAGAGTGCGGACGAGGAGCTTCTGGTCCTTGCGGACCACGACCGCGGCGAGACCGGGCTTGCGGAGATCCGGCGTCACCTGGACGGTGATGGAGGCGTCGCCGAGAAAGGCATCCCGGTTCCCGGAGAGGTAGCCGATGCCCACCGAATAGAGGGGGTGGCCCGGTCCGCCAGCGAGGAACGATCGCCCAACCACCTGGCGCGCGACCGAACGGGCGAGGGCGAGCTGGGTGAGGTTGTCCGCGATGAAGACGCTCATAACACCCTCAGGCTCGTAGCGGACTGCGTAGCTCACCTCGACCTCGCCCAGGGCCTCTGGGTGCTGCGGGAACTCATCGAGCAGGCGCTCGAGGACTTGGTCGACGTCGCGGACGAGCCCCAGCTCCCGCGCAAGGTCGAGGTAGCCTCGCATCTCGCGGAAGGTCGTGCGCCGGTCGGTCTGGGTCATGTCATACGTGACCGCCATCTTGCGAATCGTGTCGGCGAGGAAGCGCCCCCTCGCGTCCACCGGCGCACTGGTGCCGACCCTCTGCAGGCTTGAGCCCACGAACTGGAGCAGGAGAGAGCTGTGCTGCGTCTCCCGGAAGCTCCGTTTGGTGACGTCGACCTTGGTGTCGACGGCGTACACGTGGACCAGGCCGCCGGGATCGGTCTCGGTGTAGTGGTCGAGGTCTTGCACGATGTCGACGGCACGGCTGTAATTGAGCCCGACCACGTTGACCAGGAGGGTGCTCGACGCCTGCAGGTGTCGGGTCATGCGGGTTCCGCGGTTGACTCGGACCAGGGCAGGGTCGTAGGCGGTGAGGACGCCGGCAAAGTCCCCGACAGCTGCACGCTGGGCGAGACTGGCGCCGCGCTCGTCGTTGAGGTTGACCTCGACGTCGACGAGACTCTCTCCGCGGGCTGTTCGGGCGTAGTTGTAGGCGACCTGCATGCTGATCGACTGCTGTGCTGCGCCTTTCAGCTTTTCGTACCACTTGATCTTGAATCCCTCCACCTCTTTGAGGAAGGCCTGGATCTTCTCGAACGCTGCCTCGAGTTCCTTCCCCTTGAGCTTCCGAAAGCCTATGCCGAGCACGCGGTCGACGAAGGCGTGGAGCCGGGCGTCAGCGGCATCCTGGAGCTTCTTGGCGGTGTCGTACTGGGCGAGGTCCTTGATGAAGCTGGACAGGTTGAGCTGCTCCTTCGCCGCGCTGACGAACTGCCGGATGCGCTCCTGCGCTCCCCCTGTGAGGAAGGTCTGTGCTTGCAGCACGAAGTCGTGGAAGGCGGCGAACGCGTCGTTGTCCAGGAGCAGGTCGAAGAACTCGTCGCCCCACTCGTCTCTGACGAGATGCCATGCCTGATTGTCCACGACGCCGTTTGGCGCCATCCCCTCGACCCAGTCGAGGAGCCTCTCCCTGCTGGTCAGCTTCGCTAGGTCGTCGATTCTGCTGGTCAACGCGGCCAGCGCGTCGAGGTTGCGTTGGTACAGGTCGACGAGCCTCTGGTCGAGCGTCTCGTAGGCGGTGACCACCTCGTGCGCGACGCGAAGGAGTTCCTGCACGGTGTTGTTGTCGAGGGCCCTGCCGATCCAGGGTTGCGCCAGGTTCTCGAGGAAGCCGAAGGCGAGCGCGTCGAGCTGTGCCCTGATCTCGTCGATGGAGTCATACTCGCCCGCCTGCCGGAGCACGCCGAGGGCGGCACCGACGTCGGCTCCGAGAAGGGCGGCGAGGAACTCGTCGGGGGTCTTGGGGAGCCCTTTGAGCTCGACGCTCGCGTCGAGGCCGAGGTCGGCGGCGAAGCTCGACTCCGAGGAGTGGCTCTTCTTGACCACAAACCGCACCCAGCCGTCCGCGTGGCCATGGCGGGCCTGGATGGTGTGGGCTCCCGCAACCCTGCAGGCGACGGAAAGGCTGGCGGCGAGCTTGACCAGGTAGCTGAAGGCCAGGTCGAGGTCGCCGGGCTTGTAGGATCTCACGCCGTTGACCTGGTAGCCCCACGTCAGGGTCGCCCCCAAGTGCAGGTAGCCATCATAAGTGATGGCGAGGACCTCGCCAGGGACCGGAATGTCGTTGATGGTGTCGACGCTGCGTGGCAGCCGGGTCGTGGCGAGCAGGTCATGCACGATGTCCCGAGCCGGTTGTCTGGGGTCGTAGGGCTTGAGGTGGAGCAGCTCGGCGCGGCCCCCGGCTCCGGCCGCGAACCTGGCGCTTAACGGGCCGGTCGGGGCGTTCGCGTTGGCCGCGACGCGGGCCGATCCCCCCAGCACCAGGGCGGCGCAGAGCGGAAGCTTCCCCAGGTAGGCCGCGAGGTCGTATTCCTGGACTAGGGGGTTGTCGCTCGCCTGGTCGGGCCAGATCAGCTCGATCCTCCCCGAGGCCCGGGCACTCGCAGCGACGGACAGCTGCTGGCCGTTCGGATGGCCGAGGAGGAGTGCTGGGCTCCCTGCGCCGAGCGTGAGGTCGGCGATCCGATCGGCTTTCGGTGTGAAGGCGCCACCCGTTTTCCACAGCTCCTTCCAGGCATCCTGATCGGTCAGGAGATCGAGCCGGCCTCGGCCGTCGAGAAACGACGCGTGGAACGTCTTCTTGTCGATGGGGAGATGCAGCATGGGGTCCTCCTTCTGGCGCGCGGTTCGCTCAGGCCCAGCACGAACCGCGGAGGGGCGCTTAGGTGGGCAACGCCCGTTGGAACAGAGGCGCGAGTAGTCCGAGCAGGGTCGACGTCACGAGCAGGACGATTGCCGCCAGCGCGGTCGAGATGTACTCCGGGGTGAACGGCGATAGAGGAAGAGCGATCGCCCACGCGCAGAAGGCGAACGCCGCAGCGGTCATCTCCCAGACCGGCCACTTCTTGAAGGACAGGGGAAGCGGCTTCCCGGCGCTCTTCAGCTTCGCTGCAAAGGTCACCCAGCACACCAGGGGGGTGGCAACAAGAAACGCGAGGAACACCTGCCATGCGGCGGGCCTGCCTTCACCGAGCGCGCCGAGGACCGCGACGTACAGGGTGAGCACCTCGGTCGGGATGTAGGCGGCGATGACTTGAAGGGCTGAGATCGCGTTGTTTGAAGCAGCGATTCCAGCCGGTGGTAGCTGGGGTGTCGCCCCCTGCGGAGGGAGCGTGTCGCGGACTCCCGTGACCTTCGCGATCTGTCCCATGCCGTGCGGCGGCGGGCCGACAGGTTCGAAGTCGGGTCGACGCGCGAGGGCGGCGTTGGTCATTGAACTGATGCTCATGGGATCCTCCAATCCGTTTGCGGGCTATAGCGGCGCGGGTGCAGAACCGTGAGCGAGCCGTGCGGGCCGAAAGGTGATCGGCCGTCGTCTGGACTTCTCACAGCGATCCGAGCGGGTGATCCCTCAAGAATCGTCGCGCTGTGATGGGCGTTGGAACTGACGCCCACCGTTCGTTGGCGATGCCAACCGTCGTTCTGCCGGCGGCAGGCGTTCGAGTCTGGCATCCGGTGGGCAGCGTCGCTGGCGACGTTGCTGTCTGGCTCGCGCCTGTCAGGAGTTCTGCCTGTGAGGTCAGGCCGGCCCTGCGTTCTGGGCGGTGCCCGGGGTCGCCAAGCGGCCTCTCCAAGAGACTCTCCCGTCGGAGGTCGATGGAAAGCTCTGCTCATCGGTTGAACCGTGCACCTGTTTCTAATGCCACGGTCTGTGATTGTCAAGGGGCGTTCTGCTTGACAATGACATTCCCCCTGAGACAGGTCGCACCAGGGGAGAGTGTCCTTGTACACTGTGCGGGATCTCGGGAAGCTGATATCTTTGGTGAAGATCTAACGTGTTCGGACTGTGTGGGTGAGGAGGGCAAACTCCGTATCCCGCGAGGAGTGTCCCTCCCGCCTACCGCGTGCGAGGAGGTGCCCATGAGTTTCCCGACTTGGACCCGGACGATCGCCGCCCTCGTCAGCCTGGCGGCGCTCCAGACCGGCTGCTGCCACCTGTGCCCACCGGAGCCGTATAACCCCGCTCGCAACCTGATCGTCGAGGACGCCCACGGGCGAGGCCTCGACCGCATCGAGGTTGGGGAGACCCTCAACGTCGGCCTTCGCGGTCTGGAGCCGGAGCGGAGCTACCGCGTGGAACTGCTGGACCACCGGGGGCGAGTGGTCTCGTTTTATCAGTTGACCACCGACCGTCTCGGCGCGATCCCACCAGCGCCGGTCTGGTACCACTCCGGCGTCATCGGGTGTGGCCGGCTCGAGGCCGAGCGCGAGAGCGTGAACCCGTACCGCTTCCGGACCTTCGAGGAAGCTCGGAAGGTGCTAGCGGGACGCGTCTTCACCCTGACTTTGCGGGACCAGCAAGGGGCCGTGCTCGCCCACCAACGGCTGCCCGTCGCCCAGGAGGATGGGACCCGGCCGCGGATCTACTTCAGTAACTCGGACGGCTGCCTGGTCAATAGCTTCATCGAGGGTGGTGACTCCGCCGTCTATCTCACCGGTCAGAATCTCCCGCCGGGCGCTGACCTGCAGATCTTTCTGGTCCCCAACCAGTATGGCTGGCGGCGCAGCGCGCGGCTGAACGACGTCCGGCCCCGCTACCGGAACCAGGCTCAGACCGTCACCTTGCGGCAGGGCGAGACCGACTTTACCGAGCTCCTGTGGATAGCGGAGGAGCTGGATCGGGGAGCTTACGACGCCGTGCTGCGGATCAACCGCGAGGAGCGCGCTCACCAGCTGCTCGATGACGACCTGGTGACCTACGTCCAGGACACCGGGATGATCGTCCAGCTCCTCTCCTACGATCCTCCCTGGGCGCCGGGGGATTTCGACATCGCCGGGCGGCTAGATAAGAACTGGGGATACCCGTACTTCGAGTTCCACGACACCTTTGAGGTGGGGGAGGAGATGTGGGGGGCCGTGGACCCCGCCATCGTCCCCGCTACCCATCCCGGGGGCGATTACGCAGCCTACTACGTCATCGACCACGGGAGCGCCTCCTCCGGTCTCACCGACAAGAGCGGCACGCCGGAAGTGATGCCGGTCAAGGGGAGCTGCGTCAACGGCAGCATGATCCCCATCTGGAGCAACCCCACCAAGGGCGAATACGACATCGTGGTCGACTTCGGCTCCACCAGCGCCAGCACGCCCGGGGGTTGGGTGAGTGACGGCACCTTCGATGCCGGCAAGGACTTCGTCGACCGCGCGACCCGCGTGGGGGCCTACGTGGTGCCGGATCCCGCCGTCAACGGCACCACCTACACCACCACGGCCTACTCCTACCAGCCGGCGACCACATCGCCCAGCGATCCCCTGCGCACAGACATCTCGAGCTACTTCAACTCACCGTCGCCCGCGGTGACCGAGAACATGAACAACGTGCCCCTGCGTGCCGAAGGGTACTACCCCAACGGGAGCGGCCCATTCCCGCTTGTGCTCATCGTCCATGGGAACCACGGCCCGACCTACCCGAGCCACACCGGGTACGGCTACCTGTGCAGCCTGCTCGCCAGCCATGGGATCATTTGCATGTCTGTGGACGAGAACTTCCTCAACGGAAGCGTCTCGGGTGAGATGGACGCCCGAGCCATCGTGCTCCTGCGCCACCTGCAGCGCTGGCGGCAGTGGAACGCCACCCCTGGCCACACCTTCCACAACAAGGTGGACATGACCAAGATCGGCCTGGCGGGCCACTCCCGGGGCGGTGAAGCAATCACTGTCGCTCACCTATTCAACACCAGCCTCCACAACGCCAGCGATCCCGATCACAACTTCAACTTCGACCTCGAGGCGCTGTTCGCCATCGCGCCCGTGGACGGACAGATCGGCACGTCCTACAGCGGCACGCCCATCGTTCCGAACGGCGCCGACTTCTTCATCATGCACGGCAGCCACGACGGCGACGTGTTCACCTTCGGTGGCCAGAAAACCTACGACCGCGCATTCCCCACTGCAGCGACGGCCGCGGGAAGCAAGGGATTGGTCTTCGTCCAGCGTGCCAACCACAACTACTGGAACACCAACTGGGCCGGGCACTCCAACGACGCCACCTCCATCACCTCGCCGTCGAGCCAGCTGTCAGCAGCCGACCAACAGGCCATCGGCAAAGTCTACGTGAGCGGCTTCTTCCAGTTCAGTCTGCTGGGCGAGGAGGCGTATGAGGCCCTGCTCACCGGCGACGTGACCTTCAGCAGCATCCCGACCGGAACCGAGCTCGTCCACCAATACAGCTCAAAGAGCCGCATCGACCTCAACAACTACGAGGAAGACCACGCCTCCACCACGGGGTCCTACACTGGCGTCACCAACATGGCCAGCGGCGTGAGCCCACTGCTCGACCAAGACATCACCGGCGGCTTCTCCTCCTCCGGGGGCGCCTGCGTGGTGACTAGCCCGTACTACTTCTGGCACCAGACCAGCGGTCTGGTCGCGGGCTGGAGCTCCACCTCGGCGACCTATGATGTCAACCTGCCGGCGACCATCGGCACCCTGGTGGATACATATCCCTACCTCGCCCTGCGGGTCGGTCAGATCTACGAGGACCCCGCGTCCTCCAACACCGCCGGCGTCGACCAGGATCTGTCCATCGAGCTCCAGCTCGGCACCACGACGGCACATTCATTGAAGGTGTCGAACTTCGACAGCCTGCCGTATCCACTAAAGACCGTCATCTACCTCGGCTGGTGCACGACCGCAAACAAGAATCGGGACGTCACCAAGTCGATCCCCAAGACGGTGCGCATCCCCCTGCGCAGCTTCATCGTTAACCGTGGGGATTGGCAGCTCAGCAACGTGTCGAGAATTCGGCTCAAATTCGACCGTCCAGGCACAGGGCTGGTGGTCATCGATGACATCCAGCTGAGTAAGTAGAATGGAAGGGGGAATCATCATGACCATTACGCACAGAATCCGCTGCGCGACGTTCGCCGCCGCCCTCAGCGTGCTCCTGCTGCCAGACGCAGGACTGGCCCAACAAGAGTACGGCACTGCGGCCCGCAGCCCGCGGATCGACGCGTATCAGATCTTCCAGGAGGACCTTGCCAAGCCAATGGTGCGGATCGATGAGACAGGCGTTCTGCGCAGCTACAGCCGCGCGTACGTGGTGCGCCTGGACGGCGACTTCGGGGAACCGCGGGCCATTCCGCTGGACGTGTTCATCGGCGACTACAAGGTCCCCGAATACGGCGGCAACGAGACTACCCTCTACTTCCGGATCTACGACGAGGCGCTGCTGAGGGAGCTCGAGGGCCAGCCTTTCGGCTTCGGCTTCGAGGGAGAGAAGGTGCGGACCTTCGACCTGCGTTTCTCGCCGGACGAGCGGCGGCCCTTCGGCAGATTCGATGCGAAGGCGGTGCGGGCATCGCCGGAGGACTGACCTGCCCCCCTGAAACCGGTCCACACCCGGCCCTCGTCGCATGGCGATGCGCACGGGGTGAGCGAAGTGCGCCTGGGGTTGCTCGTCGATGAAGAGCAGCCAGCACGGGTTGGCGCACACGACTCCTGAGTCCTCGTCTGAGAACGCGGGCCGGATCCTCGTGCCCCTGGGCAGGAGCTTGCCGTACTGATGGGCGCGAAGACCCTTCTTCGGGTCTGCCCTTCGCTCCAGCTCCTGCACCACGTCGGAGAGGATCTGTTCCGTCGACTCTTCGTTGTCGATTGCCTCGGGACGCGGACACGGACGGCAGGCGGCGCCCATAAACCCACAGGCGATGAGTAAGGCACTCACCACCGGCTGTAACTTGGACACCCCCACCCGCGGGATTCCCACAGCGCCCACAGGCGCGACGGCGGGCACATCGTGGTTTCTCTTCGGAAGGAAAAAGAAACACCAACGGCCGCGTCCAGTAGGTCGTCACCGCCCAGCCACGTTCAACGGAAGGGGGAAGGGGCCCACGACACCCGCCGCCGGCGCCAGGGCAGCCCCGGCATAATCACGGCACGTTGGCTGCCCTCATGGATGCACAGGTGTAATTGTCGTCAATGCACGCGTGTAGTTCACGCCGGGCACGCCGACCCGCTGGGCGGGCTATCGGCTATTCTGAGTTCCTCCGAGTTCCGCGCGCAACAGCCAGCCAATGTGGCTCGTGTGGGGAGCACTACTGGTTGGCCTGTGACGTCTGACCCGTCCTCACCAACGCGCCCTCGGAGAACCTCGCGATGGACTTATGGACTAGTGACAATCGCAAACGGAATGCCGTAGGTCTCCATTAGGTAGTTTTCCGTCACGGCGAGCAGTTGCAGTTGATCAAGGGTGACATTGCTCGCCAAAAGGCCTGGTTGCACAATGAAGACCCTGAACCTGACCTGGCACCTGCGGCTCATCTCTCTATACCGAAGCAAGTTCTCCCTGTTGCCATGTTCAAAGCGGGTTGTTTTCCCGTCGTCTTGGCGCTTGGCCTCACGCCGTAGAAGGTGGGTGAACAGGTCGATGTGTCGTTCGGTCGAGGACATCCATGAGATGCTCTTCTGTGCCTGACCGCAGACTTCGTAGAGATCCTCGATCCGATTGCCCGGCGCGACCTTGGAGTACTTGCAGTGGAAGAAGTCAACTCTCAGGATCCTAGGTCCACCGTCTGGATCGGTGTCGGCAATCGCAACGATGTCGGCTGCTTCGCCCGAGCCATCGTCGTCAAAAATGACGGTGTAGTTCTCCTTCTTCAGGTCAGAGATGACGCGGAACTGGATGGACCTCGGGTCCTTCTGCGTGCCCTGAGACTCTCGCCGTAGGTCAGTGCCGGTCCAGTCCCATGTCTGAATCCGGTTTGCATCATAAGGAGGGCAAGTCGTCTTGAGACGGGTGTATTGGTTCCCTTCCAGGGATGACCCGTCGGCAAACCAGACCACCGGAGGTTCCTCGCCAAAGAACCCGGTGATGGGAACCGGTCCTCCTCGATCGCCGTGCTGGAGAAGCACGTCAGTACCGTCACGCACGATGAAGCGGTAGTCAGGGATCCCTGTGCGCTTGAATAGCTGGAGTTCCATTTCGAACCGGTGCTTTTCGGCTGTTACAGCGATGATGATCGGGCCTCCAGGGGTTGGGTCCACCAGTTCAATGGAGGTGGACCAGAGAGGGAGGGCAGCGCCTTCAGGTAGACGAATCGTCCAAGTGGCTTCTGGCGTTCGGTACATCTCCTCTGGCCAGTCGATCCCAATGGGCATCACAAGAGGAATAGCAGTGATGACCTCGGACTCGAGCGTTCCTCTCAGAATCTCGTCTGGGTCGATCCTGTCATCAAGGAGCTTTCCCCCAATCATCCTGCACCACCGCACAAACCCAGCCAGGCGCTCGCGCTTGAAGGACCAGACACGACCTTTTCGAGATGACCCTACAGTCGTCTTCCGACCACTCTCAAACCCGGTGCCCGCGATGACTGCCTTTCTGGTGGTCCGGCGCTGGGCATTCGTGACCTTTGAGGCGACATCCGAGCCCATCCTCCCTGTGTACCGCACGAGCCGGCCGAGCTGTTCCGTTAGACCAACATTCTGGAGACGGAGCCGACTGACACCTGCAAAGACACGAAAAACATTCTCACCTTGGATAAGCTCAGCGTTCTCGCCTGCGATAGCGTGGGCGAGCGAACGGTACTCCCCGGCATTGCTCGAGCTATTGATGAAGAGGAGGTCTAGCTCGGGAAGCCAGACCACCACGAAGAGCTCCCACTCCCAGTTGAACAGGTTCTCGAGATCACTCCACGCCAGCGGGAGCTTCCGTGCAGTCACGATCACGAGGGTGTGCTCCTGTTCGTTGATTGCAGAATGGACCCGGGCACAGGATTCCAGGTTTGGTATTCCTTTCTTGAAGTTCTCTGGATTCCACGAGGCGCAGCGGGTCCTGTAGACGACGGCGCTTGCTGCTGCGCGGATTCTCCTGAGAGGCACCTCCATCGGAAAGTCAGTGAACCCGTTTAGGAACTCCTGGAGCGACATCTGGGATTCCACTGCCTCGTCGCTGAGCTCGGGCAGAAGTTGATTCCAGTCAGGGTCGCGGGTGTAGAGCTTTCTTAGCTCGTCTCTGACGCTGACATCGGCTATGTTCGCAACGAAGGTCGCATGGCCTAGATCCGGCCTTGTCCGGGTGAATCGTCCGGCCAACTGGAGAGTCACCGCAAGCGTTTTCCTAATGTCGTGGAAGGCAGCGATCTTGAGCTCGGGAAGGTCGAAGCCTTCCCCAAGCATGTCGACGCACACGACGATTCTCGACTCGCCTCGAAGCACCGCCTCGCGGTTATCCTTGCGCTTCTTCGCTCCTAGGCCTGTGTGCAACTGGACTGGATGGAACTGGGGATACTGTTCATAGAGCTCAAACACCTCTCGTGCTCGTGCAATGGAGTCGACTCGAGCCATCAGGACGTGTCCTCGAGCGACCTCTGCCGAAAGTTGCTGAACAGCCCGCTCCGCGATAGCTCGGTCCGCCTTTGCGGGATTGAACTCCTCAACCTCCGCAAAGCGGATTGGCTGAAAGTAGCCTTCTCTCTGTGCCTTAGCCAGCGGGTACTTGAAGATAATCTTCGCGCCCAGGTCCTTGCCGTCCTCTCGAAAAGGAGTCGCCGTGAACTGGAGAATCCTCCTCCCGGCGAACTTCTGCTTGAACGCGGCCCAGGTAGGTGCTTCGATGTGGTGGGCCTCGTCAATGAACAGATACTCGCAGTGCTTTGCCATCGCCCTCTGGACCGGGTCGGCAGACTGGCCTGCAATGCTACTGGTCGTCACAACAACGTGACAACGCCGGAATAGCTCTTCCACAGCCTTCTGACTTCTTGGTTTGTGGCGGAGTATTCCGACGATCGGGTAGAGGCAGGAAGGGTTCAAGACGCGACAGTCTATCTCCTTGAGAACTCCGATGGTGAGGAACTTGCGCGCAATCTGTGTGCGGAGTGCATCTGTCGGAACCACGACAAGAAGCTTGGCACAGGGTTTCGAGAGCAGGATCGCGAGCATAGTCTCTGTCTTCCCGGTCCCGGTCGGCATCACGATCGTGGCGGGGTCATCGGAGACTGACCAGTGTGCGTGAACCGCGTGGAGCGCGCCGATCTGGGGCGAGCGCAGGCCCTTCTGGCCTTCAGTTGGAGTCTCCTCGACAAACGAGAACGAGCCGTTCCAGGAGTCGAGAACCCGGCCCAGCTCATCCTCGCTTCCAGACGTCCCAGGTTGTAAGGGCGCACACTCAGGGTGTTTGACCCACTTCCCCGCCGTGAGATCGAGCTTCTCTCCGGAGGGCACGACTTCGGCGCGTAGGACTCGCACCTTGAAGACCTTCGCGGGCTTCTCAACCACTAGGACTTCGTCTTCACCGTCCTGCGGGCTGATCAGGAAACGCCTCTGCGGATCGGGCCCCAATGGGGTGACCTTCGCTTGGAAGGGAAAGTACCGTTTAGCCACCTGCTGTATCTGGTTGTCATCGAGGGTTTCGTCGATGGACAAGACATCAGGAAAACTCACCAACATGGTTGCTCCCTTCGGACACGTATCTACAATCCTGTGAGGCCTACCTGCCTCCTGTGCAGTGATCCAAGTCCGCTGGCCTGACACTTGTACCCTGCGCCAGACCGGCCAAAACTGTAGGTCTATGTGACTCTGCTGACGCACGCCTCACGAGTTTCTCGCAGCTGAAAACTGGGTCGCCCAATCCTGCCGCCTGCGAACTCTCACGGTGTCGCCAGAAGCTCTGGTGCATAGGTGGCGATGCGCGCGCCGAGCAAACTCCCTCCGTGGCGAGCAAGCACCGCCAGCTCCTCTGACGAGAGCCTCCTGAGGTCAGTGCGAATCAAGGAGGCAAACGCGGCGTCTCCTGGGATTTCCTCACCTTCGGTGCTGTCGATAGAGCACCAGAGGGGTTTCGGTCCCATACCAGCCTTGTGTCGATGCTCGATGCGATCGAACTCGAGTCCACGGATCTGCTCCATCATGATGGAGAGGCTCTCTCTGAGCACGAGGATTCCATACTCGGTTGGCCGCTCCTCCATCGTGAACGGTTTGCCCCCATCGTTGATGATCACGTAATCGAGCTTGTTTCGACTCAAGAGTAACGGGTTTACACCCATGTTGTCGTAGACGCCGCTATCTGTCAGCGTGACGTATCCCAGCCTCTCTGCCGGTGAGTAGACCTCCGGATCCATACGAAGCGGAGGGAAGATCGGTGGGAAGGCCGAGGAGGCAGCAACAGCCCGGCAAACCGGATACTCTGCGGCGTCAACCACCCCGAGCTCATAGTCCCCCATTTCTTCGGCCACCTCACCGCCCGCCACAAAGAAGAAGAGATTGCCGGTTGCGAGGTTTGTGGCGTTGAAGTAGATTCGAGGACCATTTCGGAGAGCGCTCAAGTGCTTCCCACCGAAGATGTGCTTGTCCTACGAGTCCGCTAGCTTTTCGAGGCGGGTCTCAAGAGGATCGAGTAGTCCTCCCACTACGGACGCAACCGCGATCGAACGGGTGGCAAGGTACTGCGAGAGAATGCCCAGTGCCGCCGTCTGGCTACGGGAGGAGACCAGAACCCCGCCTGCAATGCTGCCCCCACTCACGCACGATAGGACGTCGACCTTGTCGAGAAGTCGGAGTTCCTGGAGCTTCTGCATCGCTCCTAGATGGAAACCCGCTGCTCTAAACCCACCTCCAGACAACGCGGGCCCGATTCGCTTCTGCTCTCCGCCGATCATGACCGCCATCAGGTGGCTCCTGTCATCGTGGACCTCGGCTCCGCCTGTTCCCATCTGTGGAGTACCCTAGTCTCGACCTCCGTGCTGGGTCTTCCTGGAATCAGGCCCAAGCTCCGCGCAATGGCAGCTCATGCACCCGTTCGGAGGACCGTCTTGCGCTCCGGGGTGGAGGCTCTTGAGATTGGCAAGACCGGTCATTAGACTGGAATGCAGAGAGACCTGTAGGGGGCCTTCGCAAGCGACTGCGTAGTGAAGAAGTCGCTCTCCGCCTTGAGGGCGGCCACGAGCTTCTCGCGAGGTACCTCAGTGCCTCGTTGGGCGCGGCCGTGCTTGCCAGCGAGGGTTGAGAGCACTGTCTTCAGCCGATCTGGTGGCGGAGTTGGAGCCTTCCTCTTGAACATGTTCCAGAGGGTCTTCGGTGTTGCGTTGAGACTCCCGTGGTGTCCAACCTTGTAGACAGAAACGTCAGCCAAGAGCGAATGAAGGCTGGAGCCTGGGTGCGCCTTGCTGAGAGCGTACTGCCAATTCTCGATCTGGGCGTCGCCCGGGAACAGGAGCTTGGCCTTGCCAACTTCGAACAGCAGGACGAGGCTCGTATTGTTGAGCTTCTCGTCAAGGATGCGGACGATCTGGAGGAGTTGTTCGCCACGGACCCGCTCAAGACGAGGCAGAAACCAGCGCGTTTCAAATGGAAGGGCGCTTCGCCGAGCCGTCTTGGCCCCTGGGAAGAGCCTTTTCTTGGCAGCAGCGTGGACCCCGGCGCGGTGTTGCAGATGCCAGAACTCGTCTGGGTCCTCCTTGCGCTGTTCCGCGATTGCCTCAGACTGCCGAAGGGTCGGCGGGCCGAGGACTTGGACCTTGACGCCCGGCAGAACTTGTTGGAGGCCGCTCGTGCTGCCACAGTAGGCATAGATGTGTTTGCAAGGGAGGTCGAGGAGGTTCCGCACCGCCGCGGGGTTGTTGATCCCTGTCTCGCCGAGGAACTCGAGTTGTTCTCTGACTGTCTGGCTGACTCCGAGCCGAATCGCCTCGGTCAAGGCATTCTTCGTGATTGCAGGCATTCTCGCTATGGCCTGAACGGTTGCTCGGCCCTTCGTGCCTATCGCTGGAGAGGGAGGCGATGTCGCGTCCGGGGCGACCTCAGGATCTTCGGTCCAAGGCTGAAGCACGAGGTCCGGCTTGAGCTGCGCGAGGAGCGTTCCCGCCTTTCCAGCAAAGCCGGAGATGTGGTCGCCGTGCCGGTGGCTCACGACGATCGCATCCAACTTGCCACCGCACAGCTCACTAACCGCCTTGGCGACATCGAGCGATGTTCGCCTTGGCGATCGTGGCATTTTAGACGTCCCGCAGTCGATCAGGACGTGCCTTTTTCGCTGGCTTTCTCCATAGTCGAAGCTGAGAAGAAGACAGTCTCCAAACCCGGCCTGAAAGACATGCAGGGTGAGAGCGCTGGGTTTCTTTGCTGACGGGGCCATGTCACCACCTCTCGTTGTGGAACTGCCGGCCACCAGTGGCTCGGAGTCGGTGGAGCTGTGAGAGGCGCTGCCCGAGCGAGTAGCCTCTCTCGTACCGCCCGGCTTCCCAGAGGTGGCGGAGCCGTCGAGTCTGGCGAGCAGCAAGCTCGTCGGATCCCTGGAGGTGATTCGAGATTGCGAACTTGAGACGTCCATACTCGTCAAAGATGAGAGTCAGCCCGCCCTGGATTTCCAACTGAAGGTCGGCGGGCATGCCTTCTGGTTTCCCAATCCCGAAGAGCTTCAGCTCCGAGGCTCGAACCGTAAGCTGCTGAATACACTGGGCGACCGTCTCTCGGAGAGGGAACCCGTCCTCAGGGGCGATTCGAATGCAGGGTTGTACGCTCAAGACCCTCGTGTAGGCATCAGCATCAAGTTTGAGCGCCTCGCGGTTCTCATGGACAAAGTGGAAGACTTCTTCGGGGCTGTACCTCATTGGCTCAAAGTGGGACCGCTCGTAGACCAACTCCACTTGGGGGTTACTCCACAGGCCGTCAGGACTGACCGAGTTTGGTTTGATTCCGTAGCTGAGAAAACTCGACCGTAGTGTCTCCCGGAAGTTAAACTTCGAGTCGTCGGGGCGGATTTCGTGGTCGGCTGTGAGCAGGGCACTCAGAAAATGCCCAAACTCCAGGTGGACAGGAGGGGTGTAGTCCAGGGCGCGGATGGACATCGTGAGGAGATACCCAGCTACCTCCGCCGCCTCCTCGGCCACGCGGTCGCGGTCAAGGTAGCGGCCCTTGATCCTGCCAAGACTCTTGAGCCGGTTCGTAAAGACACCGAGAAAGGCGTTCATTATCGCGGCGACTAGGATCTCGCCTCTGCGGTGCGGTTCTTGAAATTCGTCCTGGTCAAGATACCTATCGGAAGGCTCGAGCTCCGCCGAGCGACGAAGCGCATCGCCTCGCATCGATGCGAGTTCGGTCCCCATCTCCTCGGCGAGACCGAGCAGAAGAGAACGGCGAAGCGCCTTGGTTGTCAGGCGCCGTTCGTCAATGAGGTGGTCGAGTGTCGTTTGGCTCTCCTCGTCCTGGTTTGCAGCCCGCCGATTCGAGAGGACGGTCTTGACTACCTCGCACATTGCAAACACTGAAAGGAGGGCTACTACGTCGGAATACCCCTCGTGGAACGCGGCCTGATCTGGGGACGAGGGGTCCGTGAAACGGTCGCGAAGCCCATCCACGAGGGCGTGCGTGGTCTCGTGGGCCACTACGTCGTGGGAGAGGCAGGTGAATACGGTTCCTCTTTTCCTGGAAGGAAAGTAGCCGAAGACCAGGGCTTGGTCGTCCGGGGAATAGAACGCGTTGGCGTCAGCGAAAGCGTGCGGGGCAATGTAGATCTGGTGCCCGCCCCCCTGAAATGACCAGCGGATCCGGCGCCCAAGCGCGAACTCGAAGCGTGCCAGCGTGTGCATTACCAAGGCATAGACGTTTTGGGCGTGAAACCCAGGGTCCCCGAGAATAATGTCGTTCGTCGCATTCTGGTAGCGGTCGACGGGCTCACCAATAGCGTTGTAGGAGTATGTGAGCGGTTCGTAGAGCGTGCCACCTGAAGTGTCATAGTCGATTACGTGCACCCGAAAGCCCCTTGGGCCTGGTCGGAGGTTCTCTGCAGGGATCCGTACCCGGGAGGTCACGATCTTTCCGCGGTGATCCCTCACTCCGGGATCCTGGGCAACAACCGTCATCTCCACAGTGCGTGACCGGACCGCCGGTTGACTGGGGCTCTCAGTGGTTGGCATTTGGAACTTCCTTCCCCGCAGCTTGCCGCGCAACGACCGCCTCCAGGCGAGACTGCGCCCGACGAAGCGGACTGACGTTGTCCGGGCCGATTGGGTGTTGACAGGAGGAGTGACTCACCAAAGTCACGGCAGGCGAAAGCCCGTCAATGCGATTACTGCAACGGAAGTAATTCTCCATCTGGGAAGTCCAAGTGCTTCAGTCTAAATAGCACGATCGATGGCCAGATGTCAATACCAACTCCGGTGATGAGACCGACTCCACCAGGTGCGATAAGGGCCATCACCCCGGGGCGAGATTGACCTGAGAGCGGAGGACTGGTCCAAGTGGAAGTTGAGGCCACGGTGTTTCAAACGTGCCCGGGCGAGGCTCGAAGGCCGCCTCAACGGGCAGGGCTGCTAGCTTTTCAGATACAGCGTCTCACTATCCTGTCCACAAGAATGTCCACATTCGGGAGATCCATTGGTCGCCGACAGCCACCGCGCTTCTCCGAGGAGTGCCCTGTGGAGGGTCCGTTAGTGTTTGAACCATCAATATCTTAGAATCCAGCAGGCGTCGGTCGTCGACCTGCGGCGCCCTCCGTCTCCATTGGTCTCCCAGGCCTCTTTTCCTCATGTACGTAGCGGAGTCCTCGCAGTACTGCCATACAACGAGAGCGGCCCTCATGTGATCCACCGAGATTCTCCTCGCTCCATTCAGTGCCGCATAGACGAGCGCGAGCCGCATCACCTGGGCCTCCGAGCGGGAGATGACGGCGCCGAGCAGGCCTGGCTTCCCCTCCGAGAGCACCGGGTACACGGCGCGCCAGAGGTCCCTGGCCGCGTCGTCCCTCTCGACCGATCCCAGGCTGCTGGCGACAACAGCCGCACTGCCCAGCCGGTCTCCGAGCTGGGCCATCGTCGCCTCATCGACCGAGCCACCCTCGGGCAGCACCTTCGATCGTCGGACACAGACCCAGAGGAACCGGTTCGCGAACCCGTTTCCGACCTCGGTACGCGTCAGGTATCGCCGGAGGTCGTCCATCGTCACATGACCGACGACGGAGATGTGAGCCCCCGTCGCCTCGCCAGGGCTGTTCTTGGTCATGACCCTAAGGCTGCCACTATCCCACGCCTGGCGAATCGCCGGCGAGAGCGTGTTGCCCTGTCGCTCGATCACCCTGAGCGTGCTTGCGAACTCCGACTCGAACGCCAGCAGGCGCTTGTCCTCGGCGCCCTCGTGGACAATCTCTCCTCCCCTGATGAGCGGATCACGCACCGCCTCCAGCAGCCCCTCGCCCGATGAGAGACCGCTTTTCACTGCGTGGTTGAACCACTTCTGATCTGCCAGCTCGAGTAGCCTCGTCACATACTGCCAGGAAGTTCCCTTGCGACCCTTAGATGTGTCCCCCACCAGCACGGCGAACAGGTTTGCGTAGTGGTTTCCAGCCTCAACTGTGACGTGCGCATGGCGCCCGATGCAGGAGCCGAACGCTACTAGCAGCTGTACGAGCAGCCCGGCCGGGTCGGCCTCGGTGTGAGGCTCTATGGCGCTCACGATGTCACCGGCCAGCCCATGGCGAGCGTCGGCTGAGAGCACCGGCCAGTCCTGGGGTGCTTTTCGCAGTGCGCCTGCGCGTGCAGTCGCCGGCTCTACGGGCAGAGCCGGTAGCATCTCGAGGGCCCGTGCGAGGCCGTCGTCGCCGCGGAGTCTGTGCAGGTCGTCCACGTCGCCTGAGGGTCCCACCTCCTCGGGCAGCTCCAGCGCAGCACTCCTGAGCCCTCCCCGCCTCAGCGCTGCGACTGTCGCGGCGGCCCCTCGCCTCCCTGCGAGGTCGCGGTCGAAGACCACCATCACTTCACGCACGCCAGCTTCGCGGAGCTCGGCGCACTGCTCATCAGTTGGGATCGATCCCTCCCCGACGCATCGGCAGACCGCGGCTATGGCAGCCTGCCAGGATGCCCAGACCGAGGGCTCGCCGTTCACGAGGTAGACGAGGCCAATCCCGTGATCCCTCGCCTGCTCGAGTCCGTACCAGTGGGCACGCCCACCGTTGCCCCGCCACCCGTACTTCTGCTCGCCTCCGTCGAGGTACTTCACGCGCGGGATGCCGACAGCGGTCGGATAGACCAGCGCGGACCGACCCGAGACCAGTGCCCCCTCGATCGAGAACCTCGCCATCGTCTCCTTGGAGAGTCGACGATGATGTATGAACGCCGTCACAGCTTGGTTGACATCGCTCATCTGAACATCCTTGCTTGGATCGAACCGACCAGCGTGGACGGATCGAGGCCGAGCCTCCGTACGAGGTCAGCGATCGATCCACGCTCACCGGTGGCGTGGTCGCACCAGCCACCGGGCTCGAATGCAGAGTCCGGCTTCAGCGAGAACGAGGGGTTCCTATCCTCGCGCAGCGGCGAGTGGATCGGGCCGATCCAGCCTCTCGCGTTGGCGCGCGGCCAACGGAAGCCCTCTGGCTGCAGCGCACGGACCACACTCTCCACCTTCGGCCAGAGCGGTTGCCAGCTCATTCCTCTGGCTCCCGTCTCCAGCCACCAGGCAGGGCAGCTCCACCGGATTTGAGCCAGCGCTCGAGAGCATCCATGTCGAAGCGGACCTGCCGGCCGAGCCGGATGGCGACACCGGCGGGGATGTCGCCGTTCCTGGCCATCGCCAGCCACCTTCGGGCTGGGATGCCATCCGCTGTGAAGTGCTCGGCCTCTGTCGCTGTTCCGATCCTCAGACTCACCGTGTGACCTCCTCGGTCTGTGAACTCCGCTCGAGCCTCGCGGCCCTGGCGTGTACTCAGAGTGTGAGGTCTGGGACGACGCAGAAGAACGAACCCGATCGGACAACCCAGATTCGGTTTTCGGAGGCGGGATCTAGCTTGACGGCCTTCCGCGGCGAGAGGAAATACCCAGGTTCCTCTTGAGAGCAGAAATCTCGTGCTGGACGATTCTGAGTGAAACGTCGAACTGCTCGGCTATCTGTGCTTGAGGTACCCGCTTCACCAGATTCAATGCCAGCCACTCAAAGTGCGTAGTGGTCTCCTTGACGGCCGACCGCCGAATGCGTGCTTGCCAAGCGAGGCAATCGATGTCATTGAGGTGCTTGTCGGTCGTTGCGAGCAGGAGAGCCGACACCTCGGGCGTCACCGATTGGCCGCCCACGACCATCCCCGCAACCATCTGCGCAAAGATCCTGTCTCGAGCCCTCTCTCGGGTCTCGTCGAATGGGTCCCACGCCTCCGCCCCCTCCAAGTCATTCCCTCGCCGTCCTGGGGCAAATGCCGATCGCCAAGTCAAGGGGGTCACCACGTCGAGCCGCCGTCGCGCCTTATCTCCGTGCTGCCCGTGCCAGCTGGCGACGATATCCACTACCTTCCTCAATGCCGACCCGTGAGCCAGATTCCAGCACTTGGCCCACGAATAGAGGGCTGTCCAGAATGGGCCTCCGCTGCAGCTGCCGTCCACAGCCTGGCGCGGACGGACAATCACGCGCCCGGTGGGTGGATTGCCGCTTTCACCGGGCACCGACCGGAGCCAATTCGGATCTTCGTCGACGTACGGCTCCCCATGGGCAACCAGCTCCCAGTCAGGGTCGATCTCGTCTGGAATCCACTCTGCCGACTCGTACTGGTCTGGATAGGGCCGATACCCCTCAAACACGCCGCTGTAGGCAGGAAGCACGCATTCCCTAAGGTCCTCAAGAGCCTCCGGAGTACTACGACGAATCGCCATGAACAGCAGGTGCCACGCAAACACCCTCTCCGAGCTGAGAGGTCTGTCGACTTGGTAGTCACCAGCGCCGATTGGAAATCTCACCCAGAGCCTCCAACCGAGGATCACCCCTTGTGGCGGAGGCGAAGATCGCCCGGTCTTACGCCGATCCGCTTGAGTCTGCGACCGTCGTCATCAGTATTTCTCGCCTCAGATCACCCAGGAGTTGGCGGAGGTCGCTTTCTTGCGGATGCGCACGTGATCCGTGATCTACCTGAGCCACAATGCTCTCAAGGAATCTCCTCCGCTGGCTCTGTCCCAAGTTTGCGCGACGGCTCCACGCCAGTCCTTGACTTCCCAGGACGTGATACGGATATGGATCGTCTCCTCGCGAAGTGATCACGTTTTCGAGAAGCTGCACGGCCTCTTCGATCGTCTCCTGAGCGTCGGGAGCGCCAGGCTGCTCGTAGGCTCGACGCATGAGCATGTATGCGAACTCCGTATCCACTTTATGGTTGTCCGGCGCGATTGAGCGCGCTTGGTTCAGGAAGTTCTCAGCCAAGGCCACATCGCCGCTCTCGACTTCGAGGCTTCCTCTCTGCAGCCAGTAGTGGTAGTCGAAGTTCAAGAGGCTCTCCACCTCCTCGTAGACCGAACGCGCGTCCATGGTGCCCAGAACGCGTAGCAGATAATCGTGGCTAAGCACTGTTGCTACCAGTCGCCACAACCTGCCACTGCGCGGCCCGGCTGGCGAAACCTTCGAACCGGCGGCAAATGCAAGCCCTCGTACGACGTCACCCAGGCCGCCCTCCGACTGGAGCTTCTCCACAACGAGGTTCGCCACGACGCGATGCCGTGCGCGATATCGATACGCAGGTGGAAACGCGACTAGCAAGTGACGTCCCGTCAATCGATCCAGTGCCTCCAATCCCTCAAGCCGTCGGTCCCCACACGCGACAATCACCTCATCTCGACACAGGTAATGACGAAGACTGGAAGCAAGCGATACGAGCGAATAGACGTATCTTTGGTCGCCGTCAAGTCCAGCAAGCTCGTCGTGGACCTTCTCCTCGAACCTGCGACCCGAGGTGGCCTGTATCATCGCAACGAGGAGCTGTCGACCGGCTTGTTCTCTGAAGGCGCGGCGTCGCTCCTCGGGCCCTGCTCCCTTGAGGACCCCAAGGCGATTGTGACGATCGAGCGTGGCAATAAGCTCGTCTATGTCTGTATCCGTGAGGTTTGGGATAGCATGTTCTAGAAGCTCAACCTCCCCCGACTGCCCAATGGATGTGGAGACCTGATCGAGCTTGTTTGCCCTCATGGCAAAGGTGAAGAGAAAACGATCTCGATTCGGGACGAGATCACGAATCAGGTTGATGAGTTGCCGGCCATACACGTCTGCGTCATCGATGGCAAGAGCCAAGGGCCCATCGGTTTCGTGGACCTGCTTCCTCATTAACGCGGGACTCGCCTCAGAATCGCGATCGACCCACAGCACTGGAATCCCGGTCGAGGACAGGCTAAGCACAAGTCGCATGAGCGCCGTGCTCTTCCCCGTCCCCGCGGTGCCTGTGACTGCGAGCGCTGTCGCCTTCCCCTCGGTCCGCAGTATTCCGAGTGCTTGCTCATACAGCGAACCGTCGTCTAGTCGCTGAATGGCTCTGCCGGTCAGCAGGTCGGACCAATGCGGTTCAGCCCCAATCAGGTACTCGGTCTCGAGCGTCGGTCTCACTGCCGAAACCTGGCTGACAAGCGGTATCGTTACCCGTCCAGATAGCCGGGTCCGAGATTCTAGGAAGGCGAATCCCTTTCTAGCCTCCACCCGCAGCTTCTCGAGCACCTCATAGGCAAACTCCTCCGCTGTACCTTGAAACCACTCGATTCGTAGGTCACGGAGTAGTGCTTGCCGCGGTGCGTTGAGCGAGGGCGTGACCAACAGAGAGGTCGGTCGGAGGTCGCGGCCCTGAGAACCGTGACGGCGTCTCAGCTCCATGTGTTGCCAGAGCGGTGGTTCCCGGAGTTCAGTACCAACGAAGATGACCGGCCTCGACATCAACTCCGCCACACATTGGGCGTACCAAGGTTCTTGGTTGGAGATTCGTTGAGCGTACTGCGTTTCCGAAAACGTCAAGTACTCGGGCGGGCCAGGAATGACGCCGTTCAAATGGACCACCTCCAGAGTGTCGGCTCCCGCGCCCGGCATCCGGAGTTCTGAGGATGGTCTTGTCGCCGATATCACGGTGACCGGCCGAACCAGGTCAAGCCCTCGACCAGCCGCCAGCGCTATGTCATCGATGTTCAGCGTGTAGCAGCGCTGCCAGGGGGTGTTGAAGTAGTGTCCGTAGAACTCAGGTAAGGCGGCCGGGTCAATCGAGAATCGTCGCTCGAGCAACTCCCCTATCTCACGGGATCTGTGAGCCCTCGCAAACTCGAATAGATCACCCAGGCTCGACGAATCATCGACCTCCGTTTCCGGAAAGCAGACTCGCCACAGCAAACCCCGTAGCTCGTCCGTTGACGGCACCGACTCTCCCTGTCGGTTTCGGGCAGCCACGGAGAATCCCGCTCCCGTAAACAGGACGATTTCTCCCCTAGAGATCTGGGACCCGAGTCGATCGAGGGTACGCTGGTCGAGGATCAACTTACGCTCCGCGCTCAAGAAAAGTAAACAGAGGAATCCCTAATACCAGAATAGTCTATCAGCGGCCTTCCCCATGCCTATGGTCACATCCGCTGCCGCAAGTACCACTTGAATCGGCTGTCTTCACCAGCGGAGATGTCTGACAGGATGTGCAGCTTGCGGCCCTCTTCGAATCGAAGACTGATGGACGCAAGGCTTCTCCTAGCTGAGGAAACCACCCCGATCAGCGAGCCCAGCTCCTCGGGACGATATGGCGGTCCCTTCCTCAGCAGCTCAATTGCGCGATGCGACGCGACCACCCCCTCTTCAAGCATCTGTCTAGCACACGATCCAATCTCGGTGCTTGAACACCACAAGGTAGCCCTGAACTGCAGGACGGCGGAGAACATCGCCTCGGAGTGGGTCAGGCAGGTGAGTAGATGCATGGTGGGGTTGTCGGAGCGAGCCGGAAGGTGAAAACCGTCAATGCCAACCGCAATCCCGTCTGTAATGGCGTCCCAGATGCGAAGCTGTTCCGACCATTGGTGGATCTTGGCAAAGTCGTACATTCTGGCAGGCTCAAGGGCGTACCATCGGAGCCCGGCGAAACCCCTACTGCTTTCATAGGTTAGCCGGTTCCATCCGGGAAGGTAAAGGGTAGCCGTGGCACGGTCCTGCCATCCAGGGTCCGGTCTGTAGAGGCTCAGCTCAAGATGATCTCGCAGCGGGAGCCAGTACACTTCGGATTCTCGAAGGATCGCCACCATGAGTAGCAGGGGGAAGGGGCATCGCTGTGCGTAGGACAGGAGCTTTGTGTCGATGCGATATACCACGGCGTCGCTGGCCACCTCGCGTGTCAGGCGCCTCTCAAACGTCCCGCCTTTGGGTCTATATGAATAGACCGGCAGTCGCTTGCCGGCCTTCTGGCAGGCCGCCGTCCCCTTCAATTGAAGCCAGAGCCGCTTTCCAGTCACAATCTCAGAGTCGACGACCTCGACCTCGAAGTCGACCCCGTAATCCTCCTCAACACGTCGGAGTATCCAATCGCTGGGCAGTAACCGCCGCAGGAGAGTGGCGGACTCGCTGGCGACCACGTGCTCACGAGGTCTTCTCATCACGCCCGTCCCCCGTCGCGCCGCGGAGAACCCCCGTCAGAACTATCATTGAATTCCGAACCACTCGCAGGCCAGCGCAATACGCCTAGAATCACGGCTATCGGAAACGTCGCTGGGCGCGGTAGCGTCGGGCAGGGTAATATCGAGGGTGTTCTCCAGCTGCAGTACACCAGGAGCGATTTCAAACTCCCGCAGATGCGACGTCCTTTTCGAGCACGTGAACGACCCTATCTCGACGCCGTTGAGCTCAAGTGACACTCGTTGCTCCCGGAAGCACATCATGCCGAACTTAAGCGTAGCGGCGTGCGGCACACCGGTGTCATTGAATCGAAATGCGATTCTTGCGCGCTCGCCTTTACTCCAGCGAAACCCACCCTCTGCCGGGTACCAGCCATCCTGCAGATAGCTATCTGCGAGCTCGTCGCCGCAGTCCACGCGTTGACCTAGCTCTAGTACGGGCATTCCCTGGTAATGTGGTTTGACATCTATCTCCACGATATTGAGCCCGTCGACAGACGCTATGAACCTGCTGCGCCCTAACGTCAGCAGCCAATCTCGGAGCTCTCTTTGTGGAGACGACCCGTGTGCTTCAAAGCCAGGGGTCGAGCAGACCCAGATGCGAAACGTCAGCCCGTTGCGCCGCTTTCTCTCGATCTCATTCCTGCTGGGGTTTCGAATCGACTGCTGCAAGTAGTATGAAGCGAGAATGGTGTAGTGGCTCGGGAACATCGATACCAGATCCGGCTTTGAGCTAGCGTAGAGGGAGGCGAAGTCCGCCATTCCGCTCCTGGTGACTGCTTGGTACTGCGCAGCACCGGATGCAATCATGAGGGACACGGCTGCCGCAGCCACAGTGCGCCTTGCTGCGCGAGGTTTGATCTCTCGCATGGCGAAGACGAGCAAGAGCACAAAGTAAGGCAGTAACATGGTCGCGAATCTCGGCCTGAAGTAGACAGGAAGCACGATTTGGCTGACGAGATAGGCAACAGCGGCCGGAACGATCAGAAGCCAGAATAGGTAGAGAATCGGTAGACGCCGTTGGGAGTTTGTCGCCGCTTCGTGGACCAGTAGAGTGGTCGCTCCAAGGACCAAGAGGCACGACGACCACGCGACGGTGGTACTGAGGGCTCTACTTGCCAGGCCGAATGGCAAGAAGTAGTCTCGCCAAAGATACGACACAGCCTCTGTTACGCTGGGATGTGGCACCCAGCTGAGGTTCTCTTCGGATACCATCCGGGGTACCACATGCTGCACGTAGAAAACCCACGGCAGCAGGAGGGCCGTGGGCGCGATTGCTGCGGTAACCGTCACTCGTAGAGCATTCAGGTCGCGTCGGCCGAGAGCGACAAGGGCCACTACCGAAACCTGTGCCAGGAGAAGGAAGACCACCATGTAATGCGTGTAGAGCGCAAGCGACGAGACAATCACATAGACGGCGAACCATCTCGATGTTTCCCCATCCCCCGCTTCGACCGTCTTCTTGCGCGCTGCGACCAGTCTCCACATGGACCAAGAACTCATCAGCCCCAGAGAAGCGACCTCGGAGAACATTCTTGCTTCTTGGGCTGAGACGATATCGTGCGGGTTAATAGCCAGGAGCGTGCCGGCGAGGAGTGAAGCTCTCCGGTCACCAGTCAGATCTCGCGCAAACAGGATCACAACTAGGATGCCTAGTGCGCTCCAGAGCGTGCTGAGCGACCGCAGGCATGCCGGCGAGCGTCCACAAATCGACATCCAGTGCTTCAGAACGAGATAGTACAGGGGTGGATGATTGTCTCGTGCGTTGACTAGCAGGATCTCTGAAACGCTACCTGAGCTGAACTCCGCCGACCACGCTTCGTCCAGCCAGACCGGCTCACGCGAGATCCCCACGACCCGGACCACGATCCCGAGCAGCACGACAACCAGGACCGCAAGGCGATACCACCTCCCCGTGAGTTCCATGTTGTTTCCCCACTATCTCCCAACGACCTTTGAAACCTCCGCGAGGTCTCAATGAGCCCTCATCCAACTCCTCGGCGGCAGTCTGACAGGTTGATCGGACGAGCCTACCCTAGATCTCAATGCCCCATAGTGAGCTGCGGACAGCGTGCCCAGCAGGCGACCGAAGATGTCCGATCGAGTACATAGAAGGGAGAAGGAGCTTTTCCCGGCTTCGCGACATCATCTTGTTGATCCTCGTTGTCGGAGTGCTGGGGGCGGCCCTCCCGAGCGTGCGTGCGGCTGACGCTCATCCCGAATACGCTGACGCAGTCGGCGTCAAAGTCTGGGACTACCTGTTTCAAGAGGTTCCAGATGATGCTTTCGACATTGTTTTCGGCGCCGGTGCCTCAACCGTTCTGATCTCCGTTACGTGGCGCGAACTCCACGAGCAATACTACAACAAGGAAACGCGCTGCTACGAACATCGGTTGAATCCTGACCTCCTTGCAGAACCGGACAGGGGGGTTGCACTCGCGCTCGACGCCGGCCTTGAGGTCGTGCTCAGCCTTGGGCGCCAGCGTGCCCACCTGGGCGATGGCCCCTGAAGCACCTGGTTCCATCGAGAAGTGCCAGTTCTGGTGAGGTCCCGTCAATAGGTGCGTAAACCGGATCAGGCGGCGGCCTCCTCGTCTTGGGTTTGCTGGTCCTGGTCCACGACTCTGACTCCATTGTGAAACCGCACACCGAAAGCGACCTCAGGGAGAAGCTCAGGGTGGTCGAGGCGACGGAGTGTCCGCTCGGCGACCATGAGGAGCTTCCAGATCAAGGCGGTGGCGTTAGCCACCTTCTTGTATCGCTTGCCGGCGCTGGTGCGGAGGCGTACGGCGGCGAAGGGCGACTCGACCGGGTTGCTGATCCTCAGGTTCTTCCAGTGCTCCTTCGGGAAGTCGTAGAGAATCACCATTCGACCCCAGTCCGGCTGCAGCGTCTCGGCGGCAGCTGGATAGGCTGCGCCGTAGGGGTCGACGAAGCAATCCCTTAGCTGCTCGGCCTGCTCGCGGGCGTCCGCATACGGGATCTCCTTGAGCAATGCTCGCGCCTCTGCTTGGAGTCGACGCGGGAGCCGGCCGAGCACGTTCGTCAGCTTGTGGTTCCAGCACCTCTTCTCGGCAACCTCGGCGAAGACCTCAGCGACCGCGGCCCAGATGCCCAGGTGGCCGTCGGCGATGAGCAGCCGGGGTATCTTCTTCCCCCGTCTGCGCAGCCCGCGCAGAATCACCGCCCATGCCTCCGCTGACTCCCGGGGCCCTGCCTCCAGCGCCAGCACCACCTTCCGGCCGTCCCGCAACCCAGCCACGATCACCAGCGGCGCAGCCTTGTCCTTCTCCAGCCCAGCCTCCACGTAGATCCCGTCGGCCCACAGATAGGCCGGCTCCACGCCGACCAACGACGGCGCCTTTCACGCCTCGTACTCAACCACCCACTTGCCCCGCAAACGCTCGATCGAGCTCGCCAACAACGGCGCCCCCTCTCCCAGCAGACCCCGCAGCGCCAGCTCAAAATCGCCCTGCGCCAGCCCGTGCAAGTACAGCTGGGGAAGCAGCTCCCCAATCTGTTCCGCCCGCCGCCCGAACAACGGCAACACCTGGCTCTCGAATCGCTCTTCCATCCCCCGCACCGGCGCACGGCGCACATCGATCGTCTCACTCGTCATCGCCAGCCACCGCGCCTTACCGTGGCCGTTCCGGTACATCACCGGCCCCTCGCTCACTACCGGCCGTCGCTCGCATCGACCCCTGCCAACCAATGCCGTCACCTCCTCCTCCAACAGCTCCTGCACAAACCCCTGAATCCTCTGCCGGGCCATCTCCTCCAGGCTCGCCAACATATCTCTTGACCCGAACGGCGAAGCGGTGCTCTTCTTCTTCATGGCGGCGTCTCCTTCCTTCACGGGCCTCGCTCGTGGGTCTTGGTCGACCGGAAGGCTACGCCGCCTTCTCCTCGTTTACACACCCGCTAAGGCTACCTCGATGCATGGCCCATACCTACAGTGCCTTCGTGGACGATTGGCTGCGCAAGAACCAACCCTCTTGGCTAAAGTCACTCCTCCTGAGGACACACAAAGGGGCCTTCGTAGGTGACGTTGATCCAATTTAGGTTCCAATAATCTTGGTCTATGTTCATCCGGATGATGTGAGGCCCGACCGGTATATCGCCACGAACAGTGACTGTCTCCCAGGTTTGCGGTCCACCGGTTGGTGTGAACTGGACAGGTCCGCCAAAGGAAATCCCCCCGTCGCGCTCGAAGTGGAATGCTCCGCCGTAGGGTCCCGCTACACGGACGTCGAATTGGTAGCAGCCGCCCAACGTCGCATCCACGGTGTACTCGAGCCACTCACCGCTGTAAATGTATCCGATGTTGTAAGTCCCGCCCTCGGGGTCCGCAGTGGCTTGTATGTCCACGTCGTCGTTGCGGTAGATTGAGGGCGGATGGCATTGATTCCCAGCCTCGGTGTCGTGGTATGCGATGCTCTCACCACCGACGTCGTAGTCTTCTGCCTCGATTCTGCCAGGTAGGAAGTGGGGGCCGTTGAACTCCTGCTGCACTTGCAGGAAGGCGTTCTGTGATGCGATACCGAACGGGCAGTTCGGATTGCTGACGATGCACCGGTACATTCCGGTCTGGGAAGGCGTTGCGTTAATAACGGTGAGGGTCGACGTGTTCGTACCAGCGTAGTGTGGGCCGTTAGAGATGTTCTCCTCATTGAACTGCCATTGATAGGCCGGGTTTGCTCCAGGCGGTGCGCTGACGGCGATGTCGATCTGGGCGCTCCCCCCGGCGTCGGCGCCCGTGCCTTCTGGGTGCTGAATTATGGACGGGCGCCCCGCGGGCTCAGAAGGCGCATCGATCATGAAGTTGTCAACTGTCATCGACGTAGAGCCAGCAACCTGACCAGCGTTGTTCATGTGGAGACCAGCGAACCTGATCTCTGGTCGGAAGCCCCCCAGCGAATAGCCTGACACTACTTGATCCCCTTCAAACCACGCATCAAGCGTGTTGAAGCACTGATCGTATTGAAGCTTGAATCGGTACGGTTTTGTGCGCTGAAGACTCGGAACGCTGCTGGAGTAGACTGTGTTGTCGAGCACACCACTGCCCGGACCCTGAGTGAGAATCTTGCATGTGCTCCCCTGGCCGTGAAGCCGTGCAACCAACAACCCATCGTCCCAGAAACCTCCGGTCGCCGACTCTGTGAAACCAATACCGACCCAGTAGGCCCAGTTGACTACCACGTCTCCCTGCAGAGAGACGACTGAGCCGTAATCAGCTGGGTCAAACGACAGACCTCCCTTGTGATGTCCACTGCCAGCATTGGTGGCTTCGCTGATGCCGATCTTAACGGAGCCATCAGCTTCCCAGACCAACGCTGAATCCTCCACTACTGACCCATCCAGTGGATCGCCCTGTTCCCGATTCGTCGAATTGTTCGAAAATGTGTCCCTTGCAATCGGATCTCCAGTCACAAGAAGATCACGAATATCCCAAAAGCTCTTCTTGGGGCGGTGGTGTCGATCGGCGGCCTCCACTATCCCCGGGCCTCTCGTTCTCCAGTTGGGGTTGGGGGAGTCGCTCCAGATTGTCAACATTACCACATCAAATCCGGGTCTCTCGTGGACGCCTCTGATTATCTCGGTCAGATGTTCCGCTTGGTCACTTTCGCCTCGGATGTTTGGGTTACTCGTTGCGACCTCGTCGAGTGCGGAGTTCACATCACAGGAGGTGCAGAAGAAGGGTTTACCACCACCGAAGCCACTGATCCACGGCCCACAGCCAATATCGCGAGGGCCTCCCGAGTCGTACAAAGTGAACAAGTCCCTCCACCCCTGACCGCTTGTCACTTGGAATGCACCCTCATTGACAAAGTGGGCGGAGTAGATATCCAAGTAGCCGCTGATCGGCCCCGCCCAGTCGATGAAGTTCTTGCATCCGCTGTCCGCCCAGAAGTTGTTTGCTGTCGCGGGGCCGATCAGCTTCAGATCCAGACCCGGATTCTCGGCTCGGACTCTCTGCATAGCTGCCCACGCGGGTATCGCAATAAGGTCGATCCACTGCTGCTTCGAGCCTCCCCAGAAGCTCCAGAAGTTTGGTTCCTGCCAGATCTCGTAGTGGGTCACGACCTCCTTGTATCGGTCAACCACAGCATAGAAGAAGTCCTCAAAGTAACCCGGTCCTAATGGAGGCTGCGAACAACCTGGCGGTACGAGATTCCCGTTTTCATCCATAAAGAAGAAGCGACAGCATGTTTCGCCGTGAATGCCGCCGTAAATCTCGCAGGGCTGGAGGTTCCCTGGCCGACCCGCTTCACCTGCTGGTATCGCCCAGTGAGGGACTCCGACGAACGTCAACACCACTTCAAGGCCACTACCCACCGCCGCGTTCACGCGGGTGTCCAGTGTGGTGAAGTTAATGGCCCCTTGGTCAAGTTCCAAGATCCTCCACCACGCATGAATGTAAGCCCACTCCATGCCAGCATCGGATGCCACATCGTATTGCGGCACCTCTTGGAAGGGAAAATCGAGGAAATTCAGTCCCGCGCTAGCCCCCATTTCGGGATTTGGGTCGTCAGCGAAGACGTTCTGGGGAAACCCGAAGTTGAGTACTGATAGGACAGACAACGCGAATGCCCAGCAATAGAAGGTGCTGCGTGCCTTCATTCTCAGTCCCTCCGTCCAAATGGAGATAGCAGAACCACATTACTTCAAGTGGGCCCCCAATTCAAGTCTCATCTCAGGAAGCGTACTTCGGACGTGCTTGGCCGCCTTACCCGTTCTGACGCCAGGCACGAGTCGGAGGGCTCGAAACATGGTGACGTCCTCGCAGTGCTGCAGATGGAGGAGGGTTGTGTCCTGACCCGAGAGGGTACTCTCGGGGTGCAAGAACCTCTTTGGGGGGCTCAACCAGCGAAGCCAGTACCAGCGTTGCAGCGCACGAAGGAGAGGATTGATCAGTTGTTTTCCGTGGGAGTGGCCGGGGATCGTCCGTTGAGTGAGCTTGTTCGTTTGTCGGTGCAGGAGATCGTCGGTAGGTGCTCGCCGCAGCCTGTCTAAACGCCAGCCACGGATTGGACTGTTCGGAGTCTGAGTCGAGGCAGATCACGTGAGTTCGAAGGGGAGGGTCACGGCGCCAGTGGTCGTGATCGCACGGCGCGCCGCGAATCTGCGCATGCGGGCTCTTCCGTATGCGCGACTGTGCCAGCAGCGGGGAACCCGCTCGGGGGCATCGCGACTCGTCTCGAGCTGGGGGGATTGACGCTTGGGCGGTGGCTGGGGACAGACCGGAGGCGCTGGCAGCGGATTCCCGTTCGCTGTCGATGGTGGAAGCTCTGGAGGCCGAAACCGCTCTTCTAGGAGTTCACCGACTCGTGACGCCGCGAGGGTAGCTTTGCGAGCTTGGGCGCTTCGACGCTTGTGATTCACTTGCTTGTGTCCTGCTTACCGTCGGGAGGGAACGGGGCGATACCACCTGTGGCCCCCTGCGGGCCCCTCGAGAGTTACGACCTCGCACACATCACACAACCTCGCGGCGCTCGTGAGACCTCAAATATGCACGTGTTTTCAATTATTTCCACGAACTCACCTTGAGCACAGCTACCGCTGGCAGAATGGGGTTCAGGGGGTCCGGAGTTCAAATCTCCGCGTCCCGACCAAACAAACCAAGCAAAAACAACAACTTCCAGAAACAGCGGCCACGTGCAATTCTGTCACACTGGAGCATTTGACACCCTCTTGACACCCCGAGGCTCGAGGGGCCTCAGCAATGGATCACGTGACCTTCCGAGATGCTGCGCGACGGTAGTCCGGCCAGCCGCCCCAATCGATGGCTCGCTCTGGGACGCCAACACGCTCCAAGGGGTGCTGGCGCGAATCGCAGAGGCTGGCCTCATCTGTTGCACCCAGTACTCGCCCATGCCCGCACCCCTAAGCCTCTGCCATGTTCTCACCCAGCGCGCGGCAAAACGTGTCATGGCGTGCCAAACGTTGACACGGCACGGCATGTAATGTATAAGAACGCCAGGGGTGGTGATGACGCGCAACAAGATCCGGCGGTATCGGCAGAAAGCGGGGCTGACCGTCACGGAGCTGTCCAAACGCAGCGACGTATCAATCCGCACACTTCAGAGGATCGAACAAGGGGGTGGAGCGCATAAGGTGGAGACGCTCATGAAGATCTACAACGCCGTGCGCGATGCCGGCAGGCTGAATCCGATGCCCTCACCGGAGGAGGTCTTTCCAGGAATCGATGTTGGAGTGTGACGAGGTCCAGACTCCATGGCAACCGGCCAGAACCACATACTTTATAAGATGCGCTTCCGGGGAGGGCGTATGGTATACTGCGGCCTCCTGAAGGGATCATCGCGGGAGGAGCCGATGAGGCTTGACGAACGGCTGTGCGCGCTCGAGGCGGAGACTCGCCACCTCGCAGAGCTCCTCACCGGACGGAACCACACCGAAAGCCTGGAGGCGTTGTGGCGCTATCCCGGCGTGAGCATCGAGCAGTTGACGCAGGAATACCTGTGCGACAAGGACCCGCGGTTCGCGGACTACGTTGAGCTCGCTGGAGAGGTGCACCGGTTTCGGGTCGCGGCCACGGAGAAGTGGTGTATGCACCTGCCGAGCCTTGCGCGCCTGTTGGAGAGCGTGGGGAGCTTGCTCGGCCACGTCCCGGCGCGCCGGACGCCCCTCTTCGCGGCGCGACGCCTGCGGCCCCTTTTCCACGAGTTCCTCCAGAGCGACGCCGCGCACCCCATCGCAGAGTACGAGCGTGTATCGGCCACCGACCAGGCTCTGACCTTTTCCGCGACGCAGCACCCGGCGGAGGCGTTCATCGTGTCCGCGGGCCTCCTGCGCCCCTACGTGTTGTCGTATGACGCAATCAGCGCGCGGACTCCCGTCATGGACCGCTACCTTGCAGTGGCAGCGGCGCTCCCGGCGAGAAAGCCGATTGGGGTCTTTCTCTTCCTCACCAAGGAGTACGGGCCGACGGGACCGGTAAAGGACCGAGCACGGTTCGCACGCGAATTCCCCGATGCGGAGGTCATGGTGCACGCGTGTGGCGCGCCATCGATCACGGCCACCGGCCCGCCACGGCGCGCCTGCGTCGTGTATGACTTGGTCTACACAGGTGGCGGCGTGCTTGATGGGGTAGCTGCGCTCCGCGACGCTGGTATCGCAGACGGCACGGTCGACGCGATCGTCCTGTCGTCAGAAGCGAGCGCCAACCCCTCGGCGCAGGCGCGACTCGACGCGGCGGATGTCGCCGTGCACGAGATCTTCCCCTTCCAGCAGCACCGCTCCGAATACGGCGAGCGCAACTACCCGACCTGGTGGCGCTCCCTGGGCCACCCGCGTCGGACGGAGCCGCCGCTCTACGAACCAGTCGTCGCCTACTTCACCTTCCTCGCGGACAGGGTCGGGCACCGAGGGCGCCGCTAGCGCCATGCGGTCCCTTGTCCGACGGATCAGCCTGGGCCTCCTGACTCTCTTCGTCGTCGGGAGTGCGATTGGCTACGCCGCGCTGGGCGAAATAACGACCTCCCGGCCAGTCTTGTGGGGGATGTACTGCACCCACCTAGTTGTAGCGCTCCTCACGTTCGGCTTGCTCGCGTTCCAGGCAACCCACATCTCCCCAACCTGGAGCACGTGGTGGAAGGTCCGCTATTTTGCCTTCCTCATCGGGTTCATCGTCGTGTCGAATGTCGGCTTCATCCGCGTGGCGCATCTGCTCGGCGCCGAATTCTCCGCCGACTACGCGTTTAATGCTGGGAATGTTGTGGATCGCCTCTATCTGTGCATCATGACACTCGCACGACTTGGCCTCGGCGAGATCGTGCCGGCGAATCCCCCAGCACGCGCGGTCGTGCTCGTGGAACTCGCGTTCGTGCCGTCGCTCATCCTCTCGGCGTCCGTGGTTGAGATGCGGAAGTGGTTCGGCAACGGCGAGTAGCGACACGATCCTCGTGCGCAGATCGGAAGGGCACCGCCACTTCTTGCTCTGCCCGGATCGCAGCTCGTCGGCCACCTCGCCGGCCAGCTGCCCGGACAGGCTGCTCAGATCAGTCCCGCTCACCCCTCCAGCCTGCCCGACGAAACCGCCCCCCACAAGACAGACGGTCTAGAGCGAGCACGTACGGAGTTTGACCTCTCGCTGGGCGTCGCTTTCTGGTGCAGGCGAAGCCGTCACTTTCCCTCACCGCCGCGCGAGCTTCACTCCATACCAGGCAACCGCTATGATGGTACCGATCAGCAAAGTCATAAGGACTGACCTGCCCCCCTGGAACCGGTCCACAACTGGAGTGAGTATTCTGGGTGTTTGAGGCCGGAGAAGGGAGGCGGCAGAGTGGGCAAGAAGACGTACACGGTGGAGCAGATCATCGGCAAGCTTCGCGAGGCGGAGGTTGCCATTGGGAAGGGTCTGACCGTGCCGGAGGCGGCTCGCAGAGTGGGGTTACGGAGCAGACGTTTTATCGGTGGCGGAAGGAGTACGGAGGGTTGCGTCTGGACCAGGCGGCACGGCTGAAGATGCTGGGGAAGGAGAACCAGCGGCTGAAGAAGATCGTGGCGGATCAGGCGGTGGACATCGCGATTCTGAAGGAGGCTGCTGAGGGAAACTTCTGAGCCCTCCGCGGCGGAGAACGGCTGTTGGCCACGTGAGGGCGAAGGTTATGGTATCGGAGCGACGGGCGTGTCGGGTGCTGGGGCAACCGCGATCGACTCAGAGGTACCGCACGAATGCTGTCGAGGGCGAGGAGGCGTTGACGGCGAGAGTCGTTGCGCTGGCGAGCAGGTACGGCCGGTACGGGTATCGGCGCATCACGGCGTTGCTGTGGCAAGAGGGGTGGCGGGTGAACCACAAGCGGGTGGAGAGGATCTGGAGACAGGAGGGTTTGAAGGTGCCGGCACGGCAGCCCAAGCGGAGTCGCCTCTGGCACAACGACGGCTCGTGCTTCCGGTTACGGCCCGGCTACAGGGACCACGTCTGGTCGTACGACTTCGTCGCCGAGCGAACGAAGGACGGCCGCCCTTTGAAGCTGCTGACCATCATCGACGAATACACCAGGGAGTGCCTGGCCATCAGGGTGGCGAGATCCATTCGCTCGGAGGACGTTTTGGAGACGCTCGCGGAGCTGTTTGTTCACCGGGGAACGCCGGACAACATCCGATCGGACAACGGGCCGGAGTTCACGGCGCGAGCTGTGCGGGAGTGGCTTGGCCGGGTGGACGTGAGGACGCTGTTCATCGAGCCGGGCAGCCCATGGGAGAACGGCTACGTCGAGTCGTTCAACGGGAAGCTCCGGGATGAGCTCCTGAACAGGGAGGTCTTCTACACGTTGACTGAGGCGGAGGTTCTGATCGCACGATGGAGACACGAGTACAACACCAGACGCCCCCACAGCTCGCTGGGATACCGGCCGCCGGCGCCGGAGACGATCGCGGCCGCACCCCCCTCGGGGGGGTGCCCTCTCTCTCCTCTTTGGAGATCACTGCTATGGCCCTAACATAGTGACTGGATCAACAACCGGGGGCGGGTCACCACCGGTAGTTCCTTTGCCCTTCCGAGACTGTCGACGGGGCTCGAGGCACTCCCGTGAACTGGATCTGCTTATTGTGTCTTGATGCTTCCATCCTTCGCCAAGAAAGTCAAGACTCGGTATGCGCCAGATCCCTCAGTCCCGGGCCGGCTCTCATCGCGCGCGATCTGCTGGTAGGTGGCGAAGTACATCTCCCGGCTCGTGACAACCTCGGCCTCGATGCGGTGCAGGGCCTCGCCGAACGGCGCGAACTCCCGCAACATGGGTTGGCTGAGCAGGGTCGTGCGGTCCGCGAGGTACAGGATTTTGGGTCGCTGGTGGCTGCCCTTGCGGTTCCACCGTGCCTGCCAGAGACGCCAGCAGACCTGGAAGGCGATGAAGCTCTTGCCAGTTCCAGTTGCGAGGGTCAGGAGCACCCGCTCCTTCCCACGCGCAAGGGCCTCAACGGCGCGATTCACGGCGGTGGTCTGGTAGTACCGGAGCTTGCGGTTGGGGTCGGAATAACTCGGCGTCAGCATGCACCGCTCAAGCTCGTCGTCGACGTGCTCGCCCGCCTTCCACCGTGCCCACAGCTCGTCCGGACCCGGGAAGCGGTCGAGGTTGCGTTCCTGGCCGGTGACGAAGTCGTGCTCGATGATCTCGCGGCCGTTGGTGGCGTAGGCGAATGGCAGGGACAGGATGGTGGCGTAATCGATGGCCTGCTGCAGCCCGCTGCCCGCAGGCTCGTCGTCTGCCTTGGCTTCAACCACCGCAAGAGGCAGGTCCCGCCGGTAGCGCAGGAGGTAGTCGGCCCGCTTGCCCGTGCGCCGGCGGGCCCTCGAGCCCACGACGACGACCCTTCCCGCCGTAAAATACCGCTGCTCAAGGATCTGCTGGTGGAGATCCCAGCCAGCCTCGACCAGCGCCGGGGTGATAAACCGTCTGCACGTGTCGGCTTCCGTCAACGCCACCTTGGTAGGATTCTACTCTCTCCTCCTGAGACAGCAGGCGACGGCACAAGGCCCCTCGTACATCAGCAGCGCCGTCCGCCTGCCCCGGCGGCGCCGACCCTCTTGCCGGTCTCGTGCTCTGGTCCCGCCACACTGCGCCACTCGTGCAGAAGCGCAACACGTGGGATGGGCTCTACTGCAACCTCCTTGGTGCGTACTGGGACTGGGCATGCGCTCTCACCCCGAAACATCGTGCTCTCCCCGGCTTGGCTGCACGATCGCCTTGTGCTCGGGAGTTCGATTCTCCTGGGTCTCGTCTGCGTAGCGCTCATCGCCGCGGAGCGGACGCTCATCATGCGCCATGGCGAGGCGTTCGCACGGCAGCTCTTCGCAAGGGGGCCGGGCAGCCGCCTCGGCTGGACCGAGCGGCAAGGGACGACAGCCTCCGCCCCGCCGCGAGGAACCGCTGCCAAACGGACGCTGCGTCGAACCAGCGCTCAGAGGGCAGAAACCGAATCAGAACGAGCCCCAGAATCGGGTCCGATTCCGCCGATCTCGCATTCGACTCCTGCGATCAGATCCTGTGCGCGCGCTGTTCTGATTCTCGTGCAACGTCGCTGGCAACACGACTTGTGCAGCGCGCACAGCGAACCGACGTGCTGATTCCCGATTCTCGATTCAGGGCTCATTCCCCCCCCACCACACCATCTTCCCCCATCACCACTCCACCCTACCCCACCACCCCCCACCGAGGGGGGGGCACACACTCAGCCCCCCCTCCCCGAGAGGGGGGGCAACGATCCAGTGATTCCCCCGGAACGGGGGAAACACCCATACCCAGGTCTCCAGAACACCAATCCCGCACCAACCCCACCACAACGAAGCGCAACCGAACACCCACCCAAGAGGAACCGACCAACCAGCCAACAACCGAGCAACAAACCAGCAGCACCCGAACACCAAACCCCGAAAACCACGAAACGACCACCCACCAACACGTCAACCACGACCACGACCAGTCCAGCAGACCAACGAACCCCCCACCCGACAAAACACACTCACCACACCCATCGAAACAGCATGCGCCATCCGCCAAACACCACGGCCACCACAACAACCACCCACCCGAACAGACACCACCACGGCACAAACACCGTCCCCGGACCAGCCCATCCTCACCGCGAACCCTGCCTCATCCGAACATCAACGCACGACCATACCCGAGCACCTCCAAACACCACGCAACCGCGGCCCCGCTCACCCCGAATCAGCAATCACACATCACCATAATCCTCAAACCCACATATGCCCCAATCAATCCAAACACCGAAGGAACCACCGCCACAGCCAACAACGAGACGATGCTACCGTAGGCCAATGACGAAACACGCAGACCTCCGGCACCCGCACCGAGACCCAACCGCAAACCCACCCATCCACTACGACCACCTACCCGATAGAACAGCCCTCAGACGCATTCAAACAGCACTGTGGGCCAAAGAAGAGACACGAGGAGCCGCCGTCATGATAGGCTCCGGCCTCACCCGAACCGCACAACGAGCAGCACACGATGCACCACTCCCCCCAACCTGGAGGGATCTCGCCAACGACATGGCGGCACACCTCTACCCGACAGGCAACGCACCGAGAAACCCGCTCACGATCGCCCAAGAATACGCAGTCACCCTCGGACGCCCCGCACTCAACGACCTCATCAGAGCACGAATCAACGACCAAGCCCTCACACCAGGACGACTCCACCACGCACTCATAGCCCTCCCCTGGACAGACATCCTCACCACGAACTGGGACACCCTCCTCGAACGAGCCGTCCGAAACAACCCACAACACCACTACGAACTCGTCCAGACCATCAACGACATACCCCGCACACGCGCACCACGAATCATCAAACTCCACGGCACCCTACCCTCGCACACACCCTTCATCATCACAGAAGAAGACTTCCGCACCTACCCAACAGACTTCGCACCCTTCGTCAACCTCGCGCAACAAATACTCATGGAGAACGTCCTCTGCCTCATCGGCTTTTCAGGGGATGATCCCAACTTCCTCCAATGGACCGGATGGGTACGCGACCACCTCGGAGAACACGCCCCACCCATCTACCTCATCGGAGCACTCGCCCTCACACAACCAACACGACGCAGGCTCGAAGCACGAGGCGTCACCCCAATCGACTTCGCACCAGTCCTCACGCACCTCGACACCGACGACCGACATGCGGAAGCAATCGGGTACTTCCTCAAAGCCCTCACCGAGGCCAGACCCTGGCCGGCACAACGATGGCCAACACAACCACAACACCCAGCCAACAAGAAAGAGCCGCTCCTCGAAAAGTGGAAGAAACTCCGGAGCACGTACCCAGGATGGATCGTCGCGCCACGAATTGTCAGAATCCACGTCAACCTCGAGACACGAGCCAACGAACATACGCTCAATCAAATCCTCAAAACAGCAATAACAGAAGAACAGCACGCCCTCCTCTACGAATTCGCATGGCGACTCGACATCGGACTCCTTCCCTTCCCCCCAGAGATCTTGGAACAACTCGGACAAGCAGCCACCGGGACCTCACTCGACCGCACCAAACGAGACGACCTCACACGCTGGCTCCTTCGAAACGCCCGAGAACAAGACGACCACGAAGCTCTCACGACATGGGAGCGATGGATCGAACAAAACGCCCCCCGTCTCCAACACTACCTCGCATGGGAGCGTTGCCTCCACGCGCGAGACACCCTCAACCTGAAGACAATCGAAGAACACCGCCCCCTGGTCGAGGGCGAAGACCCCATCTGGACCCTCCGCCGAGCAGCACTCCACGCAGAACTCAACAACAAGAAACAAGCGACGAACGAAGCACTCGACGCCCTCCGAGAACTGAGAACGCGGCAAGCACAAGACCAGCACTCAATCTGGATTGCGTCACGGCTCGCCTGGGCACTCTTCTTCTGCCAAGCACTGGCAAGCCCATGGAACGACGACAAACGGCTCGCAGAGGAACTCGGCGAGGCCGCCAAGGAATGGCCATCAGACCTCACAGCCAAACGCTGCGATCCCTGGCAAGAACGAGAGGGAATACGAGAAGAGCTCAGACAAGCCCGGGAACGACAGCAACGAGACAAAGAAACGATCGAGTACCCGTTCGACCCAGGGCAAGCGACACGAACAACACATCACTTTCTAGCGATTCCACAAACCGCACACATCGAAGCGCGTCGACTCTTCGATCGAGTCGGCATTCCCCGAGGAATACTCAACCTCAACATCACGCGCGACGAACTCGAAACAGCCATCACGATCGAAGGCACCACAACGCCAACACAGATGACGCGGCTCATCAGCAGTCGTCCAACCAGAAAGCTCGTCGACGAACAACTCTCGCGCCTCGCAATAGCCCGCCTCCCCAATGAGGTCGTCGGCGAAACGATCAGCAGGCTGCGACCAGCACTCACCGACACCATCCGCCGATACAGACAAACACCCGACGAAAACATGGTAGAGCGCGTTGAATGGATCAACAGAGCAGCCAACATCGCCGAAATCCTGTCACGACTCATCATCAGAACAAACACCACAACAATCCAACAGACGATCAACGAAACGCTCACGACGATCCGCGAAACACCCGAACACTGGACACTCGCACAGAAGCTACACCTCCTCATCCACCGAGGAATCGCAGCGCTCCCACCAGAAGAGCAATCCGCTTTCCTGCTCGCGACAATCGAGCCCCCACTCCCAGGAGAGGACGGCGCCGAACACCCTGATCACAACCTCCCAGAACCGATCGACGCCTTCACCAATCCAAAACCAGACCGATCGGCAGACGAACAACGATGGGCACGACGCATCGAGGGCCTCACACAACTCGTCGCCTCGAGAGGAATCGTCCGCGAACGAGCGATCTACCGGCTCTTCAAACTCAACACCTGGCAACTCCTCACCGAAAAGGAACAACACGCGTTCGCACAGAACCTCTGGCTGGAAACAAGCGAAGAGAAGCTGCCCACGAACACAGGATTGTTCAGCCACGTCTTCCTCTACTTGCCAGAACCAACCCCCGGCCGGGCACGCCGCGCGTTCGAACACGAGGTGATCGAGCTCAACCAGCCACACCAGCCCACGGCACGAGATCTCGTCGCCGTCCTGAACGCGGCGCGCTACATCCCAGAACCGCACCGGTACCTGCTCTCGCGAACACAAGCGCAGACCTGGCTCGCACGCATGCTGGAGAAGGTCACCCAGTTCGCCCATCCCCAGGACGCACATCCCCTCTCCGCCCCAACGGAAGCAGAACGGTTTCTCGCCTGGGGCGGAAGAGCAATCGCAGGAGCGGTGCTCCCCGCCCTCGCTCCCGAAGACCTCACCGACGAGATTATCGGCCAGCTCATGACAGTCGAGGCGCCAGGAATCGTCGAGGCCCTCCCTGGCCTGGTAGCTGTCAAGCCCGAATTGCAGGGTGCAGTTGTTGATCGATTGCGCGATCTCCTCGTGGGCGCCGAAGCAGAATGGGGACACGCGGCTGCCGCAGTCCTTGAATGGTCGCGACTCGACCATGAAGGGAACACCAAGGTGCCGGACGACCTCGTCAGCCTCGTCACCGGTGCGGTGCTCTCGCGACACCGCGGCACGCTCGCGAACACGCTCGCCGCAGCAACCGAGCTCGTCCGCCAAGGACGGTTATCAGGCACAGACCAGGCGCGTCTCGAAAGCGGCTTGACCTATCTCTTCTCCGATCTCGACTACTCTGGAACTCGTGCTGGAGAGTACGACGAAGTCAGCCTGCTTCGCGCGCGCTGCGCCATGCTCGCGCTCGCGCTCAAGCAGGCCGGCCGAGCGGCGCGCATCATCGACGAGTGGCTTGCAACCGCAGCGCACGACCCCCTCCCCGACGTCCGCTCCGCGAGCCGAGAACCTCAATAATCGAAACCAGGTTGGAAAGCCGGTATTTTCGTGCCGCGTGTCTGCACCAGGAAGCGCCCAGCCCCCGATCTACCGCTTCTGAACGTGCTCAATCAGCTCGATAATCGACGCGAACATCTGTGTCAGGGCAGCAACCAGCACTCCGACAAGGCCGATTGGGCCGGGCTTCTCCTTTTCAATGTAATACTCCAAAAGCCCCAGGATCCGCTTCCGAGTGCCTTCCACCAATCGAAGCAACAGCGTCGTTCCTGAAAAGACGTAGAAGACAGCGGAGGTGAAATAGGTAGAGAACGCGAAGAGCCCAATCAGATGCCCCACTGGTACGCCTTTGCCAGAGGCAATGGAACCCATGCGGATATACTCGCCCGCGTACACAAACGGAAAGAACAGGAGGTCCCAAACCGAGGCTACAGTGACGAACGGAATTACCTCAGACCCCACGAGCGTATTCGTCGCATAGACCAACGCAAGAAACGACCCCGACCACAACAAAGTCGTAGCGGCGTAGTCCGCCACAGTCAGCAGTACCGTCCACCACGCACTCGTTCTGGTCGTTCTGGAGAGCACGAACCGCGTCTCCAACAAGGACACGTAGTCGATGACGAGGTTCAACAAGAACGGTACCAAGAAAACAAGCCACGGACTGACACCAAGTCGCGACGAGAGCAACGTGCACGCGTTGATTGACTGTGCGTACGCGCTGCCAGCTCCGATTCCGCTCAGGTCGACCACGTTCAAGCCGACAAAGACAACGCTCATCGCCAACAGCGAACTCACGACGGAGCGTGAGAGGCAATGCCACGACAGGTGCTTCTCCCAGTACATGGCCCGAAACACCGAGGTAATCTGCTTGGGAAGTTCGGAAATCACCTGCTCGAGTTCTATGTCGTCTAAGGTGAGCCACCAGGTCTCGCAGATCGACAGAACACGTTTTAGGTGAAGTGCCCGAGAGGAAACATCTATTGCCAAGAAGAACGGCATAACGCAACCAACGACGAAGTTCCGAATCAAATTGGCGGTTTCCGAAGAAACCATCGCGCCTCCCCGAAAGCACTCAGTAGGCGCCCGCGGCGTCAACGATCTCATTGACAAGCCATGCGTTCCACATGGCCTTCACCCCGGGCGTATCACCGTTGACGAGTTAGGCAGGAGACAGCACACCGAACAATCCGCCTGTACGGTGACATCAACCTCAGTATTCTCGCTCAATTCAGGCGAGCGAGCATCATCGGCCGCGTCCACGACATTAACCACGCCGACGGTGGCTCAGACGGTCGTACGTAGGGCGTGGGGCATTGCGGACGCTGCCTCGCAATCGCGGTGCTGAAAGAACTCATCTCACACAGAGTCTTCACCGACGAGGACATCGACGTGCCCACCGGCGTGCGACCGTCGTGAATCCCGTCTCCACTATCCCGGAACTCGGACGAGGAAATCCAGAACACCCTGGAGCATCAGGCCAACCTGAGCATTGGTGTACTCACCATAGCGGCCATGGGCGGCCTTGTTGCGAAGATCCAGCCAACTCGTGACGCTCTTCTGATCGAGTTTACCGTAGGCGCCTGCTCTTGCTACGTCCGCGTTGAGCTGATCTGCCTTTTTCGGAAGCTGCTTGCCGTCCTTGGTGGTGTGAGTGCTGAGACCTCTCGCGATCGCCAGGTTTCGCAAGTGGTCCTGCAGCACGCCCCCGACCAAGACTGCCGCAGGATCTTTGTAGCCCTCATCGAGCAGGTACTCCGCCATCTCAAGGAAATCAGCGAACACGTCTGCACGAACGAGCGACCGCACGTCGGGAAGGTGACCCAAAGCAATGTCGTGCTGCATCGCACGCGCAATGCCCGCGAACGCCGGCACACTAGAGTTGCCTCTGCTGACGGCGTAGACTCGGTCCTCCTCGAGGTGTGCTTCGAAACTGCTGTAGTGCTGGCCTTCCGTGCCAAAGACCTTCCTCACAGTATGGCCGAGTCGCGTCACCCAACTCGAATACCCGGCCAGCTCGGGGCCCTGAAGCAAATCGCCGGGTCCAAGTGCGCGCACCCGTCGAACCCACTCGTCTCCCTCCTCAACCAGCCGGTCGACCTCTGCGCAAACCACCGCTTCCGGATTCCGTGTCATCAAGTCACCCCTCGGAATTGCCCACCGTCAAGAGGACCCAGTTGTCAAAGGACACATGGGCAAACTGAATGAGCAACGCCCACGACGTAAACGACTCCTCCTCGGTGATGTTCGTGGCGGCACCATGCGAGGATGCGTCTCGCCAATAGCTCAGCAAGAACATGAAGTGGTCCATCTGTCGGCGCCACTGTGCATCGAGTCCCTGGACAACAAGATCGAGGATGCGCCTCCGGCCCCCGCTCGACAGGTACTGCTCCAGGACCCCTGACGCATCGCCCGCCTTCGCGACCGCAATGGCGAGCAAAATGGACTCTGCTGCAGCACCACACATCGCACACGCCGCGAAAAATGCCTGCGCCTGATAGCACTTGATCGCGTCGTTCGCGCGCTGCTTGAATCCCTCACCGAACCTCGCAGCCCATTGCTGGATCCGCTCTCCATGCCGACCCACCTCTGTTGGGATAAAGTCGTACTTGTGTGCGTCAGGCGACTCTCGAATCCACTTCTCGCCGTAGGGCGTCAGGCTGTAGCCAGCGCCCGCGGCGCCCTCAGGGGTGGACTGCAACCCCAGCCCCATGACCCCGGGACGGATGACGCCCCTCCTGCACAGATCCCACGCAGCGGACATGAACGCCGGGGAAAGCCCCCGTTCAAGTTGTCGTGCGCGTTGATAGAGGGCAGGAAGAGACTCGCCGGTCGTAGCACGCAGTTGTGCCATCGCATAGGCGTAGATGATGTTCGGCAGATAGATCCCGTAACCGTACATGGAGAGACCATGATCGCTCGCATAGAGGCTCTCGATGTCACGGTCACGCCGCAATGCGCGAACCAGCCACGAAAACGCATCCTCCACGGACACCGATACCTGCTCGTTCATCTGGTACTCTCCAGGTCGCGGGGCGGTGGGTTTTGTCGCATACGGTTACCCTAGCATGGCTCAGTCTCCAGCCCGTTGAGACATCCCGTCTGGCGCCACCATCTCACGGTGACCTGCACATCCCCTTGACCTCGCCGCCCAGCCACTCAGCACCACGTTTGCAGCCATCCCTACCCCTCCCGGCAACCCGTTCGCAACCAGTGCGAACGGCCACAACACCGACAGCACGGCCGGCACACACTCCCGAAATCCTACCGATATGTGCGCTATGCTGGAGATTAAGCAGATGAATGTGAACTCAAGTCGAGGAGGTGACCATGGATTGGGCGCTAGTCGTGTCCGGGCTCGCCCTGGTGTTGTCGTTTCTCGCGTTCTTCACAACGCGCCGGGAGCAGGTTGCGCGGTTTGACCTAGAGCGCGACCTGTCTTTTGAGGGACGATTGGCAGAGTGGCCATCAGCGTTCGTACTCCACGGCGTCGATGTCGGGGCGGCAAAGCAGCTGGGCGTCTCAGCGGAGCAGATCGCGTATCTCATCCTCAGCATCAATGCAATGGCATCCTATTGTGCTGCTAATGGAGTGGAAATAAGCCACCACCTGGCCCAGAACGAGTACCGCCAACGAATGTTCGCGCAGCCGCACACTCGGCAAGTCTGGGCATTTGCACGTCTCTGTATACCGGCCGAGACCGCCGAACCCATTGATCGCTACTTAACGGACAGATTGACACCGGAGTCCGAAGCTGGCGCAAGCCTATCAGGGGGACATCCACCTCCCAGGAGTTGACGGTCACCCAGTATTCCGCACTGTCCCATGGCTGTACCGTGACTCTGATTGGCCGTAACTCAGATTCCAAGCCCTCCACTTCGTGCCTGGCCTCAAGTTCGATCACAGCAAGCACTTACAGAACACAGTCCGGCGCACGCCACTTGACCAGCGCGCCCTCCCCGACCATCCGGCCACTCCCCACGAAAACGGCGCCGCCACCGCCGCGCTACCACGGCGCAGCGCGACCTCGCGACGCCCCCGAGGATCGACGCCCGCGTCCGGGGGCGCAGCCCTCAGCTGCACCCCCGGGCAGCGCCTCACGCGAGCCTGAATGCGCGACCATACCCGAGCACCTCCTGGCAGAGCGCGATTGCATCCTGCCACTCGTCCAAGGAACCATCGCTGCTCACCTGCATCGCGTCCCCGAGATGATGGGCCGCGATCACCAAGCAGACCTGCACCGCAAGATCGTACGGCTTGTACGCGGTCTTACAGCAGTCGAAATACTCTGTCTCGTTCGGCAGTTCCCTCACCGCCGGCGTTCGGACGCGCAGTAACATAAACGTCTCATGGCTGCAATCTCCGTCACACGTCCGCGCCCTCAGCGTCCGACCGGCGAACCACCAACCACCAAGCGCATCGCGCGTTTTGTCCGACGCCGCCACGCAGACACCCCGTGCCCTGCGCGCAGGCCACGCGATTCCTAGCTGGCGCTGCAGATGCCCACAGTGGCGCCTCCCATTGAAGGCGATCTCCTCAAAGCTGAAGACCGGTCCGCCGGTGCCCAATGGTCCCGCGAGCTCGATGCCACGCTGGTCGAGTGCTGGCAGCGTTCGCGTCACGTCGCGTCGGATGTTCACGAACGTGTTCAGATCGATAACTGGCGCGCGTCGCCAGTAGTGCGTATATCCCATGGCACATCCTCCACGGCCCGCGGGCCGCACTTGCCAGGCCCGCGGGCACAGGAGGCGCGCCACGACACAGCTGCACCACCCACGCCAACACACCACCCCGGCCAACGCATGGAGGCCCGCCCGGACCCCGGAACGGGGGAAGACACCATGCACGGGGTTCGCGAATGAGCGAACCCCTCAGGTGGCTTCAACGGGCGGCGGTTGCCCTCGCAAGTGCGTCGGGCGGATAAACACACAGGGAAGCGCACATCTTACGATCATCCTAGGCTGGCGGGATCCTCACGTGTCCTGTGTTAGTTACTCGCTCTCTATCGGGCTTCATTGGGAGTTGTTGTCGTGCAGGGACACGCCCAGTGTCTGCCGGTTGACTTTACTCGTTCTGGACCATACATTATCTACCAAAGGACCAAGCAACGGCAGTTCGCAAGGAGGAGAATCCTCAGGCGGCGATTAGTGATTTCTTGACGTATAGAAAGGAGATTCAGGAAATGTTGGATGAGAAGATCGAGACCGCAGTCCATCCGTCACACATTAGCATTCTGGAGCCGGGCCGGCTCGTCATGGACCCCGCGATGCTCAGGTTGTTGCCCAAGGAGAAGATCCGGAACATCGCGGTGATCGCGCTTCAAGCGAACGTGAAGGCGCAGCAGGAGATCATTGAAGAGCTGAAGGAGATCAAGTTCTGACGTCTCGCCAGAGCCGTCCGGGAACGTGCGAGCCATGGGTGGAGAGGTGGACGCTCTCTTCGTGGGGTATGAGAGCCAGGAAAACCTCGGTCTCCGGTACATCATGGCGTATCTCGAGCGCCAGGGATTCTCCTCTCGTTTGGTTGCATTTCGAGATCAAGAACCGGAGCGCGTGGTCGCAGCCGCTCGAGAGTTTTCACCGAAACTGATCGGTTTCTCGATCCTCTTCCAGTACACGCTCGCCGAGTTCCGTACCGTCATGCAGCTATTACGCGGAGCCGGGATTGCTGCCCATTTCACCGCTGGCGGTCACTTCCCTACGTTGCGTCCGGAGCAGGTCCTTTCCGAGCTTCCTGAACTCGACACCGTCGTTCGCTTCGAAGGAGAACTCACGACCAAGGAGCTCCTGGAGCATCTTCGAAACCCGGAGCAATGGTGCAGAATCCTCGGACTTGCATTCCGCAACCCTGACCGAGTGGTTGTGAATGCGCCTCGCGCGCTCGTCTCTCGGCTCGATGACCTGCCGTGGCCGGTGCGGGACCACAACCCCACCGTGGTACGCGGGATCCGTGTCGCAACCATGCTCGCGAGTCGGGGCTGCCATTTCGACTGCTCGTTTTGCAGCATCCGGCAGTTCTATGGGGGCGCCCCTGGTCCCCTGCGGCGAGCGCGCAGTCCGAACGATGTCGTCGCCGAGATGCACCATCTCTACGAGCAGTCAGGGGTACGCGTCTTTGTCTTCCACGACGACGATTTTGCAGTCAAGACGCAGCGACAGCGCAAGTGGATTGAGTCCTTTCTCCGCAACCTCGATCAAGCGGGATTGAGTGACAGGATCGTGTGGAAGATCTCGTGTCGCGCTGATGACGTCGATCACGACATACTTGCTCGGTGTCGGGATAGAGGGCTTGTGAGTGTCTATGTAGGCATCGAGTCGGGACACCCTGCAGGTCTGGCGACGCTGAACAAACGCTGCACGGTAGAGCAGAACATGGCGGCACTCCTGACCCTCAAAGACCTTGGTCTGGCCTATGACATGGGATTCATGCTGATCGATCCTGACACAACGGTCGAGGGTTTCCGCGCCAACCTCCGTTTTCTGCGAGAGGTCGCCGATCTCGGCGGCGTTCCGATCTCGTTCGCCAAGGCGATGCCGCTCGCGGGCACCGCCCTCGAACGACGGCTCTTGGAGGCGCATCGACTCACGGGGACAGCGACACGTCCCGACTACGACCTCCTGGATCCCCGAATGGACGCACTGGCGCTCTTTGTGACGCTCCATTACAGCTTCCGGAACTCGGACCCTCGGGGGTTGGTGGAACGGCTGCGAGCGGCATGGTTTGACCACACCCTCGCGCAGACATTCGAATCTGGAGATTGGATCGTCGCCTACCAGCACGCACTCGCGGACATCACTGATCGAGCGGATCTCGTCGCCCTGGACACGCTGGACCGATTGACCGCTTTCGTTGCGGATCTTCCGCCAACGATGGAGGCCGTCGCTTCCAATTGGGAGCACCTGAACACGATCGTTGGACGCGAACACGACGAAGAACGTGCAATCGCGGCCGATCTCGCACGAGTGCTCCACACCTTCAGTTCGGGCCTGTGCGACACGTTCTCCCTCCAGGATGCGGCGATGCCGGAACACGACTACGTGTACACATAGGAGGAACGCACGCACGCTTAATAGAGGCCGGGCGATAACTCGGGACGAACAGCCGCGACACCATAACCTCGCCGCCCCGACCGCAGAGCGAGAAAAACCGAAAAACGAGGTCCGGAAGGCGATTGGCACTCATCTGTCACGCCTTGGGCGGCTTCGCCCAATTGTCCTGATCGAGGAACTGCTGCTCAAGCTCTCGCCGCGCTCTCTGCAGGCTGGCGAGCTCTTCTGAGCCTTTCTGCGAGCGGCGGAACAGACGACGGATCAGGTTCATCCACACGACCATCATCATGGCGAGCAGCCCGAACGCAATCACGTTCTGGACGGACACGATTACGAGCGTACCAAAGAACGATAAGTCGCCTTCACAATAGGGGCGCAGTCTTCGCGAGTGTTTGCCTTACGCGGCGCCCGGTCGCGCGACTGGAACCGGGTTGCGGTGCCCTGCCTCGACGAACGCTCTACTGAGCTGCTCCACGAGTGCTGCGGCTGCTCGTGGTCAAAGTCGTCGGTGAGCGTCAGCGAGCTGCTGCCGTCATGGCGGCACACCGGCTTTTCGGTACACACAGCCAACGTACCTGCTGAGCGGGGCACCTAGCCCCCGGCGGTGAGGTCCTCGTCCCGATCCAGCGGCCCGAAGTAGAGGAATTCGCTCAGCTGCTCGAAGACCGTGCGCTCCGCCACGGCATCGGATGGGCGTGCGATTCCGAGCGCCTTGAGCAGGTCGTAGCGATAGAGGTCAAAGGCGGCGCGAATGGTCTCGCCATAGGCGACGGCTGCTTCGACCGCGCCCCGGTACGCCACCCGCGAGAGCACAAGGCTCGCGGCCGGAAGCAGAAGCCACCATCCGTCGGTCGCGAGCATGCTGGCGGTGATGATGGCGATGAGCAGGAAGGCCGCGGTGAGCTTGGAGCTGACGTCCAGCTGCAGCCGCTGCGACCCGAGGACCTCGACCATGCGGTCCGAGAGCACGAAGTACAGCCGTGGCCACGCGAGTACCGTATCAAGTCCATAGCGCTCGCCGGCGCTGTCCTCTGCCGCCCGCAGCGCATTGCCGAGCGCCGTCGGCAGCAGCCGGTCGTCCCTCTCGGGGAGCCGCTCGCGCAGCTCGCGAGCTGCGCCCGCGATCCGGGCGAGGTCTTCCCGTGAGAGCTCCGCTGGCCCCTTCGGGGTCGCCACCACGCTTCGGATGGCGTCCCGCTTCACCCTCGCTCGGCGGACGCCCCACCGCGAGAGGCGCAACCCAATCGCTCCGCTGCCCCAGTACCCCTCCAGCAGGCGCACGAGCTTGATTTCGAGCGGCTGCACGAGCAGGCCGAGTATGACGAGCGCCACTGCTCCGGCGCCGAGCGTGACCGCGCCCGGCTCCTTCCAGACCTCGAGAAAACGCGCCGTCGACGGCGCACCCTCGACGGCCCCGGCCAGCACCAGGGCGCCGCACACCGCCACCACCGCCAGCGAGGGCAGGTACGACGCGACCTTGTTTCCGGTCAGGTCTTCGATCTTCACAGCGTCTGCTCCCGCTGCATCTCCTTTTTGCACTGCGGGCACAACACGTCACCCGCGGGTTTCGCCGCGAGGAACAGCACCTGGTTGCACGTCTTCTCTCGACAGCGGTAGACGAGGAACCGCGGCTTGCTCGTTCCCGGGAGCCCGACACCGGTGGCGCCAGTCCCCGCGTCGGCGAGCGTCGCCTCGGCGATCTCCAAGATTGCCGTCCTCTTGACGTAACCCGGCCCCGCATCGCCGATCAGCACCCGCACCCGATCCCGTTGGGGCTGCTGCTCGAAAAACCCGCGCAGCACGGTAAGGCTGTCTGCGGCGTCCCAGCTTTTGTCGATCCCGATCCAGTCCTTGACCTTCTCTCTCCCCCGGCTGATCACGATGCTTCCCACGTCGAACGCCATGACCGCACCTCCGCAGCGACGACAGTGTGTTTCGCCTGACTCAGCGTTGGTTCCGCTCCCTGAAGATAGCACAGGGTCGCGAACCCAGATGCGGCTCCGTTGCGCCAGCAATAACGGCCTATCGCGAGTTCGGACAGGGTTTTGTTTCCCCGCCTTCCTTGATTTCCGACATCGGCGATCAGCACGGTGAATGGCGCACGTGATCGCTAGGAGCCATCCCGTGCACGGATGGGGGTCTGAGGGATGGCTTCTTGGGGCGGTTGGAGCAAGGCCTCTGACCCGACGGCACCGCCGGCGCTGCGGTCGCGTCGGGATGCCGGTCTCGCACGCCGCACCGCCTTGGAGTGTGCCTCCGGCGGTGCCGAGTTCGGCGGTAAACGAGTTAGTGTTTGCGGTCCTTCGGCGGGAAGGGATCGTTGCCGTAGCTGTCCCGGTCGCGGATGCGCCCGTCCCGCCCGTGAATCACAACTTCCGATTGCTGGTTGACCGCAATCTCGCGCGCGGCGTCGATCGCTTCTGCTTGGGTGGAGTGGGTGCTCGTCACCCGCCTGTTGCCTTCGCCCCGGACGGCCCAACCCTCGTCGTGGGGCACAACGTGCTGGTTCTTTCTGCCCATGGTGTTCCTCCGGACTACCGCAGGCTGCCGCCGAGACAGTAAGCGCACCGGTCGTCGCCTGCGGCGATCGCTTCCTGGAGCGAAGTGTACGCGCGAGCGTGACCGGCCCTGATGATCTCGTCGATCTGGCACTGCAGCGTTTCGTTGTCGAGGTCGTGAACCTCTTTCTTGGTGGTATTCCCGCAGTAGCGGGCGTTGTTGAGCGGAAACCCCGGTCGTCTCATCGACTTCTTCTCCGTACGAGCCCTGGCGTATTCGGTCGTCGGCGTGGGCTGCGATCCCGCCGGCCGGCGGATCTCGGCCCTACCCAGAGTACCTTAATAGGCGGGCCTCTGGGGAAGGGCGTGGCTGCGGATGCGCCCAGAGAAAGGGGACCGTCCGACAGCGCCCCTGAGACACCGACCGCCACACCGAGGCGGCAGTTTCGCGTTTAGCCCTCCATCCCGCTCAGGAGTTGCCGCTTCTCTCGGCGGCGCGAGGCGCCTGAGGTGAAGACGAACTCGCTACGGCTCGGGCTCGCCGCGATGATCCGCTTCAGCGTGGAGCGCAGTGTGGCGGGATCGTCGTCGAACCCGCCGTGGGAGGTGGCCCTTGCCGCCCGCTGTGAGTTCTCGCCAAGGTCGTTGGGCGACAGGACCCAGTCACATTCAGGACGCCCGAGAACCTTGGTCATATCGGCGTCGGACCCAACGAACTTGGCCATCCCCAGGACCGGCTCGCCGTCGCGAACCCGGGGGATCCGTGCGCGGCGCTCGAGCGCGTTGGAGACCAGGTAGAGCAGTGACTTGTGGTACACGTTCGCGCAGTTGTCGTCCTGCTCGGCCGCGTCGGTCAGAGTGTAGAGCGCGAATCGGTGGATCGCGCCCGAGTCGATTCCCGGCAGGTACAGCCTGCGGAAGAGGTCCAGGGTGCATGCTGGTGCCCAGAGGTTGCAGCTCGCCACGTCCAGGCCGAGACCCTTGCGGCCGTCAAGCTCTCCGTCCTTGATCATGTCGCGCTCGGTCAGCAGCCGCACGAGCGGCCCGAGCAGAATACTGCCGGCGCTGTGGCCCACGACGTGAATCTCGAGGTTCTCGAACGTGTTGGCGAGCGTCGCAAGCTCCGCCGCCACGAGGTCGAGCGCTCCGCCGTCACCGATCGCCAGCCGGGCGTTCTCTTTCATTTCGTCCCACTGCAGCTTGCCCGTGAGCGCTCGAGCCAGGGGCTCAAGCGCATCGTCGAGGCGGTCGAGAAGGAAGTCTTTTGTGTATTCGATGAAGCCCTCCGGCCGCCGCCGCCGCACCGCATCCCGGAGGATGTTTTTCAGCGTCGTCCAATAGTCGGTCTTCCACACCAAGGCGACGGGGTAGACCTCGTTGGCGAGCATCGGCGGGCGGTACTCCATCAGCCGGGCGATCGCAGCGTCTTCGGCGACGAGGCCGCCGTGCGCGTACAACAGCACGCGGCGTGTCGTCCACCCGTCGGTGGTGCCGGGTATCTGCTGCCGGAAGACGCGCTCGACGTCGGATTGTGAGGTGCCGTACTGCCCTTTGCTGCGGAGGCGGCCATCGTTGCCGATGCTCACCACGTGCGGCAGGACGTCACACGCGGCATAGGCCTCCGATTCGCCCGCTGGCGCCGACAATGCGATCGCGCTCGACACGGCAGTTCGGATCTTCACCGGCGCGCCCAGTCGCGCCACCCAAACGTCCATCGCGTTCTCCAGCCAGTCGTCGTACGTCACCTTCGCGAAACCGCCGCGTCCCCACTCCTCTCCCCAGGAGTTCTGGATCCAGAAGCCGTCGGCGTCGTACGCCACCACGGCGAACGCATGCCCGCCGCGTTCGTCCGTCGAAGGGATGATCAGGCCCGCTGCGTCAGGCTGGTCCCACCCGGCGTGCACCACGGCCGTCGCGAAGAGGATCTTGGTTTCGGCAAGCGCCGCATGCATCGCTACTAGATCCTTGGGGTTGACGCGGAAGTACGCCCCCAGCGGGCGAAGCACGCCGTCCGCTGCACGCTCGGGGGTCAGCTCCCACTTGCTGTCGCCTGGTGCGTAGGGAGCCACGGCGTCCGAGCAGATGCCGTGCTTGTGCCATCCCTTCATCGCGCCGCGAGCGCTCGAGCCGTCGTAGTCCTCCCCCTCCCACTCGTCGTACCGCCGTGCCATCTCGTAGAGCATGCGCGGACTGACGGCGTCGCAGTCCTGCTCCACCCGTCGCCGGCGCAGCAGGGAGTGCACCACCGTGGCGAGCCCGAACCCGGTGCACGCGCCTTCCGATCCCTGGTCGAGGATCGGCACGCCCAGCGTGACATGGTCCTTGAGGTCGATCCGCGTCGGGACTTCGATCAACGTCGGAATGAACAACAGGTCTCGGAAATCCGCGGGGTCGGGAAGGGCATCCAGCCGGGGACGGGGGCGCTTCTTCGTTGCGTGCATCGCCACCTCCTATGAGGGACGCGGCGGGTCTTGCGCGTTCCCGCCGCAGGTACCCTCCGTGACGCCAATGCCTGATCGCCGGCATCACGCTGCAACACTGTGGCCTGAACCCTGCTGTGTTCATTCTCGCACCGGTCACTCCGGGTACAAACACCGTCCCTTCGAAACCACCCAGGAAGGGAACCAGTTGGAGTTCGGGGGGTCGAAAGATGCGTGGCGGGTCGCAGATGCACCTGGAACTGCACAGGCAAGGGTATCTGGATGGTCGGCTGCGGCCCGGGCAGTTGCCGCCGGCGCACGCTTCGCGTTTCTGGCAGGCCCAAGAAGCTCTTCCCTCGGCCAACGAGAGATCGGAAACGAGCTGCGTCGGTGCAGTAAACTGATCTAGATGGCGGAGGTCAGTTGATGATTGCGAGAGAGGTTCTCTGGCCGTCCGACGAGGAGATCATTGTGCGGGTCGCCTTCCTGTACGTAGGCCAGGGCGAGAGCACCATCGTCCTCGCGGCCGACACTGGCAGCTATCAAACCATGCTCGTGGACATCAACTGCGACGCGACGCGCCACGGCATCGACGTCCCGCGCCTGATGCACGACCTGTTGGCAGGCGGTTCGCTGAGCGTGTTCGTCAACACCCACCCGCACAACGACCACCTGTGCGGCGTTGCGCGCCTATCGGAAGCGGTGCAGGTAGACGCGGTCTGGCACTCCGGCCACACGCCCGGCAGGAAGCACGAGGACGCGTACCGTGCGTTGCAGGACCTGATCGGGACCGTCACGCGGCAGGGAGGAACCCCGGAGGCACTCCGTGGCAGCCGGACGCCCCGTGCAATCGGCGAGGCGACCTGCTACACGCTCGCCCCCGCAGCGTACGTGACTGATGACATCGCCGGCGAGGATCCCGAGCGGAGGTATCGGCGTATCCATGAGCACTGCGTCGTCCTGAAGATCGGGCACGAGCCAACCTGGATAATGCTGACGGGCGACGCTGACCGGGACGCATGGGAACACCACATCGCCAACTATCACCAGAATCACCTCAGAGCCGCAATCCTCTCCGCGCCGCATCATGGGTCCCGGACCTTCTTCCAGCACGACGAGGCGGACGAGCCGTACCTTGCAGCGCTGGAGACCATCGCACCCACGTACGTCGTGGTCTCGGCACCACACAGGGGCGACAGCCCGCATGGCCACCCACACGACGATGCGCTCGAAAGATACGCCGACCAGGTCGGCCCTGAGAACATCCTCCACACGGGCGAGCACCGGTACACGTTCATCGCCGACATCTACCGCGACGGCACCTACGCGATCACCGACGACAAAGGACGACTTGCCGACCACTATGGGCTCAACGGTAACAGTGGTATGGGACGAACAGGCCCCTTGATCATCACCACGCGCATCGACGACCGCCCCATGGGATCATAAGGTGGGCCGCTCCTGGATTACGCTCTACCCAGGCTGGTACGTCCAGGAACGGCAGAGGCTCGCACGCGCGTACCCAACATTCCAAGCAGACGAACGAGCTCTCCAAGACGGAACACTCGCGCTCTACGGCGAACTCCGCATCCGCCCGCCCGGCGGCAGAAAGCGCGTCCCCGTCGTCTTGTGCTATCCCGCAGCGACACCGTACGAGAAGCCGATCGTCACCCCCCTCACCCAGCCAGCAACGTTCACCGATGTCGGCCAGGTCGGGATGAGGCCGCCGCCGCGGTTCTTCGACCGGCGTCACCAGATGGCGGACGGCGCACTCTGCCTGTTCCAACGAGAGACCCGTAACCCGGGTGGTGACATCATCGATGGCGTCACCAGCCTTCAACGGGCCGAACGGTGGTTACTCGGGCTGGAGACCGGCCACTTCCCGCGAGACGCGCCCGACAGCGAACTCGAACAGCACTTCTGCCCTGGTGGCGACGTCCTCCTCAGCAGAACGTTTTATCGCGACGATCTGGGCGAGCAGGGCCGCTTCTACATGGTGCCCGACTTCTACCGCGAGTACGACTCCGCGCGACCAGAGCTCAGCGCGTTCATCATGACGAGCCTCACCGTGGAAGGACCGGTCATCCAACCCATCGACGCTCGTACAGACGTCGCGCTCCTCTACCCCTGGATCCAGGAGCAATTCTGGGACCCGGTCGCCCTCGCATGCACCGACTATTCTGGCGAACGACCGCCGTGCGCGCACGGCCATTGGTGGCAGCTCACTAAAGAGCCACAGCCATTCCACAACGGCACTGGCGTTCTCAATCTTCTCGCGAGCGCCAAGGACGATCCGTGGCCTTCACTCGCAAAGGCACTCGGCGCTGATCTCACGACCCAGGAGCGCCTTTTCTTGGCCTTCCGCTATCCCGACAGGAGCGCCGAACCAGCATGGCTGGTCGTGTGCCTCGTTCAGCACGAACGACCAGACAGGGACCACCTCGTCGTCCAGCGCGATGCCGAGAAACGCCGTAGATTCGAAGATGCCCAGGCGTTCTGTCTCCGCACACACAACCTCCGGCCAGCGACACTCCAGCTGCGCAACACCGGCGTCGTCCCCACCCGGCTTGCAGACAAGACGGTCGCGCTCATTGGGCTCGGAGCACTTGGTAGCAAGGTGGCCGAGCTCCTCGGCCAGGCCGGTGTCGGCGCCTTCCGGCTCTGTGACCTTGACCGGATAGCCACGGGCAACGTCGCTCGCCACATTGGCGGCCTCACCAGCTTCGGGCGCCCCAAGGTCGCGGTTGTTGAGCAGCGGCTCCGTGCCGTGAACCCAACGGTACGCGTGCAGCCGGTGTTCGGCTCGATCGTGAGCTCGCTCGACAACGCTGCCTCCTTCATGAGCGGGGCGGATATCACGATTGTGACAACTGCTGACGAGAGCGTTGAGACCGCCATCAACCAGATCGCACTCCTCCAGAACCAGCCTGTGCTCTATGGACGCGCGCTCCGTCGCGGCGCGCTCGGGAGGGTCTTTCTCGTCCGTCCCGGCCGGGATGCGTGCAAGGCATGCCTCGCGTCCTACGCAGCCGCACCCTCAGATCAACAATCCCCAGGCTGGATTCCGATCAGGGAGGAGCTCGACGATATCCTCGTGCATGAGTGCGGACGGCCGGTCATCCCCGCGAGCGCCGTCGATCTCGCAGCACTCGCCGCGCTCATCGCCCGGATCGCGCTGGACCAGCTCGCTGGTGACGACGAGAACTGGAACCATTGGCTCTGGTCCCGTGACCCTGCTCCCGAAGTTCACCCAGGGCTTGCGGGCCCGTTCTCCACTGCGCGAACGACCAACCTGCCGCATCCCGCGTGCATCGCCTGTCAGGAACCCGAAATCACCACGGTCCGACTCACGCCAACTGCCCATGAACAGATCGTCCGACTCGCGGAAGGCTCGCCCGACGCAGAAACGTGCGGCATCCTCCTCGGCCACCACACCAGCAATCGCGAGGCGGTCGTGCTGCGCGCGACGCCGCCAGGGCCGCGTGCACAGCGCTCGGCAACTGGCTGCAGTCGGGACGTGGCGTACGTACAGGCCGAGCTCGAGCAGGCCGCCGCCGAGCTCGGCGATCAGTGCCAGTACGTCGGTGAGTGGCACTCGCATCTCGAGTCACATCCCGAGCCGAGCGTAACGGATATCGACGCGCTCGTCGGGATTGCGCAGGCGCCCCTGTACCTGACCCGGTGTCCTGTCATGCTGATTGCGGGTCTCGACCCGGCTGACGCAACGGTTCACACGATCGGCGCATGGGCGTTCCCCCTCTCCGGGCGGATGCACGCGATCAAATGCACTGTCACGCCGTGAAGGTGTCTCCTCAGCGACCAGGGACAGCGAGCCTGGGGTGGGTCACCGTCCGTAATACCGTCGCGCATACGATCCCCGAAATACAAACACCTTTCGTTCGTCGCATGTGTGGCAGTAGTACGCAATCCCGTACACGTCGTTGCCGAGCTCTCCCCAGTCGATGATCTCGATGCTCGGGTGACAGCCGCACTCGCAATGGGCGCTGACGAACTCCTCGCCCATCCGTGCATAGTTGCGGTTGCGTTCCCGGCAACGCTCAGCCTCTTCGAGATCCTCGTCATCGACCAAGTGCCCGACCGCATGGCCGAAGGCGGACAGCGCGATCCCCAAGAGAGGGCCGCCGAACACCGTCCCAATAGCGCCACCGAACGCTGACGCCGTGAACCGGCCGCACTCGGCAGGCAATCCCCCTTTGTACTGCCCCGATCGCCGAGCCCACTCGTCGATTCCCATCCCGACGGCGAACGAGGAAAAGTCGCCGAACACCCCGAAGTCAGCCACCAACAACCTCCCAGCGCGGCCCGTCAAACAGGGAATCCGAGCAAGGAACATCGCAACCACTGTCTCACGAACGACGATATACTGTGCATTGCCGGAGCCACCACCTCGCTGCGAGTACGGCCCCCTTCGCAGTACAGCCGGCGAAGCTCGCAGACCATAGGCTGCTGTCGAGGGTGGTGCCATCCCGTTCCTCTAAGCCCTCGACGCGACGACGACCCAGACAAGACGTGCTGACCAGAGCCAAAGCAACAGGCACCCGGTCAGAGGAGACCAGGAATCGTAAGAGAGAATCAGCCGGACTCATCCACCTCGCGAACACAACGGAAGCCGAGAAGTGTTGTCAATCCCCAAGCCTCGGCCCTGAATCGAAACGCGCACCACCGAACACCTCCGTGGTTCGTGACACCGCCGCGTGCGGATATCCCGCCGGTCATGCTCACAACGCTGACTTCCTCGCCGAATCCCTGCTCCTTCCAGGAAGAGCGCGTCCATTCCGGGAGGCCTGCTGTGGTTTCTCGAATACCGAAAGGCGATGGGCTGAGATTGCTGGCCCAGACGAGGTCCTCCTTCCACAGACAACCCCACGGCCAAGTCCTCCCGAAGAGCCCGCGCGCGGCTTTTTCCCACTCACCTTCAGAAGGCAACCGGTAGCGTCCACTAGCCCCGGCACCTCCGTGTTTTCGACTTAGCCAACGACAGTAGGCCGCTGCCTCGAACCAGCTAACTCCTCCGACAGAATGGTCAATATGGGATCTCTTTTCCCAACAGGGTGGCTCGCTACGCCCAAAGAGGGCCGCGCGTGCCTCATCCCGGAATGGCGTCCAACACTCGTCGCCAAGATCGTCAGCGTACCCGGAACCAACAAACTCCTCGAACTGCCCATTCGACACAGGGCGCTCAGCTATCAAGAAAGCCCTCGTCTCCTCCGCTCGGACCGGCAACTCGGACCAAGACCGCGTTCCTCCAGCAACAAAACGACCCGGTGGCACAAGAAACCACCGCTCGCCGTCACCCGTGGTTGCCACCACCAGATGATCGATGGACTCCACCGTCCATCCGCGTACTGGCTCCTGCTCCCGCATCCGCTGTTCCATCTCCTTCAGCTCGTCGTCGCCGGGCTGCAATGCCTCGATCTGTGCGATTTCGTCGGGCTCGCTCAAGATAACAAACGTGTCTGGCCTGCCCTCTAACTTTGCTTTGGACAACCTGAGTCGTTCACCCTCCGCAGCGCGCCCCGCCGTCTCCTCGGCCCACGCGATCAACCCTTTGTCGTGGGCCACCATCTCGTCCCGCAAGCGCAGGAGCATCGCCGACACACATTGATCGAGCGCGGCGTGTTTGCAGACGCGCCCCTCCAAGATTGCTACAGGAATCAACTTCAGGAGGCTCGCCCTGATCTCGGCCTGTATGGGGCTCTCCGTCTGCCCGAGTAGGCGAGCGACGAATTCGACGTATCGCAGGCTATGGACGCGGTGCTCGATGGCCTCGACACCCGGCGACGGCGACGCCGGGGCCCTCGTAGGCCGTGGACGGATAACCTCGCCGAAGATCCTGGCCACGCACTGCAACGCGGCCACGCCCCTGTCACCGATTCCACTTCCTCCTATCTCCCGACCGAGCTCATCAACCGTCCCCAGGGCGGCGAGATACTCCTGCAACAGCTGGTGGTGGAACAGAAAAGTCTTCTGCTTCCGGAGGAACGTCTCGCGGGCAATGTATACGAGGTCAGCGTGCTCTCGGCTGTAGTCGAATACCTTGTCCACCGCCTGAGACGACCAGTCCGCGTCCACGGCCAGCTGCCTGGCCAGGTCGCGGGCGACATCGAAGGCCTCCTTGTCAATGCGTTGCTCAGTAGCCGCACCACGGGGCCGGTATCGTAAGCTGGTGAGCCCGAGCACGCCGAGTGCGAGGCGTTGCTCGCGGGTGAGACCTTCAGGCCTTTCTTTGACGTCTCTTCCCGTGAGTTTCGCCTCGGCCCAGGCGAAAAGGAACGCGAGATAGCTGTCGAGTAGCTCGGTGACACCCCCTAGAGGAGGCAGTGGATCTTTCCTACAATCCAGAACCCTGACGATGTGCAGCATGAACGGGTTCCTCGGATCGTCATCGCCCAGGCAGGCCTCCAGGTGGTTTTGGTGTTCCTTGGGTACGTTCTGGGAGAAGTCCTCCTCGGACGGAGCGCCCAGGCGGAGCACATGCGTCCAACCGTGGTCGGCGATCGCGTGCGCCTCTTGACGACACGAGGCCACCACTTTGATGGGTTTCGTCGCTGGTGGAAGGCCCCTGACCAGCATTCCAGCGCCGTCAGGGAGCTGGTCAAGGCCGTCTACAAAGGCGACGGCGTGACCATCGTTCATCATCGATTCAACGTCCTCACGACGGATCTCGTCACCTGAGAGCTGCTTCAGGTCACGGACTCCGAGGGTTAGAAGTTCCGACCAGTTGACAGGCGATTCCGAACGACCCTTCTCAAACACCCGCACCGGTAGCAGTGGAAGGGCGCCTCCTCCGCGGCATGCCAACTTATGCGCGAGCCTGTACATGAAGGTGGTCTTGCCAAAACCAGCCTTCGCCTCCACCAGTACCACCAGTCGTTCCCGCGTGTGAGCGATCGCCTGCACAACTCCCTCGAAATCAACTTCCGCAAAACTGGCCGCCTCAGCAGTCTGGCCAGGCGGCACTGTTGCGTAGGTGAGCGTGTGTGGTACGTACGAGAAGAGTCTAGGGATCTCCTCGGAGCGAAGGTCTTTGCTCGGCAAGAGATCGACGATGTCCGCATCCCGCAACGGCAAGCACAGCTGGCGCCGGAACCGGAAAGAACAAGCTTCGCGGACAAATTGTCGCTTCTGAGCCATGAATTGCTGAAGGGCCACCTCCTTGGTCTCGGAGGTGCTTTTGGGGGGGCTTTGCTCCCTGTAGAAGGGGCTATCGATGGGGACTTCAGCATCCATTGGTTGAGACAAGAGGCGAGGTACTCTACCTTCAGCGGACTCAAAACCGGCTAAGGGCTCCGGTTGCTCTAGGACTCGGAATCCCTCCGCCAGGCTCTCGAGACGAGCAATCTCCCTTTCAAACCTGAACCCGAGTGAAAGACACCCCTCCTGCTTGCCGGAAGTTCTCTGGCGGCCTAGTACCAGCACACCTGGGAACCGTAGGTCCAGAATGTGCGCACTCTGCAGTCTGTTGAGCCCTGTTTTGATGCGCTTCAGGGTATCGTCCGTCTCGTTCCACTCGTCCAAAACCTGTCCCAGCGTCTTCAATCTCCATCTGTCGACTAGCGTATGATCCAGGCAGAGTCTCTTTATTCTGGTACGAAAGCTGGGCGTTTTACGACGGGGGTTTATCCGGGTCAGGAGAATAGGGTCGAGCGATGTCTGGGAAGTCAGATGCTCCGGCTTGATCCAGATGCGGCGGCGGCGAGGGCAATAACCGCATTTCGCGCCTGTCGCCAGGAGAGTCCTTGAGGGAAAATCGAGCTCGCAGAGCTTCCTGATGCCATCGGAGAGTTCTGCCACCGGCTCGGGCCGGTCGATCAGATTGTCTGCCAAAACCCAGGTGACCCAGAGAGCTGCCTTGAACCAATCCTGAGAAAACTCACTCATTGGCCGAAACGTTTATAAACCACCCTTGGATCGCGACTGAACCACTGTGCGGGCTCCGGGTTTCACGGCGCCCGGAGCGTGTGGAAGCTGAAACGTGCGATTCATCGGCGAGTTGTTCACGCAACCAATGATCCTCGCTATCGATACTCTATCAACTTCCCTAATCTTGAGGGATCGGTTCTCGATCGCGTCAGGCTGCATTCTATCCAGTATCGCGTTACGCTGGACTCCATCGAAGAACCCAGAATCCCCGAGCGTCATAATCTGCATCTGATCACACTGCCTGAGGGCGGCGTACGACTGATCGTCGAGTACGGGCCTGCTAATCCCCTGTGGCACATGCTGGGGCACGAAGAGGCATTTTGGATCAGAATGGGCAGAATGATCTACTGTGGACTCCCTGAGGTCGTGGAAGACGTCAGCAGAGGCCTGTCCAAGGGACTCCTGGAGGCACCAAATCGTCTCAACGGTTTGTTCGAGCCCGAAGGTCCATGGCGGTGGGACGGCCCCGAATGGCGCGGAGCTAGGAATCGCCGATCGTATTGGTATCGGGCAAGCACAACCCTCAATCCAGAACAGCTCCGACCACAGTCGTTTGAGGACCTGCTCCTGTCTTACGTCAACACTGACTCCTATCCCCAACCAATCAGAGATGTTGACGTCTACCTCACCTACAGAGACGACACCTGAGTCCACCTTTTCCGCGAAAACCAAGAACTTCGTCGTTTTCGTGCGAAGTTCGCCGAACTTCGCTGGTCGTCCTCGCTGACTTCTGCCCCCATGTAACGCACGCTTGAGAGAGGTGGAATTGACCGCGGCCCGCAGCAGGTCGATTCGACGGGTCGACATCCAGAAGAGAACGCACCATGACTCCACGATTCATCAAGCGTTACAAGTTCTGCGGAGAAGGAATCCCGTGTGCCCTGCGTCGCAGTTTCTCCACCTTGCCGATCGTTACCCGGATAGACATGCCTAGCTTGCCCGGTTCTGCCGAGTTGTACCGACACGACTTTTGTCTGGCTTTCGGCGGGACTGCTCGCGAACGCAACTACCGGTGTGATTCGGCTCCGCACGCCCTGTTCGTGGCGGTCAGAGAGGACGCTGTGTCATGACTCGCGATGCGCAGCCTTTCGGTGCCCTACTTGTGTCGCTGGTGCTGGGCTGCGGCGTCGCCCCGTCCAGACACCCAGGCCCGATCATCAATCCCCCACTCCACGTCCTCGTGCTAGCCGACGTCTCTCGTTCGATTGAAGGGCGCGTGCCACGCCCGACGCCGAGCGAGCTCGAGCCCCTGCTCGACTACGCCGAGGCGCATGGTGGCGTTGTGGCCTTCTGCGTTATTGGCTGTCACGTCCGACCGTCGGTGCGTGCAGTCTTTCGCAGGCCCCGGGCAGGTGCCGAACAACCTCGGGTCAATATCTTCCTGCGCAAGCCGAACAACCCCGGCGATTTCGAAGCGCGCCGCCAGGAATATCGTGTTCGATCGCTAGAGGAGCGTGAGCGGTTCCTCGCTGCCGTCACCGAGCTACTGGAAGAGACGGCCGACTGTACGAACGTGGTCTCCTCATTGCAGAGGAGCAGCGTGTTCTTTGAGGAGTCCGCGCCCGACGCTGCGCAAGTGCTGCTCATCGCGTCCGACATGCAGGACACCACCGGTATCGAGTACGAGCTCGACCTCGATCTAACGGTCAGGCTGCTTGTCGTGACGCATAGCCGCGATCTCGGACTCCTCGCCAACCAGGCCGACCGGGTTGGGTTGTTCGAGAACTTCTCCGCAGCGGTGCATGCCGCAGTGCCAGAGGAGCCATGAAGGCAAAAGCATCTGCCCTGAAATGCCTGACCGCGCTGGGCCGCGTGGCGTACCAGCGCCAAGGGACGCGGGCCACGCTCGACCAGGTGGGGACGCCCGCCGAGGGTCCAAGCGCGGGCGCGGTCGTGACGTCCGCTCTCGGCGTGCTGATGGTGCCGTGCGCAATCCTGGCAGACTACTACTTGCTGGCAGCGCCTATCGAGTACATCGCCAGCCTCGCCGCGGCCGGCTCAGCGCTCGCTGCCCGGCTCCTCGTGCCGGTGGTGCTCGCTCTTGTCGATCTTGGCATCGGGATGCGGCGCGCGCTCGATCGATACGAGCCGTACGGTGAGGACGAGCGACGCAGACAGCGATGGACGCCGCTCATCCTCGCAGTCCTCGCCATTCAGGTTGCGGCTGCGGTCGCGCAGTACCTCGCGCTGGAAGCAAGCAACCCGTCGCCCGCGAACGGCGTCGTGCTCGGCTTCCTGGGATTGCTCGCGATCGTCACGCATGCCGCCACGCTCTTCCTCGCCGGAGAGAGCGCGCTCCTCCTCGTCACCGCCGCTGGTCAACGGCGTCGCGACAAACGCCGCGCCACGCTCATGGCCCGGCTCCGCAACCAAACACGCGAGTTGCTCCGCCATTATCGGGCCTGGACCGACCTGAGCGGGCAGCACCGTCGCGACCATCCGGACGACCCGCTTGCGCTGGAGCTTGATCCCGTGGTCGTTGCGGAACTGAACGACGCCATAGGATTCAGCGGACTCGATCCGCCGCGTATCTCCACCGAGCCTTGCGATCCCCATGGACCTGATGGTCCGAACGAACCGCCGAATCCCTACACGCAGGCTGACATGCCGGACTGGGCCGACGACCAACGCCTCTAGGAGGAGCGGCATGAGCGAAATCAGAACCAGCAGGCTGAACGGCGTTTTCGCCGGCTGCACCCGCGCCATCACCACCGTCGCTGCAATCATCGCGAACGCCCACGCGGAGCGCCGGGAGTACCTTGAGCGACAGCTCGGAACGCACGACGCGCGGCTCGCACTCTGCAGTCAGCTCGGTCCGTGCCTCGTCCGCGCCGGCCAGGAGCAGCAACTGCGCGCCCACGTGCACGCGCTCATCACGGCGACCTCGACCGAGACGACGCAGGCCGCTGCCACCTTGGTCGCCCGAGTCCACCAGGAGCAGCAAGCAGTCGCAAAGGCACTGACACCCCTGCTCATCGAAGCGACCCGCGCGGCTGGCTTCACGAGGCTACGCCAGCTGCACAGCCCAGACCGCGTACTGCTGATCGGTGAAGACACCCATGGCCGGGCACTCCAGCACGAGGTGCTCCTGGTCCCCAGCCAGCCCCTCACGCTCAGAAGCGAGACCATTGGCTTCCGCGATGGGAGCTGCGCGCACGTCCTTGACCGGTTCGAAGCGTCGCTGCGCCACCATGGTGTGACGATCGCACGCCACGACCGGGCGGGCACGCTCCGTCGTGCTGCGCAGCTCAGGGTGCAGCGATGAACCCACTCGAACGGCTCGTGACAGCGCTCGCGGCGAAGACGCCGCTCATCCAGCTCTGCGGAAGGCCACTGCACGACATCGAGCCCCAGAACCAGGAACTTGTGACGCTCCGCGAACTCTTCCGACAGCACCTCCAGGACCTCGATATCGTGCTCTTCACTGCCAGCCTCGGCGAAGGCGTCCGGGTTGTGCTCGATGGCCTCCCACCAGCCTCTGCGCGTGCCGCGACCGAGGTCCTGCGACGCCACAACCTCACCAGTCACGCTAGCCTCACCACCACGATCCCCAGCATCGTCGCGCTCCTCTCCGACGCGCCACGCGCCACGACCCGGTTCGTGGTCCTCGTGCTCCACGCCGAGCGTTGCGTCGGCCGCGTGCATGACCCCGCGCTCCTCCCGGAGGAGCAGCTCCGGATGCGCGAACTCATCGTTGGGATCGGCACCGCACTTCCGCCCCGCCGGTATGGAAACGCGCTCATCCTCGCTGCAGATCGTGGCACGCTCGACCCGGCCATCGAACGCGCGGCAGTCTTGATCACGCTGCCGTTTCCGGACGCGACTGAGAAGGAGCGCATGTTCGCCGTGGCAGCCGCCCGGTATCCACAAGCAGCATTCGCAGACAACCTTACGCTCGAAGGTGCGGCACGCCTCACCGCAGGAACGCCGCACCTTGACACCGAGGCCGCACTGCGCCACGCGCACTGCACCCAACGGCCAATCAGCGCAGCCGAGCTCTTCACCGTGAAGCAAGAGGCGGTGCACAGGCACTCCGAGGGCGTCCTCCACCTCGCAGCACTCCGGCGCCAGCGGCTCGTCGGCGCCTACCTCGAACCTGCACGGCAAGAACTCACGCTCTTGTGCGCAGGCCTCGCCCGGGGCGATCCCGATACCGAGGCCATGGTTGTGGTGCACGGCCCGCCCGGCGTTGGCAAGACCTGCTTGGTTCAGACGGTCGCTGCAGCCGCGGGCATCCCGGTGTACGAACTGCGCAGCATCGAAGACAAATACGTCGGAGAATCACAACGCAAGAGCACGAACTTCCACCAGCTGCGCATGCAACCAGAATACGTGCCCAATCTGATCCTGGCGGACGAACTCAACCACATCACCACGCACCGCGACGCCCACGATGGGGGCGTCAGCCAAGCGCTCTGCAATGACTGGCTGACCTCGACCGCAGACCCGAACTGCCGGGGCCGGTCCCTGATTGCGGCCACGACCAACGTGCCGCACCGATTACCGGCAGCCTTCCAGTCGCGGTGTTCCTTCATCCCTGTCTTCGCGCCCTCACACGACGATCTCGCAACGATCATCGCGCACCTCTGCCAGGAGGCCGGCTTCAATCCGATAGCAGCAAGCGACCTCAGCGAGGCCGCGGGCATGCTGTACAGCAAGGGGGCCAGCCCGCGCGACGTGGCGCGCATGGTCCGCCGCCTCCGGCGCCGCCACGGCACGGCAACGAGTAAGGACATCCTAGCGGCCGCCGATGACGTGCTGGTGTCCGACACGGCGTGGCAGGCCACGGTCTACTGCGACTACCGGAGCTTGCAGACGATGACCGGCAAGGCCGCATTCCCGTGGCGTGACCGCGCAGCCATGCCTGCCCACTTGGCGGCAGTCATCGACGAGCACGGCACGATCGACTACGAGCACGTGCGGGCCCGCCTCCAGGAGCTCGGGGATGTTCGCGTCTGACCTCGCCGCGTACGCGCGCTGCACCGACCATTTGGACGGCACGGGCATCGTTGCCACGCTCGAGCGCGAGATCGCAACGATTACTGGCTTTCCGTACGTGCTGAGCATGAGCAGCGCGAGCACTGCGCTGACCGCCGCATACGACGCTATGGCGTTGGTCCCAGGCGACGAGGTCATCGCTCCCGCACTCGCTGCCGCGGAAGCGGTGGGACCGCTGCTCCGCGCGGGCTGCACGGTCGTCTTCGCCGACATCGAGCCGGACACGCTCACCCTGAGCCCGACTGCAGTCGAGCGCTGCCTCACCCCACGAACACGAGCGGTCGTCGCGGTCGACGTGTGCGGCCACCCGCACGACACCGCTGCCATCCGCGACCTCGCGGATCGCCACGGCATTGCGTACCTCGCGGACTGCGCGCAAGGGTTCGGCGCCCGCCGTGACAGCCGCGCCACCGGGTACGGGGCTGACGGGTGTATCCTCAGTCTGAACGGGCAGAAGGACCTTGCAGCGGGGGAGGGCGGACTGCTCCTCACCGCCGGCCGCGTGCGCTATGAACGCGTGCTTTGCGCCTGGCAGCATCCCGCCCGCCAGGCGCGCGAGCTCGGCCCTGACCGCGTCAACGAGTTCCCACAGAACGGGAGGATTAACCCGCTCGCCGCGGCAGCAGCCGTAGCCTCACTACCAGCTGTCCTCGAGGGCATCGAGAGACGCAGGCGTCGCGCCCGCGAGTTCATCGAGGCCCTTGCCACGAGCGACATCGTCGAGCCGCTCACCATTCCGGAAACGTGCGAGCCGACCTACCCCTACCTCATCGTGGCCTGGCGCAGCAACCCGAGACCGGTGGAACTACTCACGTGGCTTCACCGCGCCGGCTTTCCCTGCACGTTGCGCGACCTTCCCATCCAGCCACTCCACCCGCTGGCAAAGCGCCAATATCCCCACCAGGTACGAATTCCCGCGCCGCTGGTGCACACCGCGCAGGTACGGCGCTCCTGCTGTCTGGAGGTCCGATGGTCGTAACACGCATCCTGGTCCACATGGCCATTCTTGCGGTGGTCTTGCATCTCGCCGATCGGGCGTTGGCCGGCCACCACGTGCCGCTCGCCCAGGTGCTGCTCGACGGGCTCCGTCCGGGTTCCTTCATGGTGTTCGCGCTGACCGTCGCCTGCCTCATCAATCGCAGGCCGGCGTTCCTGGCAGCGCTGCTCGCGCTCGCCTTCCTCCTCACCTACCAGGAGATCAAGCACGACCTCATCACACCAGGAATCGCAATCCTCCTTGGAATACTGGCAGCGCGGCTCATCCTCCTGCTCACCACCGAAGCGCACGAGGAGGAGCACGCATGAGCACGCCGCTCGACCCCGTCGATGAGGACCGCACCTACGTGCGCGCCCCGACCGGCGAGCACCTCCTGATCGGGCTGCGTCAGGACCTCCCGCAGACGCTGCCCACAGGCGAACGCCGCTACGTCCGCCACACACTCCTCATCCCGGCAGCGAACGGCACGCTCATCAACCCCAACCATCCGCGCCTGGTTGCGTGCCACTGCTGCGGGAACTTCCCAGTCCATGAAGACGCGACCCGCCAGTGCACGGCGTGCGAAGCCACCGTCTGTCTGCACTGCGCTGCCCGCCTCCCCGAGCCCCCCGACGAGCCTGGCCAACCCGCCCAGTACCTCTGCCGACCGTGCGCGCGGCGCGCACGCCTGCACGGGCTTGTCACGTTCTTCTTCTCAGTGCGATGACCACCGCTGAGTTCGACGCGCTCCGCGAGTTTGTAGAGACCTACCGGCTGGACCTCCACGATCAACTCCTGGCGCGGGAACTCGCCGCGCTCGACCCGGAGCGGCCCAGGGCAACCGATGCCCGCGTCCTGCACAGCATTCGGCAACGCGTGGCCCCGTACCAGGCCTACCATGAGGCATACCCGTTCGTCGTGGCACCCACGGGCACGTTCAGCGGCTCCTACATCCTCGCCTACCAGCTCGCAAACCGGGTGCCGATTAAGGCTGGTGACAACGACATCACCCGGCACGGCGGCATCTTCGGCAGCTCGGGCTGCGGCAAAACCACGTTCACGCAGAACGTCATCCAGCAGGTCCTCGATCAGGGGAAGAAGGTCTTCATCCTCGACCCTAAGGATGACTCATTTCACGTCGCCGTTCACCACCCTGCATTCCTGGTGCTCTCGCCTCGCGCAAGACTCAATCTCCTGCAGGTGCCCAGCGCGCTCGGGAGAGACGAGTTCCTGAACGTATTCACGCACGTCTGGGGCGCGGTCTGGTACGCAGGCGAGAATCAGAAACAGGTGCTCGACGCCGCCCTCGTCCGTGCATTCAGTGATCACGAGACGCCGTGCCTCGCCGATGTACAACGCATCGTTGACGCGATGCACTCACCGAAGCTGACGTACCAGCGGCGCGATTCCATTACGGGCGTGAGCAACCGGCTCGCGCGCTTCGGCCGGATGTTCCCGGTTCCGGTCACAACGCGACGCGGCATCACCTACGAGCAGCTCTTCCAGCACCCCCTCTACATGAACGCGCTCTTTAACGATGAGCACACGGTCTTCATCTACACGCTCCTCGTCTACCTCCTGTACCTGCACAACCGCCGCACCGGAATTCGCAATAGGCTGGACTACCTGCTCGTCAACGACGAGGGCAACCGGTTCTGGAATGTCAAACAGAGCAACATCGGCGAGGCTCCCACGCTCGTGCACCTCCAAGGCATGCTCCGGGAGTTCGGCATCGGGCTGTTCCACACGTCCATCGATGAGGCCAGCCTCCACCCCATCCTCAAGAGCAACACCTACCTCCACGTCGCGATGAACGTCGCGAGCGGCCACGAGGAGAGCGAGGCTGTGCGGAACCTCGGCCTCACGCCCGAGCAACGCCACTACCTGCAAAAACGGCTCACGCGCGGCCACTGCATCATCCGGTTCGGGGATGGCTGGCGTGAACCCATCCTGGGTTCTTTTCCATATAAAAGACAAGAGAAGCAGCTCTCACAGGCCGGGCGCAGGGACGCGGAAGAACGGATCAACCAGTACGCACCTGCAGACCTGGCACCCGCAGTCCAGACGGACCCTCCAGCAGACGCACGGCCAGCCACAACGCCACCTGCCGATACCCCTGGCCCCACGCTCCCCCTGTTCCCCGCAGCCGTTCCCTCAGCGGAGGAGTCGCGCCTTCCGGTGAAGCTCGCCGCACCCGAAGAACGCTTGCTCCGCACGACAACGGAGAAGCTCTGGATCGCGACCGCAGCCTACGAGCACGCGCACCTCTCGCGCCAGGCGGGCCAGACCGCGAAAGACAAACTCGTACAGCTCGGCCTGCTTCGCGCAACGAGCATCCTCGTCCGGCCCCGGCGCGGCGGGAACGGCGTGCTCCTCGAGCCGACGGCTGCGGCCTTCGAGCTCCTCGGCAGACCACGGCCGCACTTGACGAAGGGCGGCGACTCGGGGCAACACCGCTGGTTCATTCAGGAACTCGCCGCCCGTATTCCTGACGCTGGCGTGGAACTCACGCTCGGTGGCAAGAGCATCGACCTCGTCCTCCGGTATGACCCGGGGAAGCACGAACGCCTTTTCTTCTCTATGGAAGAAAAGCCAGCTCGAGACGCCCTAATCGCCATTGAGGTCGAGTGCAGCGATCCCCTGGCTACGGCTGTCAACAACGTCACAAAGAACGCTGCGGTCGGCATCACGCTGACACTCGTTGCGGTGCTGCCGCGCCACCTCGGCAGCGCGCGTGCCGGGTTGGCGCAACGCCTCCCGGCGGAGCTGCGCGATGCGTACACCGTGGTTGACGTCTTCACGCTGCTCGAGGATCCCCACCCATGACCGCAGCTGCTCCTGCCGCCGCCGCTGCATACCAGACTCGCTCCAGCACCCCCAGGATCCTGGTATTGCACCTCCGAGTCCGCGATCTCGACAACCGACTCGGGCACGCAGGTCAGCCAGCGGCCGGCAGCAGCGTCGCGCACACCGCAGCAAGGGAAGGGAGGAGCGCTCGATGACCGCACCTCCGGCTGGGCCCGCCTTGCTCACCGAGGCCGAGGCCGCGACCTTCCTGAGGCTCAAGCCCGTCACCTTGAAGAAATGGCGCTGCACCGGGCGCGGACCCGCGTTCGTGCGCCTGGGGAGCGCTGTCCGGTATGAAAAGGCCGAGCTCCTTGCCTATGTGGAGTGCGCTAGAATTGTGCCTTCAGGAGTCCGGCAATGAAGCCACCGATCACGAACGGCTTTGCCTATGACAAGGGGGCACGCACTGCGTACTACGACCTGCTGGAAGACGGCAGAGCAGGCCGGCGCATTCGACGCATCGTGCGCAACATCGGTTACCGGGCTGCGCTCAAGAAGATCCCCGAGTTCCGACAGGAGTTCGCGGACAGCCCCCGCCGACCGCCTGGGAAGGGACTGACGCTCAGCGACTACCTGACCGAGTATCCGGGACGCCTTGGGCGCCATGCCGAGAGCACGCGTGCGCGCCACCGGGAGTTCCAGCAACTCCACATCCTCCCGCATCTCGGAACACTCCAGCTCGACAAGCTGACGCGCGCCGTCGTCCTCAGCTGGCGCAACGCTCTTCTCGATACTGGACTGTCGCCGTCCACGGTCAACAGGTGCGTTGCCCATCTCGTCATGCTCTTGAACGAGGCCGTGGATCGGAACGAGATCAAGGCACGGCCGTGTGGGAAGATTAGGCCGCTTGCTGAGGCAGCCCCCAAGACGGCGTATCTCACCTCCGAGGAGCGCGCCCGCTTCCTGGAGGCATTCCACGACTGGCAGGGGTTCCAGCGGGCTCGGCGCGAGGCCTTGACGCGACGCTACGTCCTGGAGGACCTGGCACCGGGACGTGCGCGCCGTATTACAGGAATGAACACCGACCGGATCCGGGGCGCGTTCAGGAAGTACGAGGAATCGCGTGTCTTCTTCCTCGCGGCGCTCGACACCGGGATGGACCGCGGCGACCTCCTCGCGCTGCGCCGAGATGACGTGGACTTCGATGTCGGCTCGGGCTTGGTGCGATGCGTCCGGGGCAAGACCCGTCAGGACACCTGGATTCCGATGACTGAGGAGCTGCGCACAGCCCTCGAAGGGCACCTCGTCGATCCGCGCTTTCCAGCCGCGTTGGTCTTCCCGAAACTCTCACCCATCCGCGTCGAGCGGTACTTCGCGATCGCCATTGCGATCGCTGGACTCGACCCTCGCTTCCGGTTCAAGGACCTCCGGCACACGTTCGCCTCCACCCTGGTGCAGGCGGGCGTCGATCTGTACACGGTCCAGAAGCTCATGGCCCACTCTACCCCCCGGATGACCCAGCGGTACGCGCACCTCGCGCCCAAGAAGTTCCAGGACGCGATCACCGCGATGGAACAGTTCAACCACCCGAAACCAGAGGCCAGTGTTGGCAATTCCGTTGGCAATCCGCCAGGGACCGCCTCCAGCACCTCCCGCAGGAGGGCTGTAAGCCTCTGACAGCACGGAGAATAGGTGGTGACCCCAACGGGATTTGAACCCGTGTTGTCGGCGTGAAAGGCCGGTGTCCTAGACCTGGCTAGACGATGGGGTCACGGTCGCCGGTCGCGAGTCGGTGACGGTAAGTCCTTCCGACGAGCGCACATCCTACACCATCGCCGGGCGATGGCAAAGCCCGCCCTCACTCGAACCAGGTGCGCTCGATGCGCCGCACGTAGGGCAGGCCGCACAGCTTCTCGAGCACCTCGCGAGCGCCGCGCTGGCGGGTCGAGCCGACGCACAGCACCTCCACGGACGAGCAGCCGATGCGGCCATGCGAGTCGGCGTGGATCGCGATCGAGGGGTCGATCGAGCGGACCTCGTCGACCAGCTTCTGGTCCTTGGGCACGCACAGCTCGTAGCTGACCGCGACCTTGCCGTCGGCTGGTCCGATGAGGCCGTTGGCATCGAGGTCCGCGAGGTCGAAGTCCAGCTTGCCGCTGCAGCTCCCCGCGGTTCCCCCCGGCTGCGGCGGGCCGGAGGTGACGGTCGGCGAGAAGTCCTCGGGGATCGGCAGGCCGGGCCGCTCGAACTCGGTGGCGATGACCGTGATCCACCAGCGGCCGCCGGTGCGCACGAGCTGGATGCTCTCCACGCCGCGGTGGAGCGGTTCCATCGCGGCCGGGTCCGTCGTCGCCTCGAACACGACCAGGCAGTGCGCGAGCCGCCCGTAGACGGTCGTCGACACCCGCGCCGCCGTCCCGAGAAAACCGGTCTTGCGGAGCGTCGAGCTGTCGAGCGCCTGCTCGAAGCGGCCGATGTACTCCTCGACGGTCAGCAGCTCGACCTGGTCGCTGCCCGGCACCGGCTGCGCCAGCACCGCGCCGGGCAGCATCAGGTGGCGCAGCAGCAGCCAGTCCGGCTCGCCGCCCGGTGCGAACGACACCGCCCGGTAGAGGGCCTCGACCACGCCGCCGACCGTCGACACGTCGGCCGCGGGCGGGGTCTCCGCAGCGCTCACAGGGCCGGCACCCACGAGGATCACCCCCGCCATCAGCCCGCACACCAGCCACAGCCTCATCGCGTACCTCCGAGCAGGGCCGCGCCATGCTACCTGAGTGCGGGGGCTGCGGGTGGCCTCCTCTCCCGTTCCCGTTCCCTTCCCCGTTCCCGCTCCCGAATACCGGAACGGCAGATGGCGCCAGCCTAAAACAGGAGGAGCGCAAACCTGTTTCTGCGCCCCCGTCCCGGCCCGCTCCGTCTACAATCGTCCCGCGAGGGTGCCATGGGTCTCCGCCAGCTGCTTCCGCCGCCGGTCAAGTCCGTCGTCAAGCGAGTGTGGCTCGCCGGTCGTGACCGGCTGTGCCCGGTGTGCGGCAGGTCGACGCGGATGTTCCTCGAGCACGGCACGCCGCCACGCCAGGGCGCGCGCTGCCCCTGGTGCCAGGCGCTCGAGCGGCACCGGCTGGTGTGGTGGTACTTCCGGTCCTCGACCGACCTCTTCGACGGTCGGCCGAAGCGCGTCCTCCACCTCGCCCCCGAGCGCTGTCTCGAGCTGCGCCTCAAGGAAGCTATCGGCGCCGGCTACCTGACCGGCGACCTCCGGGACCCGGCGGCAATGGAGCGGATCGACATCACCGACATCCAGCACCCGGACGCGAGCTTCGACGTCATCTACTGCAGCCACGTCCTCGAGCACGTGCCCGACGACCGCCGGGCGATGGCCGAGCTGCGCCGCGTCCTCAAGCCGTCCGGGTGGGCGGTGCTGCTGGCGCCGATCTTCGGTGAGCGGACGGTCGAGGACCCGTCCATCACCGACCCCCAGGAGCGGCGGTGGCGGTTCGGCCACCCGGATCACGTCCGGATCTACGGCCTCGACTACGTCGACCGCCTCCGCGGCGCCGGCTTCACCGTCCGCCACCTGCGACCCGCCGACATCCTCACCGCCGAGGAGGCCCGCCGGATCGGCGTCGAGACATCCGACGCCGGCGACATCTTCCACTGCTCGTAACACCCGCCCGTCGCGGCCGGCGGTCACGAAGTGCGGACGCCCTGCGCGGACGGCCGCGAGGCGTCGGGCCGCTGCTCCCCGCCGGCGGTCAGCGGCGTTGCGATCGCCGCTCGCGTGCGCTCGACCAGCTCGGACAGGCGGTCAAGGGACCAGCCGTCGGTCGAGATCGGCGAGTGGATGACCAGCTGCGCCCGGCCCGGGCGCAGGTCGCGGCTGCCCGGTGGGAGGATCGCCCGAGTGCCGATGATGGTCATCGGCAGGACCGGCAGCCCGAGATCGATGGCCATCCGGAATGCGCCCCGCTTGAACGGCCCGAGCGTGCCGTCGGGGCTGCGCGTGCCCTCGGGGAAGAACAGCACCGAGGCGCCCTCGGCGACGCGCGCGCGGGCGACCTCAAGGGTCCGGGACGCGGCGATCGGGCTCGACCGGTCGACGAAGATGTGGCCCATCCGCTCGCAGCTCGCACCGAGGCCAGGGACGCCGCGGAGCTCCTTCTTCATCACCCACCTGAAGTCGATCCCCAGCCATCCGTAGACGAGCAGGATGTCGTACAGGCTCTGGTGATTGGCGACGACGACGTAGGAGCGGCCGCGCTCGAGGTGCTCCCGCCCGACGACCTCGACCGCCATCGGCGTGGCCCCGGCGTTGAACCTGGCCCACTGCACGCCGCACAGCGCGCCCACCCGCCGCGGCGACAGCACCAGCGACAGCGCGACCGCGGTTCCGCCGGCCACCAGGGTGGAGGCCACCAGCACCGGCCCGACGACGAGCCACTTGTAGGGCTGGTAGATCCACCACCACCATGGCCGGGTGCGCCGTTCACGGCGCTTATTCCGAGATTCCATCTCAGAGATGGTACACCCTCCACCGTCGACCGCAACCAGATCCAAGCGGAGCTCATCGGCGACGCACCGGGACATGCCGAGCCACGCGATCACGGGCGTCCCGAGTCCAGCGCCTGCGGGCCGCGCCGAGGAAGAAAGGGGAGGGGCCGAACTGGACTTCCGTCGCTCCGCCGATTAGCGTGCTGGCGAGGTACCTCATGCCACCATCACGGCTGATCGTCGCGGGCTTGCTCACCTCTGTCGCGCTTCGCGCCTTCGCGGACGGCTGCCCGGAGCCGGTCGGCCGGTGGCCATACGGGGAGGCCCTGGCGGTCGCGGTGTCCGGCAGCTACGCCTACTTCGGCGGCGGTTTTGTGCTGCACGTCGCCGACGTGTCAGACGCCGAGGCGCCACGGCACGTCGGCCATGTCGAACTTCCAGATCAGATCACTGGTGTGGCCGTTGCCGGCGGCTACGCCTACGTTGCGGTTGGCTATGCAGGCCTGTGCATCGTCGAAATTGCGACGCCAGGAAGCCCGATCGAGGTGGGCTCGATCCAGACACCGGATTACGCCACTGGCGTGGCCACGGACGGCAGCTACGCCTATGTCGCAGCCGGCAACGATGGCCTGCGCGTCATCGACGTGAGCTTGCCGTCATCGCCGATCGAAGTGGGCCTCGTCGACACTCCAGGTGGAGCGTCCGGCGTCGCGCTTTCCGGAAGCTACGCCTACATCGCGGACGACAGCGGCGGGCTCCGGGTGATCGACGTGACCCCACCCTCCGACCCGATCGAGGTGGGCTTCGTCGAAACTCCTGGGTGGGCGTGGGGCGTGGCCGCCGCCGGCAGCTACGCCTACATCGCGGACGGCAACGCGGGGCTACGCGTGATCGACGTGTCCACCGCTGCAAACCCGGTCGAAGTTGGATCCCACGACACACCGGACCTGGCCAGGGGAGTGGCTGTTTCGGGGAGCTACGCCTATGTCGCGGACGGCATTTCAGGCCTGCGAGTCTTCGACGTGTCGATGCCCGCAAACCCCGTCGAGGTGGGCTCCCTGGACATGCAGGCCATCGCGTCTGGAGTCACCGTCTCCGGGTCCACCGCCTGGGTCGCTGACGGCGATGACGGGCTGCGGGTGGTCGACATCGCGGCGCCTGCCAACCCATTCGAGCTGAGCTTCCTCGACACTAAGGGGTCGGGCGTCAATGTGACGGTCTCTGGCGGCTATGCGTACGTCGCTGATCACAGTGACGGCCTGCGAGTGATCGACGTCTCGACGCCCACGGACCCCACCGAGGTGGGCTTCATCGACACCGTTGGATGGGCCGAGGACGTGGCTGTCTCCGGCAGCTACGCGTACGTCGCCGGATTCACGGCCGGCCTGCGGGTGATCGACGTTTCAACACCCTCAATCCCCCTCGAGGTGACCTACGTCGGCACGCCTGGCGAGAGCCGAGGCGTGGCCGTCTCCGGCAGCCGCGCGTACGTTGCGGAAGGCCCTGCTGGCCTGCGAGTGATCGACGTTTCGGCGCCGGCGAACCCGATCGAGGTGGGTGCCGTCGACACTCCGAACATCGCGATGGACGTGGTTGTCTCTGGTGGCTACGCCTACGTCGCCGACTACCTGGACGGCCTGCGGGTCATCGACGTGAGCGCGCCGAATTCACCTATCGAGGTGGGATACGCCGACACCCCGGGTTTCGCCAGGGGAGTGGCCGTCAGCGGGGTGAACGCGTATGTCGCCGACGGCGCAAACGGCCTGGTGGTGATCGACATCTCGAACCCCGCCGACCCCGTCCAGCTGGGTTCGATCTCGTGGCAAAACACCGCCTACGGAGTGGCGGTCGCCGGCAGCGTCGCATACGTCGCGGCGAACACGGCCGGGCTCCGAGTGATCGATGTCTCCGTTCCCGTGCGCCCGTCCGAGATCGGGTTCGCTCAGACTCTGCGCGAAGCCTACGGTGTCGCCACTGCGGAGGGATATGCGATCGTCGTCGGTCCCGGCGGTATGGAGATCTACCGCGAATGTGGCGTCTTTGCCGACGGCTTCGAGTCCGGCGACACCTCGGCCTGGTCAGCCGCGGTGCCGTGATACGGCGGGGAGGGTCCTGCCGACCGGCCGCGGGCTGACTCCCGGCCGCAGCCGCGTTCGAGCCGCAGCGGCCCTTGACGAGAATCGAATAACAATATATAAATTGTATCTGTGAACATCGATGCGATCCTCGCGGATGGGGAGGGCCCTGGCCGGACCGCGGCGCTGGTGGAGTGGATCCAGAGTCTCTTCCAGGACGATGAAGCGGCCCCGGTCCTGGTTGGGGGCGCGGCCGTCGAGCTCTACACCGGCGGCGCATACACCACCGGCGACGTCGATTTCGTGGGAACCGTGACCCCTGGCGTTGCGCGAGCTCTCCGGGGAGCCGGGTTCGAGCGGCACGGCCGGCACTGGGTTCACGAGCCGGCCCAGGTGTTCCTCCAGTTCCCGGGAAGCGCCCTCGATCCGGCAGAGACAGCCGCCTGGGCCGAGTTCGAGGGCCGTCGCATCTTCGTCGTTTCGATCGAGGATCTCGTTGTCGATCGCCTGGGCGCCTGGGAGCACTGGCACTCATCGGTCGACGGGGTGAATGCGCTCCTCCTCTGGCGCGCCCACAGGGAGGGCATCGATGCCGAACGGCTGGAACGCCGAGTGCGTCGGTCCGGCTGGCTCAAGGCCTGGCGATCGCTGGCCCGTTTCTCAGAGCGCTGGAGGGAGGGCGAGCCGCCCGCGGAGGAGGTGGAGAGATGGGCGACCGCAGGTCCGTGAGTTCACGCGAATCCCTGCCGAGCAGGCTGCCCCGGCTGGAGAGGCGCCGTCCCCGGTCGTTCACCGAGTGGCGCACGCTGCGCCGCTGGCGGAAGCTGCCGCCCTGGGAGGTCGAGGTGCCCGGCTACCTGCTGCGCGAGGCGCGGGTCAGCTCGGGTTTGAGCCAGCAGCTCCTCGCAGATCGGCTCGGGATCACCCAACAGGCCGTCTCCAGCGTCGAGCGATGGGGCTCGAACCCGACCGTCGACCTCATGCGGCGCTGGCTCGCGGCCTGCGGGCACCGGCTCGAGCTGCGCGTGGTGCCGCTGACTCCGACGTCGGCGGTCGACTCGCCGTACCACCGTTGAGCACGCACCGGAGAGTGACCAGGCTACGGCCATCGGCGACATCGTCGACGTCTGCGACCGCAGTTACGAGGTGACCTTCACCGAGACAGGCCTCCCCGGCATCGACGTCTTCCTGATCGCCGCCGATGACGCCATCTGGCCGGTTGTGCTGCCGCCGCGGCGGGCGACCCTCGACCTGCTCAACCTGTTCGGCGACGGCTTCGAGTCCGGCGACGCCTCCGCCTGGTCCGCGACCGTGCCGTAATGCCAGAGCGGAAGCTGGCGAGGGGCCGCAGCTGTTGAATGTCACAGGGCGGCTGAGGGAGTGCGATGAGGGCGATCGTCCAGGACAGCTACGGCGGGCCGGAGGTGCTCGCACTGAAGGATGCCAGCATTCCCGAAGCCGGGGACGACAAGCTCTACTGCGCGTTCGTGCCGCCGGTCCGGTTCGCGGCGTCCCTGGCATCGATCGCCGTCAGCCACACCCGCACTTGCTCGTTGAGTTCCCCGAGCTGACCTTCGTCCCACCCTAACGCGTTGACGGCCACCGGGATCGGACCCGCGAACGACTTCCGCACCATCGTCCCGTCCGACATGACGACGGCCAGGTCAAAGACCCAGCGCCGACCCTCCACCGGCCAGCGGCCAGAGATCGGGTCGCTGGAGTAGTACCGCCCTGTGCCCTTCACGTGCTGCCACTCGCACACCGCTCTTGCGTTGCGTGGTACTTCGAGGCTGCGCGCGAACGCGGGCAGCTCCCAACCCTTCCATTGATGGTCACTCAAGCGGCTTCTCGTAAGCGCAAACGGCTCCGTACCCTCGGGTATCGGCGGCACGACTCCGGTCCCGGCCGTGTCGCAGTACGCTGAGTAGAGCCGGACGAAACGGTCGTTTTTGCTCTCAGCCACGAACGTCCCAAGGTCGATCACGTCCGGCACCCCAGGCACGGTGATCGGCACGGACTGAGTGTCCTGTGGCGCCAGCTCGCGGTGGCGAAGGTAGGCTCTCTCAGGAAAACCGCAGCTCAGAGAGTAGAGTCCAGCCTCAACAGCGGTGAAGAGAAAGCGACCATCGGCGTCCGTGCTCGACTCAAGACGATCGGGCTCGTGTGGGCCCAGCTCTGACGGGAGCGGCTCCCCCGGCGGGGTGTCCACGCTGGCTCTCTGCCCTGCGTCACCGCGGTCGAGCTCGAGGTACACACGTCCGTACTCGACCGGGTTTCCAGCGGTGTCTACGATGACGCCCTGCACCGCACATGTTGGCACCGCCTCCTGCTTCGGCGCTCGGCCCGAGCAGGCCATCGCGAGCAGGATGCCGAGACCGTACAGCATCAGCTTCGACAAGCCTGTAGACATGATCAGTGTCCCCCGTCAACCTAGCCAACACCCCCCATAGTACGGCGGCAGACAAACGCGGGGCTACGACTCGCCACGCCTGCAACGACCGCTCCGGGCCCCAGCGCGGCGCTGACCTGCTGGTGACCTTGACGGTCGCCAATTGCCCCCCGTGCCAGCAGTCAACAGCTGACGCGCTTCAGCTGAGCGCCGAGGTCGGTGTCGAAGTACTTGGCATAGTGGGCCTCGGCCGTCGCTCGGCTGGTGCCCAGCATCCTCGCGATCGCATCCAGAGGAGCACCCCTCGACAGCACGAAGCTGTCGCAGATGCGCCGCGGGTTCCTGTGTCGAGGATTCAGGAGTGGTACGCCCGACTGGATTCGAACCAGCGACCTTCAGATCCGGAGTCTGACGCTCTATCCATCTGAGCTACGGGCGCACACGGTGGCGTGATCCAAGCTGTCAAGAAACTGGGGTGGGCGATGGGGGTCGAACCCACGACCACAGGAGCCACAATCCTGTGCTCTACCAACTGAGCTACGCCCACCACACGGTCGACGTCGATCTGGCCCGCCTGAGTGGACTCGAACCACTGACCTACGGATTAGAAGTCCGTTGCTCTTTCCCGCTGAGCTACAGGCGGGTGGCTCTCCGCTTCGGGGTCTGGTCGGGGCGAGAGGATTTGAACCTCCGACCCCCTGCGCCCAAGGCAGGTGCGCTACCAGGCTGCGCTACACCCCGACGCCTCATCCGCTCCGACTTGCCAAAGATCCACGCTTCCGGCCGAAGGGCGAGTATATGTTTCGGGCCGCTGGGGTGTCAACGTGCGTGCCGCCGCTCGAGGCCACCTCTCGCGAGCCGGAGGCCCGCGTCTCCAGGGTGAACCGGCCCCTGCACCCGCTCTTGTCACGGCGAAGTGCGAAGGACGAAGCCGGATCCGCCTCCGACGTCGTTCCCAATCCCGCTCGCCACGGCGTAGCCAGAAGCGAAGCCGGGTTCCCGTTCCCGACTCCGTGCCCATCCACTCTCGTTACGGCGGAGCCCGCGGCGACCTGTCACGGCGAAGCGGAACGCGAAGCCGGAAGCCGGATCCCCGCCCGCTTCCGGAACGGTGCCGGAAGGCGCCGCCTCGCAGCGCCTCACTCGATCCAGATCGCCTCGCCCGACCAGTCGAGGTGGACGATCGATTCAGGGTCGCAGCGGAGGTAGTCGCGGGGCACCAGACGCGAGAGCTTGGACGACACCTGCAGGGCCACAACGCCCTCCGTCCTGGTCTTGCGCAGGCTTTCGGGCACCTTCCCAGCCTTCAGGAACCGGCTGAGGACTTTCGAGATGGTCTCGCGCACCTTCGAGGCGTTCAGCTCCATCGTGGATCTCCAACTCCAACCTACCGCAAGCGAGTTTGCCCATTGAAGTTTTTGTGCGGCGCGGCGCCATGATCGACACTCGACGGAGTGACACGGCGATGAGCCTCCGGCGCAACCCTGCTCGCGTGAGTTCGCGGTCTAACTGTCCGCCGGGAAGCCCAGCCCGAGCTCCTCGAGGCGCGGGGCGACGACCGCGCGCTGGGCGGCCAGGACCTGCTCGGCGCCGGCCCAGCCGACGTCGAGCACGGCCTCGAGCTCGCCGCGGGTGAACGGCCGGCCCTCGGCGGTGCCCTGGACCTCCACCAGCCGGCCGCCGGCGGTGTAGACCAGGTTGAGGTCGACGTCGCAGTCGAAGTCCTCGCCGTAGTCGAGGTCGGCCCGCGCCTCGCCGCCGATCACGCCCACCGCCACCGCCGCGACCTGCGCGACGAGCGGCCACTCCGGCAGCACGCCCTGCTCGTGGAGCCGGGCCAGCGCGAGGGTGAGCGCCACCCAGCCGCCCGACACGCTCGCGGTCCGCGTCGACCCGTCGGCCTGGAGCACGTCGCAGTCGACGATGATCGAGCGCTCGCCCATCCGGTCGCGCCGGACCGCGGCGCGCAGCGCGCGCCCGATCAGGCGCTGGATCTCCTGCGAGCGGCCCGATGGCCGCCGGTCGCCGCGGGTGTCGGTGGCCCGCGGCAGCATCGCGTACTCGGCGGTGACCCAGCCCTCGCCAGAGCCCCGCAGGAACGGCGGGGTCTTGTCGTCGTAGCTGGCGTTGCAGAGCACCAAGGTGTCGCCGGCCCGCCACAGCACGCTGCCCTCGGCGTGGCGGATGAAGCCGGGCGTGATCTCTGGTGCTCGGATCTGGTCGGGCCGGCGGCCGTCTGGTCTCATGGACGATCCTCGCTTCCCGCACAGGGTACAGGATCTCCGCGCGACGGACGCGTGATCTGCCCCCGGCAGCCACCGGACCCGATTCGCGCGGTTGCGGGCGGGTGTGGTTGTCCGGGCTGGCGGCCGAGGACCGACCCGATTCGCAGGCCCGCCTCCTGGCGCCCTTCTGAAGGGTGACGGGACGCAGGGGCCCTCGTCTTGTGCTGATGACTAGAAATGGTTATCTTATGGTCATGACCGATGTTCGGATCGCCGATCTCAAGAGCCGCCTGAGCGAGCACCTGCGGCGGGTGCGGCGCGGCGCGTCGATCACCGTGTTCGACCGCGACACCCCGGTGGCACGGCTGGTCCCATTTGATGACGGGTCGCCGCTCGTCGTGCGAAGGCCCCTCGCCGGTGCGCCACGACTGCGCGACGTCCCGCGGCCGCCGCCGCTCGCCATCGAGCGTGACGTCGTCGAGCTGCTGCTCGAGGAGCGCCAGGGCGACCGGTGATCGCCTACCTCGACTCGTCGGTCCTGCTGCGGGTCGTGCTCGGGCAGCCCGACGCGCTCGCCGCGTGGTCCGAGATCGAGGAAGGCGTCACATCCCGGCTTGTCGAGGTCGAGTGCCTGCGCACCCTCGATCGCCTCCGGCTTGCCGCCGGGCTCGACGACGACGAGGTCGCCGCGCGGCGCGAGGCGGTCTTCAGGCTCCTCGACGCGCTGTCGGTCATCGAGCTCTCCCGGCCGGTGCTCGCGCGCGCCTCTCAGCCGATGCCCACCACGCTCGGCACGCTCGACGCCATCCACCTCGCGAGCGCGCTGCTGTGGGCGGAGCAGTCCGACGCGCCGCTGGTGATGGCGACCCACGACCAGCTGCTCGCCACCGCCGCCCGGGCGAGCGGCCTTCGCGTGATCGGCTGATCCGCCCTGCTCCCGGCCAACCGGCTCCCCCGCCAGGATGCGCGCAGCGCATCCCGAGGAGCGGGTGGGGCAGAGGCCGACTTCGACGACCTCATCAGGAGCGCGCATGGGGGCCGCTGCCCCACAGGCTCCTACGAGATGTCGACAACCTCGAGGTGCTCGGGGTCGCCGCCGAGGATCCGGCGGGTGATGTCGAGGAAGCGGTCCGACGCATCGGTGAGCTGGAGGCGCACGATGCCGTCCTCGCCGGCCCAAGTGTCCATCAAGCCGCCGAAGTCGGTGACCACGGTGGTGGCCACCGAGGTTGCGGAGTCGACCAGGCGGACCGCCCGCCCGGCGACCCGCTCCAGTGACGGCCGCAGCAGCGGGTAGTGGGTGCAGCCGAGGATCAGCGCCTCGATGCCGCGGGCGAGCAGCGGCCGCAGGTAGTGCTCGGCCACCAGGTCGGTCACCGGGTGATCGCCCCATCCCTCCTCGGCGAGCGGCACGAACAGCGGGCACGCCGCAGCGTCGACCGTGACCCGCCGGTCGGCCCGCAGGAGCGCGCGCTGGTACGCCTCCGACCGCACGGTTCCCTCGGTGCCGATCACCCCGATGCGCCGCGCGCCGGTGGCCAGGGCGGCGCGCACGCCGGGCTCGACGACGCCGACGACCGGCACCGGACAGGCCGCCATGACCTCCTCGAGCGCGTACGACGACGCCGTGTTGCACGCCACCACCAGCAGCTTGACCCCGCGATCGACCAGGTGGCGGGCGGCGTTGAGCGCGTAGCGCTGGACCGTGCTCGGCGACTTGCTCCCGTAGGGCAGGCGCGCGGTGTCGCCCAGGTAGAGGTAGTCCTCGCCCGGCAGGCTCCTGCGAATCGCCTGCAGCACCGTCAGACCGCCGACGCCGGAGTCGAACACGCCGATCGGGAGCCGGCCGTCGTCCATCACGAGGCGATGAACCGCCGGTTGAGCACGAGCGGCCTCGACAGGTCCAGGTGGCCGGTCAACGTGGGCACCTCGGCGCCGCCGAACAGGATCTGCACCGCCCTCAGCTCGGGGCAGTTGAGGAGCACCGAGTCGACCAGCCCGTAGACCAGCATCAGCTCGACATTGCTGCCCTGAAGCGGGTTCGGCGGTGCGGTGATGTCGATGAAGGCGAGGCCGGACTGATCGACGAACACAGCGTTGACCTCGGCCGGGTACGGCACCACCGGGGCGAGGCCGGCGGTTGGCCCCGCCAGCAGCTCGCGCACCACCACCCGCGCCCGCTCGTGGGCCTCGGCCGGCAGCGGCACCTCACGCAGCTCGGGGTGAAGCTGTCCGTCGGGCCCGGCGAACAGCAACATGATTCGCTGCTGCGGCGCCGGCGTGGGCGTGGGCGCGATCCGTGGCTCGATGACGGCGGGCTTCGACGCGACGCGCGAGGGCCCGCTGCTCAGCACCCACACCAGGATCAGCGCCGCCGCCAGCGCCGCCGCCGCGATGAGGAGGACCCGGTTGCTCATCGCGACCGCACGAAGTCGTCGATGCCGAGCGCGAGGGCCTCGGCGAGGCGCTGCTGGTGGTCCACGCTGGCGAGCTGCTGCGCCTCGGCGGGGTTGGAGAGGAAGCCGATCTCGACCAGGATCGCCGGCATCGTGGCCCCGGTCAGCACCACGAACGGAGCCTGCTTGACGCCGCGGTCCTTGAGGCCGAGGCGCTCGTTGAGCCTGCCCTGCACCGCCAGCGCGAGCTCGGCGCTCTCGTTCAGCACCTCGGCCTGGGCGAGATCCCAGAGGATCAGGTCGAGGCTCGATCGGCCGCCGTCTTCGCCCGACCGGTTCTCGAGCTGGGCCGTGGCGGCGGCGTGCTCGTCGGTCGAGCTGTCATCGAGGCTCATGTAGTAAGTCTCGGCACCCTGCACCGCCGCCACCGTCGACGCGTTGGCGTGGAGCGACACGAAGGCGACCGCATCCACCCGGTTGGCCAGGGAGGTGCGGTCGGTCAGCGCCCGCACGTCGTCACCGGGGCGCGTGAGCCGCACCGTGTGCCCCTGGCCAGCGAGAATGGTGGCCAGGCGGCGGGCGACGGCCAGCACCACCTCCTTCTCGACGATCCCGCTGCCCGATGCCGCTCCGGTGTCGCTCCCCCCGTGTCCCGGATCGATGACGATCGGCCGCGGGCCGGTGCGCTCGGCGAACGCCTCCGGAGGGGCAGCGCCTGCTGACGGCTCTACGGCACCGAGCTCGAGCACGACACGGTCGGGCTCGGTCAGAGTGTGCCAGTTGAGGACGCCGACCCCGCTCTGCGTGCGAACGACGAGCTCCTGTCCGCGGCTGGTGAGCGACACCACCCTGCGCGACCTGAACGGCAGCGAGTTGTCGAGCACCGGCGTGGCATCGGCAAAGCGAATGACGGTCTCGTCGGGGGCCCCCTTGACATCGGCGCCAACCGGCCGGTCGAGGGTCAGCACCAGGGTCGTCGTCAACCCGAAGTCGGCGGCCGCCGGCCGGACCGTCACCGGCTCGGCGACCCGGGCGCCGGCCACGATCCGGTGGCCGTTCGGAGCCGGCTCGAGGTGAAACCCGATCGGTGCGAGCAGGACCTGCTCGAGGAACGCGAGGCTCGCCGCGACCCCGCCCGGCGAGGCGGCGGGAGCGTCGGGGGCCTCGTGGAGACTCCCGTCGACGAGCACGTACCGGCGGCCGATCGCGAACTGGATCACGTGGCCCTGGTAGACGACGCCGTAGGTGTCGGCAGCCGCCGCGTAGCTGGCCTCCGCTCCGACCATCGCCAGCACCGGCAGGATCTCGAGCCGCGAGCCGAGCAGCGGCACTGTCAGCGACCGGTCGCCGAAGTGGAACTCGACCGTGGCGCCGGAGCTCGGCCGCTCCTGCGCCACCGCCGATCCCACCCACAGGATCAGGGCGAGCGTCACGACAAGGCGACGTTTCATCGAATAACGACCTGGTGGAGGCGGTGGGAATCGAACCCACGTCCGAGGGACTCCGGGTGCCGGCTTCTCCGTGTGCAGCCCGCTGCTTTGTCTCGCCCCGGGGTCGGTGAGCGGGCAACCGATCCGCGGGGCCAGCCCGTGAGATCTCGGTCACCGTGTCCGGGCGGCGCGGCAACCCAGCCTGTCAAACAGCGCCGGACCCAGGCCGACAGGCGGGGCCTCGGGAACGACGTGGCCGACTTACGCGGCCAGAGCGTAGTTGCTGTTGGCTGTTGTGTTGTTCCACCCTGATACGAGCGGGTGGACCTCGACACGCTGCCGACAGCCGGACTTGTCCCCCGTCGAACCCTGGACGCCCCCAGTGGTTCAACAGTCGCCTGCATTCTACCACCCCCGGTCTCGCCTCCGTCCCCGTTCCCGCTCCCGTTCCCGTTCCCGTGCCGTCTCCGCGCCCGCTCTCGTCACGGCGTAGTGCGAAGCACGAAGCCGGATCCGCGCCCACCTCTCACTCGGCGCCTCTCCCCTCCTTTGGAACTGTGAGGCAGGCGACCGGCCCGGCCCCGGTGCGCCGACTGCCGAAACCTGGAGACCCGTGATGCTGGCCAAGGCCTACTCCGCGACGCCGCGCGGCATCGGCGCGCTGTTCGTGACCGTCGAGGTCGACCGGATCCGCGCCCAGACGCCGTCGGTCACCGTCGTCGGCCTGCCGGACACCGCGGTCCGCGAGGCCCGCGACCGGATCTTCTCCGCCATCCGGCACCTCGGCCGGCGGTCCGAGCCCGCCAACGTCGTCATCAACCTGGCGCCGGCCGACGAGCGAAAGGAGGGCGCCACCCTCGACCTTCCGATGGCGGCCGCCTTCCTGGCCGCCGCGGGGCACCTCCCGGTCGACCGGCTCCTCAACCGGCTGCTGCTCGGGGAGCTGTCCCTCGAGGGGCGGCTGCAGCCGGTGCGGGGCGTGCTGCCGATCGCGCTCGCCGCCCGCGACCACGGCATCCCCGAGATCGTCCTGCCAGCCGCCAACGCGCCCGAGGCCGGGGTCGTGTCCGGGATCGACGTGGTGGCGGCCGCCACCCTCGGCCAGGTCGTCGAGTACCTGCGCAGCGGCACGCGGTTCGAGCCCGGGGCTCAGGGACGAGGCGGCGAGCGGCAGCCGCTGCCTCCGGTGCAGCCGGACCTCGCCGACCTGATCGGACAGGAGCAGGCGCGGCGCGCCCTCGAGGTGGCGGCGGCCGGCGGCCACCACCTGCTGCTGATGGGCCCCCCCGGCAGCGGCAAGTCGATGCTGGCCAGGCGCCTTCCCGGCATCCTTCCCCCGCTGACGGCCGAGGAGGCGATCGAGACGACCTGCGTCTACTCGGTGTCGACCCGGGTGCCGCGACCGTCGGGCCTGCTCGAGTGGCGGCCCTTCCGGGCGCCGCACCACACGGTGTCGCTGGCCGCCCTGGTCGGCGGCGGCGCCACCCCCCAACCGGGCGAGGTCTCGCTGGCGCACAACGGCGTGCTGTTTCTCGATGAGCTCACCGAGTTCCGCCGTGACGCCCTCGAAGGGCTCCGCCAGCCGCTCGAGGAGCGGGTGGTGACGGTCTCGCGGGCGCGCTCGAGCCTGAGCTTCCCGGCCGGCTTCCAGCTGGTTGCCGCCGCCAACCCGTGCCCGTGCGGCCACCTCGGCGACGACCGCCGCGACTGTCTGTGCACGCCGCACGCGGTGCACCGGTACCGGTCCCGGCTGTCCGGCCCGCTGGTCGACCGCATCGACCTCCAGGTCCAGGTCCCGGCCGTGCCGTGGCGGGTGCTCGCCGACGACCGCCGGGGGGAGCCGTCGCGGGCGGTCGCCGAACGGGTCTGGGAGGCCAGGCTCCGGCAGGCGGCCCGGCTCGCCGGCGGAGCCTGCCGCTGCAACGGCGACATGGGCCCCGACGCGATCCGGAGGTGGGCGCGCCCCGACGAGGACGGACGGCGCCTGCTCGAGCAGGCGAGCCGGGCGCTCGGCCTGTCGGCGCGCGCCTGGCATCGGATCCTGCGGGTCGCCCGCTCGATCGCCGATCTGGCCGCCGCCGAGTCCGTGTCCGCGGCCCATGTCGCCGAGGCGATCGCCTACCGCAGCCTGGACCGCGAGGCGGGTGGGGCGAGAGGGGTCTGAGGGGGCTCCTTCCCCCGCTTCCGCGCCCGACTCCGACCTCGTCCCCGTACCCGCTCCCGTTCCCGTTCCCGTTCCCGTTCCCGCTTCCCACGTGAAGCGAGAGGTGAGGTTTTGTGAGCCCCGGGTGGGTGTGTGCTTGGTCTTCGCCGGGCCCGGAAGCGGGCGCGGAAGCGGACGCGGGCGCGGGAGACAGGCGTCAGCCCAGGCTCGGGCCGCAGCGGAACCGACGTCCCGCGGACTGCGGTCCGCGTCCTCGCCAGTGCCGGCGGTTGCGAGTCTCAGGCCGGATCCGCGCACCTTGTGAAATCGTTGACAAGCGTTCGAGGGTCGTTAGAATGAACCGGCTCTGTGGAGGGGGGTCGATGGCCCACTATGTCCCCATCCTTGTCTTTGCCCTGATCGCCCTGTCCTTTCCGATCGTCGTGCTGCTGCTGGCGGCGGTGGTGCGGTCGGGATCGCCGGATCCGGTCAAGGCCGAGACCTACGAGTGCGGGATCAAGGCGCCGACGCACGCCCTCGACACCCGCTTCTCGATCCGCTACTACCTGATCGCGGTGCTGTTCGTGGTGTTCGACGTCGAGACCATCTTCCTCTTCCCGTGGGCGGTGATGTTCGAGAAGCTGGCGCTGTTCGGCTTCATCGAGATGGTCGTCTTCCTGGCGATCCTGCTCGTCGGCTACGTGTACGCATGGCGGAGGGGGGCGCTGGAATGGGCCTGATCGAGGGTCGCTTCGACCGCAACATCATCACCACCTCGTACGACCTCCTCTTCAACTGGGCGCGGCGCAGCTCGCTGTGGCCGATGCAGTTCGGTCTCGCCTGCTGCGCCATCGAGATGATGGCGGTGCTCGACCCGCGCTTCGACATGGCGCGCTTCGGCGCCGAGGTGTTCCGGAGCACCCCGCGGCAGGCGGACCTGATGATCGTCTCCGGCACGGTCACCGAGAAGATGGCGCCCGTCGTCAAGCGCCTCTACCAGCAGATGGCGGAGCCGAAGTGGGTGATCGCGATGGGATCGTGCGCCACCTGCGGCGGACCCTACCGGACCTACGCGGTGACCCAGGGCGTCGACCGGATCATGCCGGTGGACGTCTACATTCCGGGCTGCCCGCCGCGTCCGGAAGCGCTGCTTTACGGGCTGATGCAGCTGCAGCGCAAGATCGACCGGTTGACGATCGCGCGCCGTCGGGCCTCGTGAGGCAGCCATGAGCGACAACGAGAAGACCACTCCCGACCACGCACCGGCAGCCCCCGGGCAGCCCGCCGGCGCCGCGCCCGAGGCTGCGGGCACGGGCGCCGACGCGCCCCGGCCGGCGCTGACCGATGACGAGAAGGCGGCCAAGATCGCGGCGGCCAAGGCCAAGGCGGAGGCCGCCAAGGCCGCCAAGGCGGCGGCGCCCGAGGAGCCCAAGCCGCCGTGGGAGGCCAAGCCGGTCACCCCCGAGCACCAGGACGCCTCGGCCGACCCGGACGTGGCGGCGCTCGCCGCCGCCGTCGACGGCGCGGTGCTGGCGGCCGACAGTTTCGCCGGCGACGTCACCGTGACCATCCCGGCTGACCGGATCGTCGAAATCTGCCGTGCCCTCAAGGGCGACCGCGGCTTCACCTTCTTGGTCGACCTGACGGCGATCGACTGGCTCGATCGCGAGCAGGGGCGGTTCGACGTCGTGTACTGGATGCACCGCTTCGACGACTCCAAGCGGATCCGCCTCGTCGCGGCCCTCCGGGAGGAGAGCTCGATCGCGTCGGTCACCGGCGTCTGGCGGACCGCCAACTGGCTCGAGCGAGAGGTCTACGACATGTTCGGGATCCACTTCGAGGGCCACCCGGCACTCGAGCGCATCCTCACCTGGGAGGGCTTCAACGGCCACCCCCTGCGCAAGGACTTCCCGGTCGAGGGGATCGACACCGGGGCCGCGATCTACCCGGATGTCTACCCGCCGGGCGGCGGCCCGGTCCGCCCCGACGAGCTCGAGTCGGGCGAGCCCAAGGCCGAGGGGAAGGGGGACTGATGACCGACCAGCGGCCCCCTTCGCTGTTCGACGTCGAGGAGATGGAGGTCAGCTTCGGGCCTCAGCACCCGGCCACTCACGGCGTGCTGCGCGTCCAGCTCAAGCTCGACGGCGAGCGGATCGTCGATGCCAAGCCAATCATCGGCTACCTCCACCGCGGCACCGAGAAGCTGTTCGAGACGATGGCCTTCCCGCAGTGCATCCCGCACACCGACCGCATGGACTACGTCACCTCGGCGACCAACAACCAGGGCTTCTGCGTCGCGATGGAGAAGCTGCTGGGAATCACCATCCCGCCGCGTGCCGCCTACATCCGGATGATGCTCGCCGAGCTCCAGCGGCTGGCATCGCACCTGGTGTGGCTGGCCACCCACGCCATCGACCTCGGGGCCATCACCCCGTTCTTCTACACCTTCCGCGAGCGCGACGCGATCCTCGACCTGTTCGAAAGCTACTGCGGGGCGCGGCTGACGCTCAACACCATGAAGATCGGAGGCGCCCCGTTCGAGCTCCCCGACGGCTGGGTCGAGCGGTGCTCGGCCCTGGTCGACGCCTTCCCCGGCCACATCGACGAGTACGAGGAGCTGCTGACCAACAACCGGATCTGGAAGCGGCGGACGATCGGCGTCGGTGTGGTTTCGCCCGAGGACGCCATCGATTGGGGCCTCACCGGCCCGCCGCTGCGCGGCTCGGGGGTGCGCTGGGACATCCGCAGGGTCTTCCCGTACGACCGCTACGACGAGATCGAGTTCGAGATCCCGATCGGGGCCAACGGCGACACCTACGACCGCTACCTGGTGCGGATCGCCGAGATGCGGCAGTCGGTCCGGATCCTGCGCCAGTGCCTCGACCGGCTGCCCGAGGGCCCGGTCATGGCCAAGATCCCGAAGGTGCTGCGGGCCCGCGACGGCATGGCCTACGGCTCGGTGGAGGCGCCCAAGGGCGAGCTGGGCTACTTCATCGTCACCACCGACAAGGCCACCGAGCCCTACCGCTGCCGGGTCCGGCCGCCGTCCTTCGTCAACCTGCAGATGCTGCCCGAAATGGTCCGGGGGCACCTCGTGGCCGACCTGGTCGCGGTGATCGGGACCCTCGACATCGTCCTCGGAGAGATCGACCGATGAGGAATCGTGCTATGTCCACGGGGCAGCCGGGAGCGGGACGCCGATGAGCGAGGTCCTGATCCGGTACGTCGTCGTTCCCTTCATCCAGACCCTGGTGATCCTGTTCTCGCTGCTCGGGATCGTCGCCTACCTGACGCTGCTCGAGCGCAAGGTCCTGGCCTGGATGCAGGCGCGGATCGGGCCCAACCGGGTCGGCCCGCGCGGCCTGCTGCAGCCGATCGCCGACGTCTTCAAGCTGTTTGCCAAGGAGGACCTCGTCCCCTCCCGGGCCGAGCGCTTCGTGTTCGTGCTGGCGCCGATGCTGATCTTCGCGCCGTCGTTCCTGGTGTGGGCGGTGATCCCCTTCGGGGAGAGCTTCACGGTCGCAGGGGTCCAGGTCGACTCGTTCATCGCCGACATCAACATCGCCATCCTGTTCGTGCTCGGCGTGTCATCGATCGCGATCTACGGGATCATCCTCGGCGGCTGGTCGTCGAACAACAAGTTCTCGCTGATGGGCGGGCTCAGGTCGGCGGCCCAGCTCGTCTCCTACGAGGTGCCGCTGGGCTTTGCCGTGGTCTCGGTCCTGCTGATGGCCGGCACGCTGTCGCTGGTGGGCATCGTCGAGGCACAGCGCGAGGCGGGGATCTGGTTCTTCCTCCCCGGCATCCTCGGCTTCGGCATCTACTTCATCTGCGGCGTCGCCGAGACCGGCCGCAACCCCTTCGACCTGCCCGAGGCCGAGTCCGAGCTGGTGGGCGGCTACCACACCGAGTACTCGGGGATGAAGTTCGCGTTCTTCTATCTCGCCGAGTACATGAACATGCTGGTGGTGTCGTCGCTGGCGGTGACCCTGTTTTTCGGCGGCTGGCTGCCCCCCTTCCCAAACCTCCTGGCAGGGCTCTGGCAGTCGCCGCTGCTGTCGTGGATCCCGCCCTTCGCCTGGTACCTGGTCAAGGTGCTGGCCTTCATCTTCCTCTACATCTGGTTCCGAGCGACCTTCCCCCGCTACCGGTTCGACCAGCTCATGTCCGTGGGCTGGAAGTGGCTGATTCCGCTGTCGCTGGCCAATGTCCTGCTGGTCGGCATCGGCGTGCTGATCCTGAAGGGATGATGCGATGCTGCTCAGGGATTTCCTGGCCAGGCTGATCCCGGTCGACCTCTTCAAGGGCCTCAAGGTGACCGGCGGCTACCTGCTGCGCCGCAAGGAAACGGTGCAGTATCCGGAGAAGAGGCTCGAGCCCACCGATCGCTTCCGCGGCATGTTCGGCTACGACTCCGAGCGCTGCATCGACTGCGGGCTGTGCGCCAAGGCGTGCCCGATCGAGATCATCTACATCGTCGACAGAGTCGAGATCAACCCCGACACCAAGAAGAAGAAGAAGGTCATCACGCGCTACGACATCGACGTCAAGCGCTGCATGTTCTGCGGCCTCTGCGAGGAGGCCTGCCCGACCGAGCCGCCCTCGATCTGGCTGACCTCGAAGACCTACGAGGGTGCCACTTACGAGCGCAACGAGGGCCTCTACTTCGACAAGAACCGGCTGTTCACCTGGCAGGGCGTGAAGCCCTTCCCGGGAGTGCGCACCCCATCCGACGGCCAGGACCCGAAGGACCCGATGGGGCGCAAGCCCAAGGATGCAGCCGCGGCGGACGACGCCCCTGGAGAGCCATCGCCCTGACCGACAGGGCCGATCCGGAGGAGGAGAGTGGTGGAATTCCTGGTATCCAACTTCGAGGCGATCCTGTTCTTGATCATCGCCGCGCTGACCGTCGCCGCCGGCGTCGGCGTGATCGCGCTGAAGAACCCGGTGCACGCCGCGCTCTCCCTGCTGACGACCTTCCTCATGGTGGCGGTGCTGTTCGTCATCCGGCATGCGGAGTTCCTGGCAGCGGTCCAGGTGATGGTCTACGCCGGCGGCATCATGGTGCTGTTCCTGTTCGTCATCATGCTGGTCAACGTCAAGGGCGTCCGGCCGGAGGGCGCGTTCATGACCCGGTGGGCGCCGCTCGCGATCGTCGGCGGCGTGCTCGTCGGGGCGCTGCTCGCGCTGCTCGTGCTGCTCGGCGTGCTCGCGGCCGGCAGCGGTGACCCCACCGCCCTGCAGACCGTGGACGGAAAGGTGGTCGGGAACACCGAGGCGGTCGGCATCACTCTCTACACCACCTACCTGGTGCCGTTCGAGATCGTCTCGGTGGTGCTGCTGGTGGCGATGATCGGCGCCATCATCTTCGGCCGCCGGGATGCGGGCCTGGAGAGGCCCAGCGGGGAGGCCGGCCCGTGATCACCGCCAACCACTACGTCATCCTGTCGCTGATCCTGCTCGCGCTCGGCATCGTCGGCGTCATGGTGCGCCGCAACTTCATCACCGTGCTGATGTCGCTCGAGCTCATCTTCAACGCCGCCAACCTCAACCTGATCGCCTTCTCGCACCGGCTCGGCGACCTGGCCGGGCAGATCCTCGCGGTCTTCGTGATCACGATCGCCGCCGCCGAGGCCGCCATCGGCCTGGGGCTGATCATCGCACTGGTCCGCCTCAAGGACACGGTGGCGCTCGACGAGGCCAGCGAGATGCGGAGCTAGCGGATGCCATTCCTCGACCTGGTCTGGCTGGTCCCCCTGTTCCCGCTCCTCGGAGCGGCCTTCAACGGCCTGGTGTCCAACCGGCGCGGGCTGCCGAAGTCGGTCACCACCACCACGGCCCTGCTCGGCTCCGGCCTCGCCTGGCTGTGGGGCTGGGCAGCCGTCATCCAGTGGGCGCTCACCGAGGACCGCCACCAGGCCTACGTGGTGACCGTCTTCGAGTGGATCACCGGCGGGTCGGTGCGGATCCTCGACGGCTCGCTCGCCGACGTCAACATCAACGCCTCTTTTCAGATCGACCCGCTGTCATCGGTGATGGTCGGGTTCGTCACCTTCGTCGGCTTCCTGATCCACGTCTACTCGATCGGCTACATGCACTCGGAGAGCGACCGCGCCTACGCCCGCTACTTCTCGTTCCTCAACCTGTTCATGTTCTCGATGCTGGTGCTGGTGCTCGGCTCGAACCTGCCGGTGCTGTTCGTCGGCTGGGAGGGCGTGGGGCTCTGCTCCTACCTGCTGATCGGCTTCTACTTCGAGAAGGACTGGTGCGCGTCCGCCGGCAAGAAGGCGTTCATCGTCAACCGGATCGGCGACTTCGGCTTCCTGCTCGCGATCTTCGCCGCGTTCGCGGTGTTCGGCTCGCTGGAGTTCACCACGATCTTCCCGGCCGCCGCCGCCCACCCCGAGCGCTATGCGGCCGCGGCCACCGTGATCGGGCTGCTGCTGTTCGTGGGCGCGATCGGCAAGTCCGCGCAGCTCCCGCTCTACGTCTGGCTGCCCGACGCGATGGCCGGACCGACCCCGGTGTCGGCCCTCATCCACGCCGCCACCATGGTCACCGCCGGCGTCTACATGGTGGTCCGCTGCAATGTGATCTACCGCATCAGCCCGACCGCGATGCTGACGGTGGCCGTGATCGGCGGGCTGACCGCGATCTTCGCCGCGACCATCGGCCTGGTCCAGAACGACATCAAGAAGGTCCTCGCCTACTCAACCGTGTCCCAGCTCGGCTACATGTTCCTCGGCGCCGGGGTCGGCGCCTTCATTGCCGCGATCTTCCACGTCGTCACCCACGCCTTCTTCAAGGCCTGCCTGTTCCTCGGATCGGGCTCGGTGATCCACGCCTGCGGCGGCGAGCAGGACATGCGCAAGATGGGCGGCCTCAAGCGCCACATGCCGACGACCTACTGGACCTTCCTGGTCGCCACGATCGCGATCGCCGGCATCTTCCCGTTCGCCGGGTTCTTCTCCAAGGACGAGATCCTGGCCAAGGCCTTTGCCGCCGGGTTCACCAACCTCAACGGCTTCGGCACGGTGTACGCGCTGCTCTGGGTGTTGGCCCTCGCCGGGGCGGTGCTGACCGCGTTCTACATGTTCCGCCTGGTCTACATGACCTTCCATGGCGACTTCCGGGGCGGCCACGAGGCCGAGCACCACCTCCACGAGTCGCCGTGGACCATGACCATGCCGCTGCAGGTGCTCGGAGTGCTGTCGATCGTGGGCGGCTTCCTCGGCTTCCCGGGCCAGCTCTTCGGCCGGCCCGAGCTCAACCGCATCGAGCAGTTCATGGAGCCGGTCATCCTGCCGATCGGCCACACGCCCCACGGCGCCGAGCACGCCGCGCACCACGTGCCGCTCAGCCTCGAGCTCGGCCTGATCCTGCTGTCGCTCGCGGTCGCGGGCTTCGGGATCTGGATGGCGTTCCGGTTCTACTCCGGCGCCCGGGCTTTCGAGCGGCCGCGCCGGCTCGCCGAGCGCTTCCCGCTCGCCTACAAGCTGCTGCTCAACAAGTACTGGGTGGACGAGCTCTACGACGCCACCGTCATCAGCGGCACCGCCAAGCTCGCCAACCTGCTGTGGGAGGCCGACGCCCGGGTGGTCGACGGCGCCGTCAACGGCACCCGTCACCTGACCGTCGGCACCAGCTTCCTCTCCGGCATCTTCGATCTCCGGGTCGTCGATGGCGCGGTCAACCTCGTCGCTCGAGCTTACGACGTGGCGAGCGTCGCCTTCCGGCGGCTGCAGGTCGGGTTCACTCAGGGGTACGCGATGGTGATGGTCTTTGGCGCGGCCATTTTGCTGGTCGTGTTCCTGGTCAGTTTCTAGGGAGCGAAGGATGCACTACGACTTCCAGTACGGCTGGCTGATCAACCTGATCTGCTACCTCCCATTGGCCGGGGCCCTGGCCACCATCTTCTTCATCAAGAAGGAGAACACCGGGGCCATCAAGTGGTTCGCCACGATCGTCGCCGGCCTCGACTTCCTGCTGTCGATCCCGCTGTGGTTCCTGTATGAGCCCGGCGGCGCCGAGTTCCAGTTCGCCTCCAAGGCCGAATGGATCCCGTCGGTCGGGGTGCAGTACATCTTCGGGGTCGACGGCTTCTCGATCCTGCTGATCCTGCTGACGACCCTGCTCGGCTTCATCTCGGTCTACAGCTCGTTTTCGGCCATCGGCGAGCGCCAGAAGGAGTACTACATCTTCCTGCTGCTGCTGCAGACGGGGATGCTCGGTGTCTTCTGCTCGCTCGACTTCATCCTGTTCTATGTCTTCTGGGAAGTGATGCTGGTGCCGATGTACTTCCTGATCGGCGTCTGGGGCGGGCCTCGCAAGCTCTACGCGGCGATCAAGTTCTTCCTCTACACCCTGGTCGGCTCGGTGCTGATGCTGGTCGGCATCCTGGCGCTCTACTTCTACAACGCCGGCGGGCTCGCGGCCGTGGGCCTGCCCGGGCTCGGCAACCCGGCGACCTTCGAGATCCCGCTGCTCTTCCAGGCGGCGCCGGCGATGCCCGGCGGGCTCCAGTTCTGGGTCTTCCTCGCGTTCTTCGTCGGCTTCGCGATCAAGGTGCCGATGTTCCCGTTCCACACCTGGCTCCCGGACGCTCACGTCGAGGCGCCGACCGCCGGATCGGTGATCCTGGCCGGCGTCCTGCTGAAGATGGGCACCTACGGCTTCGTCCGCCTGTCGCTGCCGCTGCTGCCCGACGCCACGGTCAAGGCGGTCGGGTGGGTCGGCGTGCTGTCGATCATCGCGATCATCTACGGCGCCCTGGTGTCGCTGGCCCAGAAGGACATGAAGAAGCTGGTGGCGTACTCCAGCGTCAGCCACATGGGCTTCATCACCCTGGGCATCTTCGCGCTCAACGGGGCGGGCCTGCGCGGTGCGATCCTGCAGATGATCAACCACGGCATCTCGACCGGCGCGCTCTTCCTGCTCGTCGGCATCATCTACGAGCGCCGGCACAACCGGATGATCTCCGAGTACGGGGGGCTCGCCAAGGTGATGCCCCTGTATGCGATGTTCTTCATGATCATCGCCCTGTCGTCGCTCGGGCTGCCGACCCTCAACGGCTTCATCGGCGAGTTCACGATCCTGATCGGCGCCTTCCACCACTCCTGGGTGTGGGCGCTGTTCGCCGCCACCGGCATCGTGCTCGGCGCGGCGTACCTGCTGTGGATGTACCAGCGGGTGTTCTTCGGCGAGATCACCAACGACAAGAACAAGGGCCTCGCCGACCTCAACCTTCGCGAGCAGTGGACGCTGATCCCGCTCATCGTCATGGCGTTCTGGATCGGGCTCTACCCGAAGCCGTTCTTCCGCCTCATGCAGCCGACCGTGGACCGCGTCCTGGAGCGGGTCGCGGTCGCCATGCCCGAGCATGAGACGGCCGCCGGGGCCGTGGCCGCGATCGCCGCGGTCCCCGAGGGCCACCACGAGCTCGCCGAGGAGTAGCGCATGCGGCTTGCAGACTTCGTGCCGCTGATCCCCGAGATCTTCCTGGCGGTGGCCGGCTTCGTGCTGATGCTCGCCGGCATCTCGCTCGGCCGCCGGGGCGCGCGGGCGCTGATCGCGGCGGCGGTCGCCGCCCTCGGCGTGACCGCGGTGCTCGTGCTCGCCTTCGCGCGCGCGGCCGGCGCTCCCGAGTCGATCCTGGGTGGGATGCTGGTGGTCGACCAGCTCGGCGTCTACATCAAGCTGCTGATGCTCGTCACCTCGGCGGTGGCGCTGCTGATGGCGGCCGGATTCCTGGAGCGCTCGGGCTACGGCGCCGGTGAGTTCTCGGCGCTGGTGCTGTTCGCCACCGTGGGGATGTTCGTCATGGCGTCCGGCGCCAACCTGGTCAGCCTCTACGTCGGGCTCGAGCTGATGGCGCTGTCGGTCTACGTGCTGGTCGGCTACTTCAAGCTCGAGACCAAATCGAACGAGGGCGCAGTCAAGTACTTCGTGCTCGGCGCCATGTCGTCCGGGGTGCTGCTGTACGGCATCTCGCTGGTCTACGGCACTATCGGGAGCCTCGACCTGGAGACCATCCGGCGCAGCCTGGCCGAGGTTCCCCAGCACAACCCGACGATGCTGCTCGGCATCCTGCTGGTGGCCTTCGGCATGCTGTTCAAGGTGGCCGCCGTGCCGTTCCACGTGTGGACGCCCGATGCGTACGAGGGCGCGCCGACACCGGTCACCGCCTTCATGTCGGTAGGCCCGAAGGCGGCGGCCTTCGCCATGTTCCTGCGGCTGTTCACCATCGCGTTTGCCCCCGAGGTCGAGGCGTGGCGGAACATCCTGTGGATCGCGGCCGCCGCCACCATGATCTACGGCAACATCGCCGCGCTGACCCAGAACAACGTCAAGCGGATGCTCGCCTACTCGTCGATCGCCCACGCCGGCTACGCGCTGATGGGCCTGGTCGCGGCCACCGGCACCGGCCTGTGGGCGGTCCTGATGTACATGGCCGTCTACGCGTTCATGAACCTCGGCGCGTTCGGCTTCGTGATCCTGCTCGAGTCCAAGGGCTATGCCGGGGAGACGATCGCCGACTACGCCGGCCTCGCCCGGCGCCACCCCGGCGCCGCCGCGCTCATGCTCTGGTTCATGCTGGCGCTGGCCGGGATTCCGCCCACCGGCGGCTTCATGGGCAAGCTGTACGTGTTCGCCGCGGCGATGGAGGCAGGGTGCGTAGTGCTCACCGTGATTGCGGTCGTGATGTCCGCGGTCAGCCTCTACTACTACTTCCGGATCGTCGTCGAGATGTACCTCAGGGATGGCGAGGGCAGCCAGCCCGCGCTGCTGCTCCGCGACCGGTGGACCGAGGCGATGATCGGCGTCTGCGCGCTGGTTACCCTGGCGATCGGGGTGTGGCCGGGCCCGCTGGTCGAGTGGGCCAAGGGCGGCCTGCAGGCGCTCGGCATGGGATCGGCCGGATGACGCAGGGCGCCCCCGGCGCGGATCCTCGACCGCCTGCCGGGGCCCGCGGTGACCGCGGCCGGCAGTTCCGGGCCGCCAGCACCTGGCTCAACGCGTCCGTCGTCGGCATCCAGTTCCCGGTGGCGATCGCCATCGGCTACTTCTTCGGGCGGTTCCTCGACCGTCACCTCGGCACCTGGCCCTGGCTGACGATCGTGTTCAGCGTGTTCGGGATCGCGGCCGGGTTCGTCAACCTGTTCCGGATCACCGCCCAGGCCAGCCGGTCGGAGGAGGACCAGCTGCGCCCCGAGCTGGGCCTCAAGGTCTACCCTCCCGACGATCAGGAAACCGAGGACGAGGTGGAGGATGGAGACGCCACGCGGGCCCGCGACGACGGGGGCTGACGGCGGGACGCCAGCGCCCCCACCGCCCGACGAGGCGGGCTTCTCCGTGCGCCGGGTGGTGTTGAGGGCCATCCTCCTCGCGACAGTGGGTGCCTTCGCGGAGCTGTTCCTGAGAAACTCCATCCCTGGGGCGGCCAGCTTGACGGTGGCAGCGGCGGTGGCTATCATCAACTTCCGTTCGCTCGAAGGGCTGCTGCAGCGGGTCGTCCAGCCGGGCCGGCCGCGGTTCGATCGCCGGTCGGTGCTGACGATCGTCGGCCGGCTCGCCCTTCTCGGCGGCGGGCTTGCGGCGTTGCTGATCGTTCCTGGAATCGACTTCGTGGCGGTCGCGCTTGGAGTCTCGACCTTGGTGGCGTCCCTGATCGTGGAGGGGCTGCGCCGGGGGGTGGTCGGAGGCGGCTGAGTTGCATCATCCGGTCTCGTTCCTCTACCAGCCGGTCAACGCCCTGCTGAGGGCGCTCCTGGGGGAGCCCAGCGCCCGCTACCAGGAGCTGATGGGCCTGCACGAGGAGGGCCACTGGCTGCCCGACCACGTGATCATGGCGATGCTCGCCGTGGTCGTGATCGCCGGCGTCCTGATCCCGATCAGCCGCCGGCTGTCGGTCAGCTCGCCGGGGAAGGGCCAGCAGATGCTCGAGCTGCTGGTCTCCGGCATCGAGGGCCTGGTCGACGACGTCGTCGGCCACGGCTTCGGCAAGCGCTTCCTGCCGTTCATCGGCGGCCTCGCGGTCTTCATCTTCACCTGCAACATCTTCGGGCTGTTCTTCTTCGTCCAGCCGCCGACGGCCAACCCCAACACCACGTTCGCCCTGTCGATCACCGCGTTCCTGTTCTACAACGTGGTCGGCATCAAGGACAACGGACTTGTCCGCTATGCCAAGCACTTCGCCGGGCCGTTGCCGCTGCTGGCGCCGCTGATGGTCCCGATCGAGATCATCTCGCACCTCGCCCGGATCCTGTCGCTCGCGCTGCGGCTGTTCGGCAACATCTTCGGCGAGCACACCGCCACCGGCATCTTCTTCTTCCTGTTCCCGCTGATCCTGCCGTGGCCGATGATGGGGCTCGGGATCTTCGGGGCCCTGCTGCAGGCCTTCATCTTCATCATGCTGACGATGGCCTACCTGAACGGCGCCGTCGGTGCCGAGGAGCACTAGCTCAGAGATCAATCCCATCGAGGAGGACCGTATGAAGCGACGTCATGCAATCCTGGCCGTGACCTTGGTGGTCCTGGCGCTGGCCGCCCCCGCGCTCGCGCAGGAGCACGGCGCCACACCAGCCGGTAAGAACATCTTCCAGTACATCGGTGCGGCCTTCGCGATCGGCATCGCGGCGGCGTTCGGCTCGCTCGGTCAGGGCCGAGGCCTGTCGGCGGCGTGCGAGGCCATCGGCCGCAACCCGGGCGCGGTCGGGCCGATCCGGATCACCATGATCATCGGCCTCGCGCTCATCGAGTCGCTGGTGATCTACGCCCTGATCATCGCCTTCCTGATCCTCGCCTGATCGGCGCACACGACGCGAAACCGGGGCCGGGGCTCGCCAGAGCCCCGGCCTTGCTGTGCGCTGCGCGCATCCCGAGGAGGAGTTCACGGCGGCCGTCCGTCCCCACCTCGGCCCACCCCGCCCTGCCGAAAGACCCAGGCGGTACGAGCTCCCCACAATTCCGACGCCGGCTGGCGTCGGCCTCGAAACATTGCCATACGGATTGTTTCGCAGATGCAACAATCGACTTCAGAGGAATCCTCAGACTGGGGTATTGACAAGAATGTTTCAGTTATGTATCGTCCACTGCAGGAGGTCACGATGGCAGCCAATGCAGACCCCAGGATGTGGGACTTCGGCTCCGGGACGCTGCCCTTCCGCGACCAGCTCTTCAAGAGCGCCCTCCGCATGACGCGATCGGTGGAGGACGCGGAGGACCTGCTCCAGGAGACCTACCTCAAGGCTTTCAAGTACTACCAGCGTTTCGCCGAGGGCACCAACTTCAAGGCCTGGCTGTTCAAGATCATGAAGAACACCTTCATCAACTCCTACCGGAAGAGGAAGCTGCAGCCGCCGAAGGTGGACTTCGACGAGATCCAGGAGGGCCTCGAGGAGACGCTGATGGACGCGGCGCAGGACGCCTTCGCCGATCCCGAGTCGGGCATCCTGTCCTCGGAGATGGACCACGAGGTTCGCCGGACCTTGGTCGGGCTGCCGCACGACTACAAGATGGTGGTGCTGCTGGCCGACCTCGAGGGCTTCTCGTACAAGGAGATCGCCGACATCCTCGAGGTGCCGGTCGGCACCGTGATGTCGCGCCTCTACCGGGGCCGGCGGATGCTCGAGCGGACGCTGCTCCGGTACGGCCGGCGCTACAACTACATCACCGCGCCGCCCGGAAAGCTGCGGGACGAGAAGATCGACCTCGACGAGTTCTTCGGGGCTCGGGCCGCGGCCAGCTGAAAGGCCGGGGCGCCGCCAGCGGGACTCGATCCGGGTCAGTGAAGGGTCGATCGCACCAGGGGATCCCGGCACCTGCCGGTCGGGCGCGACCCCACGTCACGACCTCCGTTCCATTGCGGGTCGGCCTCCCCCGTCAGCCGGCGGCAGCTCCCGGCCCGCAGCGGGCGGCGCGAGCAGCGAAGGCGGAACGACGAGGCCGCCCGACATCACCATCTTGATGCCGTCCTCGACCGGGATGTCGAGGACCGTCACCAGGCGCTTCGGCACCGTGACCAGGAAGCCGGTGGTCGGGTTGGGCGTGGTCGGGACGAAGATCATGAGTGCAGGCTCTGTGCATACCCGCGTCGGGACGCCGATCTCCCGCGTCACGAACCCGATCGAACTCATGCCCGGGCCCGGGAACTCGAGCAGCACCACCTTTCGGAACTGGGCGGTCTCGCCGAGCTGGATCGCCTCCGTGATCTGCCGCGCGCCCTGGTAGATCGGGCTGAGCAGCGGCACCCGAGCCATCAGCCGCTCCCCGGCGGCGAGCAGGCGGCCGCCGACCACATTGGTGGCGACGACGCCGAGCAGGAGCATGGCGGCCAGCACCAGCAGCAGGCCGAGGCCCGGGATCTCGCGGTGGAAGAGCTGGCGCGAGACCGGCTGGAACCAGCGGTCGAAGAGCTGGAACACGAACCGCGCGAAGAACAGGGTCACGACCAGCGGCAGGGCGACCAGGAACCCGACCACGAAGCGTCGCCGCAGCCAGCCGCCGAGGCCCCGCTTGCGCCCGCCGGGGTGCCGGCCGGGATCGGCGACGTGCCGGTAGAAGCCGGTCGGTGGGCGGCTGGGGTCGGCCATCCCGGCATTGTAGCTCGAAGCCGGCCCCGCGTATCTGCTGTGCCTGAACGGCTTTGGAGCCCGGCCTTTTCACGGTATCATGAACTGCCGGAGGCCGAGTTGGATCCTGAGCGCTCACTGACGATCGTCGGCGGACAGTGGGGGGACGAGGGCAAGGGGAAGGTCGTCGACCTGTTGTCGGCGAAGTACCCGGTCGTGGTCCGCTTCAACGGCGGCCACAACGCGGGCCACACCGTCCGCTTCGCCGACCGGCGCTTCGCCCTCCACCTGGTCCCCTCCGGAGTCGTCCACAGTGACGTCACCTGCTACCTGGCGGCCGGGATGGTCATCGACCCCCCGTTCCTGGTCGCCGAGATCGACCGGCTCCACGCCCAGGGCATCGCGACCGCCGGCCGGATCTTCCTGTCGCCGCGCGCATCGTTGATCCTGCCCACCCACCAGGCGATCGATGCGGCGCGTGAGCAGGCGCGCGGCGCGGCCAGGATCGGCACCACCGGCCGCGGCATCGGCCCCGCCTACCAGGACCAGGCGCAGCGGCGCGGGCTGCGCGCCTACCTGCTCGCGGACCGCGAGCGGCTGGCGGTCGAGGCGCGCTCGCTGATGGCGGAGCACAACCGCGAGCTGGCGAGCCTGGCCGGCGCGGCCGCGGTCGACGTCGACGCCGCGGTCGCGACCCTCGTGAAGGCGGCCAAGCGGCTCGCGCCGCTGCTGAAGGAGGTAGGGCCGGAGCTGCGGCACCACGCCGCGGCCGGCAGGCCAATCCTGTTCGAGGGCGCGCAGGGGGTCCTCCTCGACCGCTGGTGGGGCACCTATCCCTACGTCACCTCGTCGTCGTGCCTGCCGGGAATGGCCGCTGCCTCGTGCGGCATTTCGCCCAGCCTGCTGGGCCCGGTGGTGGGTGTGATGAAGGCCTACGTCACCCGCGTCGGCAGCGGCCCCTTCCCGACCGAGCTCGAGGACGCCGTCGGTGACGGCCTGCGCGAGCGTGGCGCCGAGTTCGGCACCACGACCGGCCGGCCCCGGCGCTGCGGCTGGTTCGACGCGGTCGCCGCCCGCTTCGCGGTCCTCGCGGCCGGCATCGACGCGATCGCGCTGACCAAGCTCGACGTTCTCGACTCGCTGGACGTGATCAAGGTGGCGGTCGCTTACGAGCTGCCGGACGGCACGCACCTCGACACCGTGCCGGCGGACCCCGAGCTGCTGGCTGCCGTCCGGCCGCGCTACGAGGAGCGCCGCGGCTGGCAGGCCGAGACCGCCGGGCTGACCCACGCGACCGAGCTGCCGCCCGCGGCCCGCGACTATCTGCGTTACCTCGAACGTCAGGTCGGAGTGCCGATCGTGCTCGTCTCGACCGGCCCGCGCCGCGAGGAGACCATGGTGCGTGGCGACCACCCGATCGCCCGCCAGTTCGCCGAGGTGATGGGAGCAGGGGCTGCCCGCTCGACTTGAACCGCACCAGGCCGGGCGCTACATTGAGGATCGCGTGGGCCGTTAGCTCAGCTGGTAGAGCATCGGACTTTTAATCCGGTGGTCCCGGGTTCAAATCCCGGGCGGCCCACCAAACCGATCGATCCACCCTATCGATGCATTCAGCAGCTGGTGGCTCGCGCCCTGCGGGCGCGGCGCCCCACCGTCGCCGGCGGATGGCTGGAGGCCGCCCTTCCCCCTCTCCGGCCCGGCACCGCCGGGCCTACGAACTCGCGGGGGAGGGCGGGGCGAGGGCGGGTGGGGGCCGCGATTCTGTGATGGGCGGGGGGGCGGAAACCCCCTCGGCCACAGCCAGGAGCCGCCGCTCACGGCACGGTCGCCGACCAGGCCGCGGTGTCGCCGGACTCGAAGCCGTCGGTGAACACGCCGAACGAAACCCTGGTCACCAGGAAGTCGTTCGTCAGATCCGGGTCGGCCTCAGAGGTGATCCAGGTGAGCAGGTCGACGTGGCCGGCCGGAACGTCGCCCATCATGGCGCGAACGGTCTGCCCGCCCTGGATCGCCGCGATCAGCTCCTCGCCCTGGCGGCGGCTCATGAGCACGGACGGGACGTCGATGATGTACCCGGTGCCAGCGTCGCCGCCCATGGTGATCGTGCACTCGTCCGGATCGGCGCCCGGCACGTCGCCGCAGCGGCCGTCAGCTGCCGAGCAGGTCCTCGAAGAGCTCCTTGTTGATGGCCTTGTCGTAGGCGGCGCGGGCGCTGACCGTTCCTGCCTCGTAGAGGGCACGGATGGCGGTGTCCATCTCGATCATCCCGCTCTTCGACCCGGTCTGGATGGCGGAGATGATCTGGCGGGTGTTCCCCTCCCGGATCATGTTGCCGATCGCCGGCGTGCAGAACAAGATCTCGACCGCCGCCACCCGGCCGCCGCCCACCCTGGGCAGGAGCTGCTGGGCCACAACCGCCCGCAGCGATTCGCCGAGCACGTTGCGGACGCCGTTCTGCTCCGAGGCGGGGAACACGCCGATGATGCGGTCGATCGTCTTGACCGCGCTGTTGGTATGAAGGGTGCCGAAGACGACCGTGCCGCGCTCGGCGGCGGCGAGCGCCATCGAGATCGTCTCGAGGTCGCGCATCTCGCCCACCAGGATCAGGTCCGGGTCCTCGCGGCCGGCGGCCCGCAGGGCCTCGCCGAAGCCGGTCGCGTGCGCTCCGATCTCGCGCTGGTGCATCAGGCTGCGCTTGTTGGGGTGCACGAACTCGATCGGGTCCTCGAGCGTGATGATGTGGCAGGCGCGCGACTCGTTGATGAGGTCGATGATGGCGGCGAGCGTCGTCGACTTGCCCGAGCCGGTCGGGCCGGTGACAAGGACCAGCCCGGAGGTGATGTCGGCCAGGCGCCGGATCTGGGGCGGCAGCCCGAGCTGGTCGACGGTCATGGTCGTGCTGGGGATCACCCTGAACACCGCCGCGGACCCCCGCTGCTGCCGGAACAGGTTGACCCGGAAGCGCGCCAGGTCCGGCACCTCGTAGGCGAAGTCGGCGTCGCCCGTGGCCTCGAACTCCTGCCAGCGCTCGGCGGGGGCGATCGGTTGGATCATCTGCTGGAAGTCCGCCTGGAGGACGATCCGGTAGCGGATCTGCTCCATGGCGCCCGACACCCGCAACATCGGCGGCCTGCCGACGGCGAGGTGGAGGTCCGACGCCCCGCGGTCGTTCATCAGCCGCAGGAAGCGGTCGATGCGAGATCCGACGGTGCTCATGCGAGAGTCCTCGACTCGAGGAACTCCGGCGCCACCAGGCCCTCGAAGTCCTCGCGGTTGACGGCGTGGAGGTACGCGCACTCGGCCGAGATCTTGCCGAGCCGGAGCAGCTCGCGCAGCGAGTCATCGAAGGTCTGCATGCCCTGGGCCTTGCCGATCTGCATGGCCGACGGCAGCTGGTGGGTCTTCTCCTCGATGATCATGTGCGCCACCGACATGGTCCCCACCAGCACCTCGAAGCAGGCGACCCGCTGCCTGGTGCCGTCGAGCGACAGCAGCCGTTGGGCGATCACGTAGGTGAGCGACTCGGCCAGGCTGGCCCTCACCTGGGGCTGCTCGTCGGCCGCGAAGCTCGCGATGATGCGGTTGACCGCCTTCGGCGCGGTCGTCGAGCTCATGGTCGCGAGCACGAGATGGCCCGTCTCGGCCGCGGTGAGGGCAAGCGACACGGTCTCGGTGTCGCGCAGGTCGCCGATCACGATGACGTCGGGGTTCTCACGCAGGGCGGCGCGCAGGGCGCGGGCGTAGGAGCGGCTGTCCGAGCCGATCTCGCGCTGGTTGATCAGGCAGTTCTTGAAGGGGTGGATGAACTCGACCGGGTCCTCGAGGGTGATGATGTGGTGCTGCCGGGTCTCGTTGAGCAGGTTGACGAGGGCCGCGAGGGTGGTCGACTTCCCGCAGCCGGAGGGTCCGCACACCACGACCAGGCCCTGGTGGACCGAGGCGATCTTCGCGAGGTGGCCGGGAAGGCCGATCTCGCTGATCGTCGGCGGCTGCTCCGGGATCACCCGGAACACGCCGCTGTACCCCCTCTGATCGAGAAAGACGTTGGCGCGGTAGCGCCCGGCGCCGGGGACGTAGTGGCAGAAGTCGAGCTGCTTCTCCGCCCCCAGCCGAGCCCACTGCTCCTCGGTGAGGATGTCGCGGATCATCCCCGCGACCTGTGGCGCGTCGTATGCCTCCTGCTCCGAGCTGACCAGCGCGCCGCCGTTGCGCATGATCGGCGGGCACGAGACCGCGAGGTGGAAGTCCGAGCATCCCTGGTTGCGGGTAGACGCGAGCAGTGAGTTGAGCAGCGGGTCGCCCGCCGCGGTCCGCGCCTTCTTGATCTCGGTCCGCAGCTCCTCGGCGTCCTGGAGCGAGGCCTGGCTCCGGCGGGCGACCTCCTCGGCAATTTCCAGGGCGCGCGCGCGGACGGCGCGATGCGGGTCCGCCTTCGCGACCCGCTCCAGGGCCTCCAGGACCTTCGGGTGGTCGAACTTCGGGAGCGCCAGCAACACCTCGATGCGCACCTCGGGCGCCGGATCCTGCAGCAGCTTCGACAGCCGGGGCAGGCATCGGGGGTCGCCGATCCGGCCGAGGGCCTCGACCGCGGTCCACCGGACCTCGGGATCGTCGAGCGCCGCCGTCAGCGCGTCCACCGCCCGCGGGTCGTTGAACTGGCCGAGGGTGTCGGCGGCGCAGATCCGGAGCCACCAGTCGTCGGCGCCGAGCAGCTCGACGGTGGCCGGGATGATCCGCGGGTCCTCGAACGCGCCGACGACCGCCAGCGCCAGCGCCCGGACCTCCTCGTCCGGATCCGCGAGCAGCTCGACGGTCGGCTCGACCAGGTCCTGTCCGAACTCCCGCATCGAATCGAGCGCCCGGTCGCGCGCCCAGCCGGCCAGGGTCTTCGAGAACTTCAGGTACCGCTTCACGAGATCGTGGCGGTCGTCCATCTCGAGCAGGATCTTGATGACGGCCGAGCGGATGCCCGCCTCGCCCGACGCCATCAGGGGCAGCAGCCGGTCGATGAAGGCCGGGCCCTGGCTGCGGGCGACCTTGGCGAGCGCCTCGATCAGGTGCTGCTGGGTGTCGTAGTCGACGAAGGCGAGCTGGTTGACGATCTGGTCCGCCGCCTCGTCCGGCACCGTGTCGGCGAGGAGCTTGAGCGCCGTCGCCCGGATCTCGGGATCCGGGTCGGCGGCGGTGCGCTTCCAGCGGGCGACGGCCTGCGGCGTCATCTCTGCGGTGGCGAGCTGCCTCAGGTAGGGCAGCCGCTCCGCCGTCTCCTGGCCGCGCTCGACGAGCTGCCAGAGCAGTGGCGTCAGGCCGGCGGTGACCGGGGCGTGGGCCAGCAGCCGGCGGGTGGCGTCGCGAACCTCGTCGCGATCCGACGCGAGGCGCTGCGCGAGGTGATCCTCGACGCCCGGGATCCGCAGCGAGAACAGCACCGCGGCCCCGGCCCGCAGCGCGGCCTCCGACTTGTTGCGCGCCTCGCCGATGAAGCGGTCCACGGTGGCGGAGGTGCGATGGGGTCTCAGAAACTCGGCGCAGGCCTCGCGCAGGACGCGGTCTGGGCGGTACGCCATCCAGACCAGGTCCCGCGGCTTCAGAGCCTCGGCCTGGCGCAGGACCTGCAGCATCCGGTCGCGCTCCTCGGCAGTCACCCCTCCCTTGGAGAGCTGCTGGAGGCACTCGGTCACGTCGGACTTGAAGAGCTGCAACCTCTCGGCGCACCACCGGGTCCGCGAGCCTCCGCAGACGGCGATGTCCCCCTTTCTCGCTCGACCCAGAGGTACCTCTGTCATCGGCGGGTAGTACACCGGGTGAGGCGCGCAGCGGGCGCGCGTCCAGCGGCCGGTGCGACGGGGCAGCAGCGCGCGCAACGCAGCCGCTTCGGGGAACAATGAGGGAAGTGCGAAAGTACGGAAGTGCGTGCCAGGCACCGATCAGACGGAGTACGCCGGGGCAGCCGCGCGTTACATGCAGCGGGGGCAAGCCTTTCAGATTCGCGTCGCCGGGAGGGAAGCGCAATGACCATGAGACGGCTCTTCACTGTCCCCGAGCACTCGACCTTCGGCGACCTGGCGCTGCTGCTGATCCGCGTCGCGGCGGGACTCGCCTTCATGCTGCACGGCTGGGGGAAGATCCAGAACCCGTTCGGCTGGATGGGCCCCGACGCCTTCGCGCCGGGCGTCTTCCAGGCGCTCGCCGCGCTCTCCGAGTTCGGCGGCGGTCTGGCGTGGATTCTCGGCCTGCTGACGCCGCTCGCCTCGCTCGGCATCGCCTGCACGATGGGGGTCGCCTTCTCGCTGCACGCCATCGTGCGGGGGGACCCGTTCGTGTCGATGACCGGCGGTCCGAGCTCCGAGCTGGCGGCGGTCTTCTTCTGCATCGCCCTGCTGCTGATCGCGATTGGGCCGGGCCGGCTGTCCCTCGACCGCAGGCTGTTCGGCCCCCGCTGAGCGAGACAAGCGGCGCCGACGCGACGGCGCTCAGCCGAACCGCGCGTGGTGGTCGGCGAGGCGGAGCAGGGTCGGGATCCGATGCGGGCCGTGCATCGCCGCCACCAGCCGCGCGGCGGCCGCGGCCTGGCAGCCGATCGCCGACACGTAGAGCGGCTTGGCGCTACGACCACGGTGAATGGGCACGAAGCGGTCGGCGATGGCGAGCGGGCTCTTGGCGACGCCGATCACCACCGCCCGGTACGGCAGTGCCTCGTATAGCCGCGCGCCGAGGCCCTTGCACTCGCCAGCCCTGAGGTGGACGTAGCCGTCGATCAGGATGGTGTCGAAGCGGATTGCCGCCGTCTCGAGCACCGCGAGCAGGCACGGCAGCTCACGCTCGAAGAAGCGGCCCGGCCGGTAGCCGGCGGCGGCTAGCAGGACCTCGCGGACCAGCGCGGCCGGCTCGCTGTCCGACCAGTCGTTGAAGACCACACAGGCGGCGACCGCCCGTTCGTCCTCGTAGTGGACGTCCACAGCGGCCTTCATCGGCAGCGCTGCTCCCGGCGCGAGCGCCCTACTCGTAGCGCAGTGCCTCGATCGGGTCGAGCCGCGACGCCCGCCGCGCCGGGTAGAAGCCGAAGAACACCCCGACCAGGGCTGCAAAGCCGAAGGCCAAGCCGACCGATCCCGGCCCGACCAGGGTCGGCCAGCCTGCGATCTTGGAGACCACCCGGCTCGCGCCGAAGCCGAGCAGCACCCCGAGCCCGCCGCCGACCACCGACAGGATCACCGCCTCGAGCAGGAACTGCAGCAGGATGTGGCGCGACTTGGCGCCGACCGCGAGCCGGACCCCGATCTCGCGAGTCCGCTCGGTGACCGACACCAGCATGATGTTCATGATCCCGATGCCGCCGACCAGCAGCGAGATCGCGGCCACCGAGCCGAGCAGCAGCGACATGGTGCGCGAGCTCTGCGCGGCTCGAGTCGCGATCTCCTCCTGGGAGCGCATCATGAAGTCGCTCGGCTGGCCCTCGGCGATGCGGTGGCGCTGGCGCAGCAGCGCCTCGATCTCCTGCTGGGCGGTCGCCACCGCGTCGGACGACACCGCCGCGACGTAGATGATGCTGATCCGGGTGGTGCCCATCACCCGCTTCATCACCGTCGTGTAGGGCGCGATCAGCTGGTCGTCCTGGTCGGTGCCCATGGTGGTGCCGCCCTTGCGCTCGAGGACCCCGACCACCCGGAACGGCACGTTGTTCACCCGCACCACCTGGCCGACCGCGCCGCCCTCCGGGAACAGCGCCTCGGCGACCGCGTTGCCGATCACGCACACCTTGGCGCCGGCGCGCACCTCGGCCGAGGTGAAGAACTCGCCCTGGCTGGTGTTCCAGGCGCGGATCTGCGGCCAGTCGACGTCGGCGCCGTAGATCGCGGTCCCCCAGTTGAGGCCGCCTGCCACCACCTGGCCGGCGGTGCGGACGCCCGCCGACACGTAGGCCACCGACGGGCACTCGCGGCGGATCGCCTCGACGTCGTCCTCGGTCAGGGTCGACTCGCCGCCGTGGATGCGGGCGCCGGACTGGGTCACCGCGCCGGGGAAGACCATGATGAAGTTGGTGCCGAGTGAGCCGATCGCCTCCTGCACCGAGTGCGAGGCGCCGGCCCCCACCGCCACCATGGTGATGACGCAGGCGACGCCGATGATGATCCCGAGCATGGTCAGGGTCGAGCGCATCGGGTTGCGGACGATCGCCTTGAGGCCGACCTTGGCAATGCTGCCCAGCCGGATGATGACAAGCCTCATGTGTCCGCCCCCTCCGCTGCCCTGCGGCGAGTGACGACGTCCTCGACGATCTCACCGTCGCGCAGCAGCACCCGGCGCTTCGCCCAGCCCGCGATGTCGGTCTCGTGGGTGATCAGGATGATCGTCTTGCCGGCCACGTTGAGGACTCGCAGCACCTCCATCACCTCCTGCGACGTCGCGGTGTCAAGGTTGCCGGTCGGCTCGTCGGCGAGCAGGATGGCGGGGTCGGTGACGAGGGCGCGGGCGATCGCCACCCGCTGCTGCTGGCCGCCCGACAGCTGCGACGGGTAGTGGTGCTCCCGGCCCTCGAGGCCGACCCGGGCGAGCGCCGCGGCCGCGCGCCGCAGCCGCTCGCCGCCGCCGACCGCTCCGGTGCCGTAGATGAGGGGCAGCTCGACGTTCTCGAGCGCCGAGGTGCGCGCCAGCAGGTTGAAGCTCTGGAAGACGAAGCCGATCCGGGCGTTGCGGATCTCGGCGCGGGCGTTGGCGTCGAGCGCCGCGACGTCGGTCCCGGCGAGCCGGTAGCTGCCCGAGGTCGGCCGGTCGAGGCAGCCGAGGATGTTCATCAGGGTCGACTTGCCCGAGCCTGACGCGCCCATGATGGCGACGAACTCGCCCGCCTCGACGGCCAGGCTGACGCCGGCGAGCGCGCGCACCTCGACCTCCCCCATGCGGTAAACCTTGACGACGTCGTCGAGCTCGACCAGCGGCATCTAGAACCCGCGCATCGGCGGCCGGCCGCCGGTGGAGTTGATCTTGACCGTGGCCAGCCCGACCACCACCTCATCGCCCTCCACGAGGTCGCCGCCGGTCACCTCGGTCGAACGCCCGTCGGACACGCCGGTCCGGATGCGCACCGGCTCGAGCTCGCCGGCCGCGTCGAGAAGGTAGACGGTCCGCATCAGCGGGCCGGCCTCGGCGTCGCCGCCGGCCTCCAGCGCCGGTCCCGGCCTCGCCTCGCCGATCCCCTGCGGGCGCTGCCCCTGGAGGCCGCCGCGGCCGGGCCCGGCGGCCGGCCCCTGCATGGGGCTGCCGGCGCCGCCGCCGCGCGGGGAGCCCGCGGCGGCGGCCGCCTCCGGACCCTCGCCGGTCTCGATCGGCCGGAAGCGCAGCGCCGCGTTGGGCACCCGCAGCACGTCGTGGACGGTCGCCACCTCGATGGTGACGTCGGCGGTCATCTCGGGCCGCAGCCGGCCGTCCGGGTTCGCGACCTCGATGATCACCGGGTAGGTCACGACGTTCTGGTTGATGGTGGCGTTGAGCCGAACCTGGGTGATGGTGCCGCGGAACTCGTCCTCGGGGTAGGCGTCGACGGTGAAGCGCGCGACCTGCCCGACGTGGACGCGGCCGATGTCGGCCTGGTCGACGTCCGCCTCGGCCTGCATCCGGGTCAGGTCCTGCGCGATCGTGAACAGGGTCGGCGCCTGGAAGGATGCGGCCACGGTCTGGCCGACGTCGTACTGCCGGGAGACGACCACGCCGTCGATCGGCGACCGGATCACCGTGTAGCTCAAGTTGGTCTCGGACTGGGTCAGCGCGGCGCGCGCCTGGCCGACCAGCGCCTCGGCGCCGTCGGCGGCGGCCTCGGCCGCGTCGTACTCGGCCTGCGAGGTCAGGCCGGAGGCGAGCAGCCGCTCCTGGCGGTGGAACGCGATCTCGGCGTTGCGCAGCTGCACCTCGGCCTGGACGACGTCCGCGCGCCGCTGCTCGACCTGGGCCTGGAACGGCGTCGGGTCGAGCTCGGCGAGGACCTGGCCCTGGCGGACGGCGGTGTTGAAGTCGGCGTACAGCGCCCGGATGATCCCGGACACCTGGCTGCCGACCTGGACGGTGGTCACCGCGGACAGCGACCCGGTGGCGGTGACGGTCATCGTGATGTCGCCGCGGTCGACCGGCGAGGTGCGGTAGGCTGCGTCGTCGACGGCCGCACGCCGGCGCACGACGAGCACCACGGCGGCGGCCACGATCAGAGCGAGCAGGAGCAACCAGATCAGCCGGCGGAGGACGGTGGGTATCGCCATGACTGGAGATTCTACCGTGCTCCGACTTCGCTATGCTGGCCTGGTGAGATTGGGATCCGGGACTGCCGCGACCGTCGGGCTCCGCGCCGGCCTGCGGGCCGCGGCCGCGCTGGCTGCGATGGCGGGGGCCGTGGGATGCGGCCCGCGCGCCGCCGAGGCGCCGGGCGATGCCGCCGCGCCCCGACCCGCAGCGGCCGAGACGGCGAGGCCCGCGCCGCTGCCCGCCGGGGCAGCCGCCGGCTACAACCTGCTCCTGATCACCCTCGACACCACCCGGGCTGACCACCTCGGCTGCTACGGCCACGGCGCCGGAGCGACCCCGAATCTGGACCGGCTCGCCGCCCGCGGCGTGCGCTTCGACCACGCCTACACGCCGGTGCCGATGACGCTGCCGTCGCACGCCACGATCCTGACCGGGGTCTACCCGCCAGGCCACGGCGTGCGGGCCAACGGCGAGTTCCGTCTTCCGGGGGACGCGCGCACCGCGGCCGAGATCCTGCGCGAGCACGGCTACACGACTGCGGCCTTCGTCTCCTGCTTCGTGCTCGACGCGCGGTTCGGGCTCGACCAGGGGTTCGAGGTCTACGACTTCACGGCCGAGCGCGCGCCGGCCTCGCACACCGGAGGCCACCCCGAGCGCAGCGCGCGGTCGGTGACCGAGGCGGCGCTGCGGTGGCTGCGCGCGAGAGCCGCCGGCCGCCCGTTCTTCCTGTGGGTGCATTACTTCGACCCTCACGCCCCGTACGAGCCGCCGCCCGAGCTCGCGCAACGCTTCCCGGGCGATCCCTACCTCGGCGAGATCGCCGCCATGGACGCCGAGATCGGGCGCCTGCTCGACGGGCTGGAGGCGGCCGGAGCGGCATCGCGGTCGATCGTCGTCGCGGCCGGCGACCACGGCGAGAGCCGGGGCGAGCACGACGAGGTCTTCCACGCGGCCACCATCTACCAGGGGGCGGTCAAGGTGCCGTTCATCGTGGCGGCGCCCGGAGCCGCCGGCGAGGGTGTGGTCGTCGACGGCGGCGCGGTCTCCCTCGTCGACCTCCTGCCGACAGTCCTCGACCTGCTCGGCATCGACGACCCGGAAGCCGCGGTGGCGGCCGACGGCCGCAGCCTGTGCGGGCCGGCGGGCGGGCCGGACCGGATCGTCTACCTGGAGACCATGGACACCTACATCTCGCGGGGATGGGCACCGCTGGTCGGGGCCTGCCGGGCCGGCGACAAGCTGATCCGGGCGCCGCGGTCCGAGTACTACGACCTGCGCGCCGACCCGAGGGAGGTCCACAACCTGCTCGCCGGCGCCTCGACCCTGCCCGACGGTGCGCGCGAGCTCGACCGCTTCCTCGATGCCTACCTGGCCGGCAAACCGGGCCCGCAGGAGGTGGTTGCCGCGGCCCAGCCGATGGACGCCGAGACCAGGGCCAACCTCGAAGCGCTCGGCTACCTCACCGAGGAGCCGCCGGAGAGGTCCCTCGCCGAGGCGCCCGATCCCAAGGACATGCTGCCCCTCATGCACCTCCTCCGCGACGCCAGGCAGGCCCTCGCCGCCGGCCGGATCGAGCAGGCGGAGTCCGATCTTCAGGCGCTGCTGGCGAGGTCGCCCCGCGACCGCGCGGCCCTGAGCATGCTCGGCCAGGTCCACCTCGCCCGTGGCCGCTACGCCGAGGCCGAGCTGGCCTTCCGCGCCCGCACCGAGATCCGGCCGGACGCGGTCGGCCTGGCCCTTCTCGCCAACGCCCTGATGCTGCAGAACCGCTTTGCCGAGGCCGAGCAGGCGCTCGACCAGGCGGCGGCCCTCGAGCCCGACAACGGGGCCGTGCCGTTCGCGCGCGGCGACCTGAGGCTCATGCAGGGCCGGCCCGATGAGGCGATCGCGCTGTACACGCGCGCGGGCGAGATCGACCCGGTCCACTTCGGCGGCCGGTCCGGGCAGCGCGTCCAGCAAATCCGCCGGATGATGGCCGGCGGCTGAGCAGGAGCGAGCCCGGATTCCCCGGTGAAAGCTCTTGACAGCTTGCTTTCGTAGTGATATCACTTTGGTAGCTTCTACGGGAGGTTTCAAATGACTGCGGAAAAGACCTATCGTCCGATCAGCGGCTGGGGGCCGCTGCTCGTCACGCTCGCTCTGTTCATCGCCGCGCCGTGGCTGTTCGTCGGCGCTATCCTCGGCCTCGACCGGTACGGCACCGCCCAGTACGGGCTCCAGCTCGCGGCCGCGATCGGGCTGCTGCTGCTCGCCGTGCTGTCGCTGTTCGGGTTCATGGCGATCGCACCCAACCAGGCGCGGGTGCTGCTGCTGTTCGGAAAGTACAAGGGCTCGGTTCTCTCTTCCGGCTTCTTCTGGGTCAACCCGTTCTTCTCGAAGAAGAAGATCTCCCTGCGGGTGCGCAACTTCGAGACCGGCTCGATCCCGACCCCGGAGCAGAAGGACGCCCAGGGCAAGGTCGTGCAGGCACGCACCCGCACCCACGGCCGCCCGTCCAAGGTCAACGACCGCGACGGCAACCCGATCGAGATCTCGGCAGTCGTCGTCTGGCGCGTCGTCAACACCGCCCACGCGCTGTTCGAGGTCGACGACTACGAGGACTTCGTGGAGGTCCAGAGCGAGGCCGCGCTGCGCAACCTGGCCACCCGCTACCCCTACGACAGCGAGGACCACCAGATGTCGCTGCGCGGCAGCACGCAGGAGATCTGCGGCCAGCTCAAGCAGGACATCCAGGAGCGGCTGGACAAAGCCGGGGTCGAGGTGATCGAGGCCCGCATCAGCCACCTCGCCTATGCGCCGGAGATCGCGGCGGCGATGCTGCAGCGGCAGCAGGCGCAGGCGGTGGTCGCGGCCCGCACCAAGATCGTCGAGGGCGCGGTCGGGATGGTCCAGATGGCGCTCGATCACCTGGCCAAGGACAACGTGGTCGAGCTCGACGACGAGCGGCGCGCGGCCATGGTGTCGAACCTGCTGGTGGTGCTGTGCAGCGATCGCCACACCCAGCCCGTCGTCAACACCGGCACGCTCTACACGTGAGCGAGCGCGGCGCGTTCCTGCTGCGGACCGATCCCGCGGTGCTCGACGCCCTGCGGCGGTGGGCCAAGGACGACCTGCGCAGCGTCAACGCGCAGGTCGAGTTTCTCCTGCGGCGGGCCCTGAAGGAGGCGGGGAGGCTGCCGCGGCGCGCCGGCAGGCCCGCGCGCCGCGAAGGCTGATCCGCGGCGCGAGGCGCTTTCCCGCGGCTCGACGGCGGCCCCGCCACGGCCGTACAATGGCGACCATCCAGCCGCGAGGGAGGATTCGACCATGACCTTCACGCTTTCTGCCCTGCCCTACGCCCAGGACGCCCTGACCCCAGTCATCTCGCCCGAGACCATCGAGTACCACTACGGCAAGCACCACCGCGCCTACGTCGACAACCTCAACCGGCTCAGCGAGGGCACCGACTGGGCGGCGCGGTCGCTCGAGGAGATCGTGCGCGGCGCGGACGGCGCCATCTTCAACAACGCCGCCCAGGTCTGGAACCACAGCTTCTACTGGAGCTGCCTGAGCCCGACCGGAGGGGGCACCCCGCACGGCGAGTTGGCGCAGCGGATCGCCGACGGCTTCGGCTCCTTCGACGACTTCACCAAGCGCTTCACCGCGGCGGCGGTCGGCCACTTCGGCTCGGGCTGGGCGTGGCTCGTGCGGCGCGCCGACGGCTCCCTCGCCGTCACCTCGACGGCCAACGCCGACACTCCACTGCGGTTCGGCGACACCCCGCTGCTGACCTGCGACGTCTGGGAGCACGCCTACTACATTGACTACCGCAACGCCCGGGCGCGCTACGTCGAGGCGTTCTGGAAGCTGGTCGACTGGCGGTTCGTCACCGCCAGGCTCGCCGGCTGAGCGCCGACGTCAGTTGCCGGCTGCGCCGGAGCCCTCGCCCGGAACCGGGGGGACAGCCGGCAGACGCCGCGCGTCGGGCTTGCAGGCGCTGGCCGGCCGCGGCGGTCGAGGCGGGGGCCGCTGCGGCGCTCCTCTGACGCCCATCACGAGGCAAGGCCTCCCGGTGCCGGCACGAACCGCGGCGGCCCGGCCGCGGCCTGTCGCTGCCGCCCCGGTTCGGATAAGATCGCGACGGCATCCCGTCCCAGCGGACCTGCGTGCCGCCCTCCATGGAGGTGGAGACAACATGATCAAAACCGATCGCGCCATCTGGAAGCTGTGCCTGACCTTCGCGGCCGTCGTTGCCGCAGCGGTGTCAGCTACGGCCGGCAGCCACGCTCTGCGCATCCCAGCCGGTGAGGCCGAGGCGGTGTACGGGCTCGGCCTCCAGCCGCTCCATGACCTCGACTACGGCAGCTTCCGCTGGCTGGTCGTGGACGACGCCGCGCTCGCCCGGATCGAGGCGGCCGGGATCCCCCACACCGAGGTCGCGGGCGCCATGACTGTCCAGGTCCAGGGCTTCCGCTTCGACCCGGTCACGGACGGCGAGCCCGCTATCCCCGACGGCCTGCGCGCGAGCGGCGACCGGCCGGGCCTCCAGCTGGTGCAGCTGATCGGACCGGTGCGCGACGAGTGGATCGCCGCGCTGGCAGCCTCCGGGGTCCGCCTGCTCGAGTACTACCCGCACAACGCCTACCTGGTGTGGAGCGACCCGGCGACGATGGCCGGGCTCGAGACGCTGCCGTTCGTGCGCTGGCAGGGCGCCTTCCACCCGGCGTACCGGCTCGGCTCGAGCCTCGAGGGCCGCAGCGGGACGATCCGCAACGTCGACGTGATGCTCTACGACGACGGCGGGCTCGACGACGCCGTCGCCGGGCTCGAGGCCCTCGGCGCCGTGGTGCTGCGGCTCGGGCCGGCGCAGCCGGACCGGACCTTCTTTAACGCGACCATCGAGGTCGGCGCCGACCGCCTCCACGACATCGCCCGGATGGGCCCGGTGCTGTGGCTCGGCTATGCCAGCCCGAAGCCGGTCTTGGACGACGAGATGTCGGACCAGATCGTGGCCGGAAACTACGTCGGCGGCGTGCCGTTCGTCGGCTACCTCGCCCACCTCACCAGCCTCGGCTTCGACGGCAGCGGCGTCATCTGGGCGACCATCGACAGCGGCGTCGACTGGGACCACCCCGACCTCAGCGGCCACATCGCTGGCGGCTACGACTTCCCCGGCGCCTGCTCCTACGCCGGCCAGCCGGGCTCGGACTGCCCGAACGAGGGCCACGGCACCCACGTCACCGGGATCATCGGCGGCGACGGCTCGGGCGCCTACACCGACCCGCAGGGCTTCGTCTACGGCCTCGGGGTCGCGCCCGGCTACAGCATCTTCGCCATGAACCCGCTGTCCTCCACCTCGGGCTTCCCCGACCAGGAGTACAGCAAGCGGGCGCTGCTCGGCAGCGCGATCGGCGGCAACAGCTCGTGGGGCTACGACCTGCCGCCCGGCTACACGAGCTACGAGCGGCTCCACGACTTCATGGTCCGCGACGGCCTCTTCGACACCGGAAGCGTGGCCGAGCCCTTCATCGAGGTCTTCTCGGCCGGCAACGAGGGACCGGGCGCCGGCACCATGGGCCCGCCCAAGCAGGCCAAGAACCTGATCACCATCGGGGCCTCCCAGAACTACCGGATCGGCAACATCGACGCCATCGCCTCCTACTCGAGCCGTGGCCCGGCAGTGGATGGCCGCTGGCTGCCGACGATCGCGGCGCCCGGCAGCCAGATCGCCTCGGCGCGCAACGACCTCGGCTTCCCGGGCTCGACCCTGATCGCGGGCACGAGCAATCTCTACGCCTACGCCAGCGGCACCAGCATGGCCGCGCCCCACGCCTCGGGCGTGGTCGCGATCGCCGCCGAGTGGTGGCGCACCTTCAACGGCGGCGCCGATCCCTCCCCGGCGATGGTCAAGGCGCTGCTCGTCAACAGCGCGGTCGACATGGCCTCCGCCAACATCCCGAACAACAGCGAGGGCTGGGGCCGGGCCAACGTCACCAAGCTCGTGAGCCCCGGTGTGCCGCGCGAGTACTGGGACCAGACCGACATCTTCGGCGACACCGGCGGGCAGATCGTGATCGCAGCCGGCGTTCCCGACCCGGGGCAGCCGCTCAAGGTGACCCTGGCGTGGACGGACCGCCCAGGGGCGATCGGCGCCAACCCGGCGCTGGTCAACAACCTCGACCTGACCGTGGCGACCGGTGGCGACACCTACCTGGGCAACGTGTTCTCCGGCGGCTGGTCGACCACCGGCGGCGGTGCCGACGCCCTCAACAACCTGGAGAACGTCTACGTCCAGACGCCCGGGAGCTCGGTGATCATCACCATCGACGCCACCGCCATCGTCGGCGATGGCATCCCCTACAACGGCGACACCACCGACCAGGACTTCGCGCTGGTCTGCACCAACTGCGAGCTGCAGCCAGACTTCTACCTCCAGGCGACGCCCGACAGCGCCGGCATCTGCGCCGGCAGCGACGCCCAGTACACGGTCAACGTCGGCGCCATCGGCGGCTTCGTCAACCCGGTCACGATGGCGGCCAATGGCCACCCTGCCGGCACGACCGCCAGCTTCACACCCAACCCGGTGACGCCGCCCGGGACCAGCCTGCTGACGGTCGGCAGCACCGGCGGCGCGGCCGCCGGCAGCTACGCCATCATCATCAGCGGCACCGCCTCCGGAAGCGGCGGCCACGACGTGGAAGTGGTCCTCGAGGTGGTCGCGGGCGTGGCGGGACCGCCGACCCTGGTCGCACCGGCCGACGGGTCGACCGACCAGCCGCTGCGGCCGGACTTCGAGTGGACCGCGGTGACCGGCGCCGACAGCTACGCGCTGGAGGTCGACGACGACCCGGCGTTCGGCAGCCCGGCGATCGCCGAGACCGGGATCGTGGGGACCAGCTTCACGCCGGGGGCCAACCTCGACGCGGTCACCACCTACCACTGGCGGGTGAGCTCGGAGAACCTGTGCGGGACCGGGGCAACCTCGATCGCGTTCTCGTTCACGACCGGTAGCTCGCTGCCCTTCGCGGACGGCTTCGAGTCCGGCGACACCAGTGGCTGGAGCGTGACCGTGCCTTAGAGGAAGGAGTCAGGGGATAGTGGTTAGGGGATAGGCCCCGCTTCCGCGCCCGGATCCGAGGACGAACAGGCGAGCCAACCGACCGCCCCGGGAGACCGGGGCGGTTTCTTGTAGCGCAGGCTTCCAGCCTGCACATCGAGCGCTGATCGGGAGGCGAGAAAGCAGGCAGGATGCCTGCGCTGCAAGGCAGGCTGGCAGCCTACCCCACAAACGGCCTGGCTCCCTCGTGGGGTCGCCATCGTGGCTGCCCGCGGAAGCGGAGACGTGCACGGAGAGGGAGACGGGCGGGGGAGCCAGCCCCCTATCCCCTGGGGGGGCGGGCGGAGGGGGTGGTCTTCCTATTGACACCGAGGCTCATTTGTCACAGGATTCGCCCCTGGGGTGCTCCCGGAATCAACGGTTGTCGGGTTGGCGGATACCCCGGCATTCCACACCGCATTCCGTTCCGGTCGGCCGACCAAGAAGGAGACAGAGTGATGAAGTCCTCGATGCGGGTCGTGATCGTGGCCATGATGTTGACGGCCGGCGCGGCGGCGCTCGTCCAGGCTGACGACACCGTCGCCGGGACCTACCGCGGCCTGCAGCCGGTGGTGCGTTTCGACGTGTCGCCGCCGCTGCGCGACATCCCGCCGGTCCCGGTTCCCGAGGACGCCGGCGGGCTGATGGTCGACCCCGACGCACCGGCCGGCGAGCTCGGGCCGCAGGACGTCGACCCGGTCGTGCAGGGCTGGGCCGGCGGCCCGGAGATGATCCCGGCGCCGCTCGTCAGCTTCCCCGGCCAGACCAACCTGTCCGGCGTGGCGCCGCCGGACCCGGTCGGCGACGTCGGGCCCAACCACTACGTGGCGATGAGCAACCTCCACTTCGCGGTGTTCGACAAGGCCGGCGCGCTGCTCTACGGCCCGGCCGCCAGCAACACCCTGTGGTCCGGCTTCGGCGGCGACTGCCAGACCGACAACGACGGCGACCCGGTCGTGCTCTACGACCAGCTCGCCGATCGCTGGGTCCTGACCCAGTTCACGGCCTCCGGCCCGACCTACTTCAACTGCATCGCGGTGTCGACCTCCGGCAACCCGCTCGGCAGCTGGTACCGCTACGCGGTCTCGACCGGCTCGAACTTCCCCGACTACCCCAAGTACGGGGTCTGGCCCGACGCCTACTACATCAGCACCCGCGAGTTCGCGGGCGGCTCGAGCTACACCGGCGTCGGCGCCTACGCCATCAACCGCGCTCAGGTGATCGCCGGCAATCCGACCCCGACCATCATCTCCTTCTTCATCCCGCGCTCGCCGCAGTACATCGTCGGCGACGGCCTGCTGCCGGCCGACCTCGACGGCACGACGCTGCCGCCGGCCGGCAGCCCCCAGTACTTCGTCGGCTCGATGGACAACGGCGCCAGCTACGGCGCCCCCCAGGACGCGCTGACGCTGTGGAAGTTCGACGCCGACTTCACGACCCCGGCCAACTCGAGCTTCACGCTCACCCACACCCTGCCGATCGCGGCCTACGACACCATCTTCCCGTGCACGCCGACCTCCCGGAACTGCATCCCGCAGCCCGACACCTCGAACAAGGTCGACATCCTGTCCTACCGGCAGCGGCCCCTGCACCGGCTCGCCTACCGCAACTTCGGCGACTACGAGGCGATGGTCACCAACCAGTCGGTCGAGGCCTCGACCAGCATGGCCGGCATTCGCTGGTGGGAGCTCCGCGATCCCGCCGGCACCCCGGTCATCTACCAGGAGGGCACCTACGCGCCCGGCGTCTCCGACGGCGTCCACCGCTGGATGGGCTCGATCGCGCAGGACTCCGCCGGCAACATGGCGCTCGGCTTCAGCGCCTCGAGCTCGACCGTCTACCCGAGCTCGTGGTACACCGGCCGCCTCGCCGGCGACCCGCTCGGCACCATGCCCCAGGGCGAGGGCTCGTTCATCGACGGCACCGGCTCCCAGACCGGTGGCAGCGGCCGCTGGGGCGACTACACCTCGATGAACGTCGACCCGATCGACGACTGCACCTTCTGGTACGTCAACCAGTACCTGCCGGCCACGAGCTCCTCCGGCTGGCGGCTGCAGATCGGCGCCTTCCGCTTCGACCAGTGCGGCACGCCCGACTTCTACCTCGGCGCGACGCCCGGCACCGCCCAGATCTGCGCCGGCGCCGACGCCCAGTACACGATCAACGTCGGCGCCGTCGGCGGCTTCGGCAGCGCGGTCACCCTGGCGGCTGCCGGCGGCCCGCCAGGCTCGACCGCCGACTTCTCGATCAACCCGGTGGCGCCACCCTCGGCCAGCGTCCTGACCGTCGGCAACACCGCCGGGTCCGACGGGGGCAGCTTCATCGTCACCGTCAGCGGGGCCGCCGACGGCAGCATGGGCCACTCGATCGAGGTCGTGCTCGACGTCATCGCCGGGCCGGCGGCGCCGCCGGCCCTGACCGCACCTCCGGACGGCGCGACCGGCCAGCCGGTGCAGCCGGACTTCCAGTGGGCCGCGGCGGCCGGCGCCGACAGCTACCGCCTCGAGGTCGACGACGACCCGGCGTTCGCGAGCCCGGAGATCTCGGTCGGCGGCATCATCGGGACCTCGTACTCGGCGCCCGCCGCCCTCGCGGAGGGGACCACCTTCCACTGGCGGGTGAGCTCGGAGAACCTGTGCGGGGCCGGCGCCGCCTCGACCGCGTTCTCCTTCACCACCCTGAGCTCGCTGCCGTTCGCGGACGGCTTCGAGTCGGGCGACACCAGCGTGTGGTCGGCGACGGTGCCTTGAAGAATGGACTAGGGGACAGGAGATAGGGGTTAGGGCCCGCCCGCCCGCAAACTGCTCAACCAAAACCGCCCCGGGGTAACCCGGGGCGGTCTTTTGTTGGCTTTCGGGAACGGGAACGGGAGCGGGAACGGCAGGGGACTGGAAGCCGGCTCGGGAAGCCCGACCCTCTATCCGGGATCTGCCACGATCGGACTCGATCCAGCTCATCAAACCGCAGAGGCCGCGGAGCCCGCAGCGGTCATCGCGGAGAGATTCTCTTGACCGCGCTCCGCGTTCTCTGCGCCCTCCGCGGTGCAAATGAAAAGATGCCCACTCGGTTGGCGCGTCGGGCACGGGCACGGAGACGGGCACGAGCTGGGAAACGATCCCCCAGATCCTGGATCCTCACGACGCGGAGGCGGCCTAATCCCGCCAGATGTAGAGCTGGAGGGACACCCACTCCAACGGGTCGTAGTCTCCGGGGTTGGTGTTCTCGTACTCCTCGCCCTCGAAGGTCCGGATGTCGAAGTCGATGGTGGCGGTGTGCCCGGGCGTCACCAGGTCGGTGATGTCGATGGCGTCGCCGACCACGATCGCCCCCGGGCACCAGCCGTTGCGGTCGTAGGTCCAGGTCCCCTGCTGGCCGCGCACCGGGTTGTGCTCGCAGTCGGTTCGCCACGGCACCACCGAGCGGCGCTCGCCGTCGACGTCGAGGTCCTGGCGCAGGATGCAGAACTCGGCGCAGTTGTCGGTGTTGCCGAAGCTGTGGCCGGTGGTGGTCAGCCGCGCCTCGACCCGTGTCGCGTCGGCCGGGATCGCCACCTCCACCGGCTCGATCTGCGAATCGACGTTGTGCTCGGGATCGGTGTAGCCGAGGGTGATGCTGCGCCGGCCCCAGATGTTGACCACGTCGTCCGCGCCGCGCGCCTCGCCCGGGTAGAACACGAAGTCGAAGGTGATCGCCCAGCCGTCGCCGTTCGAGTGGCCGGGGCCGACCCAGGTGTCGATCCACGACACCAGGGTCTGGCGGCCGGCGAGCAGCGGCGCCAGCGGCGTGACGTCGACGTACTCGCACATGCCGACCCGGTAGGGCGTGATGTGACGCATGATCTCGAGGTACTGCCACTGCTCCGGCGGATCGTCCGGGTTGAGCACGAGCTGCAGGCTGCCGGTGCGGTCCCAGTGGTCGCACAGCCCGCTGTCCGGGCACTCGAGGTGGAGGCGCAGGCCGATCTGGTTCCAGTCCGCGGCCGCCGGGAACTCCACCTCCTGGACGATCGAGCGGTGGTCCTCGGCGCCGAACCAGTGCCAGGCCCGGTCGAAGGCCCGCACCACCGTGGCGTCGTCCGGGACCGGCTCGTCCGGGCAGCGGTACCATGGCTCGTCCGCGTAGAAGTCGACCCAGTCGCCCTGCTCGGGTGACGGCACGAAGCGCGGCACGCCCTCGATGAAAGCCGGGTCGCCGGTCGCGCGGTCGACCCGCGAGCCATAGGCCAGGAAGCTCGGCTCCCAGGAGTCGCTCGGGTGGGTGTAGAGGTTCTCGGTCGCCGCGATCGACACCCGGGCGGTGTAGCCCGAGCCGGCCAGCCCGAGCTCGCCGAGCAGCTCGTCGATCTGGACGTGCGACCACGGCTCGAGAGTGGCGCTGAGGGTGCCGGCGAGCGCGCCGGCGGCGTCGAGAACCTCGACTGAGAAGGTCGAGCGCTGGTTGAGCGACAGGTTGACCAGGCCGAGGTTGGTGCGGAAGCGGTCGCTCGACTCGAGGCCGGGGACCACTACCGGGACCGCGGAGTCGGCCCGCGAGAAGGCGGGAATGCCCTGGCCCATCGTGCCCGCGCCCTGCAGGGTCGGCGTCCAGGTGCGCGAGCCGACGAAGAGGTCGCTCACCCCGGCCGCACCGGCGAGCGACTCGACGACCAGGGCCGCGACCTCGTGCTCCGGGAAGTGCTCGCCGAGCACGTCGGACACGGACAGCGTCTCACCCTGGCGGATCGACAGGATCGCCCGCTCCGGCGGCGCCTCGCCGATGCCCTGGCCGCCGGTCGGGATCAGCCGCACGAACACGATCGCAGTCGGGTTGGGCCCCGGGTAGTGGATCGTCAGATCGGAGGTCCAGACCGTGCCGCCGGCGCCCGGGGTGCTGGCCACGGCCGGCAGCACCCGGTGCCGCGGCGGACCCCAGCGCTCGACCGCGGTCTGCGCCGCGATGTACGAGGGATCGTTGCTCGAGTTGTCGACCCGCGAGGCGTAGGCCGCGAAGTCGACCTGCGGAGGGGCCGGCGGCCCGTCCGCGGCCTTGGGCGCGAGCTCCTGCCAGGCGGCGAGCCGGACCTTCGCGGTGTAGGCGCCGCCGGTCAGGCCGAGCTTGCGCAGAATGTCGTTGTGCTGGAAGTGGGCGCGCGGCTGCAGGGTGTAGTAGACCCTGCCGGCGGCCTCCCCTTCCGAATCCAGGATCTCGACCTGGAAGGTCTCGATGTAGTCGAAGGTCGGATTGACAAGGCCGAGGTTGGTGCGGGCGCCGTCCGTGGACTCGAGGCCGACCAGCACCTTCTCCTCGTCGAGGAGGTCGCCGCCGCGCCACGGGATGCCGCCGATGCCCTGGCCGAGGGTGCCGATGCCGTCGGGCGCGGGCGTCCAGGTGCGCGAGGAGGCCGCCAGTTCCACCTGCTCGTCCGGGTTGTGCCCGATCACCACCAGCGCGCCGGTGGCGTGGTCGGGGAAGTAGGTCCCGAGCACGTCCTCGACGATCACGGTCTGGTTGGGCTCGAGCGGCTCCGGCAGGGTTGCCGACTGGGGATCGTCGAGGCCGCCCGCGAAGCCGGAGGGCAGAAGCTCGATCACCACCTCGGCCGGCGTCGCCGACGGGTTGTGGATCACCAGGTCGGTGCGCCAGTGCGAGCCGGCCAGGCCGGGCGCGCTGGCAGCCGCCGGGATCAGCAGCCGCGGCGAGGACGCCGGCGCGGCCCAGCCCGCGGCCGCCAAGGTGAGAGCGAGCAGGGTCGTGGAGAGTGGCTTCATCGTGAGCCTCCCGGCGGCGCGATCGTAGCAGACGCCACCGCCCACCCAGGATGTAGGATCAGGGGGATAGGATCCAGGCCCGCCCGCCCGGACTGCACTTGCGTTCCTGTCCCCGTCCCCGTTCCCGTTCCCGTCCCCGCTGCCGTTACCGTCCCCGACGATCCCCCCCGCTCTTGTCCCGGCGACTCGTGCCGGCGTGGTCTGCTGGGCGAAGCCGGAGGCGAAACGCGACTCCTCACACCGTAGCTGAGAGCGAAGCCGGAAGCCGGATTCCCGTTCCCGAACGGTGCCAGGCACCGAACTCCGCATCGGATTCCCCTTCCCGAACGGTGCCAGGCACCGAACTCCGCATCGTGCCCGCTCCTTCGCTCCTTCCTCGCGGATGCCTCGTGCCGATTCTCTGGAGGCGCTCCCCGAGGTTGCCACCTTTGGCGATTTCAGGCCGCGAGCACATCTTGAGGACAAACGTTGCCCTGAAATCGCCAAAGATGGCACGCCCGCAGGACGCGCCCTCCTCGTACTCGCCTCGCCTCCCGGTGCGGTTTTCTTCGATAGGGGTAGCCCTCCAAGCTGCCCGTCTCGCGTCGATTCGAGCTTGGAATCGCGGGCAGGATGCTGCGCCACGGCGATGCAGGCTGGAAGCCTGCGCTACAACGCGAGCGGGAGGGAAACCATCGGATGCGGAAGGGGATCCGGCTTCGCCTTCCGGCTCCGTTCTGCGGACTGCGCCGTCACGAGTCGGCTTCGCCGTGACAAGAGTAGGCGCGGGAGAAGAACAACAGAGGGGACGCCATGCGGCGTCCCCTCCTCGAGCTCGAAACAAAACTGCGTTTACTCGACGTCGAAGCTCTGCAGCGACACCGGGATGCTCGTGTCGAGCCAGGCGTCGTCCATGTAGGACTCGCTGCTGGCGTCGGAGTACAGGTCCATGCACTGGATCGCCTGCAGTCCGGTGGTGGTCCAGGTCTGGCTGTCGAACGCCACGCCGTCGTAGTACACGGTGTAGGTGTTCGCGTCGAGGTTGATTTCGACCACCAGCTCCACCCACTGGTTGGTGATCAGGGGCGCCATGCCGGTGCCCGGAACGTCCGAGCCGCCGAGGTTGACCACGTAACCGGGCGTGCCGTTGTTGCAGCCGGCCGCGCACAGGTCAACCTGGACTGACCAGTTGCAGTCGGTCGATCCGGCGCAGGCGCCGTCGTAGGTGTTGAGGAGGATGAAGAACATGTCACCGGTCTGGGTCGACGGCACATAGGTCCAGGCCTTGGCGTACCAGAGCCCGCTGGTGATGCCGCCCCAGGTCTGCACCACGTCGCACCCACCCGACACCGCCAGCGAGTTGGGGGACGAGTGGAAGAACGTGTTGACCACGGTGGCATTCGAGGCCGTGCCGCCGGCCCAGCCCTGCCAGCCCCCCTGGCCGATGATCGTGGACCCGGCAGCGTAGCTGTCGAAGTCGTCGTAGAAGACCTGTGCCTGGACCGTGGCCGGCAGCGCGAGCGCGACGGCCGCCACCACACCGAGAACAAACCACCGTACCTTCATCGTTGCACTCCTTCCTCTCGTTTCGCCGGCCGATCGGCCGTGCATTCGAATCGAAATCAGTCCCTCGCGGGCTCCCCCGCTTGACGAAATCCTACCATGGAGCGCCACCGGCTCCAAGAGACTCCAAGCACATCGAGACCCGATCTCGCTTGGCGGCGCGAGGCAAGCGGGCACGGAGACGGGCATCCGGCTTCCGGCTTCGCTTACAGCTTCGCCGTGACAGGTCGCCTGAGGCTGCGCGACAACGCAACCGAGGGGAGAGCGATTCGGCGCGGGAACCGGGACGGGAACGGGGTGCGGATCCGGCTCCGTGCTGCGGACTGCGCCGTGCCTTCCGGCAGCGCGTGCGGATCCGGGCGGGTGGCCGGCCCCAGATCCCATCCCCCAGATCCTAGATCCTGCTTTGCGCCTGGCGTACGATACCCGCCCGGAGCCGCCCGTTGACCACACCCTACCCCGCCGGGATCGACGTCGACCTCGACCGGCTCGAGGTCGAGATCGGGGACATCGCGGCGGCGGCAGCTCGACTCGAGGGCGTGGTCCACCGCACGCCGGTGATGGGCTCGGGGTCCCTGGACCGGCGGGCCGGCGGAAGGGTCGCCCTCAAGTGCGAGAGCTTCCAGCGCACCGGCGCCTTCAAGATCCGCGGCGCCTACAACGCGCTCGCCCAGCTCTCCTACGAGGACCGCCGCCGCGGGGTGCTCACCTACTCGTCGGGCAACCACGCGCAGGCCGCGGCGCTCGCCGGCCGCCTGCTCGGCATCGACGTCCAGGTGGTGATGCCCGCCGACGCACCGCCGGTCAAGCTCGCGGCCACCCGCGCTTACGGCGCCACCGTGATCAGCTACGACCGCGGCCAGACGACGCGCGAGGCGCTCGCCGCCAGGCTCGCCGCGGAGACCGGCCGTACCGTGGTGCCGCCCTACGACCACCCCCACGTCGTGGCCGGCCAGGGCACGGTCGCGCTCGAGCTGATCCAGGACGCTGGGCCTCTCGATCTGCTGCTGGTCCCCTGTGGCGGCGGCGGGCTGCTGTCGGGCTCGGCGGTCGCGGCGGCCGCGCTGGCGCCTCTCTGCCGTGTGGTCGGGGTCGAGCCGGAGGCCGGGGCCGACGCCACCGCCTCGTTCCGCACCGGCGTCCTGCACCGGGTCGACGACCCCGACACCATCGCCGATGGCGCCCGCACGCCGCACCTCGGCCGGGTCACGTTCCCGCTGGTCCGGCGCTACGTCCACGAGATGGTGACCGTGCCCGACGAAGCGCTGGTGCGGGCGGTGCGGTTCCTCGCCGAGCGGATGAAGCTGGTGGTCGAGCCGACCGGCGCCCTCGCTGTCGCGGCGCTGCTCGAGGGCGTGGTGGCGGCGGCGCCGCGCACCGGCGTCATCATCTCGGGCGGCAACGTCGATCCCGCGGCGCTCGCCCGCTGCCTCGCCTAGCGGCACTGAGGCAGTGGGGCAGTGAGGCAGTGTGACAGTGAGGCGCTGGCCTCGTTCCCGCTCCTGTCACGGCGAAGTGGAACGCGAAGCCGGATCCGCGCCCGCTTCCGCGCCCGAGCCCGACGAATTTGAACCCCGAACCGACCTGCCGGGCGCCGCCAGGGCCATCAGATCCCACCCTCTTGATTGAATCGCTAAGGCCGCCAAGTTCGCAGAGAGGGACAATCAGCAAGCATCTCTCCGCGTTCTCAGCGAGCTCTGCGGTTCAGACTTCGTCCGGGCGCGACTCTCCCCTTCCCTCTGCCTTGAGGCGGCGGCGCAGTGCGGCGGCCGCCTCGCCGAGGCGGTCGAGTGCCGTCGCCTTGCCCTGCCAGAACGGCGCCCGACCTCCTCCTCGGCCACCGAGGGTGGCCGCCACCTCGGGCCCGGCCGCGGCCAGGTCGAGCCCGGCGCCCTCGCCGGCCACCAGCACGAACGAGCCGACCGGCGGCGGTCCGGCCGCCAGCAGCGCCACCGCGCCCGGCGACGCCGCGAGCAGCGCCTTGCCGACCGCGAGCAGGAACGCCATGTCGCGCTCCGGCCAGTGGGCCGCCACCACCAGCTCGCGGCGCGCCGCCAGCGCCTGGGCCGCCGCCGCGGCCAGCTCCTCGAGCAGGCGGCGGCTCTCCCGCGTCAGCGCCTTCTCCCGCTCGACCCGCAGCGCCACCACCTGCGGCAGCTCCTCGTCGGAGGACCCGAGCAGGCCCCGCAGCTCGAGGTTGCGCGCCTCGTGGGCGGCGAGCCGCCGCCGCACCCGGTCGCCGGCAACGAAGTGGAGCCGAGTGCCGCCGCGCATCGGCTCGCTGCCGATCAGGCCGACGGCCCCGATCTCGGCGGTCGAGCGGAGGTGGGTACCGCCGCAGGTGTTGAGGTCAAGGCCCGCGATCTCGACCAGCCGCAGCTTGCCCTCGAAACCCTCGGGCAGCAGGCGCGAGCGCACCCCGAGCTCCTCCATTCGCTCGCGCGGCGCGTGGCGCACGGTCACCGGCCGCGCCTCGCGGCAGTGCTCGTTGACGGCGTCCTCGAGCTGCCGCAGCCGCTCGGCTTCAAGCGCCGGCACGTCGAGCTCGATGTCCGACTGGACCGGCCCGAGGTGGAAAGCGGTGGTCCGCCAGCCGAAGCGGGTGAGGGCGACCGCGGTCAGCAGGTGCTGGGCGGTGTGCTGCTGCATGTGATCGAAGCGGCGCCCCCAGTCCAGCGCCTGGTGGATCGGCCCGGGCCCGAGCGGCGACGACAGGAGGTGGCGCACCGTGCCCTCGTGCCTCAGCGCCTCGAGCACCTCGACGCCGCCCATCCTGCCGCGGTCCGAGGGCTGGCCGCCGCCCTCCGGGTAGAACAGGGTGTCGGCGGTGACGGCCCATGGGCGGCCGTCGCACTCGCCGGTCGCAACGACCTCGGTGTCGAGCTCCCGCAGGTAGGCGTCGCGCTCGTAGGCCGGCCGGTCCACGACCCGAGTGTACCGCCATTCCCCCGGGTGGCCTGCCTGCGATTGACAGCTGGCGCCGCTCCGACCACGATGGGGCCGATGACCTCCTCGCCAGCTTCGGCGCGGCCATGGCCGTGGTGGGGCTGGCTCGGCCTCGCCCTGGTGGCGGTGTTCTGGGGCCTCAACTGGGGCCTCGACGGCATGCGCACCCACTGGGGTTTCTTCCCCCTCTGGCTCGGTTACTGCCTGACCGTGGACGCGCTCAGCCTGCGCCGCACCGGCAGCTCGCCGCTCGCCCGCAGCCGCCTGCGCTACCTCGGGCTGTTCGCCGCCTCGGTGCCGGCGTGGTGGCTGTTCGAGCTCCTCAACCAGCGCACGCGCAACTGGATCTACCTGTCGGAGCCGATCGGCGACCTCGAGTACGCCCTGCTCGCCTCGCTGTCCTTCTCGACCGTGATGCCCGCGGTCTTCGGCACCGCCGAGCTGGTTGCCAGCCTCGGCTGGCTGCGCCGGCTGCCGGCCGGTCCACGCATCGCAGCCACCCGGCGCACGACGGCGACGTTTCTCGTCAGCGGCCTTGCCATGCTCGGCCTGCTGCTCCTGTGGCCACGCGTCTTCTTCCCATGCGTGTGGCTGTCGGTGTACTTCATCCTCGAGCCGCTGAACGCCTGGCTCGGTCGCCGCACCCTGCTCGACGACACCGGCCGCGGCGACTGGCGGCGGGTGGTCGCGCTGTGGACCGGATGCCTGGTCTGCGGCTTCTTCTGGGAGATGTGGAACTCCCTCTCGTACCCGAAGTGGATCTACGACGTGCCGTTCGTCGGCTTCGGCAAGCTCTTCGAGATGCCGGTGCTCGGCTATGGCGGCTACCTCCCCTTCAGCCTCGAGCTCTACGCGCTCTACCACCTGCTGGCGGGGGTGGCCGGCCGGGGCAGGGAAGCGTACGTGCTGCCGCCTTCGGTGTGGTCACCGCAGGACGAGAGCCGGTAACCGAGGGACCGGGAAACGCCGTCCGGTCGCGCCGGCATGAACGGGCGTGGGAGCGGAAGCGGGCGCGGTACAATGACGGCAGACAAAATCAGCTCGCGCCGGAGAACGCACATGGTCTGCTCGCGTTGGCTTCATCGTGCCGTGTCGATGGTCATCGCCGGCGTGACCCTCGGGCTCGCCGTCTCCCTCACCGTCCAGACCGCCCGCGCCACAGACGAGCTCGAGCCGACGCCCGCGGGGACCGGAATCAGGGCCATCCCCCCAGAGGAGAACGCCGCGGGGTGGTTGATGGCGGGCGGCTGCGCGATCGACCCGACCGACTACGGCCGCGGCGCGATCGGCGAGGCGTCGGCGCGGCCGTATTCGGAGTGGAGCCCGGAGCTGGTCGACTCGGTCAGGCAGTCCCTCCACCGCCAGCAGACGGCCCTCGAGATGCTGCACCGCGCCGCCACCCTGGATCGCTCGAGCTACGTGTTCGAGTACCGGCGCGGGCTCGACGCCGAGATGCCGGATACAGAGGTGCCGAACGTGCTGCCACTGGTGAAGGCTTGCCGATTGCTGCTCGCCGAGGCGAGGGTGGCCGCCGCCGACGGCGACGAGGACACGGCCCTCCTCGCCCTGGCGACGATGGGCCGGCTGGCCTCGTCCCTCGAGCGCGAGAGCTCCGTGCTGACCGCGCTGATCGGGGTCGCCTGCGAGCGGATGATGCTGGCCGCCGCCGCGGAAACCCTGGTGTGCGGCCAGCCGTGGACCGCTGATCCGGCCTTCGTCGAGCAGCTCGCCGCGACCCTCTCGACCGAGGATCTGCGGGCCATGATGGGCCGGGCGCTCGAGTCTTCGAACCTGCAGGTGCCAGAGGTGGCCACCGAGCCATCCAGCGTTGCCGACGAGTGGGCTAGATCCGAATTCGAGCGCGCCCACGCCATCGCACGCGAGCTCGTCGACGCACCCTACGGCAGCGCGCCCGGATGGGACTCCAGCCCCGAGGACGAGGGAGTCGTCGCCGGGCTGGCCCTGGTCAACCTCCGCTCGGCGGTCGCCCGCCACCAGGCCGCTCTTGCCCAGCGCCAGCTCGTGCAGACCGCGATCGCGCTGCGGCGGCTCGCGATCGCAGAGGGCGGCTACCCGGCGGATCGCGCGGCTGTGCCGGAGCTGACCGAGCCAGACCCCTTCACCGGCCGGCCGCTCCTGTACGACGTGCGCGAGGACGGCTCGGCCGAGGTCGCACTGGACCGTGCCGACGAGCTCCTGGCCGAGATCGTGCTGAAGGGCGCGGCGAGCGTTCCACCGATCACGCTGCCGGCGCCGTGACCTCACCCGAGTCTCCGCCCGTCTCCGTATCCGTGCCCGTGCCCGGATGAACCGTGGACCGCCCTGCCGTCACCCTCAGGAAATCAAACGTTGAAAAGTGGGAGTTTCCCCGCTGACTCCGGTTGGAACCGCCAAGAACGCTGAGGACACGGAGACGAAGGGACAGGATCAAAGAACCTGCTCCGTGGTCTCCGCGTTCTCCGCGGTTCGAACCCGCCCGCCACCGCGTCGCCCCACCGTCTCGCTGCCTCATTGCCTCGCTGCCTCATTGCCTCATAGCCTCACTGCCCCACTGCCGCACCGCCTCACTGCCTCACCGCCTCATTGCCTCACCGCCTCACTGCCTCATAGCCTCACTGCCTCATAGCCTCACTGCCTCACGATGCCGGCCGCGGCTATACTGGCCATTCGGAGGGTCGACGGCATGACCGCATCGCGAACCCTGCTCGGTGCACTGCTCCTGGGGACCGGTTTCCTGGGCGGCGTCGCCTGCCCGCTGCTCGGCGAGCCGCAGTCGGTGCCGCCCACCGCCAGCCGTTCGCGCCCGATTGCCGGCCGCCCGCCACTCACCGCCGAGGAGCTGAGCGTCACCGGTCTCTTCCAGCGGGTCTCGCCGTCGGTCGTCTACATCACCTCGCTCGCCGTCCGCCGTGACTTCTTCCGGCTCAACGTGATGGAGATCCCGCGCGGCACCGGCTCCGGCTTCGTCTGGGACGAGCACGGCCACATCGTGACCAACTTCCACGTCGTGCAGGGCGGCGACGCCTTCCAGGTGACGCTCGCCGACCAGACCACCTGGTCGGCCACCGCGGTGGGCGGCGCGCCCGAGAAGGACCTCGCGGTGCTTCGCATCTCGTCGCCCCCCGACAACCTGCGGCCGATCACCATCGGCAGCTCCGCCGACCTGATGGTCGGCCAGACGGTGCTCGCCATCGGCAACCCGTTCGGCTTCGACCAGACCCTGACCACCGGCATCATCTCCGCGCTCGGGCGGGAGATCGAGTCGATGTCCGGGGTCCCGATCACCGACGTCATCCAGACCGACGCCGCGATCAACCCGGGCAACTCGGGCGGGCCCCTGCTCGACAGCGCCGGCCGCCTGATCGGAGTCAACACCGCCATCGTCAGCCCGTCCGGCGGTTACGCCGGGATCGGGTTCGCGATCCCGGTCGACACCGTCAACTGGGTGGTGCCCGACCTGATCGCCTACGGCGCCATCCAGCGACCCACGATCGGCGTCCAGCTCGCCTCAGACTCGATCAATCAGCGCCTCGGGCTCGCGGGCGTGCTGGTGATGGACGTGATCCCAGGGACCGGCGCCGAGGCGGCCGGGCTGCGGCCGACCGTGCGCGACCGCAGCGGCCAGGTCCGGCTCGGTGACGTGATCGTCGCGGTCGACGGGCAGCCGGTGCGCAGCCAGTCGGAGCTCAGGCTGCGCCTCGAGCAGCGGCGCGAGGGCGACCAGGTGGAGGTGACGGTGGAGCGGGACGGCCGGCAGCGGACGCTGAAGGTGCGGCTGGGGTCGCCGTCGTAGCCCCCTCCCGACCAGCAGATAGGATCTGGGGGATAGGATCTAGGCCGCCACCCGATCCCGCTCCCGTTCCCGTTCCCGACCGTCTGGCGAGAACGCGGAAGTCCGTATGCGCTGCCGCGCCCGACCCCGTTCCCGATCCCGTTCCCGTTCCCGACGTGCGACTGGCTGGTGGAGACTCACTCCCCCCGCATCCCCTTCCGCTCCCGAGTGCGGGTCCCTCTTTGTCTGAATGCCCGATGCTGTTCGTCGGTGACCGATACGATGCCCTCGGTCTCCTACAGCCCGAGTAACGGGGCGAAGAACATATCAGCCCGGGAACGGGTACGGGAACGGGTACGGGAACGGTTGAGCGCCGGGCGGTCGGCAGGGCCTGCTCCCCGGACACGAAAAACCCCCCTCCCGCCGGGAGGTGGTGTAGCGGGAGGGGGTAGGGGCGCCCTCCGAGGACGCCGCAAGGCGACAGGAAGGAGGAGCGATCAGTCCATCTGCTTCCTCAAAATCGCCGGAATCTCGAAGTCGTCGGTCTGGTTGATGCCGTACTCGGTGTTGGGCCCACCGGGCACGAAGAAGCGGCTGGTCCGCACCAGCGTCTCCTCCTGGCGAGGCTCGACCTTGAGCCGCACGTCCTGGACCGGGACCCGGGCCGTCTCGTCCTCGGCGTGGAAGCCGGTCGCGATCACCGTGACCTGCATGCGGTCGCCCATCTCCTCGGAGACCACCGCCCCGAACAGGATCTGCGCCGACTCGTCCGCGCCCTCGGTGATGATCTCGGCCGCCTCGTTGATCTCGTTGAGCGTGACCGACGGGCCACCGGTGATGTTGATCAGCAGGCCGCGCGCGCCCTCGATCGAGGTCTCCTCGAGCAGCGGCGACGCGATCGCGTGCTGCGCCGCCTCGACCGCCCGGTGCTCGCCGCCGGCGATGCCGACCCCCATGATGGCGTGGCCCATCCCCTGCATCACGGTTCGCACGTCGGCGAAGTCCCGGTTGATCAGCCCGGGCACGGTGATGATGTCGGCGATGCCCTGCACCGCCTGGCGGAGCACGTCGTCGGCGATGCTCATCGCCTCGGTGAAGTTGGTGCTTCGCTCGACGAACTTGAGCAGCCGGTCGTTGGGGATCGTGATCAGCGTGTCGACGTGCTCGCCGAGCTGGAGGATCCCGTCCTCCGCGACCTTGCGCCGCCGCGACCCCTCGAAGCTGAACGGCTTCGTCACCACTGCCACGGTGAGGGCGCCGACGTCCTGCGCCATCTGGGCGATGATCGGCGCCGCGCCGGTCCCGGTCCCGCCGCCCATGCCGCAGGTGATGAACACCATGTCGGAGCCGTCGAGCAGGTCGAAGATCTTCTTGTCGGCCTCCAGCGCCGCATTCCTGCCCACCTCGGGGTTGGCGCCGGCGCCGAGGCCCCTGGTCAGCTCGAGGCCGAGCTGCAGCTTGGTCGGCGCGCGGTTGCCGCCGAGCGCCTGGGCATCGGTGTTGGCCGCGATGAAGTCGACCCCGGTGAGGCCGGCGTCGATCATCCGGTTCACCGAGTTGCAGCCGCCGCCGCCGACGCCGATCACCTTGATTCGGGCCGGTGGCGGCGCCTCATCCAGGAAGATCCCGATTTCGGAGTCCGTCACCCGTCGGGGCCCGCTCCGCTTCGTCACACCCCCGCCAACCGCTACGTCGTCAAACTCGATCATGTCCACCTCCCAGTTCGAAAATGTCGCCGAGCGCGTTCCGCAGCCAGGTCAGCAGCCCGCCCCGGTGTTGTTCAGACGCAAGATCGTGTCCCTGGCGGCGGTGGTGGAGCCTGATCAGCCCGCACGCCACCGCCCACTCCGGCCCCGCCACGGGCTCGGTGAGCCCGGCCAGCCCGCGCGGGATCCCGACCCGCGCCCGATGGCCGAAGATCGCCTCCGCCTCGTCCTCCATCCCCTCCAGCCGCGCGCCTCCCCCAGTCAGCACCACGCCCGCCCGCGGCGCCCGGTCGAGGCCGTGCGCAGCGAGGGCGCCGTGCACCGCGATGAACAGGTCCCGAGCTCGCTCGACCAGGACCTCGGCAACGAACGAGCCGGCGTGGATCTGGTTGCCGTCCCCACCGAGGGTCGGCACCTCCACCGCGTGCCGGTCGAGGCCCTCCCGGTGGATCGCGCACCCGATCTCGCGCTTGGTGCGCTCGGCCGCGGCCGTGGTCGTCTTCAGCATCGATGCCAGGTCGCTCGTGAAGTGGCGGCCGCCCACCGGCACGGCCCCGGTCGCCGCCACCGCGCCGTCCGAGTAGAGCACCCACTCGGTGGAGGCGTAGCCGATGTCGAGCAACAGGCAGCCGAGCTCGCGTTCGTCGTCGGCGAGCACCGCCTCGGCCGCGGCCAGCGGCTCGAACACCATCATGTCGACCGCCACCGCCGCCCGGTTGACCGCCTGCTCCACCGTCTCGGCGTGGATCCGGTTGGTGTACAGCACGTAGGCCGAGGCGTCGAGGCGGGTCCCGGGCATCCCGATCGGGCGCTCCATCCCGTTGTGACCGTCGATGCCAAAGCCGCACGGGATGATGTCGAGCACGCGGTAGTCGGGCGGGATCGAGACCTGGGCGCACGCCCGCAGCGCGCGCCGGACGTCGTCGCTGCACACCGTGTCGCCGCGCCCGGTCACCGGCACCGATGCGGTCGACGGGTTGCCCTGGATCGCGGCCCCGCCAATGCCGACGATCGCCGCCTCGACCGGCATCGACGCCATCGCCTCCGCCTCCTCGGCGGCGATCCGGATCGCCTCGCTGACCTCGTCGAGCTTGGCGATCACGCCCCGGCGCGCGCCGTCGTGACGCGCCTGACCGAAGCCGTGGACGACCAGCTTCCCGTCGTCGGGAGTGGCGACCACCACCGACACCGTCGACGAGCCGACGTCGATCCCGACCGGTGGCCGTGCCTCGCTCACCCGACACCCCCCAGGACCAGTCTCTCGTCCCAGCGCAGGTCGGCCCACGGCGATCGTGCCTCGCCGCGGGCAATGCGCTCCAGCCAGTAGCGCTCCCCGGCCGTGGGCTCGGGGCGGAGGTGCAGGACGATCGGCTGCTCGGCGCCCGCCGGCCACAGCCGCAGCTCGAAGTCCAACGGGGTGATTTCGCGCACGCTCTCCACCCGGCCGCCGGTCGCCGTGGCGCAGCGCTCGGCCACCGACAAGGCGCGCCGCATCTCGGCCGGCCGGCAGCGAACACCGTCGAGGACCGGCTCCAGGGGCTGGTCGAGGGAGCCCGCCAGCTCACCGGAGCTGGTGACCGCCCGCCACCGCGACCCCGCCGCGATCGACCCCTGCGCGGGCTTCCGGGTCGCGGACACGCGCAGGGTCCCCGGCAGCTCGAGCCGGACCTCGACCTCGGCGACCTCCGGCCACTGCTCGAGCTGGCGCCGCACCCACTGCGGGCTGACCGCCAGCGCCGGCCGCCCGACGAGCTGGGTGAGCGAGGCCGTGACCTCGGAGGGAAGGCTCGCGCAGCCTGCCAGGTCCACCGCCTGCACCCGCCACAGCGGGGTCAGCGCGAGGGTCGCGGGAACGACCGCGATCAGCAGTAGCGAGCGGCGAGAGCGCCGTCGCTGGGCGTGCGGGCGGAGCCGCTCGGGAAGGAACGACGCCTTCACCGTCCACCTCCGAGCCAGCTCTCGGCGAGCCGGTGCACGTCCCCGGCGCCGAGGGTGAGCAGGACGTCACCGGGCTGCAGCAGCCCGCCGAGCCGCGCCAGCGCACCCGCCATGCCGTCGACCGTCTCCACCGCGGCGTGGCCGCGCCGCCGCGCCTCGTCCGCCACGAGGCTGCCGTCGATGCCCGGGATCGGCGTCTCCCGCGCCGGGTAGATCGGCAGCACGATCGTCACGTCCGCGGCCAGCAGCGCCTCGCCGAAGGCGCCCGCGAAGTCCCTGGTGCGGCTGAAGAGATGCGGCTGGAACACCGCGACCAGCCGGCGGCCCGGCATGGCCTGCCGGGCGGCCGCCAGCACCGCCGAGATCTCGGTGGGATGGTGGGCGTAGTCGTCGACCACGGTCACCCCGGCCCGCTCACCGAGCACCTGGAAGCGCCGCGCCACGCCCGCGAAGCTCTCGCAGGCCGCCGCGAGCCGGTCGAAGTCGACGCCCAGCTCGAGCCCGACCGCGAGCGCGGCGAGCGCGTTGCGCACGTTGTGCCGCCCCAGCAACGGCAGCTTGACCGAGCCGAGCCGCCCGCCCGCCGCGCTCTCGACGACGAAGCGCGAGCCGCCCGCGTCGGCCGCGATGCCGGTGGCGACCAGGTCGAGACCCGGCGCAATGCCGTACCACAGGGCCCGCCGCCGCAGCCGGGGAGCGAGCGATCTCGCGCCCGGATCGTCGCCGCACAGCACCACGACGCCGAACGGGGCGGCCCGGTTGGCGAAGGTGGCGAAGGCGGCGTGCAGGTCGTCCGGGCCGTCGTAGCAGTCCAGGTGCTCGGCCTCGACGTTGGTGATGACCGCGATCTCGGGATCGAGCTCCAGGAACGACCGGTCGTACTCGTCGGCCTCGCAGACGATCAGCTCGCCGGTCCCCCGGCGGCCGTGCGCTCCCATGAACCGCGCATTGCCGCCGACCACCACCGTCGGGGCCAGGCCGGCCGCGTCGAGCAGGTGCCCGGCCAGCGCGGTCGTCGTCGTCTTGCCGTGGGTCCCGGCCACGGCCACGCCGCGCGCCTTCCGCATCAGCCAGCCGAGGAGCTCGGCGCGGCGGACGACCGGCACGCCGGCCGTCCTGGCCGCGGCGACCTCGGGGTGGGCCGGGTTCACTGCTGCCGAGACGACCAGCGCGTCGACGCCGCCGAGGTGGGCCGGGTCGTGGCCCCGCGCCATCGTCGCGCCCAGCTCGACGAGCCGCGCGGTGCGCTCGGTCAGCTCGAGGTCGCAGCCGCTCACCCTGAGGCCATCGCTGAGCAGAACCTCCGCCAGGCCGCACATGCCGACGCCGCCGGCGCCCATGAAGTGCAGGTGCCGGCTCATCGGCCGCTCCCCACCGCGAGCACCCGCTCGGCGATCCGGCGCGCGGCGTCGGGCAGCGAGACCGCTCGCGAGCAGCTGCCCATGGCGCGCAACCGGCCGGGGTCGGCCAGCAGCTCCTGCAGGACGTCGGCCACCCGCTCCGGCGAGGCCTCGGCCTCGGTCAGCACGACCGCGCCCCCTGCCTTCTCCTGCGAGCGGGCGTTGTGCAGCTGGTGGCCACCCGCCGCTGCCGCGAACGGGATCAGCACCGCGCCGCGGCCTGCCGCCGCCAGCTCGGACACGGTGAGGGCGCCTGACCTCGCGACCACCAGGTCGGCCTCGGCGAGCGCCGTCCAGGGCTCGGACAGGAACGCGGCGACCTCGGCGCCGATCGCGAGGTCCTGGTAGCTGGTGCGCACCACGTCGGCCCAACGGACCCCCGCCTGGTGCCGCACCTGCGGCGTGATCCCGCGCCCGCGCAGGATCGCCACCGCCCGCGGCAAGGTGCGGTTGAGGAACAGCGACCCCTGGCTGCCGCCCAGGACCAGCAGCCGCGGCGGCGTCGCTGGCTCGACCGGGGGGACCTTGAAGAAGGACTCCCGCACCGGGTTTCCGGTCCACTCCGCGGGCAGCGAGGGGAAGGCGCGGACGGCGTCCGCGAAGCCGCAGCAGACCAGCGCCGACCAGGGCGAGAGGAACCGGTTGGTGAGGCCCGGTATCGAGTTCTGCTCCTGGAGAACGTAGGGAATGCCGAGCAGCCCGGCGGCCATCAGCCCGGCGCCGGACGCGTAGCCGCCGACGCCGAGCACCGCGCTCGGCTCGATCTCGAGCATGGTCCTGATCGAGGTGGCGACGGCGCCCGGCATCAGGCCGAGCGCCCGCAGCACGGCGACCGCGCCGCGACCGTGGAAGCCCTCGAGGTCGACCAGCGTCAACGGCACGCCGCGCTGTCCGACCAGCTCCGCCTCCAGCCCCTTGCGGGCGCCCAGCCAGTGCGCGCGGGCGCCCAGCGCCTGCAGCTCGCGCACCACCGCGAGACCCGGGAAGATGTGGCCCCCGGTGCCGCCGCCGGCTACCACCACCGTGCGGCTCACGACGCCACCTCGCGGGACAGGTTGAGCAGCAGCCCGACCGCCATCAGGCTGACCACCAGGTCGGTCTTGCCGTAGCTCACCAGGGGAAGCGGAATGCCCTTGGGAGGAACCAGGGCCAGGCACACCACCATGTGGATCAGCGACTGCGCCGCGAAGGCGATCGCGAGCCCGAAGGCGAGCAGCGAGCGCCCCGGCGACTGCAGCCGGAAGGCCACCCGCAGCCCCCGCCAGACGATCACCGACGCCAGCCCGACCAGCATCAGCAGCCCCACCAGTCCGAGCTCCTCGCCGGTGATCGCGAAGATGAAGTCGGTGTGCGGCTCGGGCAGGAAGAACAGCTTCTGCAGGCCGGAGCCGTAGCCCCGGCCGGTGAGCCCGCCGCTGCCCAGTGCGATCAGGCTCTGGGTGCTCTGCCAGGCCGCGGCCGAGGCGGCCTCCGGGTCGAGGAAGGCGCGCACCCGCTCCATCCGGTAGGGTGACGACACGACCGCGCCTGCCATGGCGACCACCGAGGCCGCGGCCGGAATCGCGAGCATCCGGAGCGGCATGCCGGCTACGAACGCCATCGCGGCGACGACGATCAGCAGCAGCGCGGCCGAGCCGAGGTCCGGCTCGAGCACGATCAGCCCGGCGGTCGCGAAGCTGATGCCGCCGAGCGTCGCCGGCCGTCGCCAGGTCCAGCCCTCGCGCGCCGCGGCGGTCAGCTCGACCGCCGCGAACAACGTGATCGCGAGCCGGGCCAGCACCGAGGGCTGGACCGAGATCCCGCCCACCGACAGCCACCGGTGGGTGTTCGCCACCTCCGGCATCGCGAACGCCGCCGCCAGCATCAGCCAGCTCGCGGCGAGACCCAGGCGGGACAGCTTCGGCTCGATCAGGAGCCCGCTCTTGAGGTGCATGCAGGCCACCAGCACGCCGAGGCCGACCACCGCGGCGGACGCCTGCCAGGTGAAGAAGTAGGACTCCGGGAGCCCGTAGCGCTCGCGGGCCACCACCCACGAGGCCGATGCGAGCAGCGCCAGCCCGACCGCGACCTGGAGGACGGCCGCGCCCAGCAGCACCCGATCGAAGCGCTGCCTTATCGGCACCGGTTCACCTCCGCCCGCGCCAGCTCGGCGAACCGCCGCCCCCGCTCGGCGTAGCCCGAGAACTGGTCGTACGAGGCACACGCCGGCGCGAGCAGGACCCACTGGCCGGCCTTCGCCGCGGCCCGCGCCTGGCGGACCGCCCGTTCGAGGGTCTCGCACTCGACGATCGGCGCGGCGTCGGCGAGCACCGTGGCGATCGCCGGCCCGTCGATGCCGATCACGTAGACGGACACCGCGGCCCGCGCCACCTCGGCGGCCATCACGGTGAAGTCCTGGCCCTTGGCCTGGCCGCCCAGGATGAGGTGCACCGACCGGCCTGGGTAGCCGCGCAGCGCCGCCAGGGCGGCGCCGACGTTGGTTGCCTTGGAGTCGTCGACCCAGGTGACTCCCCCGGCCTCGTGAACCGTCAGGTGGCGATGGTCGAGGCCGCGGAACTCCCGCAGGACCCGCGCCGCGGCGTCGGGCGTCGCGCCGAGCTCGGTCGCCGCCAGCACCGCGGCCAGCGCGTTGGCGACGTTGTGGAGTCCGCCGAGCGCGACGTGCGCCCGCTCGGTGAAGGTGGCGCCGTCGAGCACCAGCCGCATGCCGTCGAGCCAGGCATCGGCCGGGCGCTCGATCGAGAACAGCCGGCGCCGCGCAGCCGTCGCCGTCTCGGCCACCGCCGGTTCGTCGGCGTTGAGCACGGCGGCGTCGCTCGACCCCTGAAACGCGAACATCCGCTGCTTGGCGGCGAGGTAGCTCGCCATGTCGGGGTGACGCTCGAGGTGGTCCTGGCTCAGGTTGAGGAACACCGCCACCGTCGGCCTCATCTGCCCGAGCAGCTCCGACTGGAAGCTCGAGACCTCGAGGACCCAGCAGCTGAAGCCGCCGACCAGGACCAGCTCGGAGGCTGCGGTCCCGAGGTTGCCGCCCGCCGCCGCGTCGACGCCGCTCGCCGACAGCATCTCGCCGACCAGGGTGGTGACGGTGCTCTTGCCGTTGGAGCCAGTGACGGCGACCAGCGGCGTCGCCGGCGCGTGGAGCCACGCGAACTCGACCTCGGCGACGATCTCGATGCCGCGCCTCCGGGCCGCCTCCAGGATCTCGGCGTCGGGGGGCACGCCGGGCGACGTCACCACCTGCTCGACCCCTTCCAGGGCGCTCGTCGGATGCCCGCCCAGGAAGCGGCGGGTGGCGGGCGGGAGCTGCGCGAGCTCGGCTGCGAGCTCGTCCTCGTGGCGCAGATCGGTGACCCAGACCTCGGCGCCGTCGCGGTCCGCGAGCCGGGCGGCCGCCACGCCGGACCGGCCCAGCCCCACGATCAGCAACCGCCTGCGCGCCGTCATCCTTACCTCACCTCAGCTTCAGCGTGGCCAGCCCGGCCAGGGCGAAGACCACCGAGATGATCCAGAAACGAACCACCACCTGGGTCTCGGTCCAGCCGGCCAGCTCGAAGTGGTGGTGGAGCGGCGCCATTCGGAACACCCGCTTGCGGCGCAGCTTGTACGAGCCGACCTGGATCAGCACCGACAGCGCCTCGAGCACGAACAGGCCGCCGACCAGCATCAGCAGCAGCTCCTGCTTGGCGACCACCGCCACGATCCCGATGCCGCCCCCGAGCGCGAGCGAGCCGACGTCGCCCATGAAGACCTGGGCGGGGTGGCAGTTGAACCACAGGAAGCCGAGGGCCGCGCCGGTGATGGCGCCGGTGAAGACCGCGACCTCGCCGGCGCCCGACACCGCGACGACCCGCAGGTACTCGGCGAAGCGCAGGTGGCCCGCGATGTAGACGAAGACCGTGTAGGTCCCGGCGGCGATCGCCATCGCGCCCACCGCGAGCCCGTCCAGCCCGTCGGTGAGGTTGACCGCGTTGGACGATCCCAGCATCACGATCATCACGAACGGCAGGTAGGCGAGCCCGAGCGGCAGCAGCAGGTCCTTGACGAACGGCAGCGCGAGCGCGCCGGCGTGGGGCGCCGGTGCGGCGATGGCCTTGGCCGCGAGGCCCCCGGCGAGCCCGACCAGCGCCTGGAGGAGGATCTTCTGGCGCGCGGTCAGGCCGAGGTTGCGGCGGCGGCGAACCTTGATCCAGTCGTCGGTGAAGCCGATGGCGGCGAAGCCGAGGCTGACCCCCAGCACCGTCCACACGTAGAGGTTGCCGAGGTCGGCCCACAGCAGGGTGGTGAGCGCGATCGAGCCGACGATCAGCAGGCCGCCCATGGTCGGGGTCCCGGCCTTGACCTGGTGGTGCTCGGGGCCCTCCTCGCGGATCTCCTGGCGGATCTGCAGCGCGCGCAGCCGGTTCACCAGCCACGGCCCCACCACCAGGCTCAGGAAGAACGCAGTAGCCAGCGCGAGGCCCGTGCGGAAGGTGATGTAACGAAAGACGTTGAAGCCGATGAACTGCTTGCCGAGCGGGAGCAGCAGCGCGTAGAGCATCAGGCCGCCTCCTCCCCGAGAAGCGCGGCCACCGTGCGGTCCAGGCCGACCCCTCGCGATCCCTTCACCAGCACGACGTCGCCGGCTCGCAGCCGCTCGCCGAGGAGGAGCGCCGCCGCCCCGGCGTCGCCGACCAGCTCCACCTGCCCGAGGCCCGCGGCGCGGGCGGCGTCGCCGAGCAGGCGGGCGGCATCGGCGCCCACCGCGATCAGCAGGTCGCAGGACCGCGCCGCCGCGGCGCCGATCTCCCGGTGGGCTTCATCGGCGAGCTCGCCCAGCTCGAACATCTCGCCCAGCACGGCGATCCGCCGCCCCTCCGCCGAGGCCAGCAGCTCCAGCATCCGCGCCACCGCGACCGGCGAGGCGTTGTAGCTGTCATCGACCAGCACGGCGCCGCCGGCAAGGCGGTGCACCCTGCCCCGGTGCGGCGCGGCCCGCAGGTCGCGCGCCGCGTCCGCGATCTGCTCCGCGGTCAGGCCGAGCGCGGCGCCGGCGGCCGCCGCCGCCAGCAAGTTCTCGGCCTGGTGCCGCCCGGCCACCGCCAGCTCGACGCGCGACCTGCCGCCGGGCACCACCAGGTCGAAGCTGGTCCCGAGCAGGCCGCGGTCCTCGAGGAGCTCGATCCGCGCCTCGCCACCGTCACCGTAGCGCAGGACCCGGGCGCCGGTCGCCGCCGCATACCCCTGCTGCCGCGGGTCGCCGGCGTTGATCACCAGGGTCCCGGCGCGGTCGAGATGTGCGAGCAGCTCGCCCTTGGCACGGACGATCCCGTCCAGCCCGCCGAAGAACTCGGTGTGGACCGGCGCGATCCGGGTGTAGACGAGGACCCCGATCGGCCGCAGGATCCCGCCCAGCCGGTCGAGCTCCCCGAACCGGCTGGTCCCGGCCTCGGCGACGAAGACCTCGATCTGGTCGGGCTGGGACAGCAGCTCGGCCGGCAGGCCGAGAGTGCTGTTCCGGTTGCCGGTGGAGGCGCCGGTCGGCCGCTGCCGTCCCAACAGGTGGGCGAGGAAGTCCTTGACCGTCGTCTTGCCGACCGATCCCGTGACCGCGGCGATCGTCCACCGGCGGCGCTCCCGCTCGCGGCGGGCGAGCTCCCAGTAGGCAGCCAGCGGGTCTACGACCCGGATCAGCGCGCGCCCCTCCGGTGCCGTCAGCCCGGCCGAGCCCCTCACCAGCGCCGCGGCGCCGGCCGCGAGCGCCTCCGCCACGAACTGGTGGCCGTCACATCGCTCGCCGGGCAAGGCGACGAACAGGTCGCCCCCCCGCACCCGGCGCGAGTCCACCTCGGCGCCGGTGATCATCACCGAGGGGTCGCCGGCCAGGTCGCCGCCGACCGCGCGGGCGACGTCGAGAGCGGTCATCCGCACGAGCCCCCCGCCGCCAGCTCGCGGATCACCTCCTGGTCGGAGAAGCGGATCACCCGATCGCCGATCGTCTGGGTCGTCTCGTGGCCCTTCCCCGCCACCAGCACCAGGGAGCGTTCGTTGGCGCTCGCGAGCGCGTGCTCGATGGCCGCCCGCCGGTCGAGGATCACGACCGGCTCGCCGCCGCCCGCGCGAACCCCATCGGCGACCGCCGCCGCGATCCTCTCCGGGTCCTCCGACCGGGGGTTGTCGGACGTCACCACCGCCACATCGGCGAGCTCGCCGACGGCGAAGCCCATCGGCCCGCGCTTGCCGGTGTCGCGGTCCCCGCCGGCGCCGAACACCACGATCAGCTTCCGGTCGGTCAGCCGGCGCAGCCCCTGCAGGACCGAACGCAGCCCGTCGGGAGTGTGCGCGTAGTCGACGAAGATCGGGAACTGGCGAGCGGTGGCGATGCGCTCGAGCCGCCCGGTCAGCGGCGTCGCCGACTCCAGCCCGGAGCGGATCGCCGCCAGCCCCACTCCGGCGGCGTGCGCCGAGGCCGCTGCGGCGAGCGCGTTGCGCAGGTTGTGGACGCCGACCAGCGGCAGCTGGACCGGCACCGACTCGGCGCCGATCGAGAGCAGGAAGCGGCTGCCGTCGAGGTCTCCGGCGACCTCCCTCGCGCACACGTCGCCGTGCCCGAGCCCCCAGGCGACGTCGCCGGCGCGCGCCTCGTCGAGAAGCCGCGCCCCCCACGGGTCCTCCACCGGAAGCACCCGCCGGCCGCCGGGCGCGAGGTGCTCGTCGAACAGCCGTCGCTTGGCCAGGAAGTAGCGCTCCATGTCGCCGTGATAGTCGAGGTGGTCCCTCGACAGGTTGGTCCACGTCGCCACCTGGAACTCGAGACCGGCGAGACGGTCCTCCATCAGGGCGTGGGACGACACCTCCATCACCGCCGCCCGGCCGCCCTCGGCCACGGTCCGGCGCAGCAGGGGGGCGAGGTCCGTCGCCTCCGGCGTGGTCCGTTCGCTCGCCACCACCGCGCCCGACGGCAGCGTGAACCCGAGCGTCCCCGCGAAGGCGCACGGGACCTTGGCCGCGCGGAGGATCAGGCTGGTCAGGTGGGCGGTCGTGCTCTTGCCGTTGGTGCCGGTGATGCCCACCATCAGGAGCTCGCGCTGCGGGTCTCCGGCGAGCGGCCACGCCGCCAGCGCCATCAGCCGCCGCGGGCGGGACGACCGGATCCACGGCACCGTCACGCCCCGCGGCCGCTTGCGGCTGCTCAGCACCGCTTCCGCTCCCCGCGCCAGCGCCTGATCGAGAAACTCGGCGCCGTGCGCGCGGCGGCCCGGCAGGGCCGCGAAGATCTCTCCGCGGCCGACCCGCCGCGAGTCATGGCTGATGCCCTTGACCCGCACCGACCCGTCGCCTTCCAGCACGCCGCCGCCGAGGCGCTCGAGGAGGTCGGCCAGCCTCACGTCGCCTCCCCCGCCGCCGGCTCAATCTCCTCGGTCGGCGCCACCACGAGCTGGCACATTGCTGCCCGCGCCACGCGCGCGAACACCGGCGCGGCGACGGTCGCTCCCCAGAACTCGCCGCCCGGCTCCTCGACCGCGACCACGACCACCACGCTGGGGTCCGGTTGCGGGAGGAAGCCGGCGAACCACGCCACGTGGTGGACGTCGTCGAAGGTGCCGTGGACCGCACGCTGCGCGGTCCCGGTCTTGCCGGCGACGCGGTAGCCGGGGACCTGCGCCTGCTTGCCGGTGCCGTCCTCGACCACCGCCTCGAGCATCCGGCCGACGCGCTCGCTCAGCCCCGCGTCGAGGACGTGCGCCCGCCACTGCTCCCGGTCGGGGACCGACTGCTCGCCACCGGTTGCCCGGGCCACCAGGCGAGGCTGCAGCAGCCAACCGCCATTCGCGATCGCGGCGTAGGCCAGCGCCACCTGCAGCGGCGTCACCGTCAGCTCCTGGCCGAGCGCGAGGCTGGCCTGGCTCAGGCCGGACCAGGAGCGCACCGGGGGCAGGATGCCGGCCGACTCGCCCGGGAAGCCGACGCCGGTCCGGCGCCCGAAGCCGAACGCGTCGAAGGTGCGCCAGAGGTCGTCCCGCCGCATCCGAAGCGCGATCTGGACGATGCCGGCGTTGGCCGACTCGGAGACGATCTCGTCGAGCGTGTAGATCCCGGGCGCGGCGTGGTCGCGCAGCCACTTGCCGGCGACCCGCACGCCCCGCTGCCGGCAGTCGAACAGCTCTCCCGGCCGCACCGCCCCCTGCGCCAGCGCGGCCGCGGCCACCAGCGGCTTGACCACCGAGCCGGGCTCGTAGGCGTCCTGCACCGGGCGCAGCCGCCAGTCGGCCTGCGGTGCGGACGCCGGGCTCGACGGGTCGAACGACGGCAACGACACGATGGCCAGCACCGAGCCGGTCCGCGCGTCGAGCACCACCGCCGAGACCGCCTTGGCCTGGCGCGCCTCGAGCACCTCGGCGAGCTCCAGCTCGCACGAGGCCTGGAGGCGGGCGTTGATCGTCAGCTCGAGGTCGTATCCGGCCCGGCCCTCCTCGAGCTTGCGCAGGCTGAGCCGGCGCTGCACCGCGTCGTGGATCGCCAGGAACGTCTGTGGCTCGCCCGACAGCAGGGCGTCGTAGTAGTGCTCGAGCCCGGCGCGGCCGATGGTGGCCAGCTCCTCCCGCCCCACGAAGCCGACGACCGGAGCGGCCACCGTGCCCAGCGGGTACACGCGCTGCGAGTCCGGCACCAGCACCACGGCGTGGGGAGCCAGGCCCTGGACCTTCTCGGCCGTCCTGCGCTCGACCCGCTGGGCGACCCAGACCGAACGCGCGCCGCCCTTGAACCGCCGCCGGATGTCCCAGGCCGGGCAGTTCAGCAGCTTCGCGGCGTCCTCGGCGAACTGCCCGGGATCGTCCACCGTCCGGGTGTCGAGCTGGATCGCGTAGCGCTCGACCGAGGTCGCCAGCACGTACCCGTCCGCGGACAGAATCTGCCCGCGCGGACCGGGTGCCTCGATCACCTGCTCCTGCTGTCTGCGAGCCTGGCTGGCCCAGAACCCGTGCTGGAGGACCATGACCTGGACCGAGCGCCCGACCACCACCGCCACCGCGAGCGCCAGCCCGACCACGACCGCGAGCCCACGGCGCCGGTTCACGGCTCGACCCCGACGCTGCGATCCGCGGTCATCTCCGCGGGCGAGGGCGGCGCGAGGCCGGCGTCGCGCGCGAGCCCGGCGATGCGCGCCGGATTGCGCTCCTCCTCGAGCGCGAGCCGCAGCTCACTCTCCCGCCGCTCGAGCTCCCGCACCTCGGCACGCAGCCGGATCAGGTCGTAGTGAATGGACGTGCTCTGCAGCCGCGGCCAGCCCACCAGGAAGAGCGCGACCAGCACCACGGCCGACATCACGAGGACGATGCTGAGCACCTGTGGCCAGCGGCGGTCCCGCTGCGGCCGCAGGAAGCGGTTCGAGGGCCCGGCGACGGGGGACGCCGTCCCGGCGATCATGGGTCCGTCCCAAGGCGCCCGGCGACCCGGAGCCGCGCGGAGCGGGCACGGGGATTGGCCGCGACCTCGTCTGCGCCCGGCCGCTCGGCGCGGCGGGTGAGGACCTCGACCAGCCGCTCCGGACGACAGACGCACGCCGGGGCCTCCGGCGGACAGACGCAGGCGCCGGCAAGCCGCCGCAGGGAGTGCTTGACGATCCGATCCTCGAGCGAGTGGAACGAGATGATCGCGATCCTGCCTCCGGGGCGCAGCGCGCGCGCCGCAGGCTCGAGGAAGCGCTCGAGCTGCCCGAGCTCGTCGTTGACGGCGATCCGGAGCGCCTGGAAGGTGCGGGTCGCCGGGTGGATGCGGTGGCCACCGCCGCCGCCGACCGCACCGGCGACCAACCGCGCGAGCTCATCGGTGGTGCGAATGGGGCGCCGGCGCCGCGCAGCGACGATGGCCCGGGCCACCCGCCGCGCGCGCCGCTCCTCGCCGTACTCCCTCAGCACCCGCACCAGCTCGTCCTCCGCCGCCTCGTTGACCAGATCGCCGGCAGTCGCGCCGGCGCGAGACATCCGCATGTCGAGCGGGCCGCTCGTCTGGAAGCTGAATCCCCGCTCGGCCGAGTCGAGCTGCAGCGACGAGCAGCCGAGGTCGGCGAGCACCGCCGCAAGCGGCGGACAGCCGAGCGACCGGAGCAACGCCGGCAACTCGGCGAAGGCGCCGCGAATGAGAGTGACTCGATCCGAGAATGGTTGCAGCCGCTCGCTTGCGCGCTCGAGAGCCTCCGGGTCACGGTCGAGGCCGACGAGCCGCAGGCCGGGCGCAGCCTCGAGCAGGGCAGCGGCGTGCCCACCCAACCCGACCGTGGCATCGACCATGATGCCGGGAGCGGTGGGCGCCAGCCAGGCCAGCACGCGGTCGCGCAGCACGGGCACGTGAACGGCTGACACCGTGAACCTCCATCACAGCTCCAGCCGGGCGAGCTCCTCCAGCTCCTCATCGCTCAAAGACTCCTCCTGCAAAATCGACGCGGCCCGCGACCGCTTGGTGATGGCCAGGTGGTTGATGCGTCCGGACACCACCACCTCCCCGTCGACGGCCACCATCTCCCGCAGCAGGGCCGGGATCATCAGCCGCCCGTGGTCGTCGACCTCGAGCAGCTGCCCGTAGTTGACGCGCTCGATCAGCTTGAGCAGCGCCGGCTTCATGGCCGGCTTGCTGAGCAGGCGCTCCTCGACCAGCTCCCACACCGGAAGCGGGTACACCCTCAGCTCGTGGGGAAAGAACGAGCACACGAAGACGTCGTGGCCGAAGCCGTCCTCGAGCTGCTCACGAAGGCGAGCCGGCAGCTTGACGCGCCCCTTGGCATCGATGGTTGCCGGGAACCCACCCCGAAAGCGCTGCACCTCGCCCCCTCGCCGCCTGAAGTGACACGGATCGGACCGGAGTCTCCCACTCCTGACCCATTTCGACCACTTCCGACCACTCCATATTGACGACCCGAAACCAGCGTGTCAAGTGCGTGATCTCCCAACGAAACACGAGCCGGCGCCGGCGTCGGTGCGGGCCGGCGCGCGGGCGGGTGGCGCCGCCACATCTGGTGGATGATCCATGGCGCGCCACCACATCTTGTGGGCGGTCCGCGTCGCCCACGCTCGCCGGGCGGTGAGGATAGAATAGGCCCCGTGACCGCGACCACGATTCAGCGCGTCGGCGTGGTGCTCAAGCCCTCGAGCCCGGAGGCGACCGAGCTCGGCCGCCAGCTGATCGAGGAGCTGGAGCGACGCGGGCTCGAGGCGGTCCTCGACCGCGAGTCCGCCGCCGCCTGCGGCCGCGAGGCCGAGGTCTCCCGCAACACTCTCGCCTCCCAGGTCGACCTCGTGATCGTGCTCGGCGGTGACGGCACCCTGTTGTCGGTGACGCGTGGCGAGCTCCGGGGAACGCCGGTGCTCGGCATCAACATGGGCTTCCTCGGCTTCCTCACCGAGCACTCCGCCGAGGAGCTGTTCCCGATGCTCGAGACGGTCCTCGCGGGCAGGGCCGAGATCCAGCGGCGGGAGCGCCTCGCTGTCTCGGTCGAGATGTCGGGCGGCGACCGGCTGACCCGCTACGTGCTCAACGACGCCGTGGTCACCAAGTCGGCGCTGGCGCGGGTGGTGACGCTGGCGGTCCACGTCGACGGCCAGCTGGTGAGCCGCTTTCGGAGCGACGGCCTGATCGTCGCGACGCCGACCGGATCGACCGCCTACAGCCTGTCGGCGGGCGGCCCGATCCTGTACCCGACCCTCGACGTCATGGTGGTCACTCCGATCTGCCCCCACACCCTCACCAACCGGCCGATCGTGCTCTCCCTGAGCTCGGTCGTGGAGCTCCGTCTCGAGAGCCCCTCCGAGGAGGTCTACCTGACGCTCGACGGCCAGGAGGGGTTTCCGCTCACGCCCCACGACGTGGTGCGTGTCCGCAGGTGTGACGAGCCGGTTCTCCTCATCGAGCACCCTGACCGCACCTACTTCCAGGTTCTCCACCGGAAGCTGAAGTGGGGGGAGCGAGGCGGGTGAGGTATCGACACCTCAGGCGCACTGCCATCGCGGTGCTCGCTGCGGTGGCGTTCGTGCTCATTCTCGCCCTGCTTGCTGGCCGCGCCCTCAACAGCCTGAAGGTGCGCACCGCCGTCGCCGGCTGGCTCGAGAGCGCCGCCCGCGGGCAGGGCGTCGAGCTCGAGCTCGGCTCGCTGTCCTGGGGCATCGTGCCGCCCCGGGTTATCGTCGAGGACGTCGTGGTGACCGGCAGCGAGTTCACGATCCTCCTCGATCGGCTCGAGGTGGAGCTGACGCGGATCCGTCTCGCCCGGCGGATCGTCGAGCTGAGGACCGTGGCCGCCGACGGCGTCCGGGTGCGGCTCGACGGGCTCCCGCGCGCCGCTGCGCGACGCGGCCGATCCCCGTTCCGGGTGATGGTGCGACACCTCGATCTGCGAAACGTCGAGCTCGAGGGCGAGGGCTTTCCCGGCCGCATCGACCTCGCGGTCACTGGCGCGAGCCTGGTCTGGGTCACCGAGCAGGGAACGCCATCGGGCTTCCTCTCGGCTCGCCGTGCCGTCGTGTCGGCGCCTGCCCTCGAGCCCATCGAGCTGGCCCTGCAGTCGCGGGTGATCGTCGCAGAGGGCCTCCGTTTCCCGGCCTGGCGGCTCGACGGGGAGGGGCTGTCGATGGCGGGCAACGGCGCGCTCACGGGCGGGGCGCTGCGGCTCGACGCGGCGGGCTCGGTGCAGCTCGAGCAGCTGGCCTCGACGATCCGCAGCCCCGGCCTCCTGCTGGGCCGGCTCCGCGTCGCCGCGGCCCTCGACACCAGCGCCGACGAGCTGGTCCGGCTGGAGTTCTCCGCGCCCCAGCTGACCGCGTCAGGCTTCACCTTCGACGACGTCGCCGCCCGCCTGACCGTGGAGCGCGACCGGCTCAGCGGCGTGCTCGACGGCGCGGGCATCTTCGGCGGTCACCTGACCGGAACCTACCGCCTCGAGCACCTGAAAGGGCCGAGCCGGCCCCACCAGGTGCAGGTGTCGGGTGAGGGCCTCTCCCTCGCCGGGTTCCTCGGCCACCTGGAGGTACCCTCCGGCGGCCTCGGGGCACGAGTCGGGATCGGCGGCGAGCTGTCGTGGAACGGGCGCGCCATCGAGCACAGCAGCGGCCGGTTCCTGGCCGAGCTTCGCCCGGCGGCGAGCGGGCTGCCGACGCGAGGGACGGTGGCGGTCGAGCTGACCCCGGACGGTTTGATGAGGTTCGAGGCCGACAAGCTCGGGGTCGGCCGGTCGGTGGTCGACTGGCAGGGCCCGCTCACCCTCGGCACCTGGCAGCCCGACTGGTCGCTCCGCGCCGCTCCGGCCGACCTCGCCGAGGTGGTTTCCCTGGTCAACTCCTTTGTCGGCAGCGAGGTCCTGCCGCCTTGGATCTCCGGGCAGGGGACCCTGATCGTCACCTTGAGCGGCCCGTGGCAGAACCTGGTCGTCGGGGCGCGACTCGATGCCCGGCCACTGCAGCTCCTGCCGCCGGTCCAGCTCGACCAGCTGCTCGCCGAGGCCACGATCAGCGGCTCCCGGCTCGTGCTCGGCCCGACCCTGTTCCGGGTCGGTGATGGCACCGGCGAGGTGGACGGCGCCATCAGCTGGGGCGAAGGCCCGCCGGACGACCAGCTCGACCTGGCGATCCGCGGCTTCCGGATCCCGGCCGCCACGGTCGCCGGCTGGGCCGGGGCGCCTGGCCAGGCGGCCGGCGTGCTGTCCTTCACCGGCGGTCTCAGAGGCTCGATCGCGGCGCCGCGCGGCTCGTGGGCGGTCGGCTTCGATGAGGCCCGGCTGCTCGGGCAGGGGCTCGGCGGCGGCACCGCCGCCGTCGATCTGGCCGGCGGCCGCTTCGACGCCCGCGCGCTCTCCTTCGAGGGCGGCCTGGTGGGCAGCGCATGGTGGGACACCGCCAGCGGCGGCGTCGGGGGCCGCCTGCGCTGGCCGGGCATGTCGCTGGACGCCCTCGGCGAGGAGCTGTCCGACCTCGCCGGCGGCACCGCCGATCTCGAGCTCGACTTCGAGATGGCTCGCGAGGTCCCGACCACGGGCCGGCTCCGCCTGGACGCCCCGGCGGCCGTGGTCGACGTGGTCGCCGGCCCCGGGGCGGTGACCGTCGACGCGGCGCTGGCCAAGGCCGCGGTCCTGTCGGCCACGCTCCAACGGCTCGGCGACGGCGCTCTCGAGGGGGGCGGCGAGCTGCGCGTGGAGGACGTGGCCACGCTCATCGCCCATCTGGCGCCCGGCGCGACAGTGCCGCTCACCGGCGCCGCGCAGGCGGCGTTCCGGACGCGGTGGCCGGCCGGCGGCCTGCCGACAGTGGAGGGGGCCCTCGAGTCAGCCGACCTCGAGCTCGACGGACGGCCGGTCCAGCTGCTCGAGCCGTCACCCTTCAGGCTGTCGCCGAAGGGCGCGGAGTTCGACGGCCTGCACCTCGCCATCCGCTCTGACGAGCTGTTCGCGCGCTGCTCGCTGGGCGCTGACGGCGCCCTTGCCGGCAACGTTGCCGGCACTCTCGACGCGCTGCTTCTGCGCATCCTGCTCCCGGACTGGGAGCCGGCCGGCCGCGCCACCGGGGTGGTCGAGCTCCTCGGGACCCTCGGCGAGCCCCGGTTCGAGGGGATCGCCGACGTCCGCCAGGCATCGTTCCGGATCCCAGGCACCCGCACCATCGTGTCCGGCATCGACGGCACGGTGCTGCTGTCGTCGAACGAGATCGAGCTCGAGGGCGTGGACTTCCGCTTCATGCAGGGGCGGGGCCGCTGCAGCGGCCGCATCGGCCGGCGCGACGGAGCCGTCGACATCGCCCTCGACGGCACCGCCGACGCCATTCGCTACGAGGTGCTCCCCGATGTGGTGGCGCAGCTGTCGGGGGCCTGGCGGTTGGTCGGCCCGGCGGACCGGCTCGAGCTGTCAGGCGACCTCGCGGTCGACAGCGCAGTGCTGCGCACCAAGGACGATCTCGCGTCGCTGGTGCTGAGGTGGCTCGGCGGCGAATCGCCGCCGGCGGCGACGGGCGGCGGGCTGGCGTTGGACCTCCACGTCGACGCCGACGAGACCATCGAGCTCCGCAACCCCTCGATCCGCCTCGTCGGATCAGCCTCGCTCGACGTCAGCGGCACCATCAACCGGCCCGGCCTGGTGGGCAAGCTGCAGTTCGAGGAGGGCGGCGAGGTGATGCTGCAGACCCTGCGCTACGAGATCGAGCGCGCCGCGCTGACCTTCTCGGACCCACAGGCGATCGACCCCTTCATCGAGATCCAGGCCCGGACCTTCGTCCAGAACTACGACATCACGCTCCGCCTGACCGGCACCACCCAGCGGCTGGTCCCGTCGGTGTCCTCCAACCCCCCACTCACCGAGGACGAGATCTACGGGCTGATGGCGGTGGGCTACCGCAGCGAGGGCGCAACCAGCGGCGCCATGGGCATCGGCCTGGCATCTTCGATTCTCAGCCAGCAGCTGGCTGCGGAGCTCGACCGGAGGGCGGGCCTGAGCCTGCCCGTCGACCAGGTGCGCGTCGATCCCTTCGCCGAGACGTCGACCGGGGACCCCGGCGCGGCCCGCATCACGGTCGTCAAGCAGCTCAACCCGGCGTGGACGGTGACCGTGCAGTCGAACCTGTCGGGGGAGCGCGAGGAGGTCGTGGTCAGCCGCTGGTACCTCGCGCCGGGGGTCTTCTTCGAGGCGTCGCGCGACCTCGACGGCACCTACGGCGTCGACCTGAAGCTGCGGCGGCAGTACTGAGCGGACCGGGCCATGGCCAGCCACTCGCTCCCCACTCGCCGACTCCCATCGCGCGGGGCATGGTCATCGGCGCTCGCGATCGCGCTGGCCGCCCTCCTCTGGCCGGCGGCAGCCGGCGCGCAGCAGACCGTCACCCGGGTGTCGGTCGAGGCGCCCGGCGCGTTCGACGCGGAGGGCCTGCTTCGCGTGCTCGGCCTCGCCGAGGGCCGGCCGGTCGACCGGCAGCTGCTCCGCGAGGCGATCCTGGCCCTCTACGCCGGTGGTGAGATCGAGCGGATCGAGGTCGAGTCGGAGCCGCTCCAGGGCGGCCTCGCGGTCACCGTCCGGATCAGCGTGCGCTCGAAGATCTCGAAGGTCGACGTGCGGACCGGCAGCCCGATCCTCAGAAACCAGCTCAAGAAGTGGATGGCGCTGGAGCCCGGCGAGCCGGTGTCGGTGGCCACCGTCGAGGCGGGCCGGCGGCGGGCCGAGCGCAAGCTGAGAGAGCGGGGCCACCCCGAGCCCCGGGTCGACGTCTACCTCGATTTCGAGCGCTCGAGCAACACCGTCGCCGTCACCATCGAGCCCGATCCGGGGGAGGTCGAGCGGATCGCCGGAGTCGTCCTCGAGGGGATCGACGATCCCGCGGTCGCTGCCGAGACGGTCCCCCACATCAAGCCGAGCGACCGGCTCACGAGCCGCGTCGAGGAGCGCGTCCGCCGCGACGTGGAGGAGCGCCTGCGACGGAAGGGATTCTGGGACGCGCGGGTGGTGGGCGTCGATCGCGTGAGCGAGGACGAGGCGACCCACCTCGTCGTGCGCGTCGACCCCGGCGCCAGGTACACCCTGGAGCTGATCGCCCCCGCCGGCTCGGAGGAGATCGCCCGCGCCGCCATCCCCGATCCGGTCGAGGCGGACATCCACCCGGCGCAGACCGAGGTGCTGGCCGACCGCATTCGCGAGAACCTGCAGCGCCGGGGATACCTCCTCGCCGAGGCCACGGCTGAGCTGGTCGCCGACGGGCTGACCCACGTGCTGCGAGTGACGATCGATCCCGGTCGCACCTTCCGCATCGGTTCGGTCGAGTTCCCGGGCGCGCAGTCGATCGACCACGACGACCTGCGGGCAGCGGTCGAGGTCGATCGGGGGAGGACCCAGGGCCTGTGGGGCGTGCCGGTGAGCGACGTCAGCCTGGACGCTGACCGGCGTGCCGTCGAGGAGGTCTACCGCGCCGCGGGCTTCGTCGAGGTCGAGGCGGCGCCACCGATCCTCGAGGCCTCCGGCACCGACGAGGTCCGGGTGCTGTTCCCGGTCGTCGAGGGGCCGCGATGGGTGCTCGACGAGCTGCGGGTCGAGGGGCTGCCGGTGGAGGCAGTCGCCCGGCTGGATGCGGTCGCCGTCACTCTCCAGGAGAACGCCCCCTGGAACCCGCGGGCCGTGGAGGCCACCGAGCGCCAGATCGAGGCTGCGCTGTTCAACAGCGGCTACCCGGAGGGCCGCGTCATTACCGAGGTCGACACCTCCGAGCCGGGTCACGCCCGGGTCGCGTTCGTGGTCGAGCCGGGGAGCTACGTCGAGATCGGCGACGTCGTGATCGCAGGGCTGCGCAGGACCCGGCGCTCGGTGGTGGATCGCATGCTGCGCGCCGCCGGCGTCGCCAGCGGCGCCCCGTTCGCCCGCGACCGCCTGGTCGAGGCGCAGCGCCGGCTCTACGAGCTGGGCCTGTTCCGCTCCGTCGAGCTGCTGCCGATGCCCGGCCAGGAGCGCCGGGACGTGCGGGGCCTGGTCGTCCACTGCGAGGAGGGGGCCCAGCGCTCGTACCTGGTCGGCGTCGGCTGGAACGAGACCGATCGCTGGCGGCTCACCCTGGGGTGGTCGCACCTCAACCTGTTCGGGGGCGCGCACTCGCTGTCGCTGGAGGGCCGGCTGTCGGTCAACGAGGAGCGCTTCCAGGTCGGGCTCCGCGAGCCGAGGGTCCCTTACATCGACGTCCCCGGCTACCTCGTGGTCTACCGGACCTTCGAGCGGTTCGACAACCGCGGCTACGAGCAGCACCGCCGCGGCCTGTGGGTCGACGTCGGCGATCGGCGGCGCGTCCCCTTCCGGGCGTGGTACCGCTACGAGTACCAGATCGTGGCACCGAGCACGATCGGTGACGTGCAAACCGACCCGGAGCTGCCGCGGGAGGACGTGGACGCCCGCATCTCGTCGATCACGCCGACCCTGGAGTGGGACTTCCGGGACGACCCGCTCCTCCCCACCCGCGGCAGCTTCTCCCAGGTCTCGGCCGAGTGGGCGTTCCCGGTCTTCGCCGCCGACGCGAGCTACCTCAAGCTGTTCGGCCGCTCGACCTTGTACGGCCGGCACTCCCACGGCACCTGGGCGATCGGCATTCGGGCCGGCGCCATCCGCCCGTTCGACACCACCGACGAGCTGCCGCTGAACCTCCAGGTCCCGGTCACCAGCCGGTACTTCGCCGGCGGCTCCTCGACCCATCGCGGCTTCGAGCGCGATCGCCTGGGCATCCCCGGCCAGACTCTGGACGCCTTCGGCGAGCCGACCGGCGGCAACGCGCTGGTGCTCGTCAACCTCGAGTACGAGCGGCCGGTCGCCGGCATGTTCTCGGGCGTCGCGTTCGTCGACATCGGCAACATCTGGTCCGAGCCCGAGCGGGTGCGGGTCAGCGACCTGCGCTACGCGGCCGGCCTCGGCCTGCGCGTCATCACCCCGGCCGGGCCGCTGCGCGCCGAGTACGGCTGGAAGCTCGACGCCGAGCCGGGCGAGTCGAGCGGCGAGTTCTTCCTCTCCTTCGGCGTCCCGTTCTGATCCCCCCACCCGCCCGAGGGATAGGATCTGGGATTCAGGATCTGGGGGACAGCGCCCCTGCCCGTTCCCGTTCCCGTTCCCGTTCCCGTTCCCGTTCCCGTTCCCGTTCCCGCTTGCCACGGCGAAGCCAGGGGCGAAGCCGGGTTCCCGTTCCCGTTCCCGATGACCCCCCCACGCCCGCGCCCGCTTCCATGCTGGTGATAGGTGATGCGTGATAGGTGATAGGTCCCCCGCCCGCTTCCGCGCCCGATTCAAGATCCGTTCCCGTTCCCGTTCCCGCTTGCCACGGTGAAGCCAGGGGCGAAGCCGGGTTCCCGTGCACGCTCGTTCGCTCCGTCCCCAAGTGCACTTCGCGCCGATTCTTCGGAGGCGCTCCCCGAGGGAGCCACCTTTGGCGATTTCGGGGGGACCTTCGTTCTGGAAAGGTGCTCGAGGCCCGAAATCGCCAAAGATGGCACGCCCGCGGGACGCGCACTCCTCGTGCTCGCCTCGCCTCCCGGGCAGGGAGTCGGGCGCGGACGCGGAAGCGGGCGCGGACGCGAAGACGGGCATGGGCACCGGCTACGACGCGCCTGGCCCGCCCCGCGTTACGCCGTCGACCGTCGGCCGCGCCCGCCACAGGTCCGGCATCCAGCCGCCCTCGTCAACGACCACCAGGCCGCAGCGCTCGACGAGGCCGAGGTCGTGGAACATCGGGTGGTCGGCCGCGAGGAGGCGCACGAAGCTCGCCTCGGTCCCGGTGGCGTCCTCGCGCAGCGGGCCCGGGGCGCGGAACATCGGGCTCGCCCAGGCGATCAGGCCGTTGACCGCGAGCACGGCCGCGATCGCGGCGACCGCCACCGCTCGACCGACGACCAATCGCCCGGATCGCAGCAGCCCTTCAACGAGGAGCACCACCGGCAGCACCGCGACGTGGACGACCGGAAAGCCCTGCCAGAACATCACCGTGGTCGGCGAGATGGCGAACGCGACGACCGCACCGGCGAGGGTCCAGAAGGCGTACCGGCGCAGCCACTGTCGCCGACCGATGTCCGGGGGCTGGCGCCGCACGAGCGCCCGCGGCGCGCGGAGGAAGCGGCGGTACGCCAGCAGCGGCAGCAGCACCGTGGCCCAGCCAAGCACCACCAGCGCTGCACGCAGCACCGAGGAAGCCGCATCGTCGGCACTGGAGTCCGGCGCCAGGTCGAGCTCCAGGACCCGGCCCGGCAGGGCCAGCGAGGCGTAGCGCAGCAGGTAGACGAGGCCGCGCAGCAACGGCAGCACCAGCGCCAGGTTGCGCAGCGGGAAGCCGGGCCCACCGGGGAGCAGCTCGGGCCGCGCCGCGACCGCCGCGACCCAGGGCAGGATCGAGGCGACGACCAGCAGGCTGCCGGCCGCGACCCCCCACCAGTCGACCTTGATGACACCCCGCCACCACAGCAGCACCGACGCGAACGCGAGCGCGAGCGCCGCGGTGTGGAGCTCGAGGCCGAGGCCGACGCACAGCACCATGAGCAGCGACGGCCAGATGCGCCGGCCGCGCCGCATCCGGACCGCGCACGCCGCGTGCACCGCGCCGAAGAAGAACATGTAGCTCGAGTTCCACAGAATGCTGGTGTAGTGCAGGCGCCACGGGTTGAGCCAGTAGACGAGGGCGAGCAGCAGCCGCCCCCGCGGGCCGAGGGCGGGGCCGAAGGCGCGGTCGAGCAGCAGGTAGCCGGCCACCCCCAGCAACCACACCACCAGCGTCGCCGCGCGGCCGTCGGCCCAGACCATGAGCGGGAGGCCGGCCATCAGCGACTGCAGCCCGCCCGGCGACATCCCCCCGGCCGAGGTCGGCATCCCGTACTGCAGCCACTCGCCGGCGAACGCCAGGGTCCAGCCGCGGGCCAGCATGTTGAACTGGTCGCCGTCGAAGCGGGCCCTCGCGACCATGGCGAGCGACAGCACCAGCCCGAGAACGAACAGCACCCACCACACCGTCCTGACCGAGCCCGGCGACCGCCACCGTTGGTCGTCCACGATGTGCTTTATACCGCACCGTGCGGCAGCGTGGACTCATTCGCCGCCACAACGGCAGCCCTGGACGGTGGCACCGCCGGTTGGAATGGCCGCCTCGAGATGCATTCTTCAATGGCGATGCGCTGGCGCGGGGCGACCCCGCTGGCGCGGCCCGCCCCGCGCCAGCGCATCGCCGCTACTTGAAGATCTGCTGGCGCCGCAGCTCGCGGATCCGGTCACGCAGCCGGGCCGCCTCCTCGAACTCGAGCGCCTTGGCCGCCGCCCGCATCCTGCCCTCGAGCTCGCTGATCAGGCGGCTGAGCGATGCCTCGTCCTCGGGCGCGCCCGGCTCGCGCTCGCCGAGCCGCGGCCGGTCACCGCCGGGGCCGTAGTAGTCGAGGTTCGCCATCGCCAGCAGGGGGCTGGCGACGTCCTTGATGATGCTCTGCGGCTCGATGCCGTGCTGCTCGTTGTAGGCCGCCTGCTTGGCGCGCCGCCGCCGGGTCTCGGCGAGCGCCCGCTCGATCGACCCGGTCGAGCGGTCGGCGTAGAGGATGGCGCGGCCCGCGACGTTGCGCGCGGCACGGCCCATGGTCTGGATGAGCGAGGTCTCGGAGCGCAGGAAGCCCTCCTGGTCGGCGTCGAGCACCGCCACCAGCTCGACCTCGGGCAGGTCGAGCCCCTCGCGCAGCAGGTTGATGCCGACCAGCACGTCGAACTCGCCGCGCCGCAGGTCGGCGAGGATGGCCGTGCGCTCCAGGGTCTCGACCTCGGAGTGGAGGTAGCGCACCCGGGTCCCGACCTCGCCGAGGTAGGTCGTCAGGTCCTCGGCCATCCGCTTGGTCAGGGTGGTGACGAGCACCCGCCCACCGCGCGCGACCACCGCCTGGATCTCGCCGAGCAGGTCGTCGACCTGGTTGGCGGCCGGGCGCACCTCGACCTGGGGGTCGAGCAGCCCGGTCGGCCGGATCACCTGCTCGACGACCTCGCCCGCGCACTGCGCGAGCTCGTAGGGCCCGGGGGTCGCGGACACGAAGACCACCTGGTGGACCCGGTCCTCGAACTCCTCGAAGGTCAGCGGCCGGTTGTCGAGGGCCGACGGCAGCCGGAAGCCGTACTCGACCAGGGTCTGCTTGCGCGAGCGGTCGCCGTGGAACATGCCGCCGACCTGGGGCACGGTGACGTGGGACTCGTCGATGATGCACAGGAAGTCGCGCGGGAAGTAGTCGAGCAGCGTCGGCGGCGGCTGACCCGCCGCGCGCCCGGTGAGGTGGCGCGAGTAGTTCTCGATGCCCTGGCAGTAGCCGAGCTCGGTCAGCATCTCGAGGTCGAAGAGCGTGCGCTGCGCCAGCCGCTGCGCCTCGAGCAGCTTCTCCTTCGCGCGCAGCTCGGCCAGCCGCTCGTCGAGCTCGGTGCGGATGCCGGCGATGGCGGCGAGCAGCTGCTCGCGCGGCGTCACGTAGTGGGTCCTCGGGTAGACCGGCAGCCGCTCGAGCTCCTCGACCACCCGGCCGGTCACCGGGTCGATGCGCGCGATCGCCTCCACCTCGTCGCCCCACAGCGACACCCGGACCGCGCTGTCGTCGTAGGGCGGGTAGATCTCGAGGGTGTCGCCGCGCAGCCGGAAGCTGCCCGGCGCGAGGTCGAGGTTGGTGCGCTCGTACTGCATCTTGGCGAGCTGGCGCAGCACCTCGTCGAGCGGCTGCACCACGCCGCGCTCGAACAGCTGCAGCATCCCGAAGTAGGCCTCGGGCGAGCCGAGGCCGTAGATGCAGCTCACCGAGGCCACAATCACGACGTCGCGGCGCTCGAACAGCGAGCGGGTGGCGGACAGCCGCAGGCGGTCGATCTCCTCGTTGATCGAGGTCTCCTTCTCGATGTAGGTGTCGGTGGTCGGGACGTAGGCCTCGGGCTGGTAGTAGTCGTAGTAGGAGACGAAGTACTCCACCGCGTTGTCTGGGAAGAAGCCCTTGAACTCCTGGTAGAGCTGCGCGGCCAGGGTCTTGTTGTGGCACAGCACCAGGGTCGGGCGGCCGGTGGCCTCGATCACCTTGGCCATGGTGAAGGTCTTGCCCGACCCGGTGACCCCGAGCAGGGTCTGCGCGGCGAGGCCGGCCTCGACGCCCGCCACCAGCCGGTCGATGGCCTGGACCTGGTCGCCGGCAGGCTGGAAGCGGGTGTGCAGGACGAAGCGGTCCGGCCTCACCCGAGGTCGTCTCCGGTGCCGTCAATGGTCTGCTCCATCACGCGATTGATGTCGGCGACCTCGCCGGCCGTGAGCCGGCCGTCGTCAAGGGCTTCAGAAACCCGGCCGAGGAAGCCGCCGATCAGCGGCAGCGGATCGGGCGCCGCCTCGATCCGCGCCCGCAGGAGCTGCAGGTTGCGCTCGGTGCGCAGCCGCTCGCCGGAGGGCAGGTCCCGGGGCAGCTCCTCGACCAACCGCTGCTGCGCCCTCGCGAAGCTCGACCATAGCGTCCGCTTGGTGAGGTTGACCCCGACCAGGAGCAGGACCACGAACACCAGCATCAGCGCGACGCAGCCGAAGCTCGCCCAGCGGCCGACGTTGGCCCCCGACACCCGCTCGGCCCGCGACCGCAAGGGCAGCGGTGGCAGCGCACCGGGGTCGACCGTGGGCCTGTTGACCGGCCGGTCGGCAGTTGGTGCGGGACCGCTCACACCGGCATTCTACCGACCCCCCGGACCGACCAGGGGTGAGGGGGTCGGGAAGAGGGATTGGTTCCCCACCGGCTCGTTTCAGGGCGTGGTCCGGGGGACGGAGGCGGATCCCCCACCGCGCCCTTCTCCGCGGCGAGCGTCCCAACAGGCTGGAAGAGACCGCGAGCGCGACTTCCGACTGCGAGGAAATCTGAGATTGAAGAACGCACCCGAGCAGGGAGGGGTGACCCGGCCCGGGGTGTGCCTGTCGCGCGGGTGGATGACCGGGTGGGCGGTCGTCACGATTCGGAACGTCCGAGCCTTGACAGAAGCTCTCGCCGGACCAATATTGACCCTCAGAGCACAGAACAAGACCGGCGTCCGGAATCCCAAACTCCAGCTGGATGGGCTGATTCTCGTGAAAGGGGTCTTCTCTCCCATGTGCTCACGTCGCACGCACGCGCTCATGGCCCGCCAACTGACTTCCACAGTCGGTCGTTCCTCTGTCACGGTGCGAATGGTCGAATGCTGGAACCACTCACCCAAGGAGGACGAGGTGTCATCAAGTGACAGCGCCTGCAATCGCGGGTGTGTACGTTACCTCCACATTGTGCTCCCTGCCGCACTCGTCCTGTTCGCTCCATTGGCCTTCGGCCAACACTGGTCCTGCGATTTCACCGCTGATTTTCAGTTCGAGTACGAGACGGCGTATTGGGTAACGTCCAACATCTGTAACAAGTGCTGCTGTGAGCAGGGGCCCCCTTCCGAGTGCGTTGACTGCGGATGCAATCATCCCTCGACGCACGGCTTCGGCGAGATCTGGGTGGGTGGAGAGGCGAGCAGCCTCTATGTTACGAATGGCATAGGCCCTCATACGTGTAGCTTCTGGCTCTTGAGCTACTGTGCTTACTCCCGTGATCTCAGTTGCCTGAACGAGCCCAAAGGTACTTACGACGTCACCCACAGGGTCACGTGCGGCTGCACGAACCCTTATTGCGGTTCATTCGAATGCGGTCCCACGAAGATCGGGGAGATCCAAATTGACAAAACACCTCGGCTCTCTGATGTCTGGGTGGACAAACCATCAGCGTACTGCTTGGTTCACGCCTCCTATGACTGGTATCAGACCGGCGACGGTTATCGTGATCTCGACTTCAGGTACCTGCCCAGCGGGACCGTCGTGGTTCCCTCGGAGCACGAAGGCGACTGCCAGGGGATGTTGATGCCGGACCCCGGCAGTTGCGTGGGCCGCTTGACCCAACCCCAACCGCCTCCCGGAGACTTCGCCCTGGAGGTTGAAGCGATTTCCTGCGGCGGCGACCTCGTCGACGAGCACAGTTTGGAGATCGTGCCGCTAGCCGCTTGCGCGTCCGAGTGCGAGGACGGCGATCCGTTCTGCTTCCCGGTTTACGACGACACCTGCGAGGAACCGAACACTCACGCTTCGAACTCTGGCCCGGTTGCTGAGCCGGGGCTCTACCTGCCATCTGGGAACTTCAGGTACACCGACGCAGACGGGCTGCCATCGTCTTCTCCGTCTCTGACGGAACGAACGGCGGACAGCAAGAATGACGAACTCGGTGTCTTTGGTCGCGGTTGGTTCTCGGTGTTCGACTCGGGCATCGCAGAGGTCTTCCCGGGCATGCCAAGCCCGAAGTACTACCGTATCCTCACCGAAGACACCCGGTCCATCTACTTCCGCGAGCTGCAGGCCGGGAGTGGCGGTTTCCTCCAGGTCTGGCCGTCGAATGGGCCCATTGGCACACTGACGCGGGACGGCAATCTGTACACGTACACGGAGGCCGATGGCGACTTCCTCCGAGTGTTCGACTCGTCCCTGAATGGCCACCTCGTCTCGATCACTTACGCCCAGACGGGTAAGACCGTGGAGATAGAGTACGGCCTCGATGGTTTCCCGGCGTCGGTGTCCGACGCGGATGGCAATTGGTCGTGGGACATCGATGAAGGCCCGACTGGCAGGATCGGCTCGATCGCCGCAGGCGACGTGACGTGGACCTACCAGTACACAGCTGGAGCCACTGGCGACGTGCTGGACGAGGTCCGTGTCGGAGGAGCTGTCTGGCGCAGCTACGAGTACGACGCGGGCGATCGTCTGACAGCTGTAGAAGACGGCGTAGGGCGCCTCATCGTTCAGGCGACGTACATCGCCTCCGGCGACTTCGCTGGATGTGTGGAGTCCTCGACCGACCGGACCACCAAGATCGTCGACATTCAGTACCCCGTCGAAGTCGACGAGGAGACCGGCGAGTACATCGTTCAGGTGACTAACGACAGCGGCGTTTCGACCGAGTACTACATCCGGCCGGTCCACGGGGGTCCCGACAAGGTCACCATGGTTCGCGGAGACTGCTCGGGCTGCGGCGATGGCGAGTTTGCCGCCCTGGCATACGGGCCGGATGGGAGGCTGGTTCGCAAGCAGGACTCGCTCGGGGCCGTTACCGAGTGGACCTACGACTACATGGGTCGGGTTTCTCAGGTGACGACCGGGAACACCCTGGACCCCAGCGATTGTGACCCCAACGTGCAGAGCTACTGCTACGCCACGACGGTGGATGCCCTCATGGATGCCGTGCTGGTCTCCGATGGCGCCACGTCCACCTCGTACGCCTACTGTGACAACACGTGGAAGTACCGGCCGACATCGGTTTGCCGATCGAGCGTCGTCGAGGAGGGTGAGACCGCGTGCATCTCGTATGTCTACGACGCGGAGACGGGCGTAGCGATCTCCACGACGGTCTCGGGCTGGACCGTCGATGTGACCCAGAATCCGTTGCACGAGGATCGGCCTTCGACCGTAACACTCTACTCTGGGCAGAACGCGGTGTTCAGTCCGGTGGCCGAAGCGGCGGCCGTGGACGTCTTCGACCTGGCATTCGTGGAAGCGTGGTTGAGCCATCCGCAGCCCCTCGACCTCCCGATGCAAACCGACGGGCCCCTGCAAGAGCCCGAGCTCGACATCACCCAGTACGTCTACTACCCGATCGACGGAAGTGTGCCGCCTGTGTTGCGCGGCCGGCTCGCGGCCGAGAAATCACCCACCGGCGAAGTCAGCTTCTTCGATGCCTACGACGCCTCTGGGCGCGTAGTCAGGGCGATCGACCCTCGTGGCGTGAAGACCGAGTACAGCTACGACGTGCTGGGCCGAGTGCTCACCGAGACCGTGCTTCCGAACTGCAACTCGGACTTCGGATTCAATCTGGACTCCCTGTGCTCCGAGCCGTTGGTCATGACGTATGAGTACGAGTCGACGACGGGGCCGCTGTCCACGGTGACCCGACCTTCTGGGCTGTCCGTGACGTCGCACAGCTACGATGATTGGGGGAGGCTCACCTGGATCGGGCGCGGGCCGTCGATCATGGACATCAAGGAGCTGATCGTCCGCAGCTATGATCCCGACCAGTGGGGGCAGGTAGAGTCGGAGCTGCTGAAGCAGGTGGCTGGTAACACCGAGTTGACCCGAAGGAAGACTGACTACGAGCACGACGGCTTCGGCCGGCTCTACCGAACGGCCTATCCGCGCTACCTGGGTGACCCCTCCCCTCCCTTCGACGAGTACTCCTACGACGCGGCCGGCAACGTGCTGACCTTCAAGGACGGCAACCACGACAGCGAGAGCCCGAACGTCGAGTACGAGTACGACGTGCGGGGCAGGCTGACGACCGTGCTGTCGATGGTGGATGCGTCGACCTGGGCGGAGACCCGCTACGAGTACGACGCCAACGGCAACCTCCAGGCTGTCATTGACGCGAACGATCTGCGGACCGAGTACTCGATCGACGACTTCGGCCAGACCTACCTGATCGACTCACCGGCAACAGGGACCACCATGCTCAGCTACGACCTGGCGGGGCGCCTTGCGACGGGCGAGGATGCCCGCGGGATGGAGGAGCAGCGGAGCTACGATGCGTCGGGGCGGCTGACACTCGCCGAGTTCGACATCGAGGGTGGGACCCACGAGGAAACCGCGTTTGGCTATCAGAAGGGGTACCCGACCTCGGCGTCGGCCTCGTACCCGGGTGCCAACACGGTCATTCAGACGCAGGTCTTCGACCGTCGTGGCCTCACCCTGCGCTCTGTCCAGACGCAGGACGATACGGAGACGGTGAGCTTCTCCTATGACCCGGACGGGAATCTGCTGTCTCGCGCGCGTGGCGCGTGCGAGAAGGTGGAGCATCTAGTGGACTGGGCCGGCCGTCCGAACCGGATCACGGTACGGCCTTCCGGTTGCAGCGCGTCGAAGAAGGTGGCGGACAATGTGAGCTACCTTCCGTTCGGGCCGCCGACGATCGTCCAGCGGATGCAGGGGTTGCAGTACTCTCTTGGAGAGGAGCTCCAGTACGACTTGCAGTACCGGCTGATCTCGCAGGCGTTCAAGCGGTACGGCACCGGTGCGGTCACGCTCCTCGAGCGCAGGTATGGGGTGCCCGAGGCCTACGATGGCTACGACGGCGCCGGCAATCTACTCTCCGTGACCGACGTTGTGATGCCGGCGCGCACCAGGACCTTCGGGTACGACGACATGGGGCGGCTGGTCAGCGCCGTCACGCCAGGGGCCCTGGGAGTGATCGAGTACGAGTACGACCTGGTGGGCAACCGGACGCGCCGGGAGTACGGCCCGGTTGGGCAGCGCAGCTACGAGGACTACCACTACAACGCTGCGAGCGGGCTGCTCGCGAGCG